>JACLAC010014468.1_pt1 | contig 10289 bp, 6 predicted proteins | sample 8027881 | NCBI WGS metagenome assembly JACLAC01 (sample SAMN15725517, study PRJNA655200) | protist metagenome | isolation source: fluorescence activated cell sorting (FACS) single amplified genomes of... | place: Spain: Blaines Bay Microbial Observatory, Mediterranean Sea | collected 2016-01-19 | reverse complement strand
ATAAATTGTAGCCAGCGATCGCAATTGTAAACACTGGAATAAAATACTCGATCGGTAAATGAACCGATATACTAAGCTATTTTTTGAATAGGTGCAACTTAAATTGATAACAGCTGAAAATCCTTACATACACCGTCCATGCACGATCGATTTCGCTATGCTTTATATTAGGTTTATCATCATAATGCAATAAATTAAAATACAACTAAACACATATCAGAGTTTTTTACTGCGATCGCTTACCATAAAAATACCGAGCAGAAAAAACTAGATATCTCAGCATCTGTAATGCTGCTTTTTTTTTACCTCATGCCACTGAGACAATTTTTTGATTTTAATTTCGCTTTATAATCTCGACACTAGTTGTATTCAGTGATATCTTTACGAGCACACTGAACGCGATTGATTTGCTCGGAAATTGTAGTCGGGCGATCGCATAATAGCTAGACGATCCATCGATTGAGTAACAAATAGAGTAGATCGACTTGCTTAACAGATGGGACGTACTACAGAGATGTTCGTCACTTCTAGGAGTGTGATGCGAGAAATGTAAATCGAAATAAGAGGTTTACAGGTAGAAAATCGTCGGATTTTAGATCGTCTATTTAGCTAAGAAATACATCTCCAAACATTTCTGTAACTAAAATGATACGATTCCCCTTTGCTAATATTAAGGCGATCGAAGCTATAGTAATCAAAAAATAAACATTACATATCAAAAATAATTTCATAGTTATTTAAGATAAAAAAAATTAATTTTGTGTTAAAACTGTTACACTTCGCTGGAGATACATTTGCTTATCTAGATGTTCTATTTTGCACATAACAACAAGATAAGGATGATTTTAGTTAGATCGAGACTTTGGCTGAAGTAATTTTATTTTGGAATAAAATTTAAAATACATAATGACTAAAACTACTAATTTTTTTTTACGACAGGCCGAACAGTTAAAGCAAGAAGGAAAATTAGATGAGGCTATTGTTGGTTTTAAGAAGGCTATCGAAATTGATTCCGAGTCTTTATCTTCATTACAGCAATTAGGAGACATTTTTCTCGAGCAAGAGCTATGGAAAGAAGCAATTTTTTATTATAATCGAGTATTAAAGATTAATCCCGATCTTGCTTTAATTCATTATAATTTAGCGGAAGCCTACAAAGCAATTAAAAATCAGGATAGAGCTGTAAAGCATTATACTAAAGTACTTCGGATTGATCCTTTTAATAATTCTGCATTTATTCAATTAATGTTTTTGCAAGTAACACCAAGCCAACTAGAAGATGTGGCTTCTGGTTATCAAGACTTGAGTAAAAAAGAACCAAAAAATCCTTGGGTTAATGTTAAGTTAGGAGATGTTTTAACTAGACAAAATAAAATAAATCAGGCAATTGCCAGTTATCAAGCAGCTAGTCGCAAACTAACTGCAAAGTCTAGACCAGATTATGTAGCTAAGTACTGGGAACTTGCAAAGCCAGCAGAACCAAGTTTTATCATTATCGGACCAATGAAAACAGCTACTTCGGCTTTGTATGAGTATATTAATAAACATCCTCAGGTTTTACCTTGTATAGAAAAAGAAATTCATTTTTTTAATAACAGCTACAAGTATCCTCATGGTAAAGATTGGTATTTAGCTCATTTTCCCTTGATTCCAGAAGACAAACACTTTATCACCGGTGAAGCTAGTCCAGGTTACATCGTGAATAATGTTCAAAGGCGAGTTTTTGAGATGTTTCCTAAAGTTAAGTTAATTGCGCTAATCAGAAACCCAGTCGAGCGAGCTTTTTCTCATTACCAACATAATGTAAAACATGGCTTTGAAAGGCGTAGTTTTGAAGATGCGGTTAGCTCAGAATTAGAAGTATTAAAATCAGTGAAAGATCCGGCTGAAGCAGCGAAAAAATGGCAATGGGGGGTACATCCTGGTTATTTATTAATTGGCTTTTACTATTATTTTCTTAAGCAATGGCTGGATATTTTTCCTAAAGAGCAAATCTTAATTATTAACAATCAAGATTTGCTTGTAGATCCATCCGCAACTATGAAGCAGGTGTTTGAGTTTTTAGAACTACCCGAACGTTTAGAATCAGAATATCCTAAGTACTACTCTGGTTCTTACAATCCCATCGAAGACGAGATGAGACAAACATTGAGTGATGTATTTCAACCACATAACCAAAAACTGGAGGAGTATCTCAAGCTGAATCTGAATTGGTATTAGATATTGTGACTCTAATTTGGTAGTTCTATCGATCTAGCGATCGCTGGTAAAACTACCAACAGCTAGACTAATTTTGAATAATTATCAATTTACCCCCTGAATTACTGGCGTAATCCCCTGTTCTCTAAAAGGTTGAGGAGTTCCCTGCCAATTGAAGTCGCTAATGCGAAAACTAAGAGAACCAATTTCTAATACTGGATTATAGCGTAGGGCAAGATTATAGGTTCTACGACTATACTCTAAAAGATAGTCCGTACTAATTTCTTCACCGTCATTAAGATCTAGTGTAGTTTGTATACCCGCCCGAATTGGACCATAAATTTGCTGCGAAATTCCCAAAGAAAGGGTTCTACGATCTACCAGGCGATCGAATAAAAAAGGCGATTCCTCACCGCGAATATTTTGAGAATATCCTAGTTGAAATCCCGTGTAATCTAGCCACGAACGAGAGAAATGACCCAACTGTCCTCGAATACCAATACTACCTTCTAAAGATAATTGTGAATCGCTGTTGCTATAAAAACTCCCTACCCCCGAAATTCCTGTATACAAATCTAGATAGGGAACTACCGGTAAGGGAGTGTAGCGCAATCCTGCATCCTGTGTACTGGGTAAAGCTTGCCCGCGCCAAAGGGAAAAGTTTTTGTCAATAAATGCTGCTGCTTGATAGCGGGTTAAATTGATGCGATCGCTATCTCGATTTGCAGCTAACAAGTCCTGTCGATCGGTATCGGCACTAATATTTTGAATCGAACCCTGGTATCTAAAAGTTACACCAGTGTTACCCAAAGCGGTCGTGGGTGAAGTAACTACTCCACCAAAGCTACTTCTTACCGTTTGAAAACCCAAAGAACCATTAAATAAGCGATCGCGGTAGTTATACTCCAAAGCAAATCTGTAAGGATTATCAAGTTGACCGACTCTCTGCTGCAAACCAACTCTGCCACGTAAATTATCTTCAAGATCGTTGAGATCGAAATCTGTAATCGAAAGACTGGCTGATAGGTCAGTGGTAGGAGTAAAAATCGTATTAATACGGCTTCTCAAACCATATGATGCTGAGTCAAATAATCCTCCTTCGTCTTCATCGTTAAATTCAAAGGCATCGGGAATTAAAGCCCGTTGTAGAAAATACTGCGGAGTAATGTTCCAGCTAAATTTATCGCGATCGACAATATTAAAGGTACGTTCGAGATATAGTCCACCACGTTCATCCCCATCAAAAGCTATGTCAAATAGCCCAGGCTGACTGGGGCGACCGTCAAAAACAAATCTACTGGCTAATAAAGGTACGGTCAAATTATCGTCGAGTACTAAGCGAGACTTGGTAGTAGTGAGCTCCCCTGTCAATGAATCTAGCTGTTGAAACTTAGCAGTTTGAGCCCGTACTTCTAGTTCCGGAGGAGAAAAAGGATCGTTAGTCAAGCTCAAATTTTTTGCCGTCCAGGTATCGGCTTCAAAATCAATTCTTTCAGCTTCAAACCGCAAACGATTAATAGCACCACCACTGTCGCTGTCGCTATCGCTATCTAAAATATCTAGATCCCTAGTGCTACCAATAGTGGTACCAATACCTTCGTTTCCCGTAACGTTAGCCAAAGGCTGATTGTTAAATAGGCGATCGCTTAAGGCACGATCCAAAATCGTTGCTTCTGGGGCTAACTGCTGCTTAAAATCAGTATCCCGACTCAAGCCTGGCTGATAAATTTCGCCTCCCGCATTAAAGATAACCCCCCGATCTGCAACTAAATAGTATTCAAACCTGTTTCCCCTTAAAACCTGCTCTCCACGTTGGAGAACCACATTACCTCTGGCTACAGCTAAGCGATCGCTCAGATTAATTTCCAGGCGATCGCTTGTCATTACAGATTGAGCAAAACGCATCACTACGTTCCCTTCGGCAACGATCCTATTCTGCTGCTGGTCATACTCCTGGCGATTGGCAATAACTTCAATCGTTTCAACTTGATCCACCCGAATAGATGGATCCGATCCATTATTTAGAGGTATTTTAAGTCTTTCTTCTTGTTGGCGTTCTTGCGCGACCAAATAACGCGGATTCACAAGATTACTGTTTCTCGCAAAATCCAACGGTGAGGCACTGATACTACTGGGTAAAAAAGCAGCTTTTTTTTCAATTGGTAGTTTAGAAGCTAACGCAGACGATTGAGTTATATACGTCCATAAAGTTATTCCAGCGCAACACCGCAAAAAACTGACCATAGAGGACTTTTGGGCAACAACTCAGTAGTATAACTCTAATTTTAGAAACCCATAAGTTCTCAACTCCAAACTTCAACCACATAAGTCAGTCGTCGTCAATAACTAATAATCCTGCGTCTCTAGCTTGCTCTTTACTCCTTACTCCAGCACCCACCTTAACTTTATTCTCTTCTCTACGTCTTGGTACTTGATATGAATAAAAATCATAAGCTAGTTTGGTGTTGGGAAATATTGCTCTAGCTTCTTGTTTGAGGTCATTTAGCCCAATTGGATTTCCTGGGGCATAGCGAGGACTAAAGTGAGTCATAATTAGTTGCTTGACTCCTGCTAACAGAGCGACCTGGGCTGCCATTGTCGAAGTAGAGTGCATCTTTTCAAAAGCCATTTGCGCATCTTGATGGGCAAAGGTAGCTTCGTGAATCAAAACATCGGCATCTTTGGCAAGTTCTACCGCAGCATCACAAAACACCGTATCGGTACAGTAAACAACCTTGCGTCCTGTTTCTGGCTTACCACAAAGATCGCGACCGTTGATTCTACGACCATCTTCCAAGGTTACCACTTGCCCTTGTTTCAACTTGCCATAAATAGGTCCTGGTGGAATACCCAAAGACTTTGCCTTCTCTATGTCGAACATTCCAGGGCGGTCTTTTTCGACAATGCGATAACCATGGGCGGGAATACGATGCTTTAATAGCTGACAGCTAACCCTAAACTCATCGTCTTCGTAGAGTAAACCCGGTCTGACAGTATGAATTTTCAGCCGCGAACCAAAGTTCATATGGGAATATTTAGCAGTAGCCAACAGATACTCTTTCAAACCTTCGGGACCATAAATATCTATCGGCTGACCCTTACCAGCCAAACCACAGCTAGCAATCAATCCCATCAAACCAAAGGTATGATCGCCATGCATATGGGTAATAAAAATACGCCTGATTTGAGAGCTTTTAATCTCACTGCGTTGAAGCTGATGTTGTGTTCCTTCTCCACAGTCCAAAAGCCATACCTCAGCACGTTGAGGAAGACGTAAGGCAATACTCGATACATTTCGCGATCGCGTTGGTACTCCAGAACTAGTACCTAAGAAAGTTATTTCCACAAAAAAAATTTGTTGTCAATCTCTAATCGACGATCTTTAATGAAGTGAACGCAAGCCCCGTGCTTCTAGCGCGGGGTACTGTTCACCTCAGACCGTCGATATCTATCTTAGCAATAATTAATCGGCGCAATTTAACTCGATACGCATTAATTGTTAAACAAATCGAGAATTACTTGAGACCCTCGGCAATCGATTCGACACTCCCACTACAACCTATACTATCTTCATTGTCGAATAGGGCGATCGCCTTAAACAGGCAAACCTTCTAGAGTATTAGCTATAAACTCTGCACGGCAGGCATGACGTTGAATTTTGCCGCTAGAGGTTTTGGGTAAACTACCAGGCTTCAGCAGCAAAGTACTATGGGTCTGTAGATCGTGATTTTTAGATATTTCTCGTCGGATTAACTGAGTCAAATCTTTGACAGAAATCATCTCTTTAGTAGCCGATCTGCCGTTAGAAGTTTTAGAACGATTGTTACTCCAATAGGTACGTTCTACTTCGGCTAAAACAACTAGCTTTTCTTCTCCCTGAAGTTCGATGGAAAAACTAGCAACGCAGCTAGGTCTGATCCAAGAAGTAGTTTCCTGCACGGTCTTTTCGATGTCTTGAGGATAGTGATTGCGCCCTTTGATCACGATCATATCTTTGAGACGACCGGTGAAAAATAGCTCTCCATCATCGATAAAGCCTAAATCTCCCGTACGCAAAAAAGGTCCTTCACCTGTATCTTTAAGATAGGCATCAAAAGTTTTCTGAGTTATTTCTGGCTGTCGCCAATATCCACTGGCAATACTAGAACCAGATACCCAGATTTCTCCTACTTGTCCCGATGGACAGCTATTTAAAGTTTGAGGATCGGCGATCGCAATTTTTTGATCGAAAAGACTTCTACCACAGCTAACTAAGGTATGGGGATAGGGTTCGTTATCGTCTGCCATAACAATCTGATTCTGTTCTAGAGCTTTCCCCCGAACGGTTTTGGTTACTACTGCTTTTTTCGAGCCACCAGAAATAATCAACGTTGCTTCTGCCATACCATAGCAAGGATAAAAGGCTGAGTAGTCAAATCCATAAGGAGAAAAAGTTTCGGCAAAATTATTAAGTGTTTCATGATTGATTGGTTCGGCACCGTTAAAAGCTACCTGCCAACTGCTAAGATCTAATCCACGTAACTGTTCTGGCTTAAACTTACGAACGCACAAATCATAGGCAAAGTTAGGTCCCCCGCTTGTAGTAGCTCGATCGCGAGAAATTGCCTTCAGCCAGCGCAAGGGATTTTGCAAAAACATTAACGGCGACATCAAAGTTACAGGAAAATCGCCATACAAAGGTTGAAGAACACCACCAATCAAACCCATATCGTGATATGGAGGAAGCCAAATTACGCCTCTGCTTTGAGTCGAATGTCTGAAACAACGGTGAATTGCTTCTAAATTGTGAAGCAAATTTCTATAGGTAATTTTGACACCTTTGGGTTCTGCCGTCGAGCCAGAAGTGTATTGTAAAAAGGCGATACTATCTTCATCAAGATTGGGCTCGTGCCAGTAGGAAGCTAAATTGTTGCCTATAGTATCGGTAGTAATCCAGCGTAAATCCTGTAGTTCTGGAGTAACTTCTAGCTGTCGTGATAAACTTTGTCTGGTTTCACTAGTTGTTAGAGCGATATTAGTCTGGGCGTTTTGGAGAATATTATAAATACGGTTTAAAGAGCGATTGGGACGAGGGGGATAGGCTGGGATAGCGATTACTCCAGCATAAAGACAACCAAAAAAAGCAGTGATATAGTCTAAACCTGCAGGAAATAATAGTAAAACTCGGTCTTGAGGAGAACAAACAGATTGAAGGTATGCAGCGATCGCCTTAGCTTTCTGTTCTAATTGTCCATAGGTAAGACTAATCTCTTCTGTTTCTCCATCCACCAAAAAGTTGTATATAGTCTGATGGGGTCGCTCCATTGCGCGATTACGGAGTATATCGACCAAGGTAGCTGCTTTAATCTTGTTTTTTAAACTACTCATTCACTTTTGATTGCTTAAATCGATTTACACCATATCTCATTATTCGAAATTTCAGTATAAGCAAACTCAGAACATAATCTTAACGGCAGTAATGAATTCCCCAATAGTTTACATTACACATAGTTAAAACTGAATAGAAATGTGACACCTACAAAATAGTCCTCTCGATCGGATAATAAAGGATATACTTTCAAAGACAGCAATTTAATTATGAGTTTGCCAGAATTTTCTAACTCTCAACATCTACAGAAGATTCTTTTGACCGAAATCAATAGTTCGCCTCAACAGCGAATTACCTTTGCTCGCTACATGGATTTAGTTCTTTACCATCAACAATACGGCTACTATAACTCAGGCATAGCGAGTATTGGAGCGAAAGGAGATTTTTTTACATCTTCTTCTCTCGGTCGAGATTTTGGAGAGTTACTTGCCATACAGATTCAACAAATGTGGCAGAATTTAGGTTGTCCCGATCCTTTTTACGTGGTGGAAATGGGTGCGGGAAATGGCGAACTTGCTCGAGATATTCTCAATTTTTTGTTAAACAATAGCGATTGCAGTTTGGTTCGGGTTCTTAAGTATATTATTGTCGAGCAGTCACCTGCTTTAAAATTAAAGCAGCAGAAATTGCTACAATCGCTTGATTTCAATCTTAGCTGGAATGATTGGTCTGAGATTTCTCCAGATAGTATTGTAGGATGTTTTTTATCTAATGAGCTAGTCGATGCTTTTCCAGTTCACCTAGTTACGAAAGATCGAGGTCAGCTTCAAGAGATTTTTCTCAGTATCGAGTCAGATAAGCCAATCGAAACTATTCATCCCTTCTCTACGGAAAATATAGCTCGATATTTTGAGTTGGTAGGTATCGATCTACAGCAACCGCAATACACCGATGGTTATCGCACAGAAGTAAATCTCCAAGCCTTAGAATGGCTACAAACCTTAGCAACAAAGCTAAAGCGCGGATATATTCTAACGATTGACTATGGATATCAAGCCGATAAATACTATCGTCCTTCTCGCCAGCTAGGTACTTTGCAATGCTATTATCAGCATCGCCGTCATAACGATCCCTATGTCAATGTTGGTTACCAAGATATCACTGCTCATGTAGACTTTACTGCTCTAGAACGCCAAGGACAGCAATACGAACTTGAAATTATTGGCTTTACTCAACAAGGTCTCTTTTTGATGGCATTGGGCTTAGGCGATCGCTTAAATGAATTATCGAGTGGTAAATACAATATCTCCGAAATTTTCCAACGTCGCGATGCTTTGCATCAGTTAATCGATCCTACTGGATTGGGCGGATTTGGAGTTTTAGTTCAGGGCAAAAATTTACAAAAACATGAAAAATCTCTTCAAGGTCTAACTACGCCGTCGACGTTTTGATTAAAGGTTTTGGTGCAATCGTATCTCTTTCACCGAGCATTAAAATGCCACTGCAAAAGCTAAATAATAGCGATCGCAATGGCAAAATTTAAATTGAAATAGATTTAAAGCAATAGCTAAAACTCTGAAGTTTCGGTGGTACCCATGCCCATAGGTACGCCAGCACCGCCAGCAGCTAAAACATCAGCTTCTTTGACAAATCCACTGTATGCTTCCATACCGTGCTCGCTGATATCCAAACCACGTCTTTCTTCATCATCATGTACTCTAATGCCGATAGTGAATTTGAGCAGGGACCAAACAATAGCACTAAAGATTACGGTAAACGCACCGATAGCAACAATACCGATTAGCTGAGTAACGATGTTAGCAGTCCCGAAAATACCTACTGCCAAAGTTCCCCAAATACCGCAGACTAAGTGAACCGAAGTTGCACCGACAGGATCGTCGATTTTGATGCTGTCGAAGAATGCAACCGAGAAGACAACAATAATACCTGCAATCAAACCGATAATTACTGCCGATAAGTAGCTAACGTCAGCACAACCTGCGGTAATACCCACCAAGCCTGCTAGTATACCGTTGATAATCATCGATAAGTCAGGTTTGCCATCTTTTAACCAAGAGGTAAAGGTTGCTGCTACACCACCTGCGGCGGCAGCTAGGTTAGTGGTTACAGCAATATAAGGAACGTTAGCTGTAGCTGCTAATTCCGAACCAGGGTTAAACCCAAACCAGCCGATCCATAGAATTAAACAGCCTAGAGTAGCAAAACCCATGTTGTGTCCGGGAATGGCGCTAATTCTACCGTTTTGGTATTTACCAATTCTCGGTCCTAAGATAGCTGCACCAACTAAAGCAGCCCAGCCACCAACGGAGTGAACTACAGTCGAGCCAGCAAAATCGGAAAAGCCCAATTCGCTCAACCAGCCACCATCCCAAACCCAATGTCCTGTAATCGGATAAGAAATAGCTACGAGTAAAGTGCTGAAGATTAAAAATGCACCAAACTTAATTCTTTCTGCTACCGCACCCGAAACAATAGTAGCCGCAGTAGCGGCAAACGCTACCTGGAACAAAAAGCCAATCGCGGGAGGAACGGCTATAGGATAGGGATCGTCTCCATAGGCAGCTGCATCGCCATTAAAGAAGAATCCACTGGTGCCGATAAAACCGCCACCATCGCCATACATTAGAGCATAACCAACTGCCCAGTAAGCCAAAGTTGCTACACCAAAAACAATTAGGTTCTTCGCCAAAATATTTACGGCGTTTTTCTGGCGACAAAAGCCCGCTTCTAGCATTCCGAATCCAGCATTCATAAAGATTAC
>JACLAC010016212.1_pt1 | contig 10291 bp, 10 predicted proteins | sample 8027881 | NCBI WGS metagenome assembly JACLAC01 (sample SAMN15725517, study PRJNA655200) | protist metagenome | isolation source: fluorescence activated cell sorting (FACS) single amplified genomes of... | place: Spain: Blaines Bay Microbial Observatory, Mediterranean Sea | collected 2016-01-19 | reverse complement strand
TCTAGAACATATAAGAGAATCTAAATTAAATTAAAATACACAAAAAATGCTACACGGCTTTTTTAAATCTTGTCAGGGTGTAAATTACGTTACCGATTTGAATTGTAAAATAATAAATATGATTGACGAAAATAAATTATATTTTTATTTTGAAGGAGTCAAAGTTGATAAAAATTTAGATGTAACGGAAAAGATCGACGCGGTCGTATTAATGGAGAGAAAAGTAAGATTGTTTTGTCAAAACAATAATTGGATGCACATCTATGCGCAAATGATCGATAATGAAGCGATGATTGAAGTTCTCTTTTCTTTCCTACAATAATAGTATATAATTATAAAGAGTGTGATCTTGACATGCGATTATAACCTCGTCTAGATAATGTTGGTAGTGTGCTGGGAACGTCGAGTCCTTCTTTTGTTCTACTGCCCAGAAGTACATTTCCTCGCAATCAATTGCGTGAATATTATATAAACCAGTATCATTAATAAGAAAATTTTCAACACGTTGGCCAAAATACTCATTTACACACAAATAATCTTGATAAATTGGCGAATCAATATGAAGTCCTGCGCAACGAGCGAACAGGTTTTGGCGAAGATTATGTAAACGGGTCAAACTCATTTTTTCGAGCTTCAAGATTCGATCTTGCGTCAATTTTCTCCGAGGAATAAGAAGGGATTCGAAATTAGACATGGTTCATTTGGTAACTGCAAAGATCAAACCAAACCTCGCTCGTTTCAAATAAAGTGTCCACAATTTCTTGAATTTGTTTATAACAACGAATATCGTGATATAATTTTTCCGGTTTCAAAGAAAGTTCTCCAACGTAATTTTTCGCAAAAAGACAGTCCATTTTTCCTAATATATCTTTTAATTTCTCATCAGTCTCATCAATTATGTAAACAACTTCGTCATTAATAATTTTTGAGAAAAAGTAAGCAAACTCCTTCCAATCTTTTATGGTAACCTTTTTTATAACATCGCATTGATGTAAGTAGTATTTGACCAGCATAATCAAATTTTAAAAGTCGTAAATAAAATGGATACACCAATAAATTTTCCAGAATATCTCAATACCTTAGCGCACGCTGACGAAACCAAACACGAGATAGTATCTATTAATATGGTGAAAGCTATTGCTGCGTGCAAAAATAAAAATCAAGCTTTTGTGTTTTGGATTGAAAGTTGTTATGGAAACAACCATTCACCATTTGACCAACATGATGTGAATCAAGCCATTTTTTGGTGTTTTGCGTACGGGGGCAAATTATCAAACGAAACACTTTATAATTTGGCCAGTCGTTTTATAATTAGAGATAGAAGAAAAAAGGTTTTTTTACTAAATTTAAATGATTATGAAAGTGAAGATTTTAAGACGAATTTTATTGAAAATATGAATGCCAGAGTCAAAGATTCGACATGGACTAAATTTTATAAAAATGTTTTGCAAACAATTGAACCTTTAAACAAACATTATATAGTTTCAATGATGGCGACCAAAAGCAATAAAATGACAAAAGAATTATTTAATAAACCATTGGACATTTTTCACCCTGCTCAAAGAGATACAATTATGCAAACTTTAATAACAAACAAAAAAACAGAAGAATTAAAGGCGTACATTCAAAACAATAAGCCTTGGGCTGTTGTTAATACTACATATGTGAAATCATGGGAATCTTTAGCTAAGCAGCAAAATATTACTTTGCTTGAATTTGGCAAATTTACAATTAAATAATAATAAGATATATGTTCAATTTATTCATAATTACTAAAACATGCTGATCTATTTGTTTTTAATAATATTAACTACGTTTAGCATTACGAAATCTCAGCAGAGTTATATCGATTTTAATGGCGCCGGAAGTTATATTGAATGGGTTGACGACCCAGCTTGGGGTGAATTAGGTGGACTTGTCGGCGCTGACTACTCGTTTGGCTTTAAAATTGAAGAAAATTGGCAAGGCAACATTAATGATTCATTTTCTTTATTCAGTCGTGGTTTATTAAACGGAATTTCGTTATTAAATGAACCAGCAATTCCTATGGTCGGTGTGAGTTGGGACGCTAATGGCGCTGGCGGCTTACACGCTTTAGCTAACCCGTCAAATTTAGTAAAAGGCGATTCAATTCAGTTTAATTTTAACGCTTATATCCAAACAGCCACTGTCTTTAAAAATGGCATTTTGATGGATCAATTTTCAATGCCTTCTTTCGGCAGTAATCCACACTTTACTGGAGTTGTTCGTTTTGGGTTTCCAGCAGTAGCGTCAGGACATCAATATTATAAAGGCAAAGTAAGTAATTTGTGGTTTTCAAATGGTTTTCACTTTCCAGATGGTCAAATTAGTCTAGAATTGTCACAAGGTCAAACTTTTACAGCAATTACTTCGTCTCATCCTCAAATAACAAGCTGGTTTGATTTAGGCAGTGATCCATATGACACAGTTCATGATAAAATTGGACCGATTCCGGTTGGTCATTATGTAAATGGCGCTCCGAGCGACTACGGCGTTGTTGCAACACCAAGCCCTACGTCCGCCCCTAAAGTAATATCTTGGTTCTTGGGTTCGGGAGGCGCCATGGGTGTGAATGTAGGCGACGTTCTTGTGTTTACATGGGTTTTAAACGACGGACTTACTCATAACGTAGTTTGGGAAAACAATGTCTTGCCAACATCAGCAACGTCTAACACTGCTGGATTTACAGTTTCTTATACAATCCCTCAATCTATGCAAGGACAAACTTTTCAAGTGTATTGCGATTATCATTCTTCTATGATAATAACTATTTCTGTATCAGCTAACCCAACACCTTCACCAACATCTTCTCCAACTAGCGCACCAACTACTTCACCAACATCTTCTCCAACTAGCGCGCCAACTAGTTCACCAACATCTTCCCCAACTAGCGCACCAACTATTTCACCAACATCTTCCCCAACTAGCGCACCAACTAGTTCACCAACATCTTCCCCAACTAGCGCACCAACTAATTCACCAACAACATCACATCCGACAGACAATCCTACAACAAGTCCAAGTAGTTCGCCAACAACATCTAACCCGACACAAAATCCTAGTATTTCTCCGACAGTTCCTACTTTATCTCCCACTTTATCACCATTTGAAGATGTTGAACCGATTTCAATAAATGGTTATTTTCCTTTATACCTTACATTTCAAATTGCAAACGGGAAAGGCTTTGGATCTTCACATACTCATGTATTCAATGGTATAACATACTACATGCCTGACAATGTTCCTAATTGGCACGGCGACTACGTTGAACCGACTTCTGCGCCAACATCATCACCAAGCCTAACTCCAACAAAATCACCAACTTTACACGCGAATAATTTTCAATATTTAACGGTTAATTTGACTGACGTGTCTTCAGAAAGGTGCAAACCTTTAGCAGACTATTTACCATCATATGCTAAAGTTCGATTTACTCTACAATTTAAATTAAATGGCACGGATATATTATTCAATAACATGCCGTTTTTAAACAGTAATGATAATCCTCTTTCAGTAATTTCCAAAGTTTGCACAACTTATAGTAATTACAACCTTTGTGATGTTGTATTAGAAAGCACTCAATGCAAAAAAATTGAAAAAAATATAGCTGCTAATGGTTGTGTTTTTGCAAATAAAAACGAAGAATATAAACTACAAAATCTTGGCATAAATGAAATTGGCAATGTTGCGCATAACGGTATTGTTGTACATGATATTAACAATATTGTGACCAATTCATCGACATATAATATTGATCAATGTACAGCGCCGAGCCATACTGCAATTAATGATGTTAGTGATCAATATAGAGGCGAGGTAAAAATTCAGAATTTGAACAATGCTGATTGGAACAAAATAAATCCTGTTTTATTAAATGATGAAATTGTTGTAAAATTTAAAATATATGACGGCGCTAGTGTTTATTCGGCAGACGATTTGCAAATGAAATCAGTAACAATTAAAATAGTAGATGTTTCATCTGAAACGCTCATTGATGAATTGTTTTTCAACGTTCAAGACAAAATACGATTCATGAATGATGTTAACAGTAAATATTATAACGATGGTAATTTTTGTCGTTACATAGGTTTAGACGGAAGCTGTTCAGTTTTCTATTCATTAATGGGAGACACTAAACATTTTCGTCCTGACGTATGTGCATATAATGAAGATGAAATTGATGCCGATTACTTTTCATTTTCTCCCTTGACCTGGATAAACAAAACCATAACATCTAAGATACGTGTTGATGTTACCATTATTGGTAAATTGCAAACTTGTCATAGTAGTGATTCACGTAGAATGTTGATTAGAGCGAGACAAAGAGCTCCTATCGATTATGTAGAATATTCGACTTCTGTTTTATTAAACACTCAATCAGATCAAAACAAGATTGACAACTATAATACCGCAATAATGGTGCTTCTAATATTAGTACTCATTTCAAGAGGCTATTCAATTATAACTTTTGAATATCTGGAATGGTTAAATATTTATGGGAACGAATTATGGAAAGCTGTAATATTAGATTTTTGCTTCGCTTTAGCTGCAGTTGCCCTAATAATTGTTGTTGCTTTCACTTACACTGAAATTGAAACTTTTGAGAAAACTCTTTACTTGTCTTTAACGCTTCTGCTTGTTGGACAAATTTTATGGGTATTTCTCACGATAACTTCTTACAACCTTCAGCATTACACAAGTAGATTCATTTCAAAATGGCTTGCTGTACTTCTTGGCATATTAATGGCAGTTGCTATAAGTGTTTATGCAATCCAATTGTCAAAATTGCCTGTAACAAAAGACAGAAATGCTACAATTGTTATGGCAGTAATATTGGTTGCATTTTCATACTTTTATGCGTTAATATGGAACTCAATTTATGTGAACGAAAAGCAATCGAAATATGAAAAAGTTTAAAACATCAAAATAATCTTTTTTTAAATTTGTCGATCAGAAAAAAAATGTCGGTAAACTTTTCAAAATATAAAAAAGAATTTGTGCTTCTTGCTTTGTGGAAAGTCGCTAAGGATGCGCCATTTTTTGAACTTGAAGGAATTCAAAATGAAGAAATTGCTACTCTAGAAAAAGCGAAGAGCAGGCTTGAAAGAAACGACATGATATTTGACTTTTGTGGAAGGCTTATTAATACAAAATTAGACAATCTTTCTAAAACATCTTCTCTTCTTTTTGACAGAGATAACGGAAGAAATGCAATGCAAAAAGCTCTGCAAATGTTATCCAACAAAGAAGATAATTATCAAGAAAATATCACTTATTCTTAATGTTTTTTAATAGAAATAAACCTCGATTATATCTACGATTATCTTTTTCAGTTTTCACTAATCCTGGATAGTATCTATGCAAAATGTAATAATCAATATCCGTTTGAAGTGTTACCATATAATTTTGCATAATGTCGTCATTATACACGGGCAATTTCAACACCATTGCGATTATGACTCGCCTTTGTGTCAAATCTCTCACGTTAATTTTATTGTAAAGAAATTTATCCAATTCTTTTCCTTTTTCTTTGAAATGATCTCTTAGCTTTGTAACTGTGTCAAATTTGAAATTACATATTAAGTTTGCTCTATATGGGCCAATATAGCGAATTGAAGTTAAGACATCGTCAATTATGCTTTGTACTTTTGCATTGGGACTTTCTGTTGTTTTTAATTTTGGTAAAATGTAATCTTTATAGATAGAAGTTAGTGCCATAACATCGGCAATTGCGTTGTGTGCATTTTCCAGCGGTTTTTTATAGAGACTTTCATATAAATCGCCTAAGCGATAACTTTTTTCTTCAGGCAAATTTTTTCTTAGCCACGGTAAACTGTCAAAGAATGAAATATTAGATGGCATCTGCTTGAGATGACGCCGAAGCATCAATTCATCAAAAAAATCGTTGTTATGAGCGATAAATAACATTTCGTCATCTTTCCCAAAAAAATTTAACATTTCATCAAAAACTGTTTCAAAAGATTCTGATCCAAAATCTTTAATATTATGTATCAATGTGCTTTGTGGCGGGATTGACAAAATGCCATCAGGTTTTACGTAACTTTCAAAAACTTCTCCGGTTTCAATACAAAAGCAACAAATTTGTAAGATTTGGTGAATGTTACTAAAAAGCGAGAAGCCTTCAGCGCCAGTACTTTCGAGATCGTAAACAATTGTCTTCATTAGTTTGTCTAATCTAAATTATGAAACCCTTTATGTTTTATTTGAAAGAACATCATAATTTTCTCCTTATTGCTTAGTTCAATTCCAAGCAAAAAATGTTTGACTTTTACATTGCTCTCGATTCGAAGTTTTTACTAAGGGCTGCACCCGAAGACGCAGTCTTTACCGATAATGATAATTCTCATAATATATTTCATGCATCTTGTTTTGAACCAAATCATGTTTTGCACGCTTTAAAAATGTTGAAAAAAAACAACTTTGGGTTATACTATCATATTCAACAAAATCTAAAAATTTGTTTGTTAAGAGAAGGATGTAAAAAATTTAATATTGAAAAACCTGTTTTAGTTTTTACTAAAATATAAAAGAAAAAATATTGTCTTTTTTGAAAATGGAATTATTGACAGAAAAATGCTATTATTGCGATCAAAAAACTTGCATTTGTTTTGAAAGAAAAATTGTTTGTCAGGAATTTAATGCCAATATTGAAGCTTATTTTATTAATATTGGAGCTAATTTCTATAATTTAATAACATACTTAAAAAGAGCAAAGATGCTTTTTGAAATTGAAAAATTTGATCACGAAAACTTTAAACGAGCTTTTTCGGATTATTCAGTACAATCTTTGTGTGTAAGCAACGCAATTCAATTTGCCAAAACAAATATTCAATCACACAAACATTACAAATATTTTGACGCTAAAATTGCAGTTAATTTAAGTAATTCATTTTGGATTAATTTTTGCTAACTGTCCATTAATTGAAGCGTAAATAATTTTTTTATTAACGCATATTGTTTCAACTTTTTTTTCTGCATCTCCTTCCCAAATTGTCTCTAATCCATTTTGATCAAATGCGTAAATTTTATTTGTAAATGTGTCACAGAACAAAATTTTATCATTTTTTATATGAACACTAGTGATACCGGTGTTTTGAGTTGCATTTCCCATTTTTACATTTGTTCTTTTATCATTTGCTACAATTAATATTCCATCTTCTAAATAATTGAAGTAACCAAAAACAATTTTTTCACTCGTTATATCAAAATCGCTAACAAGCTGAGGCAACTCAATATAACTGAGCACGTTATTTTCAGTGTTCCATAATATTGCTATATTTGTTGTAATATTTTGATCGTAAATTACGAGCAGTACTTTTTTATTGTCTTTCGTAATTTTTACTCGAATTTCGCTTTCAGAAAAGTTTTTCGTATTAATATCGTGAGATTCAAGCCAGTTGTTCCCTTCCTTCTTTATTAATACAATAGATCCTTCTTCCTTCCGTTCAAGCATGATAAGTTTTTCATCCCTCACTAACAATACTTCCGCGACGCGCTTACCAATTGTATTTCGTTTTCTATAAACAATTGTTTTTCCGTTGCGAAAATTGTAAAAACCGTATGTCGATGGAATAAGATTTGAAAACTCTACTTTTTCGTTTTTCTCAAGTTTGAAATCAACTAGAAATGGATTTAGCTTTACAGCATTTCTTCTCAAGCTTGGTTTATTAGGTCTGTATTCTACTTCGCCGTCGCCCGCGAAGACGTAAAAATCATCGTCATCAACATTAAAAGCTTGAAAGCCGCTTTCTACAGCTAAATCTTCATTTGAGGGCATATCATTCACACCTACTAAAGCATTTTTCAGAGAAGGATCGTTCTCATAGTAATTTAAAGTATCTAATTTGTCTCGCGATGCAAAAAATTTGAAATCTTCACTCGTTTTCAAACCGATCGAGCCATTTTTATAGAGAATCGCCAATTTATTTTTAAACAAAGACATTTTGAAAATTTGCGGCAAAATCAATAAATTTTGTTTTTTGTCTTCATTAATTTTTTGACTGCTTAAAATAAATCCTTTTTCGTCGTCAAGATATGAAAAAACTAATAAATCATCAAAAACAACAATATTATGAACATCTTTTGGAAGTTTAATGTTTTGCAATTTGCTTTCATTCAAAATAAGAGCATCACCATTTTTATAATAAAATATGATATTTTTATTTAACGAAAACGTATTTGCAAGATCGTGACTTTGAATTGCTGTTTCTTTTTTCGTGTTCTTTTTGATATCAAATTTAATAATTTTATCATTTGATAAACTTTCTCCATAAAGATATTTATCAAAAAACGTAATTCTTTTTAAATCTGATTTTTTTATTTGAACGTCATCTTTGTCAATAATAACAAGTCCTAATTTGTGAACAAGTAAGCAGATGACGCCATCTTCATCAACCGTCATTTCCAAAACGGGAAAATCAAAACTTTTTATTTTTTCTAATTTTTCGTTTTTTCTTCTATAAACCGTATTCTTGAATGGCGAATAACTTTCGAAAACTAAATATTCCTCTTTGTTTGAAATAAAATATTCTCTCAGATGAAAAACTTCTTCAGAAGATTTTCGAAAATATTTTCTCTCGATGAAATTGCTTAACACAAAATCGCTTTTACTAAAAATGTAATAAGTTAAACCATGGATATTACTTACAACAAACGATGTTGGGTTTAATAAAAAAATTTTATTGTTTTTTTGTACAGAATGACGCGAAATTTCAGAATTCGGAACCCATTTTTCGTTTTTCAAATCATAACTTCTAATGGTCCCATATTTTTTTGAAATTGTTACGAGTTGTAAAAAATTATCAACTTTGTGAATGAAAAAATTTAAATTGTCTTCATTCATTTTTTTCAAATCTGAATCATTAAATTTATCCATTTTTTTCTTTATCAAAACTTTTTTTAATTTATATAGCAGTAAGACTGCCATCGTTATTAGTAACATAACCTTCAGGAGCGATTGTCAAAAGCTCCTGAATGTCTTTCGTCATTTCAATTTTTGCTGGCACTTTTCCTTTGCTTATATCGTTTAATGCATTTGCCAAGGAATATTTGTTCCTGTTTTTAAATTTTTGGAAAACAAATGGCAAAAGAAAAAAAGTCAAAGAACAAATAAAAAAAACATTTCTCACATTTTCTGTTTTGTCAAAGTCGAAAAACGATTCAATTCCCAACGCCAAAATATATACGAGCCAACTATAATCGTTTGCTTTTGAAAGTTTTAAAAAAAGAGCCCACAGAAAAAAGAACAGGGCTTGTTTAAAAATCTGTTGGAAATAAGGTTTGCTCAATTTATCAAGCTTATCAAATGCTGGTTGCCACTTTGAAAGCAATTCTTCTGTTTGTTTTTGTGCCAAGTTTAAGACTTCTTGCTGTTCAAAAATAATTTGTGCGATATTTTTGGAAGTTTTTGCGGTTTCAATTAAAACTGCATGCGTTGTTTTTTGTGAAGTAATAAGTGTTTCCTGATTCTGTGAAAAACTTTCCAAATCTTTGCCTAATTTATTGATTTCGTTTGTGCTCTTTTGAATATTATTCAATTGATTCTTTGAGTCCAGATAAATTCTTTCCTGATTTGACAATGTCTCTATTTGAAGTTTTATTGTCTCATTCGCATGTTTTAATGTCAAGTTCTGCATTTTGAGTAAAACATTTGTTTTTACAAGTGTTTTATTTTGTATTTGCAATGTTTCATTTGCATGTTTTAATGTCAAGTTCTGCATTTGCATCGTCAAGTTTTGCTTTTCACCAATAAAGGCCACGTCAATTTGAATAGTACTTAATTTATATGCGACGAATTCTAATTGTTGTGAAGTCTCCGATATTAGTTTTTCAACAGAATCAAGGTAGCGATCGTGCAAAATTCGTTGTACAATTGTTTCCTCGATAGCCAAAACAAATTGCGTATAAATTACAAATTCATCCTTACTCAAGCTTGAAGGATTTGATGCGAAAATCTCTCTTCCATTTTGTTTAAAGTGACATTTTAACAGCTCAAAAGCAGTTTCGAACTGTAATTCTTTCAAATCATTTTCACACAAAGTTTTAATATTTTTTCCGTGAATTTTATTATTAACGAAATCGCCAACTTTTTTTTTACAGTTGTCAAAAGTTGTCACTTTATGAAAAATCAATTTTGGGATGTCAATTTCTTGGTTTACTTTTTGGTTTTTCAACTGGTGCCAAGGCAAAACGTAAGAACCAAGTTTATCATAGTCATTATTATATTTGGTTACGAAAAAACTCGTTACCG
>JACLAC010015481.1_pt1 | contig 10291 bp, 14 predicted proteins | sample 8027881 | NCBI WGS metagenome assembly JACLAC01 (sample SAMN15725517, study PRJNA655200) | protist metagenome | isolation source: fluorescence activated cell sorting (FACS) single amplified genomes of... | place: Spain: Blaines Bay Microbial Observatory, Mediterranean Sea | collected 2016-01-19 | reverse complement strand
TTTCCGCCCTTGTTGCCGCTGAAATTGTTTCCGGAGTTGCCGTTGTTGTTGAACTGGACCTGACCCTGGTTGTTGTTCATGCCGTTATTGTTGAAGTTGCCTTTCCCGTTGTTCATGTTCATACTCATATTGCTATTCCCACCACCACCAGCACCACCACCGCCGTTATTTCCATTTCCATTTCCTCCTCCACCTCCACCTCAACCTCCCATCCCCGGAATACCTTCCAGCTTCACGCCCGAGCCCTGAATTAGAGTCATCATCATCTGCTTGCCCTTCCCCTTAGGGATGATGCCCTTCGCGATTCCCTTACTACAGCAACTCCAGCTCCTGGCGCGGCAGCGCGCCCTTGCCGCCGCCTTGCCCGCCGCCGCCGTTGTTGTTGCCGCCGTTGTTGTTGCCCTTGCCCTGCCCGGGTCACGTTTCGCCGTTGCCTCCGTTCATCTGGTTCGCGATCATTCCGTCCTTCCCGCCGCCAGCGCCCGGCGTGCCGCCAGCACCCGCAGACGACGAGGACGACGAGCCACCGGCCTGCGCCTGCATCTGACCCTGTCCGCCTTGCTGCTGCCCTCCAGCTCCGCTCTGCTCGGCCTTGATCAGGTTCTACGAAAAGTCGACCCCACTGCTACTACAGCGCCACCATTTTCGCTCACTCATCTTCATAAGCGCCGTGCTCGTACTCGCGCCGCTCGTTACTATCAGTCCTGCGACAGGAAGTGCGGCAGCTGCACGTGGATCTTCTAGTGCGGCTGGCTACTAATGAGTGCAGTTGGGTCTGCTGCACAAACCCGCCTCCATGAGACAGACGCCGCACTCAAGGTCGGGTTTGTTGGGCGTCTTCGCCTTCCAATTCTCGTGAAACGATGATACTAAGCCCGCCGGGTCTTCGATCTAGTTGCTCTCCAGTCGCAACCACAGCGGGAAGCGCATGTCGCTGTCGCCGGCTCATCACCGCGGGTAGTGCCTGCACTTACTACGCCGCTTCAATCAACCGCTTACTAGCCTGCGTCCGTGATCCGGTTGTGACTAATGTGCAGGCCCTGCATCGGGTTGCTCTCGGGCTGCGTGTAGAAGTACTCGACGAAGGTGTCCACGATGTTGTCGTCCAACAGGTTGCGGTACGCCTTGAAGGTCATGCACGGCACCTTCTCCTCTCGCAACACTAACAACAAGCGATCGACCCCCTGCGGCCCCACCGTGTTGTCGCTCACGTCCACGATGCAGCCCTGGCGCTTGACGTACGGAAACTTCTTCAGAATTTGCGGCAGCTGCTTCTTCAGCCACTGCGCATAGGTGAGCAGCTTCTCGTCGTTCCAGGGGGGGCGTTGGTTGAGGATCTCGATGTGGATGGTGGCTGGAGAGAGGGAAGAAGAGGAAGAAGTTGTTCTTGTTGTTGTAGAGGCGAGTTTAGACATCAGATTAATAGTTAGAAGTTTAGTGAGTGTCGAGCGAAAACGCGGTATAAATTGTCGAGTTGAGGACAGCCACTGATGTAAGTGATGTAACAGAGATCAGTATCACTATCGTATCAGCAGGCATTAACATTAACATTAACTAACATTGAACAATAAACTCACCATTGCGCACAACGATCGTCTTTGCGAAGCTCTCCACCAGTTTTGAGTCCACATCCTCGTCCTCGTCTTCTTCCTGGAAGATACAATGATTATGATAATGATATGAATGTTAATATAATTACTTAAGAGGACATCTTCACCGACACCGCGTAGGTGTTTAAGGACAATGTCAATGAAAAAGAAAATGATTGTCGAAGGAACTCGTATAAATCTAAATCACACAATAAACACCAACAAGAAAATTGAATAAAAACAAAAAGTAAAAGCGATAGCAAGACGCAAATACTCACCACCTTCTACCTCTTCGCGCTCGGCTCCGGTTCCGTGCCACCTGCTCACGCTGACGAACTGCTGCTGCCGCCGCCGCCGTTTGCGTTCGCGTTAGCGGCAGCAGCGTCGGCTGTCTCGTCGGGCCTATAGCCACCAGCGTTGTCGCCTTCGTCGTCATCGCCACCCTGAAGATCCGCGTAAAACGCGGCCATGTCGTCTTCTTCGGCCATGATGGTGATGGATGCTCTTATAATTTTTCGCTTATTTATTTTTTAGAGAGTATTTTATTTCAAGTTCAAGCTCAACAAGTATAAAGAGACTATACTACCCAAGTACTAGAAGTACTACGTACAAATACTTCAACAAATGAACAGTGATACTGATAGAACTACTTCCAATATGGTAGCAATCGAACAGGTGGTGAAAGTTGTGAAACCTGCTCAATGAACAGAATGTGAAACTACTTTGTTCACGTCTAGAACTTTAGCAAATCTTAACTACGTGCACACCATACGACTATCTAGTAAGTCCACTGCATTAAACACTACTAATCACTACGCCGGTCGTGGATAATGATGCATTGAATTGGAATTGAAAACGGTAAATCCATGGCCGATTGGAGGCAACTTAAAACTACTTGTTGTAACAAAAAGAGTCGGAAGAAGAATTGCAGTAATTTATCGCGGTCGGAAACACAAGGCAGTGGCAAATACAGAGTCGTAGCCATCACGCACACGGACACTTCCTACACACAGTACGAGAACCAACGTATCATAAACTTAAAAAGTCGAAATCGAAATCAGGGTCGAAATAAAAGCATCAGCCATGCCATCCATACAAATTCAAATAAATAAAAAAGCAATCAACATTCCTTTGTAGTCATTGATCTTTCTTCTAGCATTATTTAGCCTCAGCACGAGAAAAGTTGTGCAAAAGAGCCAACTCGATGAACGCAATGACAATACCCGTACCCCTTCACGACACTCTCCTATGTTCTTCTTGTAAATCTTTTTTATACAAACCAATGTTGTACTCCTAATGATCATGAAACAGAGACAAACTATACACAAGCGCCCAATTTTACATATACGTTACAAATAGCCGTTTAGCCTAAGCGCACGGTCACAAATGGATATATTCGCCAATTTGACCGGTGTCAGTGCGTGTGAGATTGATGTACAAAGAACTTTCATCGATAATATTATTCTCAGCAAAGACAACTTCTTCTTTAACTTTTATTTTTACTACACCATTTTCTATGGCTTCCACCAAACATATCAAATATTTATCCCGAAGCTAAATCATGTGAAAGTGAAACTCCGCCTGACAACCTTGCACTTACGCTTACTGTTGCACTTACGGTTACGCTTACGCCACCCCGTACTCCGCCTTGTACCGCAGCACGCGCTCCAGCGCGCCCTTCTCGCTCTGCGCCTGTCCTTCGCTGCTCTTCAAATAACAAACCAGGTGCTCCATCTTGATGATGCTCACCACCGGGAACCCGAACTCCCGCTCCACCTCCTGGATCGCGCTGCGGTCGGAGACGCCCACCACTTCCCCCGTCTCACTACACTTCACCACGGTCTTCTCCTGGCGGTCCATCGCGACCACCACGCCGACGACGTTACTAGCCCGCATTTTTTAAAAGATTCACGCTCTCGCGGATCGCCGTGCCCGCCGTGATCACGTCGTCCACGATCAACACGTTCTTGCCCTTCAGGTCCGTCATCCCCACAAACAACCCGCCCTCGCCGTGGTCCTTCGCCTCCTTGCGGTTGTAGCAGTAGGCGTAGTTCAGCCCGTAGCCCTCGAACAGCGCGGTGGTCACGCCGTTACTAGAGCGGAATGCCTTTGTACGCCGGGCCGAAGACCACGTCGATCTTGCGCACGAGCTTCTTCACATTCTGGTCTTGCGCACCGTTCTTGGCGCGGCTGGTGGGCGACTGGTCCAGCACCTCCACCAGCTGCCGGTCGTAGTCCTCGCCTCCGGCCGCGCCGCCACTGCCCACGGCCGCGTTGCCGATGTTGGTGATCCACTCCTGCACGGCGGCGGCGTACGCCTTGTTTAACTCTGACAAGGCCTTGCCCGAGTTGAACAGCCCGGCGTTGAAGAAGTAGGGACTCACTCTGCCGCTTTTCAGTGTAAACTCCCCGAACTTCAACACACTCTCGGAGACGCAGAGGCTGACGAACGATTTCTGGTAATCCTCCATCTTAAATGTCAATGTGAATGTCAATGTGAAGAAAGTTCTTGTTATGGTTATGCTTCTGGTTCTGGATATGGATACTGTATAAATGGTTTATCGTTATTTAGATATCGCGTTTTTTGCTACAGTTCTAATAAAAGTCCATTGCAGTGGGTATCGTCTAACTATGTATCGGAATCGTCGTCATTCAAATGTTGAGTTTTTGTAGTGTTGCTTGTGGTAGGTGATTTACGTTGTGATGCACGAAAAAATGTTGAACAATCCGACAGTAAAAACTAGTGAACAACTAGTGAACGATAACGAAAGACGAGATCGTATGTCAGTATACAGATACACTATACGTATACAGGCAACACAATGAAGTTTTTGAAGATTATCACTCTTTTACATTTACTACATCGTCCTAAAGATACAACTGTATACCTCATTCATTCATTCATTCATATTGACCTCAAGGTTTTCTCGTACCTAAGTCACCAAGGTTCTCTGCACAATGAGTTCATAGCAGTACCTTGCGACCATCACCTGTGTTCTCCTCCTTCCGACATTTCTACTATACGCATCCTGATGTCCTATGTTCTAAGAATAAGTTAAAAATCATACAACTGTATACCTATACATTTCCATTTTTGTAGTCTTCCTCTTCACTCCGATTTTTAATACAAGTAGATGAAGAAGTACTTGGCCCACGCTCAAGGTCAAGCTCATTATTCAATATCAGTCACTAAAAATAAATGTATTATTGGTTGATATTTTTATCTATAGGTACAGTTGTTAGTGTTAGTGTTGTAGCTTTGCATGATCATGCTGATGCTCCTCTTTGTCCATTCAGTTTAACCCGGAGGGACAAGAGCGCTCAATACTACAGAAATATATGCCCTAGTCAAGAGGTGCGGTGACTGATAATACAGATACTTTACAGCCAATGTCGCTGTAATCTTTGATGTTGTTTGAAATCATTTTCATTTTATCTTTGGTACGTAAATGATCATGATCTTGGAGATCATGAATCCAAACATTGGTAACTAATTTCCGGAATCCAAACCCGAAGAAGGCCCTCGCCACTTCCCCTTTTCGCTACTTCGACACTTCTGGCTGACCTCAAAGGAGGCCCCCGCCAATAGTCACGCACGCTCACCTCACTGTGGTTCTGGTTAGATAGGCTTACCCACAGTTTGCATCTGCCCCGCCGAATGCAGCGAGTTCTTCAGCGGATAATTTATACTATATGTCTCCCTCCATTTGACGGGTGTTTTGCAGCAGCTCAAAATCTTCGCCCTCCGAGTCGCGCTCGGGGTCGGAATGTGCGTCTCCCTGCTCAGTTTTGTCGGTTTCATCGACAAATCGCCTAGCTGGCTGCAAGAAAGCAGTGGATAGAATGCGTGCTCCAACGGGACAAACATTCAATCTGTAGAAATAATAACAACTCGATTTATCACTATGCACGTCCCAATACTCTAGGAGTGAGCAGTGCGAACAATAATAATACAGTAGTGAGAGGAAGAGTGACTACATCAACAATATTATTTGGGAAGTATAACATTTTAAATTTTAAGATTTTAATGATGTTGCAGTGCTACTATAATAGAAATAGTTATCACTCGCACATTGCTACTTATACTAGTATTAGTGGAAAAGTGTAGATCTAGATAGTCACGCGCACGCATTTTTTTTTTTTTGAGAGATAAAGTTAGTATCTGGTGTGTTTTTGAACACTTGGTAACAGTGTGATGTTTTCCCCCCTTCTTAGAAAGCCTCTACTCATTCAGTACACTCGTACAACTCGTTCTTCCACTTCCTCCACCTCTGATACTGATATATATAATATGTGTATATATGGATACGCGCTTGCTGTGGTGTGGGTGTGTAGTTGTGTGTAGAGTAGTGTGCCCCCTGAAACGGCTATTAACAGTACTTACGATCGTATCAACACGCTTAAGTTTAACTATAATGTGCTGGTAGCACGCGTTATTCAGCATGCGTGCTCTAACGAGCCGTCCGATCGGTAGAAGAAATAACAACTCGATTCATCACTATGCGCGTCCCAATACTCTGGTGAGCAGTGCGAAGAACAATAAAATACAATAGCGAGAGGAAGAGTGACAACATCATCATCATCATATTGGTCCCGCCAAGTCGAACCCTGGCTCCTGCACCGAACCCACTGTATTGCGCCAGCTTATAACGCGGTTGTGTAGGTGTCTTGCGCTGCTGAGGTGTAGGTGTGGATGTAGGTGTGGATGTAGGTGTGATTCTTGGTTTTTGTGGTTACAGTTTTCTAGAACTGTGTGTTCTCCTGAACAAACGTTGCTGAATGCTGATTCAAAGTGCAGCTCACGTATATTCAGAGACGATACATGTCGATTAAAACGCTTCTATCATCGATAGTTGATGAGAAGTATTTAATAAATTATTAGAAGACTTTATATGAAAACTGAAAAGTGATAATGATGTTACACCAGTGCTACTATAATAGTTGTCACTACTCGCACAGTTTCAGTAATAGTAATAGTGAAAATGTGTAGATAATAGGCACGTGCTTACAATGACAGAAGCATCGTCAGTGCGGAGTTCAACTTCGACGATACGACAGCCCGAGGAACAATTTTTACGTCATTATTCTGTTACCGGTGGTAATGGTCCTGTGACCGCGTCACCTTTCTCTGTCTGAATAAAGATTCCGCCGTGGCCACGCGCATCCTCGAGCTGCGTGGACACGCCCAGCAGCCAGACGGAGGCGCGCTGTCCGGCATGCGGCTCCGTATTGTCACCGTACATATCACCTTGTATCACGAGATTCTCGACCACGAGGTTGTGGCTGTACATGGCATCTGCTGGGAACCCGCCCAACAGAGACATTGGACCGCCTCGCCGCGAGTTCATCACGCGCAGCGACCGCGTGCGCAATTTTTCTTTGTCCGCCTTGAGGGCCGCCACAGCGAGCTTCGCGGCATAGCAAGCACAAACGTCGTAACCGTCGCCATTCAAAATACTTGTGCTATGACCAATCGCCTGTGCGGGGGTACGCTGCCACGTTCTGTACCAGGCGGAGGAGGCCATCACGATCTTGCCGTTAAGGTCCGTCAGCACGAAGCACGATCTGTCGTCGTTAGCCTCCTGGATCCGGCCCTGCGCGCGGAACATGGTCTTGATTGCGCCCTCCAGACGCCCGTGCCCATCCTACATCCACCTCATATCCTCAACGCCGAGGATATGAGAGAACGGCCGCAGGATCGGCCCTGGCAAGGCCTCCGGGTAGCGCAGCGTAACCTTATTCTCTAGATAATACCCTGTAGAAATCGGATAGTACAGAGTGAGCAGCTTGGATGGCTCGCGGGCGACCACCTCCCGTCAGCGCCAACCCTCTAGATACGCCTGCGACTGCGCCAGAATGACCGCGTACCCCGGTTTCGCGCGCTCACTAGTTCAGCCGTCACTGAAGCTAGAGCCGACCCAGCCACGCCAAGGCAACCACCTTCTTCAGCGTGTCGGAAGACCCGCCACCGCCGCGGGTGCTGCCCCGCAGCCGCTCGACCCGATCAAGGCTGCCATTGTCTTCTGAACCGGATCCCGTGCCAGTAGGCCCTCCAGAGAGTCCTGAGTTATTGCCGTGGCCCGACGCGAGGCTTAAGCCTGGTGGTGGACGAGCAGATACTATGAAACCTTTCACAGCACCACCCTTGCTCTCAATTGCCGGAATTCCGTGGCCATGCGCGTTTTCCGCGAGGGCGTGCCTCTAGCGGATCGAATTAGATGCAGACGAATATGATAATGTATCAGCTTCGCTTTTGTTTTTACATCGCCGGGGCAGATGAAAATCGATATCGATCATTTTTTTTAATTTTATTATTTGTTTTTCGAACAACAAAAGATAAAATAATTCAGTCTATCTTTGACTTTGAGTCTGTCTGCAGATTCTTTACTCTCGCTCTGGCTCTCCGGCTTGAAAACTATATAAGATGTTGAGAGGACACGTCATCTGTTGCTTCGTCACTATCATACTTACAAGAAGAGAGAAAAAATTGAACAAAAACATGTACCTGTATCCCACATTTTCCATTCGTCGATGAAGAATAAGCCGAAAAGGCGAAAACCCTTTTAGCCTAATACTATACACAATATAAGACAAAATGCCGAGACAGTTGTATTAATATTAAAAATCAAACAAGTCATGGCCATTCTCGTCAATTAGCATTCTTCCACGTTTACCGCATCGTGTCATAACGAGCAGCCTTATCGCTCGTTCCGAAGCTGTCGTTCGGCGCGATACGATACTCCTCGTTATACGTCTCTTCGTACTGAGGCGGATGAGGATAGCTCCGATTGCTCCTGCTTTGATGACTTTGTGTTTGACGTCCTGCGTCATCCTCACTTTCAACGAGTTTCTTCACCACCAGGGTGAAAGAGTCGTGCTCCTCTGCGTCGCGTTCGATGCGAATGATGCAGCGGTAAACGTCGATCGGCTCACGCTCACCGTCGCCGACGCCGCCCATCCCGACGTATGCGCCCTGCCACAGCAGTTTGTAGCTCCGCGCGTAGCCAGGTTCGAGGCTGCCTTCGAGCGCCGTGTTATCCTCTTCGTCAGCGTTCTCAGTCTCTTCTTCAGCGTTCTCATTCTCATTCTCTTCGTCAGCATCAGCTCCTCCCCACCCGAAAACAGACAAGAAAGATGAGCCTGAGAGTCGGCGGCCCCGACGCCTCCTTTCATTGCCACCCCCCTCACCCACCAGCGTGTTCAGGCCGCGTCGCTACTGCGCCCGGAATGCGTCGCGCAGCAGCCCAAACTCCGGACTCACTCGCGACCCGATGTCCCTACTAGTTCTCGGCCGCGCGCCAGTCCTGGCGGTAGGACCGGACGTAGTGCGTCTTCTCCACGTCAGAGTAGGTGCGCACCTCCACGTCAGAAATATCTTATTTTTTTGTGGCTGTCCACGGGTAGAAGTGGCGGCCGTTCGGACTCCGCTTCATGTTCAGCCCGCCGTAGCCTTCGACATTAAACAACTGCTCGTAAACGCCGCGGACGAAGCAGCAGTTACTAGGAAGTACTAGGGCATCTCACTAATGCGCACCGAGGAACTCACCTTTCAGACGTTAGTTATTACCTACGCAGGGCGGAGGTGGAGGTGTGTCCGGCACTCGACTTTCAGGGTGCGGACAAGGAGGAGGAAGTTGAACTGGGACTGGAACTGGAACTTGAACTAGTGGCAGTTGAAGTTGTAGTCCCTGTCACAGCTTCATCAGTTTTTCAGTCTCAAACTCAATTATCTGAAGTCGTAACCGAAGCAGATGAAGTTGAAGCTATGTTGAACCCAACTACGTTGTCACTAGCTCCCTCAGTCGCTCACAAATGTCTCACTAATTGGACACGATCCTACTACCGCACTGCGAACCAGTCACCCGTCGTCACGTAGTTAAGCGAGTCGTCCTCTGCCGCGCCATCACCTCTTTCTCCTTCTTCCGTATTGTTTTCGTCATCACGCTTGTCTTCGCCGCCGCTGAAGAGGTTGAACGGAAGAGAAATGGAGAAGAGTCTTCTCACCGTCCTCATCTTTACTAATGACGTTATTTTCCTCGCGATCGAGTTAGTGCTAGAGCTAGAGTCGTTATCGACGGCAACCTTGCTCGACATAAAGCCCACGCCCTCTCACACCGACGGCGACGTCCCCGTCCCCGAAGGTGAACTCTTGTACTTTTAGTTTTAGAGCCGCCGTCATCGACGCCGCCGTCGCCGTGTCATCCGTCGCATCTCCTCAACCCCATGCACCAGCCGCGAATTACTAAATCACCCCCGTCTAACCCCGATTCATCTCACTACACGTCAACACCGCAGTGCTGCGTTATGAACTCGCTCCGTTCGTTGATCATGCCGATAAACTCGCTTTCACTACATATCTTAATAGAGTTGGAAGTCCCATATGCGAAACGCGAGCCACGTCACGTACACGCAGAAGACGATCTAGAGACTACTACAGCACAATAGTTTGCGGTTTCTTCTGGAGCTTACTATCTACTAGTCGTTGAGCATTTTGAGGTCCTTGACTTTGCTACTACTCGTCGAGCTTTCAAGTATACGCTTCGGACAGACGCGAGAAAGTGCGGCTCAAATTCGGTCGTGAACGTGATCCTGATCTATTAGTATTGCCGCCTGGTTCTCACTTCATCGTCTTCGATTCTTCTGCAGCCTTTGAACCGTTGGTTTTCGAAAACGTCGGTGACGGCCGTGCTGGCGATTACCCC
>JACLAC010011942.1_pt1 | contig 10294 bp, 2 predicted proteins | sample 8027881 | NCBI WGS metagenome assembly JACLAC01 (sample SAMN15725517, study PRJNA655200) | protist metagenome | isolation source: fluorescence activated cell sorting (FACS) single amplified genomes of... | place: Spain: Blaines Bay Microbial Observatory, Mediterranean Sea | collected 2016-01-19 | reverse complement strand
AATTATCCATGATCGCCTTTACTACGGCTTGAGCCGGCGTGGCGCGTGACGCATCACTCGGCAGCATGTCCTGAAGGTCCATCAGTTCGGGTGGTAGATCACCAGTGACGGTGTAGTTCACATAGTTAATGTAGTGATTAACGGTTGAGGATATAAACTGCATCGTACCCACGGGCGTGTGACTGGCGAGTGCGACACACCATAGCAGCGCAAGCGCAGCGGTGATCTCGCGTAGTGGAAAGATCGTGGTGGAGGTCATCTTAACTTATTACAGTTTCTTATCACAACTCACACTTCTACTTCTTATTGATATTGCTAATGCTATGTCATAAACTTAATCACTCTATGAAACACCAGCAATGGTGGAGCAGACTGAAACTCCACGCGTACTGCTGCCCCAGTCAATAGCGAATACGATTAGTAAATTTGCTGATGAGATGACTTCAGCAGGAAAAGTGCAATTTCAAAGCGTCAGGAAGTTCCCACTATTCATAGACGCGGAGACATATATGACCGCATTTACAGTTACGAGAAGGAGATCGACATGACGTATGATGAGCATGACAGGGCGGAGGATAGCAATAAAACTCTAATATATTAGTAATTTTTTACTGTCTCACTTTCATATATTTTGTCACACCCACCACCTCTGACTAGCATGCTGCGAAATGGGAAAGGCAAAAGGTGTCACCTCTCTACTACAGCAGTGCTAGTTTTAGCGTGTCAGACGTCCTTAGAGTTCTTGAACTTCGTGATCCACAATTCGATCTCGAACACCAACTACTCGAACTTCCACTGCCCGAAGCTGAGTTGACTGCATGTCGAGTCTAATCCTGAACCTAAACGAATAAAACTAGTCATTAGTTGTACTTACTTCTAGTAAAACGGTTACACTGACACTTAGTCTGAAGTTCTTGTCCTTGGACCTTGATGGAAACGAATGAAATCTAGTAGCGGATATAATTATAAACAGTACGTACTAAAAATCAACACAACGCGGTGAGGTCTGAATCGAGAGATCTAGCCGTGGGCTTCACGCAGGATTTATCCGGACAAAAAACGTGTTCGCCTTTTTGGAATTGAAAGACTTGATCAAACTCTACCTCAGCACCCCTGTATCTTTGTTCAGTTTACGTTATATAGTAGATAATACTCTCATTTATTGTAACTTCTGTTAGGTTCCCTACTTACTCGTTGTCATTGCCACTTATCCACGGAAATAACTATACTAAGCCTACCCCAACAATTCGAAGTCGAATTTTAAGGCATGGCGTGTATGCAGATTCCTGTAGTAGTGGTTTTATGATAGAGTTAGAGAGTCAAATAAAGAATGAAACAGAAACTCTGGAACGTCTCACCTTTACCAAGATGTCCATTCCCATGACCCCAATGTCCAGGGTCTTCGGCGGTATTCGGCGGTAAACAACTTTTCAAATTGTTTTTGTTGCTTTTGAAATGCTTCTTCATTGTTCCTTCTTCGCACTTCCTCATTGAAGTTTCGCACTTGCTCATCAAAGTGTTTTACCTGTTTTGCAATCGATCCCCTCAATTTAGCGTTACTTCTTGTATGAGGGCTTGCTCTATACCGATATGGATTTCCATTTTCTAAATCTAGTGCCCTGAGTGTACTCGAGTTCCAGCTACGGTTATCATCGATCGTGTGGTCGACATTTCTGTCATTCAATATTTCCGCAGCCAAATCCGCAGACACGACACCCTTTAACATTGTTGAAGCATCGTGGTCGCTCAATTGACCCTCTCTGACGAGGGCACGTATTATTGCAGCGAAGCTTCTGCCCTTTTCCTTAGGGCCTGTACTCCAAAGCTTCTTCCCGTTTTTCGGATGACTACTTTTAGCAATATCCTTTAGTATGACAGCAGCATCATAGCCACTTAGTCCACTAACTTTGACAAAGTTACTTATCATGTCAGCAACTTTGGGAACGTCATCAAAATCAAGGTAGCCGCTTTTAACAATATCCTTCAGTATAATTGCAGCATCGTAACCACTCAGTCCACTTTCGGTAACAAACTCACTTATACTTTCAGCAACTTGCAGAATATTCATTTTGGTCAGATTACCGCGTTTAACAATATCCTTTAGTATAAGTGCAGCATCGTAACCACTCAGTCCGCAATCAACGACAAAGTTACGTATCATAATAGTAACTTTAGGAACGTCGCTAGTATCAAGGTAGCCGTCTTTAACAATGCCTTTCAATATGTTTGCAGCATCGTACGGACTCATTCCACTTTCGATGACAAAGTCACTTATACTTTCAGCAACTTGCAGAACATTCGTTTTGGTTAGCTTGTCGTCATTTACAATATTCTTTAGTATAGTTGCCGCGTCGTAACCAGACATTCCATTATCTTTGACAAAGTGTGCTATCATTTGAGTAACTTTTGGAACATCTGCAACAGTGAAGTAGTCGTTTATGATAAGACCCTTAAATATATTTGCAGCATCGTAACCACCCAGTCCGGTATTTTCTTTAACAAACCAATTTATGAACTCAGCTACTTTAAGAACGTTTGATTTTGAGATGTCACGGCTTTTAATGAGCCTTGTTAAGATTTGTGCAGCGTCGTAACCACCCAGACCCCTATTCACACATGAGTGCGACGGGCTCGACTGACAGACAAATTCTTTCACTATTGTAGCGGCTTTAAAACCATCGAGAATTATTTTTCCATGAATACGACTTTTAGCAATATCCTCAAGTATTTTAGCTGTGCCGTAGCCTTCAAACTGTTGTTCATCTTTCATAACGAAGTGTTTCAATATTGCTGCAACTTCATCACCTCCTTTATTGAGATCTGGATAATCACCATACATAGCAAGATTACCTAATAAACGAGCGACTCTGTTACCACGTTCATGAGTTTTTTCAAGATCAGATAAAATTTCTTCAACCTTTCCTTTGATTGTTTTAACACGATCGGCTTTTCCTGCTGCCTCCTGCAAATTTTTATAGATTACGCAGTCTAGTTTTTTAGACTCTTTGCGAACTTCAGGATCCTGTGAGAACTTCACGGAATAGCCATAGGATGATTCTACAACATGTCTGATATAATGAATTGGTCCATCTGACCAAGTCAAATGTTTATAACATCCTGCTTCTATTTTTGCGTTTTTCAGTGCCTCAGCCTGCTCGCTGACTGAGGCATGAATCGCACCACATTCTACTTTCTCCAATTCAAACGCTCTAGCTTTTACCGACTTGATAAGAGTCGGGCTATCCCTCACACGCTCTGTGATAACTGGCGGCTCCCACTTCTTTCCATGTATCTCCTCATACAATTTTTTACATTCAGACTTTAGTTCTAAATCTTTAATGTTCTCAATACCATTACCACCACGACAATTTGCGTAATATCGTATATTGCGACCAACTTCAACCAGTCTACTTCTACGCGCTAACACCAGTGTGTAATTCAGCTTTAACGCACACACACCATAATGCGCCTGTTCACCACACGGTAAAGTGACCGCGATTGCCAAGCCAAACGCTACACTGCTGGTAGTGAGCAAGTTTTGGATAGATCTCATCGCTCCGTCTCTTTCTTTTTTTCTCCGTACAATATAACAATAGAATATGCTGTCGATAAAAGCAGCTCTCGTAGATGTTGAAAATAATGCGTCCGATCGCGAAAGTGCGTTTCTTAAAGCTAAAAAAGTATAAGAGCAAATACTCTGAAATTTTTTATTTTGAGCAAATTAATTATGTTGAGCGAATACATAATATTTGATTGTAGTCAAACATATAGATATATTCAGTTTCGGAACTAGAAGCGAATAAGATCAGGCCGGATGGAAGTCATAATCATAGTCATACTCATACCCCTCATACACATACTCATAGATTCCAAAATAGGTTTTCTTGAAGGTTTTTTTAATTAATTCGGTCGAAGTCATTCTATATTCAATTCATTCGGTCGAAGTATACACAGTCAATTCGGTCACAGTTTACTCAAAGTCATATTCATGGATTGCTGCAGACCGTTCGGCACGCGTTGTTGTTCATTATCATTCGTGATACTCTCTTCACTCGTTCTTGCACCTTCCATATCTTCAAGAGTTCCCATAGTCACATGCTCATTCTCAACACAAGAACAACTTCCGCGACCCCCTACTCAACACGCTTACCCCTCCAGATTCCCCGGCTTCACCTTCAATTCACTTCCGTTGCCCAAATCCACCTTGTACCGCCCCGCTCCAGCGTCCCACGCGCCAACCTGCGCCACGCACCCGTTCCACGGTCATCACTTACTAGCTTTGGAGCCCGACGATGCGCATCAGCGTGCCCTGCTTCGCCTCGCCCCTACTATACGCTCTCACTCGTGGGCATGGGAACGCTACTACCCCGTGTTGGCGTCTTTGCCTATGGTGACCGTGAAGTTGCCAGGCAGCAGGGACAGGTTTTCACCCACAGCGCCGCCACTCGTTGGACTGCTACTACCGTTTCCATTCGACATCGACTGCGGACCCAGTCCCACGTTCACCGCTCCACCTCCAGGCGAGCCACCACCTCCAATCAGTTCCTGCACCACGTACCGCCCCTTACTAGCAACTGTATTCCAGTATCCGTCCTCGCACCCCGTTCTTCTCCGGCTTTCACTTCAACCCCTTAACCACTACTTCGCTCCCGTTACTAAAACCGCCTCCCGTTCGACACCAGCGTCAGCGGCAGGATGCCGTTACTAGTTACTAGCGCACCACACCCTTGTTACTAGTTATTAGGGCAGTCGCTTCTACAAAAAGTCACTAGATCTTACTCAGCTCCTCCTCGCACACGGTGTGCGCCATGCCGGGGTACTCGACAAACTCGTACGCTTGAACGTTACTACCCCACCTTACTAACTAATTACTACCCAACCCCCGCACTTGTTAGATTCTGCCGCGTCATCGTCCCCGCCAGCATCGGCACCACCATGTCTCACGTACCGTGGCAGTGCAGCACAGGTACGTTACTACACCACCTTACTAGTCCAGCTTCATCTCCGGCACGCCGAACGCCATGCCGCTACTACAAGACGATACCCGCACAGGCTTCTGGCAGCTGCAGGCCCACCCACACAGCCACATGTCAGCCCATGGAGAAGCCCCCGAACGCGAATCTACTACAGCGGGACGGTTGGGTGGTTGGTGAGCTCGGTGTTCACGATGCTCAGGATTTCACTACCAGGTTGCGTCGATGTAGGGCTACCGTTTGGTCAGCAGCCCCATGTACTCGAGCGGGTTCACCATGTTCTTCAATAATATGTCGAACCAGGCCGAGCACTGTCATCCGCCGTTCAGCGTCACAGGGAGTACGGGTGCGGTCGGGATGATCCACTTCACGTGGCCGAGATTTAGGTTACTAGCTGTTCACAGCTGGTAGAGCTGCCCTTTCCACCCGTCACTACGAGTCGCCGAGGCCGTGGAAAAAGAACACGGTGGCCGTGTGCTTGCCGGGACCCAGCGCGCTATCGATGGTGACGAGCTTGCGCCCGGCGCCGAGCGTAGAGGTTTCCTCGTGGAGACGGGACATCTTGCCGTGTGTTCTTGTAGGTTGTTTTGATGTTCCTGTCCGTAGTCCTTCTTAATCTTAATTCTGATCTCACTTCTACTATATTCTAATTAATCTTTTTATCCTATACGCTTATGGGATGATTGAAGATGAAGAAAGCAGGAATCTGATACGATTAGTGTGAGTGCCCAGAAATCTGTTGGCGTTACGGTTACCGAAAAAAAATACTATCTGAATCTGTATCTCGAATCAATCAACATCCATCTTCCTCGATCCCTCCTAGTCTTGTCCATATTCACCAGCCGCCTCATAAGCATAACGCCGCCAGTTCCAGAATCGGAACAGCTAGCTATACTACAACCTTCTACTGCTATACTTCAACTACTGCTAGCTATACTACAACCTTCGCCTTAGCATTCCGGTTCCTCTACTTGGAATCTAATTTAGATTGTGATTAAGATCTAGAATAACGCGATGTGATACTTCTATTTGTAGTACTAAGTACTTCCAGTCGCGCGTAAAGTGTAAAGTTGTACCAGTCCTACTTCTACCAGTCGCCGAGCAACCAGTCGCACAAGCTAAGAATAAATTACAATTGCTATAATAATAATAATTGATCATGATCTCTATCAGTAAAGTGATAGAAGCGATTGAAAGTAAAACACGAACATATAATAATTGAAACAGCGAGCATGAACTCGGGTACATTCTACTAGTGCCACGATAACGATGATGATCTACATCATCTACTTATTACGGATGGCCAAAATTAAGCCAATACCGAGATTTACATTTTACATTTACGGTAGAATACTAGAAGGAGGGACGCGGTGTATTTTTTCTCATCAAAGAACAACTAGAAGAGGTGGCGGCACGCCCAAGTCGTTCGCCCAGCGCAGCGAAAGCGACCTGGTCGCTCGGTCTTCTTCTTCCTCCTCATAACATTTTAGAGAGCTCTTACACTCGTCGAACAGCGATATTTCACGTAGTTGTAGTATAGAGAACAACAACAGAATGATAAAGAGCAAAAAGTCAAATCAGATACCACGAATAGAACCAGTACCTATTTAAGGAGAATGATAAGTTGGTTGTAGTTGTATATGTATAAGTATATGTAATGATGTACTCTCTACTAGTAGTAGCACTATCAGTATCATGGGAAAATAAAACTTTCCCAGGAAGAAAATAATTCATTTAGGAAATACAACAAGTACAAGTTCTTCACAAGAGTTGATGATGTTTAGCTCTAGAATTAGATGTTCCCATGTACTTGTAAAGATAGACGTCCAGCAACATTATCACCAGAAAAGGTGCTCCTTCTGGTGCCAGCTACATTATCACCAGAAGAGGAGCCAGCTTCAGAGCTATCTTCACTAGTCGGTGCACTACTCGATGCGTCAAATCCGAATCCCTTTAGTCCCATCCTTTCAGCGGCAGCGACAATTTCCTCATTCGTAGTCAGCTTGCGATCGTCTATAGCTAGGAACTCGATGGTCTCAATGTCGGTAAAATGAGACTTGAGGTCGGCAGGCGTTTTAACGGTACCATCTTCAATTAGTCTTACAGCTTTAGCCACCCGCTCGCCCCAGATCTGATTTATTTTTTCGGCATTTTGCACCGCCAATGCAATATCAGCAACCCCAAGAACTCCTTCGGCAGCCCGAGTACCTGGAGCGTAACCGCTGACCCTGTTCTTTACCATCTGAACGAACCCATGCGCCCCCATGCGCACTGCAGCAAAATCCACTCTCCTGGCTTGCTCCCGTGCCGCAGGTGTCTCCGCAGCTGTGCGTCGCTCTTCTAGTGCCGCCACAATTTGACTACTGGCCGCAGCCAACGCATTGGCCATTTCTTCGTCGGTTGGCATAGTGTTGGTGTGAATACCGTCGGACTGTTGCTCGTCGCCAGCTTTCATCGCTGCGTTCGCCCTGGCGCAGCGATGCATTGCTGCGACCATTTCACGCGCCTTGGCCATTTCTTCGTCGGTTGGCATAGTGTTGGTGTGAATGCCGTCGGACTGTTGCTCGTCGCCAGCGTTCATCGCTGCGTCCGCCCTGGCGCAGCGATGCATTGCTGCGACCATTTCACGCGCGTTTTGCTGGGCGGAGTCGTGCGCTTTCTGAACGGCTTCAAGTTCCTCTCGCATAGGATTGAGCATCTTACGAACACGGAGTGCGAGACCAGAAAGTAGCGCGCTGGTCTTAGTGTTTCGCACTTCGTCGTCTCTTTCTAGAGCAGCTGCAGCTGCAGCGTCCACGCTCAGTCCGATTTCTTCCTCGGCCACACCGGCCGCGGCTGCTTCTTTGCTTTCTTTCACCTCATACTGCGCCGCGGCTTCTAAGGCGGCCTGCATGCCTGCATCCATGTCGCGCCGCGCTTGCGTGCCCTCGCTGGGCACTGCAACACCGGCGTCCCCTGCACTGCCTCCCATTTGCGTGGGCAGCGCTAGGTCCAGAATCCTTTGCAGTTCCATCAGTTCCATTTGCTGCGCAGGCAGCTCAGCCGCTCCCTCACCGAAGCGCTCGGTCCCATTAAGCCCAGCGCCCTTCGACACGAGATAAAAGGCGTCCCACAGAGACTTGCGGACGGCGGCATCCATGAGTTCGCGCTTCTGCGCTGCTTCCGCTTTCTCCACTTTGTCATAGGCCTCTAAAAGCCCTGGCGAGAGTGTCTTCAACTGCTCATTTTGACCATCTTGTTCATACTGTGCCGTAAACTCCGTCTGCGACGCCTCGATCGGAGGTGCCGCCGCGTACGCCGCCGCCGTCGTCAGCGCCACGCTGACCACTTGCAGCAGCGCGGCCCACGTGCCCGTGTACGTGACCACAGGCCGCAAGCAGTTCTCGCTGTCCAGTGCGTTGCACAGCGACGGGTTTTCCGCCGCCGTTTTGTCCAGCGCGTACTCCTCGAAGCCGGTGGTCAGCACCACCAGCGCGGTAGACAGAAACGCAAAGAAGAAGCTGCCCACGGCCAGCAGTGCGGTCATGCGCTGGTAGCCGCGCGATGCCTTGGCCGCGGCGCCCGTCCACAGCTCCTTCAGCCGCCAGAACTGCGCCGCGAACGGCGCCTTCCTCGCTGCCTCACTCTCCAGCCCAGCAACTTCGGCGTCCAACCCAGCCAAACGGCCCTGCTTTTTGTACCTGGCCGTGTCCTTGCCGAACTCGATCATCATCCCCACCATCAGCGCGCTCATGCCCATGCTCACCAGCGACGACGTCGCCAGCGCGATGCCCGCGGCCGCCACGCCCGTGCGCGTGAGCATGCCCGCCGCGAACACAGTCGGGGCGATCACCAGCGGCATCGGCGCGAAGGCGAGCGCCAGAGTCAGTTGGTTCACACTGTTCCAGTCACTCGCCTTCTGCAGCCCGGAGAGCACCGACGTCGGCCAGTCCGGCCCATTGCACATCATTTGCGCCTTCTTCATCCAGGGCGCATCCTTGCCGATGTACTGCAGCATGGCACGCATGCTGTCGCTGTTCAGCTGCGCGGCGGAGCGCACGCCCACTGAGAAACGGCCCAGCCCGTAGCCGAAACCCCAGGCCTGCACGTAGTGCGCCGTCACTTTCTGCGCCAGGCACATCAGAGTAACGGCCACGTTAGCCTTCGCGAAATAACTTGTCATTTGTCCGTCATGAGCCGCCCCGTCCCAGTCCGCCCCAGCCAGCTCCTGCTCCAGCAGCGGCACCATGAAGAGGCCGCCCACCAGGTACACCAGCACGCCCGGGATGATCGGCGCCAGGTACATGATGAGGCCGCCGGCGAAAAACGCGCCCGTCGCCTGCGCAATCGGCATGGTCTTGAGCACGGGCAGCGCCGCGCCGACGAGGGCACTCGTGACCGGCATGCCTCCCTGCGCCAGGAAGCCGAGCGTGGAGAGTCCCTGCGCCCAGCGCAGCGCACTCATCACGCCGGGGCGGGTCCACGCGTCGCCCACCAATTTTACTATTATTGATGAGTCAGCCAGGCCGCCATCGCTCTGTTCTGCCGAGACGTACAGCTGCAGGCGCTGGGCCATTTCCTTCTTCCATGCAGCGACGTATTCCTTGGCGCCTTTGCAGATAGCCGCGGCGCGGGGTGTTTTCTCCGCGATGGCCGCGCAGCGTGTGTCGCAGCAATCACCTACGGCAGCTGTGAGTTCGCCTGCCTTGTCCGCCGCTTTATTTGAAAGTGCTGCGGCACGCGCAGCAGGTTGGCCACCTCTCAAGTTGCCGGTCACTAAGCGGCCTGCAGCTTCACCTACACGAGGGCCGATATGTGATCCACACATGCCTCCGGCGCACGCCCCGCAGTCCTTCTCGAAAGCAAATTCTATTGCTTGTTGGAACTCCACGATGTCTATAACCACCTCTCCATGTCGCACCATTATCTCAGGGGAGCTAGGCGCTGCAGTTGACGGCGCCGCAACAGATGCGGATGCGGAAGCATCTGTTGCGGGGCCGTCTAAACTAGCGGCGGACTGCGCTGTCGCGACCCACTTCCCCTCTGCCGCCGACCACGTCGTCGACGCGCCGGCGGGAAACCATGCGAATGGATTCAGATACACTGGGCCGCCGCGTTCCGTCTGCTGCAGCCGCAGTTCGCGGGTCAGGTTCAGCCCTGCTAGCAACGCGGCGACCGGGGACCCAAACAGCATGGTGGCCGCGCGGGACGCGGGATACTCTTCGTTGAGCCTTTGCAGCACGCCGTGCACGCGCTCACTGAGCGCCTGTTCAGGTTTGCCGAGGATTCCGTGCTCGATCGCGGCCTTCGGGCTGTTGTGGCCTTGGCTGAGAATTAGTTGC
>JACLAC010010945.1_pt1 | contig 10294 bp, 9 predicted proteins | sample 8027881 | NCBI WGS metagenome assembly JACLAC01 (sample SAMN15725517, study PRJNA655200) | protist metagenome | isolation source: fluorescence activated cell sorting (FACS) single amplified genomes of... | place: Spain: Blaines Bay Microbial Observatory, Mediterranean Sea | collected 2016-01-19 | reverse complement strand
CAGCATTCGCAGCGGCTTTTTGTCGAAATCGAGGCCGCGTTAGATACTGCTGGTGTGGGAATTGAGCAGCTGCAGGCTGTCGCCGTTTCGATTGGGCCCGGGTCGTTTACCGGACTTCGCATTGGATTGAGTGCAGCTAAGGGTTTATGTGTGGCGGGTGACAAGGCGTTGGTTGCCGTCTCTACCTTGGAAACCTTAGCGGCGCGTCTGCCCTTTGCTCGTTTCCCTGTTTGCGCGATTCTCGATGCCCGCAAACGCGAAGTCTATACCGCACTGTACGATACTGCAGACGGCGTGCCGGTCGAACAGATCGCTCCCCGCGCAATCGCCCCGGCGCAATTGGCCGAAGAACGGGCCGGGCAGCCGACGATCTATACTGGAGACGGGGCCGAAGTCTATCGCGATCTCTTTGGGCAACAGACACTGCTGGCTCCTCCGCCTTGTGCTCGCCCTGATGCGGGAACCATCGGCTGGCTAGCACTGTCAAAGTTAGAGCGGGGTGAGACCGTAGACATCGCCTCTGCAGAGCCCGAGTATTTGCGCCCGCCCGATGCAATTCCCTTGCCGCGCAAATAATGTGCGACGAGTGTTGCTTTATCCATCTGGGGTCCGTGCATTTGCAGGGGTTGATGGCAATCGAGCAGCGTTCATTCGCAAGTCCGTGGAGCGAAGGCGATTTTCTCTATCTATTTGCTCAGGATAGTGCTCTGTGTGTGGGACTGATTCACGCTGAGGAATTAGTGGGCTATGCGCTGGGTTATTGTGCAGCTCGGGATTTTCATTTGGCCAGTCTTGCGGTGGCGCTTGAGTTTCGCCGTCGGGGTTTTGCCTCGCGGCTTTTGCAACAGACGCTCCTGAGTGCGAAGCTGAGAGGGGCCGATCGCTGTACTTTGGAGGTGCGTGCCGCCAATCGGGCAGCGCGATTGCTATACGACAAAACGGGCTTCCGGGCGGTTGATGTCCGCACGGCCCATTACAGTGGTCCTCGGGATGATGGCATTATAATGGAGCGCAGCATAGAAATTTTGTAATTTATTTGTTATACTTATGCTCTTGTAGCACTGAGAGTCAATGCCCAAATGCGATACCAGTGGGAGAAGGACGCAATGGCCGAAGTAATTCTTAAAAATATCCGCAAGGTGTACGATAAAGAGGTGGTGGCGGTAGATGACGCCAATATCGAAATTAAAGACAAGGAATTCGTGGTCCTCGTAGGCCCGTCGGGCTGCGGAAAATCGACGACACTGCGAATGATCGCCGGTCTTGAAGAGATCTCCGGCGGCGAGATCTCCATCGATGGCACGGTCGTCAACGACGTTCCCCCGAAGGACCGCGATATCGCGATGGTGTTCCAGAACTACGCGCTCTATCCGCACATGACGGTCTATCAGAATATGGCTTTTGGGCTAAAGCTGCGAAAATACCCCAAAGATGAGATCGACGCGCGGGTTCAAGAGGCGGCCGACATTCTCGGGATTCAAGAATTGCTCGAGCGCAAACCCAAAGCGCTCTCGGGCGGTCAGCGCCAGCGCGTGGCGGTGGGGCGCGCAATTGTCCGCAAACCCAAGGTATTTCTCTTCGACGAGCCGCTGTCCAATCTCGACGCCAAATTAAGGGTGCAGATGCGGGCTGAAATAAGTAAATTGCACAATCGCCTTGAGGCGACGATGGTCTACGTGACCCATGACCAGACCGAGGCCATGACGATGGGGGACCGCATCGTCGTTATGCGCGATGGTCTAATCCAGCAAATCGACGAACCGCTCAGTCTCTACAATAAACCCGTCAATCAGTTCGTAGCCGGTTTTATCGGCAGTCCCTCGATGAATTTTATTCGCGGAACTTTATCCTCGAATGGTGGTGGTTTGGTTTTTGACGAGGGCAATGTACAACTTACTTTGCCCGCCGGCTACGACGAGCAGTTGGGAGATCACGCGGGCCAAGAGGTGATGCTAGGGATCCGCCCTGAGGATATTCACGACCCCGATACCATCGGCCGGAATGTCAATACTGTCGAAATCGAGGCCAAAGTAGAAGTGGTCGAGCCGATGGGCAATGAGGTTTTTCTCAATTTGACTACTGGAAAGACGGCATTCGTTGCCCGAGTTGATCCGCTGCACATGCCGAAGATCGATCAGACCGTAAAATTAGCGGTGGAAATAGGCAAAGCTCATTTTTTCGATCTCAATAATGAAAAGAGCTTGTTACAGAGATAAATATTGGTTCTTATGGCGGCGTTCCCCACGCCCCGGGGGGGTTTGAGTGTCACTTAGTGATCTGGCCGATCAGGATCGAGCCAGGGCCGTCGCTGCATCTTGGTTCACATCGGGCCGGATCCCCCATGCGATTTTGCTCAGTGGAGCTGGAGGGACGGGCAAGAGGCGTTTTGCTTTACAATTAGCTAAAGCGATGCTCTGTTCGGAGGGAGACCCTTTTTCCTGCGACCACTGCCCGACCTGCCGCAAAGTCGATTCGCTACAACATCCGGATTTTCATACGGCAATGCCTTTGCCCCCACGGCGCGGGAAACGAGAGGCCTCGCCCGAAGTCTTGCGCGACGCGGTGGTCGAATATATTGGCGGAGGTGCGACCCCCCCCAGTAATGCGAATATCGCCGTTGAGCACCTGCGCCAACTGCAAAAAGAACTCTCGTATTCTCCGACCGAGTCGCCGCGCAAAGTCGGTATGATCTTCGCCGCCGAACGCATGCATCCGGCCGGCGCTAATTCTCTGCTCAAAATTCTTGAAGAGCCGCCGGCACGGGTAATTCTGGTGCTGGTGGCTACCGCACCGGAGCGCCTGTTGCCCACGATATTATCGCGCTGTCAGCGATTGACGCTGGGACCTATTAGTGCGGAGGGGATTTGCCGGCAGCTCGAGCTCGAAGGTGTGGTGGGAGAGCGTTTGCAGCTTGCCGTGCGGATGAGTGCGGGTTCTATACACCGCGCCAGGCAGGTCGTTGGCGGGGAGTTCGACGAGATGAGGCGTTTGGTCGAAGAATTCCTTGCTGGAGGGGCGGCGCAAGAAGATGAAGTCTACTGGGGCGTGCTCGATGAGTTGGGCGGAGATCGAGGCGAGCTCGAGAATTTCCTGCTGATTTGCGGCCAGTATCTCAGGGATTGTTTCCTATTGGCGCATGGCCAAGTGGAAGCTGTGGTTCATATGGATCGATGCGCCTATCTCGAAACTGCGTCGGCGACCATAGATGCGGCCAGGGCCGCCTTGGAGATCGATCGCGCGGCCGAGACGCTGGCTAATAATGCCAGCCCGCAATTAGTGCTGACCGATCTATGGCGCAGTCTGCGTCGCGGAGGTGCGGCTTCTACAATGCCGCCTGAAGCCAGCCTGGTGGGGGTCCGCAATAGGTGAATAGCCACCGTCCGCGACGCCGCTTTGCCCAGAATTTCTTGGTCGATAGGGGGGTAATACGTTCAATTGTCGGACTGGTCCGTCCGGCAGAAGGTGAAGTAGTCGTCGAGATAGGGCCGGGGCGAGGAGCACTGACCGATGGGCTGGTAGCGGGCTTGAAGAGGCTGGTGGCGGTAGAGATTGATCGCGATTTGGCGGCGATGCTGCGCGAGCGCTTTGCAGTTGAGGGGTTGCATCTGATAGAGGGCGATATTCTCGATGTCGATCTTGGACAAATTTTGCGCGATGAGGGCGGACGCCAACTCTTTATCGTCGGTAACCTGCCCTACAATATTACCGCCCCGCTGATCTTTAATTTCCTCGCACAGGCGGAGCATATTGATCGGGCTGTTATTATGGTGCAGCGTGAGGTGGCCCAGCGTCTGGTCGCTGCACCGGGTTCAAAAGATTACAGTTTGTTGTCGGTATTGGTAGCGATGCGCGCCGAAGTGGAAATGCGTCTTCAGGTTGGACGACACTGCTTCCGCCCGTCGCCGGCCGTCGATTCGGCCGTTGTCGAATTGCGTTTTGCCGATGGCCCGCGTTATGCGGTGCAGGACGCGGCTTGTTTTGATCGCTTGGTGCGTCGTGCTTTTGGCCAACGACGTAAGATGTTGCGCAATTCTCTTTTGGGACTCAATCCCGACGGGGGGCGAGACTGGTTGCAGTCGTTGGGTGAGCGCGCCGGTATTGAACTGTCGCGGCGTCCAGAAGAATTGTCCATCGAGGAGTTTGTTCAGTTGAGCGACGCCTGCCAGGCTACGGGGGACGCAATTCCATGAAGTTGTCCGTTTGGCGCCTAGTACTGGTTGTTTTGCTGCTGGGGGTTGCGGCGGAAGCGCAGAAGTATTCGCTCAGTTTTGCTCGTTCGAGTACCCGGACATCGTGGAATCATCGATTGCCGAGTTGGAAATACTCGACGCCGGTGCGGTTTTCGGCGGTGGGCGACTCGACGTCGAAGCTGACGATCAGTGCATCCGCGAGTCTAGGATTCACTCTAGATGACCGCGGCGGCAGTAAGACGTGGCAGGACAATGCTTCCATCAGTTCTTCGGTCAACTACCCGATACTGGGTCCTAAAGCGACCATCGGCCTCGGTGCAAATATGTCGGCTCGCAATGCTTCGCTGCAGAATCAGAAGATTCGCAATCAATCTTTTAACTTTCGCTTTCAGTCGAAACCGTTTAGCAATGGCTTTTTCAAGGATCTTTCCGCCAATATTACTCCGGGTCTGATCACGACCACTCGCGACAGCCGGGCGAATCTCGATAGTACCATCGAGGAAACCGGGATCCAGTACAGCGCGTCCTTGCGGGCTTCACCCACGGTCAAGATCGCTGGCAAAAAACTGAGCAACTCGGTTTCATTCACCAAGCGGGACAACACCCTTAAGAATAATAAGGATCGTAGCGAAGGGTTCAGCAGTAGCCTTGGATATACCTTTCCTGGCGATGTGCGCGCGGGCCTGAGCTTGTCCGAGACCCGGTCCCAGCGGGGCATAACGCGTTCCGTTATCAATGAGCAAGTGCAAGGCGAGCAGGTATTGAGCGATACTACGGTCGGTGCCGAGCTCTCGGAGAACCGGAGTACGGGTCTGTCCTCCAACCTCGATTTTGACCTCGGGCGCTTTAAGGTGAGCAATAGCGCATCCTACAACCTGAGCGAGCGGACCAATACGGCGAGTGCTGCGCAAGACCGAGGCAACCGTTTCTTCGGCACCGACCGCAGTAGCGAGAGCTTTAATTGGAGTGCCGGCTTTTCGGGCAAGCTGCTCGAGCAGCTGTTGGTTAATACCAAGATCCGTTTCCAGGCCAGCGACCAGCGAAACCTCGCAGTGCGGGTGCTCGATATCAGCCGTTGCGCCAGCCATTTTGTGCGTTCACTGGATGGCACCTGCCGCGATCCCAGCTCTGACTTGAGCAACCGCAGCCTCTTTCTGAATGGCTCGTTCAATTGGAGCCTGGCCGAAAATCACTCACTGAAAATGGCGGCTTTTGCCGAGGTAAAAAGGGCGGGGAACCCGGGTGCGCCGGAGCAGGATCGCGACACCTTCAACAACAGTCTTACTCTTAGCTACGACGGCGTCCTACCGTCGGGCGCTAAGATCGGCGTCGACCTCAAGAATAGCTTCTTACACAGGGTGAACCTACACGCCACTCGCTCGGGGGACAATTCGCGCAATCGCGATCTATCGCTCAATATCAACACTAATTACGAGCGGATGGAGGTGTCTTTTTCCCACCAGTTCAGCGTTTCCGCCAAGCGCACCATCTTCGATTTTGATCGCCAAGTCAACCGCCAGGAATCGGCACGTAAGAGTAATATTCGTCGCGGCTGGAGCATGAATCACAGTCTCAAGCGCAAAGTGCTCAAGCATCTTTCACTCAATACTCGCTACGCCTATACCGCCGATGATTTCGGCACATTGATCGTGGAAGACGGCGCCCAGATTGTAGAAGAAGACAACTCCAACCACAATATCCGCTTTGGCATGAACTACACCCCCAGCGTCGATTATTCTACTAGCGTCAATTACAGCTACCGATTTGACCGGGAATGGCAGCACGAATACGCTAACTTCGCCGAGACGCGCGTGCCCGGGCGCCCACCCAATCGGCATCGGACACTGAGCATGAGCCTCAACTACAATCCCGTCGGCAGCGACAATAAGCTTAGCTTGCGGGGTAGTCGATCGCGGCAACGCAGTGGCACTTTCGACAGCTTCAATGTGACCTATACACGTTCTTTGTAATACCTTATCTTATCGGACCTACTTAAAGACTATTTGACTACGGAGGAGACTTGCCGCATGCCCCTGCCCGAATGTGATAAAATTTGGTTCAACGGTGAATTAGTCGATTGGCACGACGCTAAAATCCACGTCCTGTCCCATGTCGTGCATTACGGCTCCAGTGTGTTTGAAGGCATTCGCTGTTATAAGACCGAGAAGGGGTCGGCCGTTTTCCGCCTCGACGAACACGTCAGTAGGCTCTTCGACTCGGCTAAGATCTACCGCATGGATATTCCTTATACGCAGCAAGAGGTTTCGGCGGCGATCCTCGAGACGATTCGGGTCAATAAACTCGAAGCCTGTTACATACGTCCGGTCGTCTACCGCGGTTACGAGACTCTGGGCGTCGACCCGATGGGCTGTCCAGTCGATGTGGTGATCGCCGTATGGGAATGGGGCGAGTATCTGGGTGAAGCAGCACTCAAAAACGGAGTCTCGGTCTGTACCTCATCGTGGAACCGCATGGCCCCGAACACGTTGCCCTTTCTGGCTAAGGCTGGAGGCAATTACCTCAACTCGCAGTTGGTGCGCATCGAAGCCAATATGAACGGCTACGATGAGGGTATAGTCCTGGGCACGGACGGTTTGGTGAGCGAAGGCAGCGGAGAAAACCTTTTCGCGATCAAAAATGGTTCGATCGTTACGCCCGAATCCCACTACGGTATCCTTCCCGGCATTACCCGCCACACGGCCATTACGCTGATGCGCGACCTGGGGATGAAGGTCGAGCAACGTGGGATTCCGCGCGAGTTCCTCTACATCGCCGATGAGGTGTTTTTCACCGGTACTGCAGCCGAGATTACACCGATTCGCGCGATCGACAAAATACAGATCGGGGCCGGCGAGCGGGGACCGGTCACCGAGCAGATTCAGAACGAATTTTTCAAGGTTATTCGCGCAGAAGTCGATGACCGGCACGGGTGGCTGACTTTCGTATGAAGTAAAGTGTTGGCGTCCATGGTCGTTTTGTATCGGGCTATCTCTGTGGCAAAAAATCGGTATTGGTAAAGGAGAGCGTTGTGCTGAAAGCTAAATATTCTCTATTTGCAATAGGTTTGGTCGCGGTTGTTTTTGGTTGTGCTACCGATGAGCCAGCAGCTTGGGAGACGGTGCAGAAGATCTTGATGAGTAGCAAGGACATCATCGTGCTTGACGGGACCGAAAAGGGAGCGCTGCGCCCTCAGGAGGAGCAGGAACCAGCATATGGCGATTGGATGGTGCGTCACATGCTGGCAGATCCTGAGAAGCTCAATCCGATTACCGCTAGTGACGCCGGGGCGAGCAAGGTGATGGAGCTTGTTTTTGAAACGCTTCTCTACGCCGAATACGATCCACCCTACAAGTTGCGCGGGTGGGTTGCGGTCGACTATCCGGAGGTGTCCGAGGACAAGCTGGTATATACTTTCGAATTGCGGGAAGGCGTGCACTTCTCCGACGGTAAGCCGTTGACGGCCAAAGACATTGTATTCAGCATGAAGGTCATCCACAACCCCCGCGTGTTAGCGCCTCATTTGCGCAACTATTATGCCGCAGTCAAGGACGTACAGGTAATTGGCGACAACAAAATCAGCTTTATTTGCGACAAACCCTATTTTCGCAACGATCTGATCCTCGGTGGCTTCAATATTCTGCCGATGCACTTCTACGACCCCGAAGGCCTAATGGACCCAGTTGAGGTTAAAAGCCTAGTGGACGGGTCGTGGGAACAGGGGCCGTACAAGGAGCGGATTGAGCGATTTGCCGAACAGTTCAACCAAAACTTTAACCGTACAGCTCTGGGATCTGGGCCCTATTTTATCGAGGATCCCGAACGTGATATCGTCACCCAACAGAAAGTCGTTCTGACGCGCAATAAGAGCTATTGGGGACAGGGCAAAGAATACATACTGAATCCGGGTTTCGTCGATAAAATCGTCTTTAATATTATCAATAACACCGACGCGGCATTTATCGAACTGACTAACGGAAACCTCGACTACCATACGTTGCGGCCGCTGGAGTTCAAGGAGAAGAGCTGGTCGGACGAATTTAATAGCCGGTTTCTCAAGGGGGTCAGTTATAGCAGCGGCTACATGTATATCGGCTGGAACAACGCCCATCCGATCTTTGGCGACAAAAAGGTGCGTCAGGCCATGACCTATCTGACCGATCGCGAGAGCATGGTGGAAAATATCATGTTCGGTTTGGCCGAGACGGTGGAGGGGCCGATCAACAAGTTCCGCCCCGAGTACAACCACGATCTCGCCCCCTACACCTACGACCCCGACCGCGCGCTCGATTTGCTCGAAGAAGCTGGTTGGGGAGACGCCGACGAAGATGGCATTCTCGACAAGAACATCGAAGGAAAGTTAGTGCCGTTTAGTTTCGAGATCCTGGTCAATTCGGGCAACCAGATCCGAAAGGACATAGCCCTGACAGTGCAATCCGAATTGCAGGATATCGGCATCGACTGCCAGGTACGAGAGTTGGACTGGTCGATCTTCCTGCAGAAGGTCAAAGGCAAGGAATACGATGCCATGGTGCTGGGGTGGACCGGTAGCTTGCGCTTCGCTCCCGATGGCTACCAGATCTGGCATTCCTCGCAGGCTGTTGACAATGGCTCGAACCACGTCAGTTTTATAAACGACGAGGTGGACCAAATCCTTGAGGATTATCGCCGAGAGTTTGACATGGAAAAACGCATCGAATTCTATCGGCGTTTCCAGGAGATCCTACACCAGGAGCAGCCCTATACCTTTATGTGGAAAGCCCGTTCAGCACAAGCGTATAGCCGGCGCTTCAACGGGGTCACTTGGTACCCTCCAGGCGCCCGCCAGCAGGATTGGTGGGTTGCGCGACCGGAGCAGATGTACGAGTAGGCGGCAGCAAGCCCCGGCTCGTGGCCATTACAGAAGCTGTTCGCTGGGATGTGCATCCGCTGCGTTGGGAGCCGCCAGGCAAATCGGTGCTGCTGGCCGTGCTAATTATGGTGTCGGCGGTAACGGCAGCCATGGGTTTCGAACACTGGTTATACGGCGCATTCTCGATGGTCGTACTGACCATTGCCATGTCGCGCTATTTTTTTCCTACGCATTATGCTATTGACGCTTCGGGAATCAACACCGTGCATCTCGGCCTGCGTCGCAGTATTCCTTGGGGTGATTTCCGACGGGTCGACGAGCACCGAGATGGTGTTTTTTTGAGCCCCCTCGTTCGACCGGGTCGGCTGGACTCCTTCAGGGGCATTTTTTTGCGATACCACCAAAACCGCGAAGAAGTAATATATTTCGTGCGGCAACATGTATCAGGTCGATAATATTATAGCGTGGTGGCGCCACGCCTTTGCCGTAGAAAATACGGCGGTGGATTGGTCGGTCGCCGATCGCGAAATCGCAGAACGGCTAGCCGATTTTATCGTGTGTCGCCGTATGGGTACAGCGGCGTTGATGGCGTTGGAAGCCGGCCGACCGTGTAATTTTCTCGGCAGCCAGGCGCTCACGTTTCTCGCCCCTTTCGCCACACTGGTCTTTTCTACCGATGAATATGAACGCTTTACTCGCCTGTTAGAAAGACGCCAAAGCATAGATTTACTGATAGAGGCCATCACCGAGCGCGAAAGCGAAAAACATGAATAATAATGGTATCGGCGGAATTTTGCATGAGCTCTAATCTCAATGTCGTCATCGCGACCGACTGCGGCAGCACGACGACTAAGGCGATCCTGATCGAAAAAAAGGGCCGACACTACCGCCAGACATATCGCGGTGAGGCTCCGACTACGGTCGAAGCGCCATTCGAGGACGTCACTCGGGGCGTGCTCAACGCGATACAGGAAATCGAAGAGCTCTCGCAGCGGAAGATCCTCGACGGCGAGCGGATCATCACTCCTGCGCAGGGCGATGTTGGAGTTGACATCTATATTTCGACGAGTAGCGCCGGTGGTGGTTTGCAGATGATGGTGGCCGGCGTGGTACAGGCGATGACTGGCGAAAGCGCCCAGCGTTGTGCTTTGGGTGCTGGAGCGATTGTTATGGATACCCTGGCGGCCAACGACGGGCGCTTGCCGCACGAGAAGATCGAGCGGATCCGCCAGTTGCGTCCCGACATGCTGCTATT
>JACLAC010016180.1_pt1 | contig 10295 bp, 5 predicted proteins | sample 8027881 | NCBI WGS metagenome assembly JACLAC01 (sample SAMN15725517, study PRJNA655200) | protist metagenome | isolation source: fluorescence activated cell sorting (FACS) single amplified genomes of... | place: Spain: Blaines Bay Microbial Observatory, Mediterranean Sea | collected 2016-01-19 | reverse complement strand
TTTATTTAAAATTGCAAATAAATAACTATTTAATTGTAAGTCCTCATTTTTATTTATATTATAAGAAACATTATAAGGTGTTATTATATTTTTTAATGAGTTTTTATTTGCATTTACGTTTAAAGAATACTCAAAGAATTTATTTAGGGAAGTTTTATCTACTAATGTTGTATATGATGGTAATGTTGAATTAAGTGATGAAAAATTATGTTGTCGGTAAGTACCATAATTGAAATTATTATTGTTAAATGAATTTGTATTTAAATACAAATTATGTATTTTTTCAAAACGAGATTTATTGTTCAATAGGTCTTGTGAAATATTTGTATTAGCAATTTTAGAATATCTTTGTATTTTCTTAAAAGCTTCAGTATCTTTTGATATAGAGCTCCCAACATTAGAAAAATTAATATTATTTAGTACTAAATCATTATCTGTAGGAGATAATAATAAATAATTAGGTGTATTAATTTGGTTTGTATTTTGTTTCTTCTGGTAATGTTTTCATAAATTATTTGTTTCTAAATTTTTTTCATTTATATTACTATATTTTATACTATTTCCTAAGAAAGAAGAATACGATGGTTTAACATTATAATTTAAATCAATGTTTTTCGGGTAAAAATATTCTCACCCCCACTGATAAGCTCGTATACCTATTACTATCTCTCCAGTACCAAAACCATCATAATAATCTGCCGCGTCAACAGTTTCCGAAATTATGATAGATATTGCCCAAGAGACTGGTACACAAGCTGTAATTAAATCAGCACATTTAGATCTACTAACACCCCTAGTTTCTCTTTTTGGCTTAATTCTTAAATTACAATATCTAACTACATTTATAAATGTTATAAAGTAGAACATAATTAAAGATATGAAAAAAAATCATAATCAGTAATTATAATGAAGTATATGAATAAATCATATTTCTTCGTGATTAAATGATGGTGACGCTATAAAAGGTTCAGGATAGTAGAGCTTAACGTCGGGTGTAGACAATTCTTGTTGTGTTGTTCCTTCTATATCCTGTTCGTAAAATCAAACTTCAATGTCCATTAAAGCTCTTTGTGTATCATAATATGGCATAAAATTAAAAACACCTACTGCGTCGTTTTTTATAAATGTTAAGTTCATTACTTCTTTTACTAATTTAGAGGCAGTATAATAAATCTCCGTTGAATTTAAATCGACATTTTGAAGTAACATATTATAATTTGAAAAATTATAATTAAAAATTCCATTGTCTAAGTTTATTATATTTGAGTATAATAAATTCGACATAAGTTCAATATCATTTTCTTTTACCATGTCATAAGCATTTGCAAAAGTAAAATAATCAGTGAGGCAATCTCAGATGCTATTATTAAGGGACAAGTTATCTGCATGAGTACTATTTAAATAATATTTTCATTGCCTCAATAACATTTAAACTTTTAAAAAGAATTATTTATTAAAAAATTTGTAAGAGAATAATGTAGAATCCAAGGTATTTAAATATAATATTGACGAGTTTGTTATTTTACTTTTATTAGTTTTATTAAACCTATTATTAAAGAAACTTTTTTTTTGAATAAAAGATAACCTGTTAATTTCAAAAAAATAAAAGTTTAACCTAGTATTTAATCTACCTGCACCAAAATTATTTCTTATAGAAGGCTTTCCCTGTCTAATACTATCATACATCATAGTAAAAAAAGATAATAAAGCAATTACACTAAGTATATGACCTGCGGATGATATAGCATGTCAACCTCCAAGAGATGCTGGATAATCCAAAACTCTTCTAGGCATACCACAGTAACCTAGTCACATCATAGGCATTATAGTTATTAATTGACCTGCTATATAGTAAACATAATGTAAATAAGCAAAAATTCTACTATACTTTACACCATAAATTGCTGGGTAGTAAAAATAAAATGCTGCAAATATCCCTACCATAGCACAACTAGATAACATTACATGAAAATGACCAATTACATAAAACGTATCATGGAATAAAACATCCATACCTGTATGAGCAACACACATACCTGAAATACCACCACAAACAAATAAAAACATAAAAGTGAAAGAAAGTAATAAAGGTATTTCCATAACAAAAACACTATTTACTACAGTGACACTTCAGTGCATTAATTTAGTAGCGGCAGGCACTGAGATCATAACAGTTAATGTACTAAATAACATTCTTGTAGTATGAGATAAACCTACCATATACATATGATGACCTCATACGAAAAACCCTAAAAACGCAATTGTATACATAGAATACATTAGACTAGCTCGTGCTGAAACTCTTTTCCTGAAGTAAAAAGACATTATTGTATTAGTAAATCCAAAAATAGGTATCATAATTACATATACTTCTGGGTGACCAAAAAATCAAAACATATGTTGAAATAAAACGGTATCCCCACCACCTGAATAATCAAAGAATGAAGTTTGTCAGTGTCTATCAGATAATAACATTAAAATACTTAAAGAAAGCATTGGGTTAGCCGCTATCATCATTCATGAAGCTATAATTAAAGACTCGGAAAAAAATGATCGGGCATCTCTCATTTTACGGTTATTTAACGTTGATAAATACCTATATGTTACTAAAAAATTAGCAGAGCTAACAATAGAAGCATTAATAACTAAAAATACACCAATTAAACCAATATCAATTCTTCCTATTGCCGTAAATCTTGTTCTAGAAGAAAAAGGTGTTATCATAGCTCAACCAGGTAATAAATCTTTTGCGTTTCTTTCTATTGAATGTACTAAAGTTTCCTCACTAGTAAATCTTCTGTAGAGAGAATTTTGATGCCTTGCTATTAATAGCTTACATCTTCAAGCTTCTCTCGTAAATTTTAATTGTCTCCAGTTACCTAACACTCTTTGTTGTGTTGAGGAACTTAAAAACATTTTTTGGTATTTTTGATCTAGGTTTATTAATGAAAGTCATCTAAAATTTAACAAATTATTGTTTGTTAAATTATAGTAAAAATTAAACATACTATCTAAAGGTGTTATGTGAGCACTATATCACCCGTCAGAACTATTTAATTTTAAGTTTAGTTTATTGGTAAAATTAGAAAAGAAAGTATTGTAATTTGATTTTAACAGATCAATATACTGTTCAGATAAATGTCATGAAGGTTTTCTAATACCTCTAGCAACTTCGATAAAAGAATTCATTAAATAAGGATACTGGTTGTCCCAATTACCAATATAGTGACCTGTTTTATAATCATAATTAATTAATAAATTATTAAACCTCGTAAATCTTTGATTTTGAGTATTTTCTAAAAACTGTTGATCCACGTTATTAGTAACCGAAGCACTATTAGAATCTAATATATAAGATATCTTTTCACTAGTGCTATTATAATTTAAATAATTTAAATTAAAGCTACTAATATAATTATTAGAGCTTAAAAAATAAAAATTATTAAAGAATAGTTTTACTAAAAAATTTATACTTGGTAAACATAAAAAACTATTAATATTAAATAATGTAAAAACCGATGAAAAGTCAAAAATGAAATTATATGAGAATTTATAATATTTTTTTAAGATTAAATCCATTGGAAAATAGAACTTTTTTGATGCTATACTTTTTAATGATATATTATTATTAATGTAATTTAAACTAATGTTATTCTTATTTAGGTGAGTTCCAAAATTATAAAAATTTATTGTATCTAAGTCTAGATTTATATTTGAGTTAGTCTTATAACGTAAACCAATCATGGATTTTTCTAATAAATTCTTATGATCATGAGAATTAACTAAATCAGTAAAAAATTTACGTTTTAAAATACCTTGTAGTTCACGAATGTTAAAACAATTCATCCTGGCATATCTTCTATCAGTACAAACAAGTTGGAGTAACATTATCAATCCACCTGGTAAAAACCAGAAAGCAGCGCTATTTAATCTTGGGAAAGCTACGTCATGTACACCTAACTGTGTAGGTAATAAAAAATTACCAAAAGCCCCAAAAATTGCAGGCATAATCATGTAAAAAACCATTATAACACCATGTGCTGTAGCTATACTGAGGTACTGTAAACTATCACCAGCTAAAACCCCTACTCCCGGATATGCAAACTCTAATCTAATGACTGTTGCTAGGCTCATACCAGCAGTACCAGCTACTAGAACAAAATTAAAGTAATTTATAGAAATTCTTTTATGGTTTGTTGTATAAACTCAACTATTTATAGTATAACTTAGTCGTGTTTTTACTCAATAAAGATTTCTGCCTAAAAATAATAAAATTGTAAAAAAAGATGTATTATATCTTGGATTTATTTTTTTAAAGAAAATTGAAAGAATAGTACTTAAAATTAACATAAATTATAAGTTATAGTTAAATTCAGTTTACTTTTACATTTTTTAATCTATTAACAAATCTTAAATTTTGTTTTATTCAGTTTTTGTTATTATCAGTTAAATTTGTTGTTCTTAAAAATATATTCTGTAGTAAAATTGTAATTAAACCAACACCAAATTCAACTGCAGATAGAACTAAAAAAAAAAACGTTAAAGACAATAAATTTATGTTATCATATAGAAAACCTACCGTTAAAACAATTATATATAAAGTTATTCATAATAATTCAGCTGTTAATAACAAGTGTAAAGCACTTGAAACATTATTAGTTATACTTAATAAAATTAAAAAAAATATTATGAAATATAAGTTCAAATCACCAATTAACATAACATATAAAATTTATTTAACTAATTTTTTTAAAACATTGATAACAATAGTAATTCAATTAGTAAAGATAATAAAACTAAACTTAAAAATCGAATTCAGCCTAATTTTGTTAAATAGTCAAAACGAAACCTAGGTATCCCACCCCTAGCGAATATTAATAACGAGATACATAACAGGAATTTAAATGAGATAAATAAAGCATTAATCATATTAGTCGTAAAACCTAAATTAATTAAAGCTTCAGATGAAATAAGTACATTATATACAATACTATTAATGGATACTACTAATAAAACCGATTTTTCTAGAAAAAAATTAAAGTAATCAAATAAATAAAAATTGATAAAGTTACTTAAACTTTTAGGCATGTAATTATCAGTAAGATATCACCAAAATGTATTGTAGTTATAATCTAAAAAAAAGTTATTAATTTTGGATAAAAAGTTACTTAAAAAATTCATAAATTATAAAATACAAATAAAATTTAGAAGGTCAAACAAAAATATATTTGTTATACTAATGTTATTTAATTGTAAAAGTAATTTTATTATATAACTAAGTTTAAAATCTTCAATTTGTAAAATTAAAGGATACAAAGTAAATATAGTAATTAGTATAGTAGTTAAGACAACATATGCAATGTGTTTACTGCTAGTATTTTTTAACAGAAGCGATTCATCGTAGTGGAAATTATATTTTAATTTTTTTTTATTAAAAGTAAATTTGTTAAAAAAAACCAAAAAAGTATAAATTTATTTTTTGGAATTAAAGTATAAATCCTCTTTATACGAGCAATTAACTCCATATATTTCGAATAAAACTAGATAGATAACATAAAAAGCTAAACCAAATCGAGCGATTAACTCAACTGTATAAAATAAAAAGTAAAAACATTTTCCTCAAAGAACAAAATAAGTATAGAAGAAATCATTAGAGAAATCATTTTCATCTTCAAGAAGGAAGGATCTGTCATCTTGATTATCCATAGTAAAAAATATTGTACCATGTATTGAGAAAAATAACTCATTTAAATATTCATCGTCATCAAAATCCCCAATAAAAACGTAATAAAAATCTAAACAATCATCTAAAACATCATAAACATTTAATCTTAGTAATAAGGAGTAAAATCTTAATATCATAGAAAATAAAGCTAGGAAATCTCCTTTAAATTGAGTTATTATAAATAATGTAGACCTAGAACCTGTTGCTGTAGCTTCTAGAAATGAAAAATAATGAATAGAGTGTTTATAAAAAAAATAAAGTAAAACAAAGGTAAAAAAATAAAAAAACGTAGTGTCTAAATATTCTATTAGTTCTTCTTTATCATCATCAAAGGCCATTATTGTCATAGACCAATAAAATAAAAAAAATATAGCACTTTGCATAATAGCCTCAAATTGTACTCTGGTATCTTTAGATAAAGAAAAAAAGTAAAAATAAAATCTTGTAAATTGGTTAAATGAGAAAGAAGACCATTTTAATAATGATGACGTTATAAAAAAATATATTATAAATCAACAAAAAAAAAAAAACATGAAAATTGAAATTAAATTTTCACTAACGCTATAATTTAAATTGTTAACATAAGAATCAAAATATGATGAAGGTGTGCTGTTAATATGACTTATGGAGTAATTAATAGAAAAGTAGTCATTAAATGCCATTATAACATCGGGGGAAAAAATTAATATTATGCTATATAAATCTTGATAGGAAGATGTAAATATAGATAAAACTGGTAAGTACTGAACATTAAAAATTAAATATAAGTCATTAATAAAAGAATTATAAAGTGTGCATACACTATAATTATAGGAGTTTACATTTAATAACATAACGTCAATGTAGGAAAGTTTAGATATGTAATCTGTAGTTAAATGATGATTAATAAAAGAGCCATTATATAAAAATGAGATAAAAGAATAGTCCATAAAAGAAACGTTTGTCATTTTTTCTCAATTTAAAGAGTCTACTAATCACATTTGATCAGTAGATTTATATTGTTGCATTCAGCTTATTTCTGTAAAATTATTAAAATAACGCATTAAAATTAATAAAATATTCATATTTGTAAACCTAAAACCCCTGTAAAGGTTGTAATTAGTGAGAGTTTATGTAGTACTTTTACCTTTGTAGTAGCATATGAATTCTTCCTAGCTCTATAAACAATAGATCGTTTTCTGGAATTACCAGCGACGCTAATTTTCCCTTTTAATTTTACTTTAAAACCTTTTATATCTAATAGATCAAATATATAAATAAAGTAATTATTGAATAAATATTTTAAAAAACGAAAAATAGAGCGAGTTTTTCAAAAGCTAATTCTTTTTATGATTGCTTTTAATCAATTAATAATTAAGTTTACGTCATGATTCTTAAAACTAATATGTATTATATGTAAAGCTTCTTCTAGAAAAAACCTATGGCCTAGTCTTTTTTCATAGAATGACAAACGCTCTATTCATCTTTTATATAGTGCTATATAATCTGTAGGCATAAACTCGTTTAAAAAAGAGTATAAACTTAATAATGCTCTCTTACCAGATATAAACTCTATAAATCTTATAAAATTTGTATAAACTCATGGTATTAAATTTTCTTTAAAAAAAATACTTGAATTTGTTGAATGCAGTCACTTTTTTAGCTTTATGTTAAAATACTTAAAATTTGGTATTAAATTATTATTACTACTGGTAATAATATTAACTTTACTAATATTAATAAAGTTATTCATTAAATAAATGTTCTTAATTAATAAACTATTATTAAAAAAAAATAGCAAGTTTTTGTTTTTTTTAAAAAAGAGGCTAAAGCTTTTATTATTATTATACTTTTTAATAAATGTATTACTTTTGTTATAAGTTTTATTATTATTTGAGAAACCAAATTTAACAGATTTGTTAACACTTTTAATAGATATAATATCAAATTTTTTTATAAATACACTTTTATTTAACTTATAAAATGAAGTTATATTTTTATTAATAACTGAATAGTTATTAAAGACTTCTTTAAATAATCTTATATTAAATTTATTTATACCATCTTTAAGGGAAAGACTTTTTTTAAAAAAAGAAAAATTTTTCTTCAGTAAATTTAAATAATTTAAAAGATTACTTTTGAGATTATTTTTATTAGATTTTTTTTTGATAAAAATTAAATAATAAAACAATATATTTTGGAAGGAATTTTTTAAAGGGTTCTTTTTTTTATAATATAAAGTCTTATTAAAAGTCTTAAGTGTAGAAAATGAAGGGAAAAATATATTGTTATTAAATAAGTAAGTTTTATTAACTGAATAAACCCCTAATAATTTGTTAGAGTTTTTTAATAAATGTCTATGTAAAAATAGAATACTGCTCTCTAAAAGATATTTAAAATGTTTATTTGGTTTAATTAGTTGTACTTTAAAAAAATTACTAATATAGTTATTACTAATATAGTTATTACTAATATAGTTATTACTAATATAGTTATTACTAATATAGTTATTACTCAATAATTTTAATATGTGACTATTATAATTACTAAAACTAGAACTTATGAAATAAAGATTAGGAGAAACAGTTTTATTTATCTTTAAATGTTTACCAGTATTAAATTTAGTAAATTTTTTTTTATTTAGTGAATGTTTATATAAATTAAATAATGAAAACATGCAAGAGTAGAAGGAATCGAACCTCCACAAGTGGTTTTGAAGACCACTGTTCTACCATTAAACCATACTCCTTTATAAAAAAATAATTTTTTAGTCTAAAGGACTTTAACCCTCTATGGTTGTATTTTTAAAAACATTGAACTAAAAAATTAAAAATAAAATATTAGGTTTTTAAACTTTCGCTCACCGCTACTCACTTATTTTCAGTTGATATTTTTATTTATAATTAATAAGATGTTTCTCTTCATTATATTTTATATATTTTATCTACTAATCCGTGCTATTAACTCATAGTAGTATATCGATTTTTTTCGTTTAATATTTAATATCAAGGTATCCCCTTAACGCAATGACACTTATTATATAGTATTTTATAATTTATTACGCCTATGGCTTTATAATTAATAAAAAAGTAAAGTTATGTGTAATCCAACAACAGGTTCCCCTACCATTACCTTGTTTCAACTTCGCTCAAATTGCTATTCTGTCCTTAACCCTCACAAGTTAAATACGTTTATTAAACTATTTAATAACTTAATAACAATAGTGTCACTAATTAAACTACTTTATATTAAATAATATAAAGTAATATTAAAATATAACAATGTATAAATAACCTTAAGTAGTTTCCAGCCAATACAACTCTTCGAGCGTGATGGGCGGTGTGTGCAAAGTTTGACAGATCATTCACCGTAACATACTGATTTACGATTACTAACGATTCCAACTTCATAAAGATAAGTTTCAATCTTTAATTCGAACTTTGATAATTTTTAAAGATTTATTTTAGATTACTCTATTATAACTTTTTGTTTCTACCATTGTAGCGCGTGTGAAGCCCAATATATATAGACCATAATGACTTGACTTCTCCCCCTCTTCCTTAAAATCAATTACTTAAAAAGCTTAGTTAATCAATTTTATCATATAAAATATAAATTAATAAAATATAAGTTATGCGAAGCACATTATCTGAGAACAAATATGTTATTCTTCGTATCATTAATTATAATTATTATTAAAAATTTAATTTAGGGGTTGTGTTCGTTATTTAATAATAAAACATTTTACAACACGAACTGACGACAGCCATGCAGTACCAATTAATTACTTTTTGAGAAAAACCATTAAATTTTACAAAATAATTTAATACATTGGTAAGATTTGGCGTGGATTATCGAATTAATCCACACGCTCCACCGTTCAAACAAACTCCCGCCAATCTATTTAAGTTTAACCTTTGCAGCTTTACTCCCCAAGCGAGACATTTAAGCGTTAACGTATACACAAAAAATAAATATTTTTACATATAATGTCCATTGATTCACAGTATAAACTACTAGGGTCTCCAATCCTATTTGATACTTATACCTAAATGGTTCGACGTCAGATTATAATAGTAAACTGCCGAGGCCTTAGAGAACCCCTAATAACCTTATAATATTTTATCTCTAGGTTATAAGTGTTATTAACTTCTTATAATCTCAAGCATTAAGGTTTTATTGGTGAATTAAATACCATTTTGATTTACCCAATAACTTCTTAAGCAATCTAGCCATACTTTACGCTCAGTAAAGGCCAATAACGCTCCCCCGTCAAGGTATTACCGCAGCTGCTGGCACCTTTTTAGCCCGGGGTTCTAACATGTTGATTCAATTTATTGCCTTGAGGACAAACTTTACAACTTTCATAGTCTTCACAATCTAAAATTACTCTTAGATTTATATCATTTTACGCGAAATGCTGGTTCAAACTCTCGTTCATTGACCAATATTCTCCACTGCTGCCAACGGTAGGATGTTTTTCAGCTCCTATGTGACTGGACAGTCTCACAACCCAGCTAAGAATAGTCAGCTTGTTCTAAACTTTTTAAAATCTGCTTAATGACAACAACTTCTTCTAATACAAATGTAC
>JACLAC010024126.1_pt1 | contig 10296 bp, 7 predicted proteins | sample 8027881 | NCBI WGS metagenome assembly JACLAC01 (sample SAMN15725517, study PRJNA655200) | protist metagenome | isolation source: fluorescence activated cell sorting (FACS) single amplified genomes of... | place: Spain: Blaines Bay Microbial Observatory, Mediterranean Sea | collected 2016-01-19 | reverse complement strand
CGTGTGAGCTCCTATCGTGCGCTGCAACTTCACTTAAATAGTATCTCTTCAAGCACAGTGATGTCGGGGTCAAAGGAAGATTTTTATACTTATAAAGCGCGGAAGGAAGCCTTCGTTTCAAACCTAAAGGGTACCACACGGTATGAAGTTGTCGTTGTAGGCATGGTGTTCCCGGCTATATTTTATTTGTACCGCACCTTGGCAAGGTATGGGTTTTTCCCGAGGGACAATCTATACCACACATTTATTAAAGAATTTCTTCTACTGGTTTTTGTGCCGATTGTGTGTATGACAGTTCTCCTTGATTATACTTTGCATATTATCTTTTCTGCCATTACGCTCAGTATTTTAATACAAACTTGCTTTACGACGAACACTCAAAAAGTTCACGAGGAGCGTTTGGAATCTCTGAAAAGAACACATCTGCCATTTATTAGCATATTTCGGTGTGGCGTGATGCTTTACACCTGCATTGCGATATTGGCTGTTGATTTTCCTGCATTTCCTAGGCGTTTGGCGAAAACCGAAACTTTTGGCACTTCCTTGATGGATCTGGGTGTCGGAATGTTTGTATTTTCTGGGGGGCTGGTTAGTCGCGTAGCACGTGACTGCGCATCTATTAACTCAGGGTCAGGATACTCTGTAGCAACATTGAATGTATACGATGAGGTGAAATCAACCATAATATCTATTATACCTATGTTTCTACTAGGCTTTGCGCGCTTTGCGACAACGAAAGGGGTTGAGTATCAAGAGCACACGTCTGAGTATGGGGTACACTGGAACTTCTTTTTTACCCTTGCTTTTCTTTCGTTGTTTTCAGGCGCTTTACGACCCACCCTTCGCTACTTCAATGGGGCTCGTGGCATCGGTCCCATAGCATCATCTAGCATCCTGTTTTTCATCGGTGTGGCGGTTACAATGGGGCACCAGTATACTTTATCGGTTTACAGGTACCAGGAAATAGTTCTCGGCGTGAATCGAAGTAATGTTTTTCTGCAGAACAAAGAGGGGATTTGCTCCTTGGTAGGGTTCTGTGCTTTATACTTCCTCGCAGCTTCGATAGGCTCCATCCTTATGCGTCGAGTACTTAACAATCGTGATATTGTATCTCAGTGGATAACACGAGCAGGCATTGTCGTAGTTATTTGCGCTCTATTCTGGGCGTTATCATCTTTAGGTTACAATGGTTACTGGCCAATGGACTCACGCAGTGCCACTCCATCTCGTCGGATGGCGAATACAGCTTATGTTGTTTGGGTTGTTGGACACGCGTCCGGTATGCTTCTAGGACTGTTGCTTGTTGACATTCTGCAACCAGCGATTCCAAACAGAATTGATTCTGTAATTGCAAATCTGGTAAACAAACACCAGTTAAAGGTGTTCTTACTTTCGAACTTGTGCACCGGGGTTGTGAATATCAGTATCAAAACCCTTGATGTTGAAAATGAAATCGCTGTACTCATATTGACTTCATACATGATCACTGTTACATTTGTCGGGTACATTTATACACTGCGAAGAGAAAAATTAAGTAATTTTGTGGGGGATGACCACGACGATTAAGATTCCTAATTTAGTCATTACGTTTTATATTTAAATACTAAAAATTCGTACTCGTATTTTTAAGGTATCATAGTTTAAACGGTCACTAAGTGACTAGCTGCACTATACTAAGGAAAAAGCGTCGTGTACTGTCCACTGGGTTCCCTTGATAATGTACGAGAAAAAAGTAAAATATGTACGCGCAAATACACAATATGGACGTATTGTTTTCAAAAACACGCAACCCCTAAAAACTTTCAGCTTTGCTTTCTCCCGCAGAAAAACCTTTCTCTACATTGTCTAGGTAGTTTTGCTGTTCGGTTGTTTGAAGTCTTTTTAACTTTCTTTTCTTCGCTGTTAATTTGTTGAATGCAACACGCTCCTTTTCTAACTGTTCTACACGTTGTATCTGGCGCCGTGTACGCCGCCAGTCTTTATTATCCATGCATAACCCGCTGCAATAACCATGTAAGAAAAATGGCGTTTTCCAACAGTTGCAAATAACCCATATTATAAATGCCAGAAAAATATATACTTTTTCAATAAATGTTGCTACGGGTCCGGGACAATTTGCATTTGCATGTTTTCCTTGATTACACTCTCCGGTACATAGCACAAACGTGCCGCTGTGAATCTTGCTCCCATTACGTTCACAGTGGCGTATCAGTTCTAACGTTAGATTGCGTAGTTGATCCCCATTTATCTGCTCAAATGGAGAGACCTTGGCACTCCACAAAAACATGTCTATGTATCGACTTCCGCATCTAGAGTTACGCGAGCGTAAGTAACAGCAGCCGTCCAGCGACACATCGCATCGAATGACCAACATGTAAATCATCTAACGTCTAGCTTGTCAACAACAGGGAGTTGTAAGTTGTAGTAAGCAGTAATAGTAGTAGGTGCTGCTAACAGGAACAACATTCGTACTATGAATCTATCTATAACCTCTATCTATACTAAGGAAGCAACAATTCGTTGCATCTGATGCTACGAATTCAGCAGAATCGATAATTTGAGCAATGTGGGCACATCAGGACAGCATGCTTGCTAGACTAGGAATTAATTCTTCTTATATTCTGAACTAAAAGGGCCATGTTCCTCCTTACGACCTCAACTTGCTATGTAATATCTGACTTAAGTGTCTGATTGCCCTATCAAAACCAGAATTTTTGATATTCGTAGTAGCTACCCTGTCGTAGTATTCTTCTGACATTAGATACTTCTGTATTCAACAATAGCAAAACAATGTAATGTCATTTTCATTTAAGAGGAGGGAGTCTAGTACTCCTTGTTGATGATGTGATTATGATAGTAGGGATCCGCCATCAATAAAGACGAAATGTGTCAACTCATCGTGTGTATCCCATCTGCTTTTGCAATCGTTTCCAGAAACAATTACCTACGCAGAAATCAATCAACTGGAAGTGTGGTAGCAAGACAAGCTAAAGCAAAAAAATGTCTTGCTTATCTGTGTCTACGGTGGCTGCCATCGTATGCTGTTGCTTATTGTGTACCAATGTATCTGCTGGCGTGGATTCTCATTACGAACACAACTTTGGCCTATACTTGGCAGCTGCACAAGGGGACTTGAAAGGATTGCAGCATGCACTCGTTGAGCGAAAACTGATAGCCTCGTCTTCTGATCACTATCACTACACTTTAGCTACGAATGATCACCCAGAAGAGTATGTAAAGGATTGGCAAGACCACATTCACGATGACCAGACGGCATTGCACGCTACAGTGCGTAATGGCCACCTGGAACCCTTTAAGCTTCTGCTGAAATACGGTTGGTCGCCCCTAATTAAGACAAAATTTCAAGATACCGTTTTGTGCTTCACGGCTAGGTACGGTCACTACGAAATGGCAAGAATTTTAGTAGAAGATTATAAGGTGAAGACGTATGGAAAGTGCAGAAACAAAAAAACGGCTTTGCAATTGTCTAGGAAACCACATATGAAGCATTTGTCAGAGGAACAGTTGGCAGGCAAAGAAAAAATTGAGAAGTTGCTGAAAGCCAAGTCATTTAGGCGTATTGAGCTCTGATCATAATGCCTTTTCGGCTTGAGATCAACGATCATTTGCAGTAACTATAGCACCACATCGGATACGTTGTTAAAATAAAAATTTTCTTTAACACATAGCATTGAAATTATTTTGTATTATTGTGAAGGAGAGTCATAATTTTCTTTAACATACTTTACTTTATTTGTATTGAAATTAACATATATATTTGATATTTTAATACAGCAGCAGCAATGTGGCTGGGACAGCCGCTGTCAGTCCAAGGACTAGTGGAAGCCCTATTTTGAAAAAGTCCAAATTCTTTACGGATCCATTTGAGGCGGCTTGAATAATTAAGTTGGTTTGGTAGCCTACAGGGCTGAGAAATGCCGATGAACAACCCATCATTAACGCAAGTGCGAGCCTGGTCGTATCAAACTCCTCCACAAGCGCAATCTTGAGAAACAATTCCCACAGCAAAACTGCAGCAGCATTATTGCTTATGACATTTGTTAAAATAGTGCTCACAATATACACTATGCCAAGAAAAACAGCTTCATTAGTTATGATCGAGATGCAAAAAGCTTGAAGTGGAGTATCCACCCTGTGATTTCTTACTGCGGATGCCATACTGTAAGAACATATCAACGTGATCATCATATCAACATTTATCGATTGAAGAATATCCGATACATCCATCAGTCTTATGCACACGAAAAAGGACAAAGCCAGGATAGCTGCAGTAAACACATGATAAATTCCTGCACTAACGAGCCCCAGCATGAGTAACAGTACAAACAATGCAGCAAACTTCTTGATCGCATCCCGCTTTGTCATTTGCCTTGGTGGGGAAGAAGCAGGAACCTCTCTTGCAAACACAAATTCGGATGAAGGCAGTTCATGGCAGTCTGACAAAAAAGTTTTGTGTGCTTCGACCAACAAAGCATCGCCTGCCATAACCCTCTTCTCTCCAGCTGTGCTAGCATCAACCTCAATGCCATCTTCATAATTGATACCACTTGATACTACACTTTCTGTGTCCGTAGGCGACATCTTCTTCATGGCCAATACTACAAAGTCATATTTATCCATTATGCGCTTTGTTAAGACCACATTTCCTCCACTTAAGTTATCCACCTTAACTAAGGTGGACTTTGGACTAGGAACCACTTCAAATAGTCTTCTGTGCTTTCTTCCCGGAGCATCAAGGCGTGATAAATCAAAGATGCCTTTGTAGTTTAAGGACCTATGTATTTTTAGGTATTTCGTATGCCTCAGCGATACAACACCCTCTGGGGTACACAAGAAGCAAACAATATCCCCTGGTTTTAATTTGGTGTGAAGGAACTCGCTGTGTGAAACTTGCGTGGCATCCGCAATATGCGTGTCATAAGTCAAAACATGCTTCTTAATACCTACAGTGCTATCAGAGCTATATTCACTTGAACGTTGTACCAAGTACCAAGGCACTGAACCTGCATGCTTCGTGGAATCATATCCCAAATCAAATAACGACTGAGTTTTGGTATTCTTAATTTCATCTGATTCTACCAGTTCAAAAGCCACTTGGTATTTAAGTTTCAGATCATACGCTCGTATACTTGATAGAGGGTTTCGCGTATCATCTTTATGACGGTCCGTTTGCTCCTCTCTTTTTGTTGAGTTTCTAAAAAACTTCATAATCACAATAACTGAAAATCCAACCACTGAACAAACTACTCCAAGAGGTAGCATAGTGAACATCTCGACGTTCACATGGTCAGCAGAAATTTCTTTAATTACTAAATTTGTTGACGTTCCCAGTAAAGTGCACATACCTCCCAAGAGAGACACGTAACTCAGCGAAATCAAAAATAGCACAATGTCCACATCACCTCTCTTTGCGAAGTTAGCAATAGGTGATACACAAATTAAAACTATTGCTGTGTTCGACAAGAATGCCGATAGTACCAATACCGAGAGTGCCATCCTGATAAATTTCACAAGAGAGTTACCTGAGTTTCCCATCAAAACTGACAAGGCCTTTTCAATTGTGCCAAATTCCTGTAATAATTTTGCAATTGGTTGCAATGCACCAACAGTTATTATACCTGGTGACGATAAGCCTTTTAGTGCGTCCTTAGCACTGATAAGGTTAAAGAATAAAAAGTACGAAGTCAAAACTAGAAATACATTTGCAGACGGATATTCTGCCAAGAGAGCCATAAAGGCCACGACGCAACCAGACAGTGTAAGCCATGACTTGTAGTCGTATACACTCTCGTAAACGGAGCAAAACCAGCAGGTTAAGCATGCAGTAAAAACAAGTATTCCCAAAAATAGAAAATTCCTGGTCCTCGTCGTACTACCAACAATTATTTATTAGCCACATCATAAAATCATAGTGACATCTCCTTCCAGCGAAAAATGGACCTGAAAGCAAAAGGCAGTAGTCTATCGGAGCCTCTCTTGATAAAAAATGATGATGATATAAAAAAAATGAACCCCGCCGTATCTTTTCCATTGCAACACCCACCCTGGAGACAACGATTAAATTGTAAATGTGTAAATCACAAGAAAACACCACGCGAGGAAGCATGTCAAATTTTCTCCAGAGGCGTAAAGCAAACCATCAGCCGTTATCCCCCTTGACGTTTTTGCAGCGGGCTGGCTCCGTGTACCCGAATAAACTTGCCATCGTTCACGGAAGAAACATTAGGAGAACGTGGGGACAATACTACGACCGTGTTATCGCTGTTGCGTCAGGACTCAAGGGGACTTGTGAAGTTAGTCCTAATGATAAAGTAGCAGTTATGCTGAACAATACCCCAGAAATGCTTGAAATGCATTTCGCTTCTCCGCTACTTGGCGCTTGCCTATGTAGTATCAACACACGACTTGATCCTGCAGGGGTTTCGTTCATTCTCGAGCACTCCGAAGCTGTGGTCTTTATTTGGGACGCGGAGTACGACAATGTTGTTAAGGAGGCTTTATCACTGTTATCCGTAGATGCCAAGGCACATATCAAATACAAGATCAAGGCTATCGACTCAGAATATTATTTCGAGGAAAAAAAAGCCTTAAAATACGATATGACTTACGACGATTTGCATAAGGCTGGCAGCGGACCCTCTCTGTTGCATTGGTCCCAGTTTCCTGGGCCAGCAAACGAATGGGATGATATTGCCTTGAATTACACTTCTGGGACTACTGGGAACCCAAAAGGCGTACTATTGCACCATCGCGGTGCGTATTTAAATTCAATAGGTAATATTCTTAGCTGGTCTTTGGGAACGGCAAATCAATGTGTGCTTCTATGGACTTTGCCAATGTTTCATTGCAACGGATGGTGTTTTCCCTGGACTATTGCTGCAGTTGCAGGCACACACGTTTGCCTGCGTAATGTCAATGCAAAGAACATATTCGATGCAATCAAAGCCCACAAAGTCAGCCATTTCTGTGGAGCTCCTATTATTATGCAAATGATCATAAATGCAACAGCTGCAGAAAGGCAATCTTTTGAGCATTCAGTTTCAATGATGACGGCAGCAGCACCACCTCCCGCACCTGTCCTCGCCGCAATGAAAGAGCAAAATATTGAAATAACTCACGTCTACGGATTGTCTGAGGTCTATGGCCCAGCAGTTGTTTGCAGTTGGCATGATGAGTGGAATTTACTTGACAGTACAGCCCAAGCATCAAAGAAGTCAAGGCAGGGGGTGCGCTACCCAGTTCTAGAGGGCTTGATGGTAGCAGATCCAAAGACATTAGTACCTGTGCCTAGAGACGGCAAAACAATTGGGGAGATTTTCATGCAAGGCAACATCGTCATGAAGGGGTATTTAAAGAACCAAAAAGCCACCGAAGAAGCTTTTGCAGGCGGATGGTTTCATACAGGCGATCTTGCCGTGATACACGAAGATGGATATGTGCAAATAGCCGACCGTTCCAAGGACATTATAATTTCTGGTGGAGAAAATATCAGTTCGGTTGAAATACAAGATGTGCTGTACGCACATCCAGATGTTGCAGATGCAGCCGTGGTAGCTCGACCTGACGAAAAGTGGGGAGAGACTCCATGTGCCTTTATTGAGCTGAAACCGGGATCCAAAGTTACAGAGAAAGAAATGAATGAGTTTTGCCGTGAAAGACTTGCAGGTTTTAAGAGGCCTCGAACATATATATTTATCGACTTGCCAAAAACCTCAACGGGCAAAATACAAAAGTTCAAATTGCGAGAGCGGGCGAAGATGCTCAATATCAGCAGTCGTATCTGAGGAGGTGCAAAAAGCATGCTGCATATAATTTTATGGAGTCATTATAGTATTGCACGAGTAAAGCACACAATGTGGCGCGTTAAGTTTCTTATTTTTGTAATGATTTCCATTTAAATTTCACGGCATTTAGGAATGCATACCATGTAAAAGTATCCTAAACCTACATTGATCGGAAACGTTTCAACATTATCCTCCCAACCAAATTTAAAATGATCATTAATCAAATATCGTTTTCGGAAATGCGGTTGTTGAAAACCAATTGAAATAAACTTTCTATGATTCGCATTGCTAACTCCATTTCTTTTCAGTACGCGAGCAACACATTTAAGGGTGGCATACATATCATTCTTGGTTCTCTCGTTGGGCGACCAAGGGTCACCCTCATCGCACACCAATGCATCTAAGCATGCTTTGTCTATAACAATATCAAAAGACTTATCCGGAAAGCCATCCAATTGTCTAACATCTCCTACTTGCCATTCCAAAGATGGATGCGAATCATTGTATTTTTTTTTCATTGCCTCGATAACGTTAGGGGAAAAGTCAACACTGGTCACGTTATGGAAACCTGCGTCGTGCAAGTCAGCGCTGAAAGTCGAGTTGCCACATCCTAATACCAATATCTTATCATGTACACAGATATCCCGCACTATGTAATCCTTCACATCATTATAGGCGCACAGCCATTCATATTTATCTTCTTTTGTGAAACGTTTGTCCCAATATTCTTTTTCACGGTATCTAGAGTTGTGTTCATTCTCTTCATCACATTCACTGCCTCCGGGTGCATCTCTCTCAGCCACATTGCCAGTGGTACTGCGTGCAAATTCATCCTCTTCTTTTTGCACTGAATCTGCTATCTGGGACATGATATTATCAAAAACTTTTTTCTGGCGGATTCCTAAATACGGTATTTTAGCTCTCATAGGAGACTTTGAAGACCTCGGCGGCTGCAATAGGATTCGTACATTGGCTGATGATGTAAAAAATAAAATAATAAAAAGAAAGAAGAAGGAACGAAAAGAGAAAAAAAAAAATAATTATTTAGACGACTACTACTAGCACTACTTTATTACACTATTATATTACTATTATTGTAGTAGAGCAGTACGTACTGTAATTATAATAGCATCCAGTAGCACTAGTAGTGTGCTGCATTTTTTCTTTGTGAGTAAGATTTTATTGTGATGATAATCATGACAATATTAACATGCGACATGTAGTACTAGTAGTAGTATGATCATCTCCTATTAACAAGTCTGCGTATTGTTGTTTTTGTAGTTAGCATTCACCAGTGTTGTAAGTGGTGGAAGAATGAATTCTGTATGATGATGAAAAGGGGAAGAGAGAGAGAAAAAAATGATGAATTAGAACATGTGTGAGAGGCGAAGAACGTGATAAGAATAACAGATGATAATTGTATTAACGCAATACAGTTTCTCTCTCTCCTTTCTTGTTCTGGCTGTACGGCATCAAGCAGAAACAGCAAATGCTAATCTCGAACGCTCGTGTACCTGGAAGCTCACTTCCTTAATATTACAGTAACATTTCCAGGCAACACGTCCCAAGAATCGTCTGCCCCGCCTGAATTGATCATTTCCATCTCTTTTTCCGACATTGGTTTTGGTTTTACCGTAAAATCTGGATGTTCTAATTTGAAGTATAAGTCCTCCTTGGTATAGTTGAATTGCACCTGAGCGTTACCTCTTCCAAAGCCCAACATCTCGTCGATTACATTTCGTTTGCCGTGGCGGAATCTTATAGATGGAGTTCGTCCATGAGATACTGATGCTTCCACAGCTGGCTTTGCTGTTGATTCCGGGCTAACTACTGCTACTTTCTCTTCTTGTTGTGGTTCCGGGGAGCTCTTTGGAGCTTCAGCGTTTGGCGCGGCAACATCTGTTGGCGCCTCTCCATCAGTATCGAAGCGAACCAATTCTTGACCAACCTCAACATTTGTATCTAAAGCAGCCAATATTTCTACCACCGTGCCACTAACAGGAGCTCGAATGTCGACACTCACCTTATCTGTCTCGACGATTGCAATAACTTCGTCTTCTGCGGCATAGTCACCGACATCCTTCAGCCACTCAACCATAGTCCCCTCGGTAATACTATCGCCCATAGAAGGTACATTCATTGTGTGCTGCTCCAGTGCAAGAGGCGTCGAAAAAAAATTCCTTCGTATGAATGATCTTGGCAGAGCAAAAGCCACTTTTTTGGTCAAGCTATATCTGGCTTCATTTACGGCGACGCGAACCGAGCTGGGTTTGCTTCGAGTGACCTTTGCAGCCACTCTGACGCTGGCAAATAATAAGTTTGACATGCTTATTCTCTTTCGCACATGCACTTTCGCGTGTCTGCGCAGATGTATAATTGTCACAACACGAGAACAAAATAGTCCGTCAACGAGGCCGTTGTTGCACCGTAGTTGTGCACTGTAAGCAGTATTGACGCTGTGAAAGTAGCCTCTTTCTTATTCTCCTCCATT
>JACLAC010020304.1_pt1 | contig 10296 bp, 9 predicted proteins | sample 8027881 | NCBI WGS metagenome assembly JACLAC01 (sample SAMN15725517, study PRJNA655200) | protist metagenome | isolation source: fluorescence activated cell sorting (FACS) single amplified genomes of... | place: Spain: Blaines Bay Microbial Observatory, Mediterranean Sea | collected 2016-01-19 | reverse complement strand
AGAGGGGTTCTCCCGCACTTTTGGTGAAAGCCCTTTGGCACCCCATGGAGAATCATAGGCACTCCGCAAACTGGTGTTCCTCCGTTGAAGGTTCGAAATAAAAATATTACTAATTTGGTCTGGACACTTGAGCCCAGGTCGGTTACCCTCATATTGGAGGCCAGGGTATGGCGACCGAAATCAAGCTCAAATTCTGTGGCAATCCGGTAACCGCAGAGGAATTTTCCCTGATCAAAGAGATGACTGAAGAGTTCTGGGGCATCAGCCGAACGGAATTAGCCGAAACCCTCTGTGAACTGATGGAATGGAAACGCCCCAATGGTCGGCTCAAAGGTGTTGAATGTCGGCAATTTCTCGAAGAACTGGAAGCCAGAGCTGTGATCCACCTCCCCAAGCCTCGGCGTGGCAAACCCAAAGGTACTCGTTCAAAGGCCGGCCGTAGCAAACAAGGGGAAGCCGAACAGCCCATCAAGGGAAGCGTCAAGAATGTCAGGCCTATTACACTGGTCAAGACCGAGACCCGGGAAGATCGCGAACTGTGGAAGGAACTGGTCGATCGCTACCACTACCTGGGCTTCAAGACACCTTTTGGCGCGTGCTTGCGTTATTTGATCCGGACGGTAGGCCAGAAACCCCGAACCTTGGGCTGCATGCAATTTTCCTCACCAGCCTGGGCGTTGGAGCAACGAGACGAATGGATTGGCTGGGACTTCGAAACCCGGAAAGCCCAACTCCAACTGATTGTCCAGAATTCTCGGTTCCTTATATTGCCTTGGATTGAGGTCAAGGGGCTTGCCAGCCATGTGCTGAGTAAAGCAGCCAGGCAGATCTCTCTCGACTGGGAATTGGCTTTCAAGCGGCGGCCTGTGCTTTTGGAAACGTTCGTTGACCCAGCGAAGTTTGCCGGAACCTGCTACCGTGCGGCCAACTGGATCCATTTGGGTGAAACCAAAGGGCGTGGCAGAATGGATCGAGAGAAAAGCTATCAAGAACCAGTTCGCTCCATTTGGGTCTATCCATTGGTTCGGGAATTCCGTGCGGCCCTGCTTGGAGAACTGAGTTGAAAAAGGAGGACCATTGGCTCGGCGGGTACGCCATTGACTTGTATGCAAGGCTTTTAATGCCGAACACTCCGCTTTTGAAATAATGACCATCCATTCCTCGACGACGACACAGTTGACACCAGCCCAGGAACGCCGGGAAAAGAAGGGCCAAGAGATCAAAGGGCTAATCGCTGAGGGGATGGGTATTCGGGCTGTGGCACGGCAACTCCAGTTAAATCGAAAAACTGTAAAACGTTACTTGAATAAGGAACACAACCCAGCAAATACGCGGAGGAAAGAATCGAGGAAGACCAATCCTGAACCCTATTTTGAATACCTGATACGGCGCTGGAATCAGGGCTGTCAAAATGCAACCAAGTTATGGAAGGAGTTGAGAGATAAAGGTTACGAGGGGTCAGCCCAAACCTTGCGAAAATATCTTCATCCATGGCGTAGTGAGGAGGGGCCGAAAAAGAATGCCAGGCACAGGCCGAAGATGCCATCGACTTGGAGAATAGCCTACCTGCTACGGATGTGGAATGTTGTGATGAGCCCCGATGAAAATCGATTGATCAGTTTAACCCTGGAACAAAATCCGAATTTGGCAGAAGCTGCCGAGTTGGTGAGGCAGTTCTCCATTTTACTCAAAAGAAAACGCAGTGAATTATTTCCGGCTTGGCTTCGAAAAATGGCCAAATCGGAGTGTAAGCCATTGAAATATATGGCCATTAACATGACCGGTGATGAGGATGCGATAAAAGCAGCCATGGAACTGGACTGGAGTAACGGTCAGTTGGAAGGTCAGGTGAATCATATCAAGGTCATAAAAAGACAAATGTATGGAAGAGGGCGCTTCGCTCTCTTCCGAAAACGAGTGCTTCTGGCGGTCAACCTCTAAAAAAAACGGCGTCTATTTGTTGGCCAGCTCAGTGGCATCTGGGTACCTCTACCGGAATCATATCCCAACTTACTGGTAGCACCCAATCAGTATTTCCTTCGGAAAACCTACCTAAAAACCCCCTTTCCAGAAGGGATGATCTGCTTCACCAAAAGTGCGGGAGAACCCCTCTAGGTTAGCGTTCAAGTCCGTAACTTCCTGTATACCCAGGTACTTTTTGCCATCTCCTCCACCACCAGACCTTTCTTCTTTTGGAACACCACGTCCTTGACACCCAAGGCCTTGATGTCCACAAGGTTCTGCTTGCTCCCATAGGCCCCATCGAATGCACACTGGCGTGGGGCATCACCGTAGATGTTGATTTGCCTTTTGATCATCCCTACCGCCCGATCCACGTCCGCAGGATTGCCATCTTCTACTACAAGGTCCAGTACCATACCACTTCGGCCCGTTGTTAAATTTACTTTGTGGCCATAGGTGATGTCTTGGCGCCCCTTCTTGATGATATCCGTATGGTCTTCGAACAAGCTGAAGACCTTTTCGCTGGCCGGTACCTTCTCGCCCTCCAAAACACGGCGTTGTGTTTGAGAGACCACTTGATTGGCCAACTCCACAAACCGTCGTACTTTGTTTACCCATCCGGTCCAGATCGGGTCATGGGATTGGATTTGGGCTATGGCCTTCTCAGCATAACCAATGGTTTCGGTGGCATAGGCTAGCATTTTACGGTACATCTTTTTCTTGTCTACCTTGCGGCTACTAAAGCGTAGCAGAAGGAGGCGTTTCTTGCAGGCCCGGGCTCGGCTGCTGAACTCGAGACCTGGGAAGCTCTTCTTGGCTTTCTTTATCATCAGAGTAAGGACACGAACGACATCCCAAAGCAGTTCCGAATCCATTGGCTTGTGAATGTCGCTTTTCACAGGGGTCGAATCCGTGCGAACGACCCGGCCTTTTTCTATCCCCTCAACTTTTGCAGAAACCAGAACCCCTCGGTTGATCTTCTCCCAGGTGGCAGCCGTAATCCGGGAAATGCCCCATTGCAATGCCGATTTGGATGGAACCGTACCACTAAGCCGGCAAAATGCCATAAAAGTATTAGAATCAACTAGATGAATGGCTAACTCTTCGTAGGATAATTGATGATGCTGCTTAACAATAGCAGCACGGAATATCGTCTCGGCGGTCAAGCCCTCACGGCCTGTTTGCTTCATTTGACCATGACCAAGGTCAGAAGCTACCCACTCCACAAATCGTGGGTGTTGGTCGAGGACCCTTGATATGGTCTCGTATTCAAGGCCTAGTGAATGATGGGGAAAGATATCGAAGATTGTGCTTTGCTGTTCACGTCTTTTTCGCATAAAATGAAGGGCTCCGGTTTGTTGTAATGGATTGGCGTATTTAGGCTTACACCTAATCTTATATACCACAAACCGGAGTAAAATACCAGCAAAAAACGAGCCTAACCATAGTATTATCAGCCATTTGGCGTTTCTGGATGGCCACTAACTAAGCCCCTTCAGGGCTTTGTGTGGTTTTGTGGGGCCTTCCTGGGGTTGGAACTCCAGGCTCATACACCTCACGGCTTTGCGGTGTTTTTTTTGGCGGGCTTGGTTTTCTGGGGTTGAAACTTCAGGCTGTCACATCTCACCGCTTTGCGGTGTTTTTGCCCTTTTGCTGAACGGGGGCCGGTGGGGATAAGCGGTTTTCCCGTACCGGTGCCGGCGAGGAGGTCAAAGGCCCTCTTCTTGGAGCCAGACAGCCAGGAGCGGAATGGCCAGGCCGTTGTCGGGGGTGAGCAGGAGGCGGCGTTGTAGGCGACGGCGGTCGGCGGGGGCCAGGTCCGGTACGCGGCCCTTGGCCAGTGCGGTCAGGGCTGAGCGTGCGCTTGCGGGCAGGGGCGCCACGGTTTGGCGAAAGTAGGATCCCGAGCCCGCGAGTACCTTTTCGAACACTGTATCCAGGTCATGGGGTTGGGCTCGGAGCCGGTTTTCACGGTTGAGCAGGTTGACCAGTTCGGAGCCGCAGTACTGGAGCAGGTAGGGCTGGCCACCGGTGGCGGAGAAGATCTTTTCGGCCAGGGCCCGTGGCAGCGAGTCTTTGGGAAACTCGGGGATGGGGCGGCACAGGAGGTCCAGGGCATCAGCCTGGCCCAGCCAGGTCATGGCAATTTCCCGGGCATTGATCAGGTGATCGTCCCAGAGGCTGTCGAGTTCCTCGAAGGTGGTGGCCCCCGAGACCAGCAGACGGACCCGGCGCCGGTGCTGGATGGTGGCGCGCAACAGGCCCATGAGTTGCAGCAACTCGCGGCGGGCACCGGGGAAGAGATTCTCCAGGCGTTCGAACTCGTCTATACACAGCAATACCCGTGGTTGGCCGGGCAGGGAATCCAGTTGTTCCAGCCAGCGGGCGCCGGCCTCGAAGGGCGCGCCCTGGGGCAGGCCGGGTAGGGGCAGGCCCCGGTCACGACGGGCCTGGGCGGTGGCCGTCCGGGCCAGGGCCGCGAAAAAAGCCGAGGGGGTATCCAGCGGGTTGTCCTGCAGATCGAAGAAAATACAAATAGCGTCGGGTACCAGCCTGGGCAGCATCTTGAGCAGGCTGGTCTTGCCGGAGCGGCGCGGACCCAATAAAACCAGGGAACAGCCGCGGCCCGGCTCGCCCAGGGCCTCCTCGATATGGCGGACCAGGTCCTTGCGGCCGCGGAAAACCTCCCGGCCCAGATCTGGATCCAGGGGGTCGCCGGCCCGGAAGGGGTTTGGCAGGTAACGAGCAGCCTCTTCCTGGGCCTCGCACAGGGCTTTCTCCACAAACGCCTTCCATGCGGGCAAGGCTTTGGTCTGAAGCTCGTGCGCGAGAAACTGATTCTCCTTTAACACCCTTCGTTCCAGGATGTTGAGGGCCAGTTCCAACTTGCCTAGGCGGTGTTGGGCAATCGAGGTGATCGCAGCCGAAGCGAGGAATCGGGCCACTTTGGCAAAGCTGAGCAATAACGGGTCAGTGCCTTCTACACCAGGCAGCCATTGGCCATTTAAACCTACACACGACCCAAAGCTGCGAGATCTGGCAACCTCCCTCAATTCAAGAGCCTGAAGTCGTGCAACTGCCTGGCGGCCGGCCTTTCGTTGCCCTGGTGCTCGGGCACAGGCTTCCAATAAACGTCGGCCCAAATCGGGATTAACGCTGGCGGCAGCCACGATATCTTGCATGAGAAAAGGGTGCGGTAGATAACTTAGATCGTGATAAAGCACTGGTGTTGCATGAAAATGAGATTTAACTAAGTGAAGAATGGTCTGAAGCAGGGCCTCCAATGGATAAAGAGGTATTCGGAAGTAGGCTATGCATCCGACCACGCCTCCGATAATACCTCCGGCTATGCCTTCGATCATGCCGACAGCCACACCGACAGCCGCACCGACAGCCAGGCCAACGGTCATGCCTTCAGCCATGCCGACTGCTACGCCTCTAACCACGCCGACGACTACGCCGACGACCACACCTCCAACCAAGCTGACGGCCACGCCTCCAACCATGCTGACAGCCACACTTACAACCATGCTGACAGCTACACCTCCGATCATGCCGACGATCAAACCGTAGGCCACACCAAATAATACGCCAAACGCTACGCCTTGGGTCAGTCCCAAGTAGTCTACTTCATAACCCATGCCATCAAAAAAAAGGACCATTCCACAGGCCAAAACCACTGGCAACAATATTAATAGCTGGAGGGATAAATTTAAGAAGTCACGGGCCATTTTCCGGTTTGGTCCACTTTCTTTCCAAAGTCTCCATATAGAAACATTCGGGTCCAAACCACAAGCCTTGATGTGATGATGCAGCATAATTGGTTGCATGAAGAACAGCCAGGTAAAATGCCAGCACCCAGGAAATCGAGGGCTCTCGTTCACAAATCCTCCCGCAGAAAGGTCGCCAACACTTCGCCGAACGGAAATCCGCTATTGGTCACCAAGCCACGTTCTTTCATGACCGAATGCATGCAAGGCTGGCCGTTGACGGTCACAAACAATCGCTCTCTATCACGGGCATTTAAGGCACTACGCCACATGTTCCGCAAGCGAGCGGTTGCTTCCGCTCGAAACCGATCCAATGCTTTTTCAGGTGGCAATCCCGCGTGTTGGGCATCGACCAAATGCTTTCCCAAGAGTTGGAGATAAAAGGGGTGGCGGCCTGCTTGGCGACGCATGATCTCGGCATATCCCGATGGGAGGATCTCCTTACCCCATTGAATGAGCGTCTCCGTAGCGTCTTCTTCTAACAGGCCCAGCCACAAGACCTCTAACCGGTTGTAAAAAGGGGAGGTTCGATTCATGTTCTCAAAAATCAGATCAAGTTCCTGACGAGTAGCTAAAACTAATACTAAACGACCCAGCATCCCACGAATACGTTCGAAGAAGCGATGAGCAAAACGAGAAATGATAACTTCGAATTCATCAACAAGCACAAGAGGAGGAAGGTCTTGGTGACCCAATTGGAGCCAGCTACTCAAGGCCTCAGCTGCTAGGTCCGGGTCGTCCTCTGTGGGCCTTCCAGTGATTGCTGCCACGAAGGCTGATATCGAAACGCCTTCGGGACCTTGCCCACTCAATAACCGAACTTCCCTTCCTTGCTCCGATTGCCGATCATACCAGGTTTTCAGCAACGAGGTTTTACCGATGCGCCAGTCGCCTACTACGGATACACTTCGTTTACTCTCCAATGCCGACTCCAAGCGTAGAAACTCATTTTCACGACCTAGAAAACGAGGTGGCGTAACCGAGTTCCAAGGATCATAAGGGTTAATCTGATGGCCTTTGATGGCAAGGGCACGACGAAAAAGAAGGTCGGCTTCTACCTTCCGATTAGTGGTTTCAAGTAGCGATGCCAAGTTGTTGAGGTCTCTCGCTACGGAGAGATGGCCGGGCCCAAAAAAAGCCTCGTCGATATCCAGGGCGCGGTGATAAAGCGACTCAGCCTCTTCCTTCCGATTGGTGGCATCAAATAGCGATGCCAGATTGTTGAGGTCTCTTGCTACGGAGGGATGGTTGGACCCTAAAGCGTTCTCGTCAATGGCAAGAGCACGGAGGTACAGGTTCTCGGCCTCACTAAAAAGATTACGTTGCACAAGGTGTAAACCCAAGTCATTCATCATTTTGGTAGTCGGATCGACGATGCCTTCCTGATCCGCGATTACAACGATTCGAGCAACATGAGGTCGCATGTCATTCCAGACCAGCCCGGAGCTTAAAAAATTAGGATCTTTGGGAGTATTACTATTTACGATTTGTGCGGCCCACCGAATCCAGTTCTTTTTCAGCTTTCTCGGCGCTCTTGATCGCACCACATCTTGAACCATCCTGTGCACAGTAAACGTTTCCCCGCTTTGGGTTACAAGGGAGAAGTCAGCCTGTTCCCTAATGGCCGATTTCACAGACCATGACACCTTTCGGCCACGGATTTCCTTGCCCAGGGATTCCATGGCTTCTTTGAGATGATCTTTGCCGTTCTCGAACATCGCTACTGGTATCGGGCCTGAAGCCAAGTACCCACAAACTTGAAGCATCGTTCGTGCCATCGGGCTCAACAGGTCAAATGTTGTTTGCCACGTGACTGCTACCGATAATGGGTAATGCATCATCTGAGAATTGTACCAGGAAAGCACTACATCTCGGTTCTTTTCCCAATCATTCAGGTACCCAGCAAAGCTTGTTCTGGTTTGGCCGATAAAACTGGCAGCTTGTTCTAGGGAAAGTGGCAAGTAATCGAGTTTTTCGGCCAGGATTGCGGCTTGGAATTGATCATCCTCCTTGACGGCCCGCCTATCCGATGTCTGGGTTATCAGAAGAGAAACTGCCTTGTCCGGCTCAATGGTATCGAGGCTGAGCTTTTGGAGATTCTGTGGCCAACTTGCCAGTCGAGACGTGATCAACACATGCCCATTGGTTAGGTTTGGTAGCAGTTCGATCACAGGCGAAGTCGCTTCCACGTTGTCCATGATAAGCAACCAGTCGGAATTCATTTGGAACCACGAGAGCACAGCAACTACCTGAGCATCCTGGTTGGGACTTATCGGTATTTGAAGTTGCGGAGCTAGCGCCGTGAGTCCAGAATAGAGCGCTCCCGATGTTTCGGCCGACACGAATAACAGCCCGGCCGGATACCGCTCCACGTTCCGCCATGCGTACTCTACTGCAAGCCGGGTTTTCCCAATGCCACCAAGGCCTGGAAGGGTTTGGGATTGGGTGATAACGGTGGTCTGCTGTCTCCCGAGGGTTTCAACCATCTCTTCCCGGCCTAAAAACAAATCTCCTATGGAGAGGAAGGGAAGATTTTGGGGTGCACGAATAGCCATAAGGTGGGAGGGAGTATCAAAAAGAGCTGTAACGGTGTATTTTCCATCGAGCTGCCTAATTTCAGTGACAGTTGCGCCCTCACTTACATAGTCTTCTCGAATTTTTTCGACTTCGGATTCAGGAACATCGACTAATTTTTCTTTCCTGGACATATAATACCTCATCATTCACCCGGTACCTGGAGATTCGAGATTAATTGAGATCGGGCCCTAGCATACTGTGATGAGTGCAAGAACGAAGTGATAGAAATGTCCGCTAGGTGATTGGAATCCATCCATTTTTTCAGGGCCATCTCATTTTTCGGTTCAATATAGAAACCGTCTGGTTTCCAAAAAGTGGATAAAATTTCTACATTTTTATCTGATTTTATAATACCTAAAACGTAATTCCTGCTCCGACAAGTGGGCGTCTTTGTCAAAAGTAAGGTTTTTTGGCTTGTACCAATCTAGGAGAAAAACTGCAGATATGACCAGGACAAATAAGATTATACCCGCCCATACTCCAGTCATCTGCTGGTCTGACTGAAGATTTCCACCCACTAAAACGGTTGCCAGGAATGCCTCTACTATCAGAAGAGCGAGTACATAGAAGCCAAGAGGAGTCGTGACAGCTTCAATAAGACGAACCCAACCAGAAATCTTTCCAGACGTTTTATTTTTCTTGTTAAGATTTTTTTGAACTTTATTCATTTTTCTAATGTTAACACCGGTCTTTGCTTTTGCTCGAATTCTAACTCTTGGTATCATACCACTCTTTTCGACCAAAATAGCAGAGAGGTACAAGCGGAATTCCTTCCGATAGTCATACTTGGTTCTGTCGGATCCTCATCATTGACCGTGAGGTTAAGTCATGCGTAGTCGTCTCGGAGTCGATTGGGGTGAAAAGAGATGGGGTTGTTTGTGCCTGTTTGATCAATATTGACAGGTGTTCACTCCTGAAAAATCTCGCCATTCACTCAGTGCTCGATTGAATATTTTCAATTGATGGCAAACTTTCTGTTTCTGCATTTCTTACAAGTCGGCGAATCCGCTCTACTTCTGTAAAATACTTGTCAATTTGCTCAGCTTCATCCTTCCCAAAGGTATTTGGTCGATCTAAAAGCCGCCTATAGAGATCATAGTACTCGGATTCTCCATGGCGAAAAGCCTTCATTCCGTCGGCTACTTTTAACCCTTTATGAAAACTTAGGGCCAAAGCTACATGACCTGATACAAGAACAATCAGAAGCTTTGAGTTGGGGGGCCGATTCTTGACTTATCTCCGGGCTCAATGCAGCTACAATTGGAACGGCCCAAGCTGAAAGGATAGTCCAAATCACACAGTAATAATGAAAGGATGTATATAACTGGGCCTTCTTTTTCCAGAATCCCAAGGTGCCTTGAAGTCTTGAGTAGTGATCTGAAAGACGCTTCTTGTTTTCGTCACTAAAGTGCGTGCTACTTCCGAATGAGGCCCCGCCAGGGTTTAGTTTGACACCCGTTACATGATTCTTGATAGTCGGAACAAGAGTAAGCAAGGCTATTACAAGGTAGCAAAAGGAGATTATTTCGAAGACATCCATTTGGTCCACTGATCCTTCCAGGAAAATTTTTTAAAGGAGCAATGTAGCATGCCTACTCGCCGCAATCAAGTTTGGTGAGATGCACGGGTGTGATTAAGTGCGGGTTATGTTGAGTAAATGGCAAAACCAGGTCCAGGTTGCCGCCGATCAAGCGGCGACAGGAGGCACCGTCGGCCAGATCGGAGAAGGGGTGATGCATGAGGGCGAGTCTCAGGCCCGCCAGGGGTTGGCCCTTTTCGTCATGGACCAGGGCCTGGAGCTGGTTTTCGGTAAGGCGAAGGCGCCCGGAGTCCCCGTCGTCCCCGCTCAGCCAGGCCGTATCCAGCCCGATCAGGTGAATCGGCAAGCCGTGAATATCCAGGCTGACGCGGTAACCCAGGTTCCCATGGGGTGAACGGCTGGGATCCAGTTGGGGCCGTTTCAGGTCCTGGACGACCCAGCGACGCC
>JACLAC010024056.1_pt1 | contig 10298 bp, 15 predicted proteins | sample 8027881 | NCBI WGS metagenome assembly JACLAC01 (sample SAMN15725517, study PRJNA655200) | protist metagenome | isolation source: fluorescence activated cell sorting (FACS) single amplified genomes of... | place: Spain: Blaines Bay Microbial Observatory, Mediterranean Sea | collected 2016-01-19 | reverse complement strand
GTCAAAATTGGAATGGCAATCCATTCCGCTCTGCCCACTGACATGGGCCTTCATCTTTGGGCCTCTTGGTCCTCTGATGATCCTGATTACGCTGCAGAATGGGAAGACTCAAACCCCTGCGAAGAAGTTTGGTACTCCTTCAAAGGTAATGGTGTTGGCCTTGGCACTCTGATCTGGCTGGCAGACCGGGAGGATCCAGACCGTAAACGATTTTCAGAAGACACTAAAAAGATCGTTCAATCTGCAGAAGCCAAAGTTGTAACTGAAATCCGTCAGGCGACTCTGGATTTCGATGAGGTCATCCGCCGCGCCAAAAAGATCCTTGATCTTGATAACCCTGCTGAGGTCAACTACAAGCTCAATACGCTTGCCCTGCAGGCTGGTTACCGCGATCAAACTGCCCTCGAAAAGCTGATCGTTGACCAGCTTTCATTTGAGGAAGCCAAGGACATTATGAGCATTCAGGAGTTGATGGAGACCGAAACCGAGCGTGAATACCTTATCCCAGATGTTCTGCCTCATCCCTCTGTCGTTCTGATCTATGGCGCTGGTGGTGATGGTAAATCCATGTCCGCTTGGGCTCTCGCTAAACACATTGCAACCGGTAAACCCTTTGTCGTCCGTGGTAACCACGTTCCAGTGCAAAAAGGTCCTGTTGTACTCCTGAATGGTGATCAGCCTTTGGTACAGCTCAAGGAGCAGCTACAGGAGGTTGACTTCCCCGTCAGCAAAGACTGCATGATCCAAACTGACTGGCAGCTACAACGCTATGCCCAGTTCATCAAGCTGATGAAGAAGCATCAGCCAAAGCTGGTGGTCATCGACTCGCTGATTGGCTGCTCCGGCGGTCGAGCCTTCGACGAGAACAAGTCTGATTTTGCGACTCCGTTGTACTGGCTGACCAAGAACAACGGTGTCCTCTTCCCCAAGGCCACAATCCTCATCGTTCACCATGCCAACAAGAACGGTGGCTTCAGAGGCACCTCAGCCATCCGTGACGCCGTTGACGAGACCTGGGCGCTTCGTAAGCCCACAGACGAGGAGAAAGGCCGTGTAGGCGCTCACAGCCGCCTTATAACCATCGAGAAGTCACGTTCCGGTCGCATGGGCACTCAACTCGTCATGCAGATGCAAGACGACCTCTCCTTCACCATCTCTGACTTCACCCCCGAAGTAGACGAGACCAACACGTCTCCAGCTTCCGTGACCGACCGCGTCCTTCAAAAACTCAGAATCGTCTACCCCGAGTCACGCACCAAAGACGATCTCGTCTGTGACCCGCTAATCGACGGCAAGCCTGCTGCGATCCACAAGTCGCTCCAGAGACTTGAAAAGCGTGGCTTGATCGTCTCAGACGTTCCAAACAAATCTCAAGCTAAGAACTGGACAGCAGTTCTCGCGCGGGGAGAGTTAACGGAAGTGTCCACCGTTCCAATAAAACCAGTCATGGAGCGGGATCTGACCCTGGACACTACCCCTGGACAATCTGATGGTGTCCAGGGTGTTTTTGATGGAGCGGTTGAGATTGAGCTTTCCGAAGAGGAGGCTGGACACATCTAACCTGTCCACCCCCACTGTCCAGGGTCTAATCCATTGGTATCACTGCCTTTTGGAGCGCCCTGGACACTCTGGACATCTATACGCGCGCGAGACGTGGATTGGACTTTGATTTTGGAGCGGGCCAAGATTCCCGAACCTCCCGGCTACCACGAAACCGTTTCACGCCTTAAGTCCAAGCCAGACAAGCCGCGTATCAAACCGTCTCAAAAGTCAAAACGCCGCACCAAGCGCAAGTAAACTCCTTTCATGAAACAAGTTAAAACTTTCCTCCCCGAGGAGGTTCTCGAACGCCTTTCAATCGAGGCAAAGCAAAAAGGTATTTACAGATCAGAATTGATCCGTGAACGCCTCATGCAACCGCCCAATAATCACGGAATTACCACAAGTGATTTTCATAAAACTGTTACGAAGGTTCGCCGCAGGTCTGGCTATGGTCTGGACAGGCAACAAGCCGAAACCATTGTCGCCACTGTTGTCTCAGAACTTTTCCGCCCCAAACAGCATGACTAGGCCTGTCCATCTTCATTACTGCCAAACCGAAGAAGATCACTTTCCAATGGCCATCACTCGTTTTACCTCTTACGACAGCAACAAAAAACCTATTTGCGTCGAACAGGTCACATACGAGTCCAACATTGATTATTTGGAGCGGCAAGTTATCAATGCCCTTTCTTGCGATGTTGAGGTCAGCATTCTTACAACTCTTCCAATAGATGAGTTCAAACGGCTTCATCGCATCTTTCAAACCGCAAGATGAAACCTAAATCAGGCCGCCAAATCATTCTGGACCGCCTGAATCGGGCCATACAGCTTGCAATGACTGCCGACCTTCAAAGGGCTGCTTTATTTTTGGAACGGGCTAGAGAGGTCAGACGCGGCTCTCGCAGTCAACGTTCCAATAGCAGAGCAGCCCAATCCAATGCCTGGAAGAAAAAAGTTGACAACTCGATAACATGGTAACGTTATCCTAATACTGTAAAGAAAATGGCGACCAGGCACGGCAACCGCATTTACATCCAAGTATTACTTGAACCGTTTCGCGGTGAACTCTTTGTCAAAGAGGCAGATGCTCAAAACATGAAGCCATCGGCCTTGATCCGTCAGCTGGTCTACAACTACCTTGCTGAACATATCAGCGAAGAAGACTACTGCGAAGCTCTCACGAAAGATAAGCAGAAATGGCAAGAGGCCGTTGACTCCAGGCTAGAAGGCAGAGCTCAAGCACGTCGCTTAAAATCCGTAAACTCTACTGAGGATTCTTAAGCTCCTTTAGCGTACGTCTCTCCGAATGGTACGCCCCATCCTGCTGCATGTGAATGACGTCATGCACCCAGGGGATCATCCAGTCACTGACCGGAAAGCAGTGTTCCCAATTCACCGGCTGAGCACAACCCACCACAACAGTGGTAAAAAACGCTTTGGCAAACGCCCACAGCCAGTACAGATCAGCCATCTACAAGAATTACCCATCCCGTTTTAGGGCCATCAGCCTGCCACCGTTGATAAAACTCTGATTGCCTCACCCTTACACGACGTCCTGACAACGACTCCTCATGGCCGCCCCTAACCATGTCTGGATAACCAGCAGGGTCAAACATCACCCATTCTGGATCGTTGCTATGCCTGCCTGCATAGCCAGTGATAACGCTCCAATGACCGCAAGAGCTGCTGCCACACATCGGTGGCTCACCTTGCAATAAGTCTCCCTTATGCAACCATCCGACAAGCACAGGTCTACCATTCTCGATCTCTAGCTCAACCAGATCAGCATCACCGTCTTGCCTAAATTCTGCTTCTAAACCCAAAGACCTCAAAGTGTCTAGCTGCGCTTGAACAGATGTTGTGTCGCCAAACTTGTCGCGGAGGAGATTGTATTCATCATCTGTTTTGACCCTGCCCCAAAACGACGCCACCATGGCTGCCGCTGAACTGAAGCACTCTCGGTAGCCTGCACCACTGAAGTTGTCGAGTTGCTTGAAGTATTTGGGCATGTAGATTTCTTGATCGATTCCGCTGGCTTTCCACGCTTCAAACCAAGCGGCATCTTCCTCCAATAATTCCTTTGGCACGGACTCTTCAAGCTCCTTAACAGCAGCCAGCTGGTGGGGCGTACCACGAAAAAATTGGAAGAACGGCAAGAGTGCGAGGGCCACAGCCAGTAGTAGCCAGATCACTTCAATACTGCCTGAGGGCAAGTGCTTTTGCCAGCGTAGTACCCCATATAAAACAGTGTCCCCGTGCCAAAAATTACCAGCACAAGTCCACTACCGATCAAAAAGAACCCGGCAACCGCCAACAGCGTTGGATTGTTTCTAGGTATCATTTCTCAACTCTGGTGGCTGGAAACAAGTTGTGCTTCACAAATTCCACCACCTGATCATCAACTGTGTTGTCTGTTGTCTTACAATAAGCCTCCAAAAGTTCAACAACCAAGGTCTTCACACCCTTTGATTGCAGAAATCTAAACAAAATTGGCTTGACGAGAAAAAAGCATGATTTGTCAGAAACGGTACGCTGTAAGCGTAGCTCCGTTCTGCTATGGCTTCCAACCCTGAAGAGCACAACGAAAAAGAAGGCGTATGTATCGCCGATATCGTCAAATGTATGGTGCTTCTTTGGAGCGCCACACTGCTAACCGTCTCATACCTAGGCTTTTTCCCTCAGATGAAGATGGACAATACGTTCGTCGCATCACTCCTGACTGGTGCCATGGCCTCCTTTGGCATCGAGCGCAAGTCCAATGGCAATGGAAATAACAATAAGAAACCTCCTATCATTGACAAGAAAGACACCAAGGCTGGTATCTCATGAAAACCGCTCTTTTGGTATTCGGCATCACACTCGCTGTCACTGCGCCAGCCCGTGCTGACCTGACCCACAAAATTATGTCGTCAATCTCATTGCAGGTTGGTGGTGCGGTAACAAGCGCAGACAGAATTGGCAGTTCCTTCAGTATCTCAGGCTCTGGGGTAGATACGACAGACGGCACTACTGCCAACACCATTTCGACTGGAACAATCACAAGCGGTGTCTACTCTCCAGGCACGATTGCAGCCACTCAAGACACGCCAGGTGAAGCATTCTCCTTCAGCCAGAACTACACAGAGGCTGATGCCGTTCCAACATCAGCGATAACGACCGGTGATGTTGCAAACTTTGGCAGCATTGTTTCAACTGCTTCAGGTACTGCAGGCACCCTGGCAGGCACCATCGCTTCAGATGGCACTATGACCATCACAGCAGGTGGAGCTAACACCCTGGCAATCGGACAGCTGACCTCAGAACTCACTATTAAGTGATGTGGACTGGATTCTGGATTACATGGGGCGTTGTATGCGTCATTGCGCTTGCCGCTCCAGAAGCCACGTCAATCCCTGTTGTCCCAAACTTTCAGCAAGGCACCCTTAAATCCACCACAACCACAAAGACAAAAGTCAACGAGGTCATTAACTCCTATAAGTATCGAACAGGCTATGAATACACAGCTTCCGGCACTAACATCGCTCCAGATGGCTCTATCGCTCCAATGAGCCTCGTCACGACCACCAATAGCCTCAACGGTGTTTCAAGTGTTTGGCGCGGTTTGGATCCTGCATCGAAGCCGTCGTGGAAAATTGTAAATGAAGCGGCTTCGTTCTCTTTTGCCGAAACGCTTCAAGGGCCTGGCTTGACAGAGCACACGATTGTTACTCGCGAGACTGATGTCGAATCAATCACGGAGACGCTAAGCACCTTCACCCAATGAAGCGAGTCATAGCAACGCTTTTGCTGCTGTCCGCTCCAGCACAAGCACAAGTCAGTAGCACCGCCGCTCCAGTAGCCAATAGCTCAGGATCAGTCACAAATCAGGCAGTTCAGGTCGTTCCAAGTCGTCAATTTACAAATAATTATGGCGGTGGGATCAGCTGCCAAGGCGCAACGCTAAACATCAACCCCTTCCTTAGCTCTACAACTAGTTGGGCTGATCCGTATGAATCGCATTACAACGAGCCGGTCTATGACACTCTTGATATCACTGGCGCGTTTGATCCAGAAGGCAATCCCGTCCCAGATGGCAGGCCCGATAACCCGGGCAATATCCTTTTCTATAAACCTGTTCGCACAGGCCAGAAAAGCAACTTCTCTGTCAATGGCGGAATCACCGCTACCATCTCTGTGCCTTTAGACAGGCATCACGTCAAAACTTGCCGCAAAGCAGCAGAAAAACAGGTGGCACTGCTAGATGCGAAGCTCGCCAATGAGCGTATGGTCTACGAAATCAAGCGTCTTAAAAACTGCGCTGATCTCATCAGAGACGGAGTCAGCTTTCACCCAGACAGCCCCTTTTCAGCTATCTGCGCTGATGTTGTTGTAAATAACCCGCCACCAAAGATTCCGCCCCACACTCACAAGATCATTTACGCAAAGCCCTCTGAAACTTCCGACGCTGCCAAACAGACTCAACAGCAGTCTTCTTCCCAAGTTTCTCCTTGATTTTTTTAATCGTTTTTTTGACGAGTGGTTTGATCACCTTAAGCAGGATGTCGCCTAAAGGTTTTGCAAGAATGGCGCTTGTCGTTGCAACAGCAGCAACAGCAGCTGTACTCATTACAACAGGCGCTCCAGGGAGATAGTTGCTCACAATCGCTGGTACGTCTAACGTCTTATATTGAGTCTCACATTTCCCGTCGATCAGCTTGTAGCCAGTGACGATGGCAGTTTGGCTCTTGTTCTTCGCACCAATAGGTATCGCATCTGGTGGCGGACATGGTAAATCCGCAGGTAGACTGGGAATGTCCAGTGGCTGACTGGGCAAGGAGGGGATCACATCCTTCGGCTGGCTTTGTTCCCCAGCCGATTTTTTTGGCTCTGAATCAACTACTGGTGGTTTTGCTGTCTCATACGTCAAAGTGCCGGGCGTAAAATCCAGCGGCTTGTATGAAGGCATTTCCGCACCACAGATAACCAAATTGCCGCGTGGGTCATCCGTGTAAACCTGTTCATCTCCAGGTGCCGAGTTTCGAGTCTCCACGCAGCCAGGTATATCCGCAACTGGAAATCCAAGCTGCAACGTGATGGGTGGCTCATTTGGGATACTCTGTGCTGGTAGTGAACGCCATTCAAGGATCTTCGGAACGGAGATGCGTTGAACCCCAATCTCAGGAATCTCTGGCATGAAATCAGAACGGTTTACAGCACGTCAGCTGTGGATTGAGCGTACCAAACATCGAGAAGGTCCGCCTGTTGTTTACACCGTAATGTCAGGCAAATCCGCCAAACCATTCACTGATCCAAAAGCTATCCTGCGTTGGATTAAATGGCCAAAAGGTACGCCAACAGGTGACGCACTAAGAGAATGGTTTGCGTCGTTTGATCAAAAACCAAAGGCACCCACGCCAGAACTTGATATGGCTGTAATCAAGGCCGAAGGTTTTGGGCCTGAAGCACATGATGAGGAGCCAACCACTCAAACTAAAATGGTGACTTGATTGGCAAGCCGGTCTCTGTCGGCAATTCAGGCATGACTTCCTCAATTTCAGTAGGAATCATGTCTGCGACCATCTTGGTCAGCTCTGTTTTCATCTCACTGATGTAGTGCTTTGTCAGTGATGGAATCCGGGTGTAGAACACCACCGTTCCAGCGATTATCGCTCCAGACATCACGAAGGATGCCACGGACATAGCGTTGAACAGCTTTTGCATAATAAAAAACCCCCTGGTGTGAGGTCAGGGGGCTAGCTCTGCTTTCTTAGCCTAGCTCAGAACTTAACTTTGGCACCGAGCTTAGAACCCCAACCAAACTCATCACCAGTAATTCCGCTCAGCTCGCCATAAACGGAATACTTACCTTCAGAATCAACATCAAGAGAACCACCGAACTTACCGGCAAATTCAACTTCGTTGTCGGCGCCTTGAGGCATCACAATGGCAGGACCACCTTGGACGTACCAAGAATAACCTTCGCCACCGCCTTCGTAGCCAATATCCAAAGTGACAGTGCCACCCAGATACTCGCCATCGTAGTTAGCGCCGTTGTATTCGGGATTGAAGTAAGGACCTGCGAGGACAGGGCCAGCCGATGCAACCATGGAAGCGATTGCACCAAAAGCAAGACGTTTGATCATTGGAAAGGTGATTAGCGTTTTCCTTGCCTACGGTACTTCTTTCCGTCTTTATTTGGTACAGAGTCTGTGCCATTACCCTATCCTGTTCGCCATCAGAACCCACTAGAAACCTGAGAACTGTCAAATTCAGGCGTCGGTGTAGGCGTTGGTGTTGGCGTTGGCGTTGGATCTGGTGTTGGGTCTGGTGTTGTAGTAACAGGCTGGTCAGGATCAGCCGTCCAGACGTTGTAGCTGCTACCTTCGATGTACTGCTGCAATGCTTGCACCCTGCCAAAATCTGCATGTGGTGCGGTGTCGCCTACATCAGCAGTTGCTTCAATAGCAGTCACCATCGCTGCACACTCAGTCCTGATGGTGGAACGCCAAGTGCTCCAAGGTGATGCGGCGTAAGCAGTTTTGGCAGCAGCAAAGCTACTGTTTTCATCTTGCAGCTTCGGCCAGAGGTAATCAGACGGCTGCAGCAGCTTGTATGCAGTGTCTTTAGTTTGGGCGATCCACAGCGTTTTGAGATCGGTGTAGGTCTTAGGAATCAGGTTGCCGCCGTTGTCATAACCCCAATAAAACTTCTGATTCCAAGGTTGGGTGTTGTCGTTTTCCCAGACGATGCCAAGCTGTGAGCGATCTTGTGCAGTGCTAAGACGTAGCCAGTTAGCAGGGTATTGGACGCCATTGTGCTCCCAAGGCACATCCAGTTTTAGTGTTCTGTCTCCGAGCTTGTAAGGCATGACCGTGAGGGTGATAATTGAATGTTAGCGTGCTAGTCCACCATTAGCAGAGAAGGGTTTAGAAGCGAAGGCCATGTATATGTAATTCCCGCCGCTTGCGTTGTACTGAGTGCCGTTTGCCCTCGCCTTAAAACCATTGCTTAAAAGGTCAAATTTCCAGCCGCTATTTTCAGCATTGCTTGAATCAGCCTGCAAAGCGTCTTCGGCTAAATTGTAAGAATTTCTGGCTTTGTCCAAAATAATCCAACTGCCAGTTCCGTCGGTTCGCTTCACCATTAGCCATCCCACCTCAAATCCGGTAAACACGAACGGACCGTCACTAGATGAACCGTTGCCGGTGTATTCCCCGAAGGCTGAAAATTGAGATACTGGGGCGAAGCAGTAGGCGACGTAGTTGTAACCAGTGTTGACAAAATTGTCGGTACCCAAGCTAAATACAGAGTTTGTCGGCTCTGTATTATTCATAAAACCACTATATGAAGTTGCAGCTCCAGTTAAATCTAACTGTAAATACTTATTAGCTCCCACTGATGCGTGGTATGTAGCCCAACCTTGTCCGGTGTTGCGCGCCTTAATAATAATTAGCTCCGGTTTGCTGGAGAGCGCATGACCGACGGTTGCTCCAGATGTTGAGTTTCCTGAGTAGGTCACAATACTGAACCCAGCAGACGGATTGGCGCGGACATTAGAAGTGATGCTGCCGTCAGTGTTGCTGACCGTTGACGATCCAGCGTCCCATGCCCAGCCGACAAGTGAGTTACCGCTAGTGCCAACAACTTCTTGTCTTGAGCCGGAAACACTAAAACCATCTGAATTAAATGCGCTTAAACCTGTCTCATTAGCTTCTTCACTTGAATCATTTGGTGTTAAAGGTTTGTTGACACCACGAATAATGTCATAAAGTCGATGTGCAACTGCAGCCGAACGATTTTTAATCCAAACTAAGTCAGGGCTAATATTAAGACCACTAATAGTTTGAGCGCTGCCTGTGCTGCTATAAATCACAGCATCCATCGCCGTCGAACCATCGGCAATCGTAGGGTCCGGCAGATTCGTTGTGCAGAGTGATTTGTAGCCTGTTGGTGGCGTGTACGCAAATGGACGTTGGCCCGCGTTAAAAACAAATTTTAAACCAATCGCTGACGAAGCTCCTGGGAATAAGAAGTCAGACGACGGCAAATTAGTAAAACTTGCGTTTGAACCAGCAGCTGGATCGCCACTGTTAATAAAAGTCCCATTTAAAGAAAACCAAAGCTTGTTAGAGTCTCTATCAATAGCAACACCTAAAACTAGATTATTACCGTGTCCATTTATTCTTCCCGTAGTATTAAAAGAATTATTGTTCCAATAACCAGCATTGGTAGCATGAGTTTGATAACCCCAGCCATCAGAGTCGTGTCCTAAATACGAAGATCTATCCACATCTCCAGTTCCAACACCTGCGATGAAGGCACCGTTGCTGCTATCAACATCAGTAAGCTCAAAATACCATTTTCCAGATACAGGGATTCCAAAAGTCGCAAGAGTGACTCTGTTGTTACCAGCTGCTGTAACATCAAGGTTGCCGTTTGAAAGTGTATTTGCAGGATTTAACAGCGGGTTGAATGTTGCATAGTTGCCACCGTTATTGCCAGAATCTGCTTCGTAGTTCGTCGGCGTGTCGATTAGGCTGTCAATAACTGATTGGTTTGGTTTATCAGCAAATGCTGCGTAAATATAACTACCTCCAGACGCGTTGGGGTTATTGCCTGTTTCATTTATCGTAAAACCATCATCATTAATGGCAAAGTTTAACGTTTGTTCGGCTTCATTTGTTTCAGCATTAAGTGATGCCGTCCCACGTAACCGATCTACAATTCGCCAGTTAGAAACTGAATCAGTACGTCTAAACAAAATCCAGGCTGGCTTA
>JACLAC010014535.1_pt1 | contig 10299 bp, 6 predicted proteins | sample 8027881 | NCBI WGS metagenome assembly JACLAC01 (sample SAMN15725517, study PRJNA655200) | protist metagenome | isolation source: fluorescence activated cell sorting (FACS) single amplified genomes of... | place: Spain: Blaines Bay Microbial Observatory, Mediterranean Sea | collected 2016-01-19 | reverse complement strand
TCGTTCTTTCCTTCTTTCTTTCGACGGAACGTACGTGTTTCGACTTAATCGTTGTTTGTTCAAGAGTATCCATTAAAATTATATTTCTCACTCTCTCGTTGGAAATTTGTATTTCAAATCATTGGTTATACGCAATACAGCAGACGAAACTTATTAGTTTAACCCAGAAACGGAACGGTAAAGAGTCAAAAGCAAAGTTCATCGCACACAGGCTTGGAGCAGAAAATTTGAAGAGTTTAACTTGAACATGTCGTCCTTAGCTAGCGCAAGACCAAGCCGGGCGAGGTCGTCAATATTTGGTACACAATCGCTTTACAAGTACATAAACTTAAATGCAGCGACACAGAATGAATCATTTTTTAATTTGAACATAGACACGTCGGCTGTTGACTCCATGCTGATCGCAGCGTCGAAAGACCGGTTCGCGTTACCGTGGGCGACTCTGTCGGCAGGTGCAATTTACGTCGGAGACCTGTCGAAACCTGGAAAGTTTGCACAGGCAAGCACTTCCGACACACCATTGCTCTCTGGCTTGAAGGAAAAAGTATCTTGCTTAGAATTCAACCCGTTTGATGCAAACGTGCTCGCGTCTGGAAGCGAAGACGGCTCTATTGTTTTGTGGACGTTGCCGGAGGGAGGAGCGCTGAAGTCCTCTCTTTCAGTGGACGGCGAAGCAGCGACCTTGCTGAATGCACACATGAAAGGCGTGCGCAACGTATTGTGGCACCCTTGTGCCTCAAATGTATTGGCTTCATCGTCGTCGGACATGTCTGTGCGGTTGTGGGATATCAACGCCCAGAAAGAATCTGGCTCTTTCGTAGAGGTGGACGATAAAGTAACGTCGATCTCGTGGAATTATGAAGGAAGCAATCTGGTGCTCTCAACTCGCACCTCTGTGTTGCGGCTAGACGGGCGCACGGGATCTAGCGAAATACTTTTGGATAGCCCCCATGCTGGAAAAGGAAAGGGAATCAAAGCGTGTGTCATGAGAGACGAGAACTATGTCAGTACGGTTGGTTTTGGAAGAATGGCGACCCGAGAGTTCAAAGTTTGGGATGTTCGTTCTAGTGGGAAGCCAATATGCACCGAAGCTATTGATAATGGCGCCGGGACTCTGTGGCCGTTCTATGACGCGGACACTGGGTGCGTGTTTCTTTGCGCAAAGGGGGAAGCAACGATCCATATATTTGATGTCCCATCGGACGGGAAAGCGTTAAAGTGTGCACCGTGCACAGTAGCTGGAGATCCGTTAGCAGGGCTTGCCTTTCTCTCGAAAGCCTCGTGCAACGTAGAGGAAGTTGAGGTTTGCAAAGCCTTGCGATGCACGGGCACTGCAGTTCAGCCGTTAAGCTTCACGGTCCCAAGGAGCACCGAGATGAAAGCTTGGTTCCAGGAAGACCTGTACCCGCCGACTAGATCAACGACAGAGCCAAGCATGACGGCCAGCGATTTTTTTTCTGGAAAAACCACCGCGCCTATCCTAAGTAGTTTGTGCCCCGAAGGGTTGAAACCCGTATCGGAAAAGCCTATTAAAGTTGTTAAGCGCATCGACTACACAGCCAAATTCGAAGCAGAGAGACAGGCTGCAGCAAAAGCAAAGGAGTTGAAAGACAAAGAGTTTGAGCGTTTGCAAGCGCTGGCTGTACAACACGCCAAGTTTAACGTAAATAAAAGCATGGGAGGAAAACAATCGAAAGGCATCAAAGTGAGAGGGGAATACGATGCAGAAACAGATTCCGACAGAAGCGACTCCGGTTGGTCCGACGAAGATTGAAAATGCGAAACAACAAACAGCGCGGTTTCATCATAAAAATTATTCTGGTATTGAAAGGAAAAATTTGGCTGTTATTCTGGTATTATGCTTCCATTATTTTACGTGTTTAATTAAAAAACAAGAAAATTGGCTGATACTTTAAAGTAATTAAAATTAATGTACTGCGAACTGAGCTCTAAATTTCGAACTTATCTTTGCTCTTTGTGGTTTTACTAATCGATAGATGGACTCCATGTTTAATATCCTGAAGAAGTTCTAAACACTTCAAAAAACCCAGAAATAGAGAGACTCACGGCATACCGCCAAAATTGGCCATTCCAGTTGAGCCTCGACGAAAACATTTATAATCCAAGCAGTCATCGACTTTCTCTATACGTTCAAACCTTTCCACGAAGCGATGCATATTGTCAACGCCTCCGGCGACGTACATAATATCTCCATATGCTGCACCAGCGTGCTCGCTGTGTCCTTGATAGGCAACGTCAGTTTGCCAGTCAATCCCATCAAAAAAATCTATTCGCTGCGAATGCTTTGATTGGGCCTCATAATTCCACCTGTTGTAGCCACCAAAAGTCAGGCCACCCACAAATATAACAACACCACTGGATAGGACTCCTGATACCATGCCTTGACGAGCTTGACTCAAACTGGTATAAGTCCACGAACCCGTGGCAATTTCATACAAGTCGACCCTGTTGCTGTTATCATTGAGTGACAGGCCGCCGGCAATAAAAACGGTACCGTTCATGTACTCTGCAGAACAGGCGCAGCGGGGCACTGTTAATTTATTCGGCGTCAACCAAGTCCGCGACGTTGCATTAAATATATCAACAACGTCTGACATAAGAGTTGGGTTTGTAAAACTATAATAACCACCTGTACTACCACCGGCAAAGAAGATTAGGTCTTCGGCTACTGTAGCACACATCATGGCACGTGGCTGTGACAATTCGAACGGGGAACGGATAACCTGGTAATTTGGGGCAACGTTATCGTTCCACCAGGGTTCCCAGGTGTCCGCCACAACGTCATACACCTCTACATTTCTGGTAAACTCACTTACCTCAAAGTACCCACGGGTGCCCCCTGCAACGTACATCTTCGTGCCATAAATAACCGCTGAAACATAACTTCTATTTTCCCGCATATGTGTCACGGTCCAAACATCTGTGTCTGCATCGTAGCAGTCTACAGTGCTGGTAACATAAGGGTCCACATTATTTGGCAGTACAAAGTCAGTTGGTTTGCCCGTTGTCGTGTACCAGCCCCCCACGAAGCAAGCTTTCTTCACCGAACAACTCCCCACATTATTTATACAAGTCGACGCGGCTGCTATTCCCGAACGCGCCAGTGATAACCAATCACCAGAACTATACGATCCTGAGCACAAGCCAGACGAGCAGTCACTGTCTTGTGTGCAGGCAGTTGAATGATCCACTTCACAAGTTGTGTGCCTCGTATCGTACTTATCCACTCTGGCCGATTCCTCTCCTGGCAAGTGACCGTATGTGCCCCCCGCATACAGTATTATCGGCCCCACACTAATGCCGATTAAGCCTTGCCTTCCTTGGGATATCGAGGGCGTTGTTGGTTTGTAAAATTTTGGTATGTAACGACCTTCTGTTCCTTCTCCCACATTCTCACCATATAAATTGTAATCGTTTCCATTATTGACAGGGTCTTTGTACTGCTCCAAAGACCAAGATGTCCCATTGTTGAATGGGTACATTCGCAGCGACAAACGAGAGTTATCAATATCTTCTAAGGGGGCATATACCCTGTCGTAAACATCTTCCTCTCTTTTAGTGTACAGACCAGAACAGAGCCCGGACGAGCAGTCTGAACTCCTTTGGCACGGCGAACCGTCTACGTTGCAAGTTCCTTCTCCGAAAAACAGTTTATGAGTAACCGTGTGCGACAAATGCCTCCCGTGCGTGTGACCAGACGAGAATCCTTGAACCGAAGAGGCGTGCGTTCGACTACTGAAAACTACCGCACACGCAGCCAACACGAAAACACCAAGTCGGTCCAGATACGAACTGGGCCTCATCCTCGACGAAAAATCGTTATCACCTTTCTTCCTTCCACAATATTTGCTCTTGCCCGAGATGAGAACGGAAACATTCCTTTGAAATATAAATGGCACAAAATGCTCATGAGTTGGATGGTTGCCACCGAAACGTTTTGTATTTCATTATTGTTCCACGAAGAAGGAAGGCAATGACGGCAGCTGCATGTGCTCTTTTTCTTCTTCTTTTTTTGTTGTTGTTGTTGTTTGTTTTTTGTTTTGTTTTTTTGCCTTCTTCTTTTTTTTAATTTTTTGTTGTTGTTTTATGCTGTGTGCTGCTTGTGAATTTTTCTGTTAGAAAAAAAACTGTTATTTTCTTTTAATTAACTTTTTTTTATTATTAAAAAAAACAAAAGCTTTAAATGAAACAACAAAAAAAAATGATGAATTCAAGATTTCCATTTGTAGTCACATTAACGAGGATACAGCAAAGGCAACTGGCAGAATGAATGGCACTATTTAATATTTATATAGAATGATAAATTCACAAAGAATTTGTACTGCTACAGTACTGCTACAGAGACCAGACCAGACCGATTACGAATAGGACAATGTAATTTAATCTTGGTTTTTAATAACGATCTGGTCCAATCAGCTCACGCCAATATATTGTATTATTTATATAGGAAATATTAATACTTATTATATTAAGGTATAAATATAAATTGTTTAAATTCAATATTATATATCGTATCTAAACATTGTACTTGTAAAATACAACCTTAAATTAAACATTTTAACTTCTGCTTTTTCTCGAACACAAGGCTTCAACCTATCGATTTCGGAACCACTTCATTGAACTTGTAGGTCTTTCCCCAATTCTTGATCTTATTGTGACGGGTGGCAAAAATGCCGCTGAGGCCGCCGTGCCCACTCGCTCCGGGCTTTCAAAACCGACCCCAGAAACATGCTGTTGATTCTGACCCGATTTCTGAATTTGTGCTTCCCCACGCAAGGAAATGCCGGGTTTTGTTGGGGACATTTTCTTCGTCACTCCTGAGGTCGGAGGTGGCGGTGGTACCCAAGCTCTGTACCTTCGCCCATCCTTAAACCAACCTTTCCATTTACCCTTGAAGATGTCCGTCATCTCCCCAAAACCGTGAGGAATCGACTTTTTGACATCTCCTACGTAGAGAGCACCGGATTTGAAATAAAATATTCCTGTTCCGGTGAGCTCGTTGTCAGTAAATGTACCCTCATATTTTATCGTTCCATCCTTCCTCCAAATTTTCCCTTTTCCATGCCTTTTTCCAAAAGAGAACAAGCCCTCATACTCCACGGAACCACTGCCATCTTGACGGTAATGCTTGCCCATGCCATGGTAAAGGTTGTTTCTAAAACTTCCTACGAAGAGCAGCTCCCGGAGTTTATTTAACAAAGTGCCTTCGCCTTCCCATTTGTTATACTTCCAATCTCCGTCGTAGATCTTTCCATTTGTGTATATACATTTGCCTCTGCCATGGATCAAACCATTTCTCCATTCACCCACATACCGCTTCCGAGGATCTTTTGAGGCAGGCAGCCAAGTCATTTCTGCCTTTCTGCCGTTCGACGTGTGCTTGGACGATTGGAAAAACTGTCCACAGTACCGGAAAGTGAGCGTTCGTAGCTCCCCATGCCCCATGAAAAGACCGTCCTTAAACATTCCTATATACACAGTGCCATCAGGTAATTTCAACGTCCCTTTCCCGCAATAAACATCCTGACGAAAACTCCCTTTGTAGTGCACCACATCGCCATTTTCTATTTCACGGAAGTCACCTTTGTTAGTAAATTTTCCATTTTCATCAAAATCTCCTTTGTACATAAGTTTATATTTGCGTTTCTTGTTTGTCCTTATTAATTCGCCGTACCCCACGCCAAACACGCCGTGGCGGAATGGACCGTTGTAGAGGGTTATTTCACCATCGGGTTTCAATTCCTTTAAACTGCATTTTTTACCATGATACCGGCCATGCCTCCACGTGCCTTTATAGCCATACCCGTCAGGCAGGCTCAGGGTACCAAAGCCATCGTATTTTCCCTCTTTGTCCCATCCGCCCTCATAGAAATCATTTTCAGCATAATTCTGCTTTCCATACCAACGGCCTTCACAATGGTCCTTTTCCAGTTCCTTTTCCAATTCCTTATCTACAATCGAATCGTCGACAAGCATATTCTATTTCATGGTTTTCTCAATCCGTACCTTCTTCTCCCGTTCATTGACCTTATTCAATCACTCACTTCCTTTTTTGCACCATTAACTATTTAAACCTTACAATAATTCATAATGAGAATGATGCGGCGCATGCGTCATGATGAATCAGGAATGCATTCGTAATATTCGTTATTAAAAAAATAAAATATATATGGGAGATTAGATCATCTTCAATATATATAATGTAATACCAAGGTAGACTGTAGTATTAAAATAGTGAAGAAAATAAAATATAATAAATAATAGAACTATATATATATAAGAAGCTATTAATATAGCAGCAGATATTTATTCCATTATTAGATATTACATTGCACAGAGCACAGAGCGCAGTAATAATTAAATGCAGTCTCGGTTCGGTTGACACCAAGTACGAATAAACTATACGACGAGGAAGCGTATCATATTAATATTAAATAGTTTCTATAAATAAATACAACTGGTACACAGTATGGTACGGGCTCTCGTTTTGTTTGTTGTTTTCTTCTTTCCCTTCTTCTTCTTTTTTTTCGTGTTGTGATTGTGTTGATGATAATTTTTGTTGTACGTTGCAGTTGACGAAACTCTGTACAACCACCACCAAACATTACTCTCTTAACCTCTTGCAAAAGGTTCTGTACAATCAAAGTATCAAATGGACTGAAGATGCTCGTTGCGATCGCATTGATTGCATGGTGAATCGGTCGAGGACTTTCTCAATCTACTTTAGGTAGAATGAGGGGGGATACGATTTTCGCAGGCTGGACTATGGTCAGGGTTGGGGTAAGTCGGGCAGAGACAATAAAATACTGGGTTTCGCTAGTTGAGACAACACTTACTCTCTCTAAAAAACGTAACAGTGGAGATGGTCGCATTTCTATGGACATTACAGGATATGATGTTATAATGCGCGATGCGGAAACTGAAGACATACTCCTTCTGCGCCACACAAGCGATAACGTGATTGACCTCCAGTTCGCTCCCCTAAACAGGAAAAATTTAGAGTCGTGGTACTCAATTCTGACCCGTTTGATTGTCCCGGCGATTAAATATAGGAAAATGCACCTTCCCCCATCTGCTATAAGAATCATTGGAAAATTGACGGCCAGGTTAGACCTATGCCAAATTCATTTGTCGCACATTGAGCGGCTTTCAAAGCAGATCTCTCGCAAATTGTTGGAGACGCACACGCGACCGACAATTGAACGCCCGTCCGTCCTTCGGGGCAAGCTGCTTGCAAAAGAAGGCATAGAAAATGCTCGTGATTTGGTGCACCGGCAGCTTGATGTGGAGGAAGGCGTTGTAAATCAGCTTAAAGTAATGGAAGAGGGGGTTAGAAAAGCATGGAAATGTACATACAATTATGTGATAAGCATCGGACAGAGTGAAATAAGAACTGTTGTGGGGGATTGGAGCCAGATAGCCGCAGACTGCGAAAAATTGGCAAAAAGTGCTCTGGTGAAAATAGAAAATAAAAACGTAGAGCTTCGAAGAGATTTGAAGGACTTGCTGGAAGAAGGCGACGTCAACTTTCAAATTAAATTGGATGTGACCGGGAGAGCCAACGAGTTGTCTGAAACAAACGATATAATAGCCGACTTGGTCGACGCGCTGAACAAGGTTTCTTCGCAGAAAAAGCAACTTGATGCCATGCGTGATCAAGAGCAAGCAGAGGCTAAAAAACTTGAAGCCAGTAAATTGGACGTGGAAGGCACCAGCGGCAGCTCAAACAAGAATGTGGACGGTGCCGTAGAGAAGGAAACTGCTGATTTGGAGAGATTGCGCACAGAGATCAAGACCGTTCAGATGGAAATAGGGCGAATGGAGTCACTAGAAGTAGAGGCATACAGCAACGAGCTTGGAGAGCGCATGGTGCACTTAGCCCACGGAGAAGACCAGAAGGACATTTTACCATATGATGTTGTCAACGAAAGTAACTTCCGGGGATGGTACAAATCCCTATATGGGCACCCTTTTAGTTACGACGCTCTTACTGAGCTAGCAGAAGAGTCGAGTTCAGATGAAGACGAAGACGACACTTAAAAAATGTTTTTTAGTAGAGAGATCGTTTGAAACACGCCGCGCATCAAAAAATCACATTTTTAAAAAATGTGTAGATTAAGTTTATCATTAAAACCAAAAAAAAAAAACCTACAAATGTAGTTCATAATACTACTGAGAGGCGGTTATTTATATGTATATTTAAAATATATAATAAAAAGAGAAAAGAAGGTGTCAGTTCAAGAACAATATTCTCCTCCTATTGAAGGTCCTCCCCAAGCGGCAATAAATGTTTTCAAGGCGCTCGTTTTCTGTTGTACTGCTCTAATTTATGAAAGAACTGAATAAAATAAACTAAATTAAAGTTCGTATCTCTTTAAAATTAAGCAGCCGGCAGATATCTTAATTTTGTACTAAAATTTTTTAATTTTTATTCTAAAAAACTTACGATGCATTTTTTTCTTCCAAATTTTATTTTGCTAAACGAGAAGGGAGCAGTTTTGGCATATAATTCTTTAATTCTCAATTACAAAGTACTTGGTTTGTGAAATTCAAAGTCTGCGCCGCGGCTAAAATTGACTGCCTTGCAAAAGGCGTCTTAACATTTCAAATGCTCTCTTGGGGGCGGTCTCAGGAACTTCATGGCGACCACCCCTTATTGTAATAAAAGTGAAGTTGTGGGGACTGTTGTATCGCGTGCTATACCCCCCAAGTTGCTGACGGTTTTTACCATTCAAAGTCTTATCATTGTAGAACCAGGGGTGCCAGTCATGCTCTACTTCATATCCCATCCCAGATGTCCACATTTCATTGTCTGTATAGGGAACGCAGGCGTCCCAGTCACCGTTGTAAATCACAACTCTGATGTGGTCATTCAATAGGGGGTATGTGTCACGCGGCAAGTTTGGTCTTGTGCGGTTGTACATCCATTTTGAGTTAGCACCACATGTTGCCCATCGAAAGTCTTGCTTTTTTACATGAATAGCAGTAATTACGTCGTCCTGGTTCATGTAATCACTCGCTGCAATAGAATTTATGCAAACTGAAGGCCCTTCATTTCCTGTCCACTGCCCACCGAGCAGGTGCTTTGCTCTTGCTGGACCAGCTTTGGAATACTGACGCCCAAGAGCTTTGCCTGCATCCCCGTCAATACATTCGCCGTAAACATCGTAGAGATCAATTAAGTACAGCTGTTCGGACATTTTTAGCATGGCGTTATCGCACCCTTCAGATATCTCAGTAGGCTTCTCCCAATCGCAGTTTTCGTTCAGTTCTTTTTTCAAATCTTTGCTGAGGAAAGCAGTGTTTTGAACAAAGAATTGCGCATCGAGGGTCGTCTTCTTATCCCCACATATCCCGCTATCATATCCAGTGCATCCGTTACCAACTGCTATCCCTTGTAAGGGAGCGCCACTGTAATCGTTGTTTTTTATAATTGCTTCGGCGAGGGTAGGGACGTACACCCCGCCATAAGACTCCCCTGTGATGTAAAAATCTTGTTGTTTATATTCCGGAAACAGCTCAAAAAACTTTTCCATAGCAAGCATGTTGTCGTTCGCAGTGGTGTCATCTGAGCACTTGTAGTCAGCATCATCATCAGAGTAACTGAAACCTACACCAACAGGCGATTCTAGGTATATCATATTGGCCTGTTTGGCCCAAGAGTAGTCAAACTTGTAAAGGGTTGGAGGAGAAGTAGTGTCGTTCAATCGAAATGGCCCATGTTCATATAAAAAACCGTCGAGGCTGGAGCATCCAGGACCGCCGTTCAGCCATAAAACGATCGGATCTTTCCCTGGTTCATTTTCAGATTCAACAAACCAGTAGTGATAATGCTTAGATTTAGTAATATCAAGGTAACCTGAATATTGCTTCGAAGGCAGGGAGCCTTGCCAACCGGGCAACGTTATTATTTCGTGGTCGGCTGGTGCTGCTGAAACGATTGCAACACCCAAAACCACAAACAAACAAAACGTGAAGATTTTCATTGTCTAATGTCAAACATGGATTAAAACATAATAAAAATCGATAAACTTGAATAAATGAGTTAGAAGGATCTCTTGAAATGAAACACATTGTCTATGCTTAATTGTACTACAACAAAACAGTCAACAAGATTTGTGTAGAAGAAGACATCCAAAAAAGGCAACAAAAAAAAATAATAATAAACCAAGGAGGAGGTGTATGAACCGTATTAATTAAATAATATTATAGATATAGTAAGGTGATTTTTTCTCTTCTTCTTCCCTCTTCTTCTTTCTCCTCTCCTTCTTCTTCTTT
>JACLAC010005915.1_pt1 | contig 10299 bp, 8 predicted proteins | sample 8027881 | NCBI WGS metagenome assembly JACLAC01 (sample SAMN15725517, study PRJNA655200) | protist metagenome | isolation source: fluorescence activated cell sorting (FACS) single amplified genomes of... | place: Spain: Blaines Bay Microbial Observatory, Mediterranean Sea | collected 2016-01-19 | reverse complement strand
GCGAGGAGCTACGATTGTTGCAGCCGCACGCACAGAGGAAAAGGCGGCGAATGCGCTGGCCTCTTTGGGGCTTCTTGGAACGCCGTTGGCGTGTGAGCTCTCGAATCTTGATTCGGTGCGAGCAGCCGTTGCGAAGGTTCAGCAGCTGGGCTTATCGCTCAATGGAATTATTGCCAACGCTGGAATTATGGCCCTTCCCACCCTACAGCAACAATCGGGGATAGAGCTTCAGTTTTTTACCAACCATGTTGGTCACTTTGTGCTGGTTAATGGGCTCTGCGACTCTTTAACAGAGCGAGGCCGTGTGGTGATGCTCTCAAGCGGAGCTCATTTTTATGCGAGAGATTCTGGGATGGAGCTGGACAACCTATCTGGAGAGCGAGAGTATGATGCATGGCGAATGTATGGACGCTCCAAGCTCGCCAACATCCTCTATGCGAATGCGCTCAACAAGCGTTTTACAGGCTCTGGTCGCACAGCCAATTCGGTGCATCCGGGTGTTATTGTGACCAACCTCGCTCGTCACATCAGCAACCCAGCTGCGATGTATGAGAGCATAAAAGATCGGGTCACCTTAAAAACGATTGAGCAAGGTGCGGCGACACAGTGTATGGTTGCAACACGGCCTGAGCTTGAGGGGGTCGGCGGAGCATACTTTAGCGACTGTCAGATATCAAAGACAGCTGCTGTTGGCACTGATGAGGCTCTTGCTGAGGAGCTGTGGGCAGCCACAGAGCGTCTGGTAAATCCATAGGATTTTCTTACCTAGTGGCTTTAAGAGTAGAAAGTCAGCGGCTCTGTACATTTTGAGTATTATTTTGGGTGGTGAGCCATGCGTAGAGCATCATCGTGGTTGAGTATGGTTATTGGGCTGGTAGTCGTGGCTGCTTTCTTGGTGAAAGAGGCATTGGCAGGGCCTGTAGAGGTTGTGGTTAATAAGGGGCAGTTTTATCTTGCTGGGGAGCTGATTCCACCGGGGTGTATTGTGCAGCTGAGCCCAAAGCTGAGCGGGGACAATGTGATGGCAGCTGTCTTTTTAGAGCGACCTCGAGGAAGAGGGTGTATTGCTGCCAATGACTCTTTTCCGCGACAAGAAGCAGGTGCGAAGCCACCCTCTTATGAGATTGTCCATGTCGAGGAGAGCAATGTCTACTGGGTGAGTGCATGCACCTATCTTGCAACGGGCTCGATGGGCCGGAGCTGCTCGGGTATCGTGGTTCAATTTCAACCCTTGCCTTATCGAACGACTCAAGGGCAAGCTGAGGTTGTGAGCTTGCTGCATGTCGGAGAGTGGTCTCCGGAGGAGCTTGTGCGTGTCCGCTCAGGATTTAACAAGGAAGAGCGTGTCCGTGAGATACGGAGGCTCTATCAGGCTGTAGCGGGAAACAAGCGTCTTCCCACAGAGGAGCATGGTACCTTTTGCTCTGATGGTCCCTCCGTACAAAAATCGGTTCTTTACCGGCTGAAAGAGGGAAGGGTTGTTGAGGTGGTCGATGACCACAATTACGATCTGGTTCGGCTCTCCTCCTCTTTTTACTTTCACAAGGATGAGCTTTTCTTTGCTTTTGTTCAGGAGCGAGAGGAGGAGCTCGAGCTCGATACCAGAATTTATTTCAAAGATGAGCAACCTTTTCTCTGCAAGAAGACCTACAATAGCTCTCCACCTCCAGGCTTTGAGCAGGAGGTCGCCAAAGAGGTGCCGTGTGCTGAGATAAAGGTCGCAGCTACTGTAGAAAAGGGCAAAAAACATCTGAAGCGGTATCTACAGCAAGATTTTGAAGACCTTGAGAATTGGTGCCCCTAAAATGAGGTTTAGATGATGCTCGGAGCGAATGTTTTCTCTTAAAATAAGAGCCTGTTTTTGAATAAGTGGATAAGAAACAGCATCCACCTCTTGTCTTGAGGTCTGAAAAATGACCTTCTGCTGAGTTATTTTACTTAGAGTTCCCCTTTTTACTGGAGTACCCATGCTTACCCCTTTGGTCTTTTTGAGCTTTTCTTGTCTTCCCAAAACACCAACGCCACAGAGTGTTTCCATTGTTCCAAGCTCCAGTGTTTATCTGCGAAATGCCTTTGATATGGACCCCTCTTCGTACATTGGTCGATTTGTAACTGATGGGGATCAGAATCTTGATGAAGCTTCTGGGATGACGATGACCTGCTCTCAGTATATTTCACATCGTTTTGTTGAAGGCGGTGGGGTTAAGTACAATGAGATTTTGAACGTGAGCTCCAGCGTTGCAGCTCAGGTCGGTGTTCCGATTCTCGCCTCTGGAAAGGGGGAGTACAGTAAAACAGCATCGGTTCGCGTGCAGTATGAGCTGACGGGAAAGATGCTCTCTGAGATCAATGATCCTGAGGCCTTTGCTAACTGCTGTAAAGAGCAGCCTGATCAGTGTACACGCCATCATCAGCAACTGCTGTTGATGCTGGGTTTGAATCATTACAGTCTTCTGCGGTTAGCAGACCATCACAGTCACCGTCCTCAGCTTTGGTCACGGAGCTGGAATCGTTGTCATCACAATCCTCCCAAGCATAGACACCATCTTCATCCTGATCGAAGGTGCTCAGAATTGAGGAGCAGACCCAGCCTGTAAGCTCATCGTAGCTCAAGGTCTCGCCCTGTGCACAGGTGATGTCGGAGATCGTCTCTGCCAAAATGGCACAGGTCCAGCCGCTGCTCTGCTCATAAACAACACTCTGCCCTGTTCCACAGCTCAAGGCCCCAAGGGTGTCTTGATCGCTCCCCTCTGTCACGATGGTCTCACCGTTTAAGGTTGTGTTTTCATGAAGGGAGAGCGATTCTGCCTCCACAATTCCACGGACCTCTGCCTCGCTTAAGCTCCCATCGGAGAGACAGACCCAGTCGCTGCCGTTCCAGCCAACCAGCTCTCCTGCGCTACAGCTCAGCTCTGCGAGCTGATCCGCATCGGTTGAGGTGGTCACAATAAGATCCCCAGCAACACTGCTTCCGCTGCTGAGCTCGATTGTACTGGAGGAGACCATGGTGCGCACCTCTCCCTCGCTGAGCACCGTGTTGTCATCACCATCCACCAAATCAGCTGGCCGATCTGTCAAATCCACCCAGCTCACCGCAGGAGGCTCACCAACCCAGGTTCCATCACTGTCGATGACAAGAGCACTGTCAACCTTAATCTCCGTGGCATTGACCACGCCTCCGCTTAAGCTTACCGACTCCTCTGCTCGAAAGGCATAGGGCACGGCATGAGCCGCAGCTCTTGGCGCCAGAGGACCATCATTGTTCACCTCAAGCTCCCAGTAGAGGCTCTGCTGATCAAACAGCGCAGAATCAAGTGGGTTGAGCGCGTTCTCACCAAGAACGACATGGTAATAGCCGTTGGTAAAAGAAGTAATGATCACCTCTTCCCAGAGCAAATTGCCGCCCGTCTCGGCATCGTAGAGCCGAACGGTCAAGCCCTCCGTTCCAGAAATGGGCTGGGCCGTTGCATCCAGCAACCGTCCCTGCTGAGAGAGAAGCTGTGGGGATCCAAGGGCAAGAGAGAGAAAGGAGAGAAAAAGCATGACCGCTCCCAAAAACAGAGTCTCTTACTCCTTATACATCAGCTCACAGGTATGCAAAATACTCAGCCCACGGAGATCTAGCTTATAAGGCCCCATTCGATACCCTGAGACGGTGCTTTCTTCTGATGGGAAGCTCATCTTTTCTACCGTGCTAGCTCCGCTGCACTTGTAGAGCTTCTCCGCACATCATATAATCCTTCTATGAGCCCAGCCTCTTTCTTCAGCACGACCAGACCGCTCTCGAAGCTCTCTCTGATGGGGCTCTTTCTGATGAGCTGCAACCCGTGGCAGGACGTCTATGAGAGAGAGGTCCATTGGCAAAAGGAGCTGCTGAGCAGCTCGGGGCTCAACCCTCCGAAGCTCACACATGCCCGCCCGCTCAACCGCTCTCTGCGAATCACCATCCACCCCGACCGAATCGAGCTCGACAACCGAGCTTGGTGGCTCTCGCTTTCCGATGCCTTTTTCCTCTCAGATGAGGCTGAAGAGGAGGCTCAGCTCACCCTGCTTTTTGAGGAGGTTCTGCCGCTTGAACAAGGGATTTTCTCCCCCTCAGAGCTAGAGGGTGTGTACCACCCCAAGCTTCAGGAGCTGACAGAGGCCTATTTTAAGAGCACCTTAATGAGTAAATTTTCTGAGGCATCAAAGCTGCTTGGAGAGAGAGAGCTCAGCTCGAGAAATGAGGCGATCATTGTGGCGAATGAAGAGATTCCGCTCAGCACCATCTATACCGTGATATATTCGGTCGGCGGATGGACCCCCGACATCACTTTTGCTGGGCTCTACGGCGAGACCTTATCGGGAATTGTTTCAGCTCCACCTCCGCCCAGTGGAAAGCGAAACGAGGTCTGGGGAGATCAGCTCAATACCCTCAGCTGCCAGCTCCATGTTGAGACGAAGCATGTCTGGATCCAATGCTCCGACAGAAGCATCGACCCCTTCTTCAGCAACGGAGGACCTTCGCCCTACCCCCCGCTCAGCCTCAGCACCTCGTGTCGCTCAGCCGACTGGCAAGGGCTTCTCCAGAGCTTTCAGCAGCTCCAAAGTGCCTGTTTTTCCAACGCCTCACAGACGCCGATCTATCCCCACCACTATGAAGAGCGACGCTCGTACGGTCCATCCGAACCCTCTGAGCCGAAACCAGATGATTCTGTACGGCTCACCCTCTCCAGCTCCTCCTTAACCTATGGTGTGTGGAGTGAGCTCATGAGCTATGGCTATGAGCTGTACCCTCAGCTCAAGCTCAATTACTATCCATTGATCACCGAGCACGAAGCTAGCGACTGCCCTTTTGGGGTCAACCTCACCAAGCTCAACCGTCAGGGTCGAGCTGCGCTCTGCCATCGATTCTTTGGTGTTGGCAAGAGCGATCTTTTCCCAGAGGTCTTTCCTGAATTTCATCAGTGGGTTGTGGAAAACACACCAGAGCCACCAGAGCCACTTAAGAGCAACAGCTCATTTCAGGAGCTTTTCTCAGCCCCTTAGCGGGTCGCTCGCTTTTGCTCCTCAGCTGTAGGTGATAGCCAATACAGCTTCAAAGCTCCCATAGCCATCAACATCCTTCTTTTGGAGGAAACCTCTGGTCATGAGCAGGAACCATAAAGAGCTGTGCTCCGGCTAAGATGAGGCTGGGTGTCAAAGCTCTTGAGCTTTTTATTAGGGGACTTTAAGATTCTCTCGGTCATTCCTCCCCCAGCAGATAACATTGCCGCTCTCTAAGAGACCACAGTTGTTGTCTCTACTTGACTGAATAGCCACCCATGAGCCATTAGTGGGAGTATCAGAGACCTGTCTATATTGATCATACCCCCAGCACACGACAGACTGATCCGTCTTAAGACCACAGACATGGTAATACCCAGAGGTCAATGTCGTAAAGCTACCAGACGGCGTATCAGAGATCTGTCCATTGCTGTCTTCTCCCCAGCAAACGACAGACTGGTCAGCCTTAATTCCACATGTGTGGTAATATCCAGAGCTGAGCATCGTAAAGCTGCCACTTGGTGCATTGGAAACCTGTCCTTCATTATCTCGCCCCCAACAAGCAACAGATTGATCTGTCTTAATTCCACATATGTGGTAATTACCAGAGTTCAATACCGTAAAGCTACCACTTGGAACATTGGAAACCTGTCCTTGACCATTATTACCCCAGCACACAACAGACTGATCTCCTTTAATACCACAAGCATGAAAGCCTCCGGAGCTGATGGCTGTATAGCTACCAGAGGGAACAGCAGAGATATTTTCCCCCCAACAAGCAACAGCTTGGTCGGTACCCAAACCACATGTGTGGTGATAGCCAGAGCTCAGCGCCGTAAAGCTACCTGAAGGAGCATCTGAGACTTGACCATCGCTATCATATCCCCAGCATGCTACAGATTCATCCGCCTTGATTCCACAGACATGATGATACCCAGAGCTCAGCGCCGTAAAGCTACCACTTGGCACGTCTGAGACTTGACCATTACTGTCATATCCCCAACACTCTACTTCACTATTGCTATTGATGGCACAATGAAATTCCTCTGTTATGGGATATGTCTCCCCCAACACGGAAGCTCTGAGGTGGCTAATGTTCGTTCCCGTCGCGACATGAGAGCTATTTCCACAGTCGATCAAGGAGTGCACTCCGTTGTCTCCGTATTCAATAAAGGAGATGTCGCAGCTCTCTTCACTGGACCAAAAATTGGTGGCTCCTCCTGTTTTTAAGACATAATTGTAGGTTCCACAGTCAACAGCAACATAGAAGCTACCATCAACATGGGTCACGATTGACTGGGTGCAATCACCACCTGCACCATCAGACCAGCTCACAGCACCATTGCTGTATGTTGGTACTTGTCCCTCACTCGCTGCACTTGAATCAAGCTGAGAGAGGTCCAGAGTACTCTCTGCCGTTAATATTTCTACCCCATTAATCTGAGGAGCATTCTGAAGATTAAGGGTCATAGCTTCAATCATGGTCTGCATCTCAGCAGTTGTTAAGGTCGTATCAGAATCCTCACCGCAGCTCCAGCTTCCCAATCCTGCATCAAAGATGAGTATCTGTCCACTCGTACAGGTCGGATCAACAACTGGATTCTTCCCACCAATGGTCGTCCCACTAGCTAAGCTCAGAGCTCCATTGGTCACCATTCCCTCAACCTCAGCTTCACTCAGCTGCGTGTCATCATCACCATCATCCAAGCCAACAGGTCGATTCGTCACGTCCGTCCAATCTGGCGTTGTCGCATCTGCTGCTGTCAGAATGGGACTACCTGCAACTGTTGAGCCACCAGCAAGGTCGATTGCGTCATTGGTCACCATCGTCTCAACCTCAACCTCACTCAGCTGGGTGTCGTTGTCTCCGTCGGCTAAATCTGAAGGGATGTTGGTTACTGAAGACCAGTCCACACTCATTGAGGGACCAACCCAGTGTCCACCTGAGTCAATCACAGGGGTCATGCCAATGGAGACCTCAGAGGCATTCACAGCTCCGCCATCAACGGACTCAGCTACCCCTGCTATTTGAGCATAGGGCGTGGAGCTGAGGAGGTGACGAGGAGACATCGGTGCATTGGTATTCAGCTGCAGCTCAAGGTACAATGGATAGAGGCTCAATGTATCTGAATCAAGCGGGTTGTTTGCCTCATCAGCCCCCAGTATCGTCGCATAGTAACCGTTGTTAAAATGAACCGTTATCGCCTCATCCCAGAGCACTGCCCCACCACTCTCTGCATCGTAGATACGAAAAACAACCAGCTCAGAAGAGCTCAGAGCTGCACCACTGGAATCAAGAATTCGACCCTGCTGTGTCACCTGAAGAGGAACGGCTAGAGCAGCTTGGGTATTGAGCAGAACAAAGAACGTAAGCATCACGCCTCCCGAGATGGCATTGTGCTCAATTCATACCCAGCTCAAGCTCAAAAATCCACAGAGACTAAGGAGCCTACTGACCAACGATTGCCCGTACCTGCATCTTGTTGGTATCAAAGTCAAATTGTGCCTCCAGCACATGCACATTCTCTGGGTCGGTAAGGGTTCCTTTCATCAGAGCGACACCCTTCAGGCGATCTGCCTCAAAATCGATCTCTGCGATCAGCTGAGCAACCTGTGCACAGGTAAAGGAACCTCCCGAAGCCACCGTCATCGCCTTTAATTTATCCGCTGAGAAGATTCCTGCCTTCACTGCCTGAAGAAGGAGAGCAAACTCATCCGCAGGAGGTGCATCTACAGCTGGAGGTGTGGCAGGTGGAGCACCTATTCCAACCTGACCTCCTGGGGCTGGCTGGGCTGGCGTGCCAACCTGATACCCAGGAGCAGTTGTAACCGTCAATAACGAGAGAACCCTTGCTTCATGCACCTTAACATCACCATTGTAGCGGGTCTCAATACACCAATCCTTGGGGGTCATCTTGACCAGCTCACCAATCTCAACCAGAAAGGCTCCAGCGGCAGCGGCCTCCCATCGTGCTGACTTCTTTGCCTTTCTTCGAGCACGCTCCTCTGTTGACTCTTCACCCGAAACACCAACGAAATAGGTCCCCTCAGCTGAAGAGGGAACAGGCATCATCCAATCCTTACACTCTGAGACTTCATTGTAGGGCGTTTTGTTGACCTTAAAGGCAAAGTAAACCGGATTGGGAAATTCAATTCCGCGCTGCCACTGGGTCCCATGTGAGAACTCTCCACCACCCTTTACACCAGTCGTTGGGTTGATTCCCTCACCACCGACACTTGCCCCTTTCTCCATCTCTGTGTAGACAACGCCTTTACCCTGAAGAAACTCACCAATATAACGGCGTGAGCACTGATCAGGCTGCTCCCTACAGCAAGCTGCAAAAGCCTCGGGATCATTGATCTCAGAGAGCATCTTTCCCGTCAGCTCATACTGCACACGGACAGAGCCCGTTTTGCTGTACTCCCCTTTTGCAGAGGCGAGGATCGGAACACCGACCTGAGCTGCAACGCTGGAGCTAACATTCAAGATCTCATTGTATTGAACCCCACCACCCTCAACAAAACGGTGTGTAATGTACTGTGAGCATGTCATCGTCATTCCCGAAGCTTCATCAAGATTCTGATCCCCATCGGTCACAAATCGGCCAATGTATGAGGAGGGGTCCATATCAAAGGCATTCCGAAGATAGACACTGGAGACACTCTGTGGCATCAGTGTTTTGGGCAGACAAGAGACGACTAAACAGATCAAGGGCTCACGCATGATTGCTCCAGCAAAGAGGGCATTCTGAGTAAAACCACTCAGCAGAAGGTCTGTTGTACAGACCTCAAAACAATGGACTCTATTTCGTATTCACCTATTCAACAATATACTCTATTTTTCAAAGAAAATCTACGCTCTGCTCATCACCTAAAGGCTCTTCTTAAGGACACCAATTGTCGAGCTCCTCAAAATCCTTCTGCCGATACTGCTCCAGAAGCTTTTTTGCCTGTGCTACGGCTGCTTCTACCTTTACCTCTGCACATGGGACTTCTTTGGGTATCTTTTGCTCAAACCCTAGCGGTGGAGAGCTGTTGTAGGTCTCCTTACAGAGAAAAGGCTGCTCATCTTTGAAATAAATTCTGGTGTCTAAGTCGAGCTCCTCAGCTCGAGCTTGAAGCGTATACTTGCAAGAGCTAGCCGTGCACATCAGATGACATGAACAAGAAAGCTAAAAAGCAACACTGTACAAAAATAATGTCGACGGGAGAAATTTGATCATAATCTCCATTGTCACACTATTATTCGGGGAGATAAATGAGATTAACACTGCTGCTCACAACTGTTTTTTTAATATCTTGTGGAGACAAAGGCGGAGAAGGAACAGATGTTGGTGACTGTACCGATGGTGCTGACAAAGATGGCTCTGGAGACGTTGACTGCCACGACGCTGGCTGTGCGGGCTCACCAGACTATATGGACGACGGGACGACACAATAAGCAACCAACAGCTCACTCAATGAGCAGACCCGCATTCAAAATCTTCTCTTCAGCAACCGGCTCTAAAAATGAGCATCGACGCCTACTGGCCTACGATTGCTCGTACCTGCATCTTGTTGGAATCGAAGTCGAATTGTGCCTCAAGCACATGTACATTCTCAGGATCGGTCAAGGTTGCTTTCATTAGCGTAACTGCCTTCAGGCGATCTGACTCAAAATCAATCTCAGCAATCAGCTGAGCAACCTCAGCACAGGTGAACTTACCTCCTGCAGCCGGCGTCATCGCCTTTAATTTATCAGCTGAAAATGTGGCTGCCTGTACTGACTGAAGCAGAGCTGCAAATGCAATCGCAGGGGGTGCATTCACAGCAGGAGGTGTAGCAGGAGGAGCACCTATTCCAACCTGACTTCCTGGAGCTGGCTGAGCTGGAGCTGGCTGAGCTGGCTGAGCTGGAATTTCAACCTGACCAGCTGGAGCTTCCGTAACCGTTAATAGTGAGAGAACCCTTGCCTCATGTACCTTAGTGTCACCATTATAGCGGGTCTCTGTACACCAATCCTTGGGGGTCATCTTGACCTGCTCATCAAGCCCAACCATATAGGCCCCCGCTGCCGACGCCTCTTTTCGAGCAGCCTTTTTTGCCATCTTTCGAGCGCGCTCTTCTGTCGGTTCCTCACCAGAGACACCAACAAAATAAGTTCCCTCTTCCGAGGAAGGAACAGGCGTCATCCAATCTTTACACTCTGAGACTTCATTGTAGGGGGTTTTGTTGACCTTAAAGGCAAAATAGACTGGATTAGGGAACTCAATTCCTCGCTGCCATTGGGTACCA
>JACLAC010004963.1_pt1 | contig 10301 bp, 5 predicted proteins | sample 8027881 | NCBI WGS metagenome assembly JACLAC01 (sample SAMN15725517, study PRJNA655200) | protist metagenome | isolation source: fluorescence activated cell sorting (FACS) single amplified genomes of... | place: Spain: Blaines Bay Microbial Observatory, Mediterranean Sea | collected 2016-01-19 | reverse complement strand
CAAGAGTGAAATCTTGGGCAGATTTGCCTTTGAGTATGTACTGGAAAGATATTTTTTATTTGAAAGCTGAAGAAACACTTTTACAACCTCGATGCGCCAATCGAGCTTAAGTCGAAACGGTCGGCATCCATCACTTTGGACCATGCAGCAACAAAATCTCGAATAAAGTATGGCTTTGAATCATCACATGCATAATGTTCCGCCAAGCTCCTCAATTCAGAGTTTGAACCGAAGATTAAATCGACACGGCTTCCTTGCCATTTGACTTCACCGCTGGAGCGATCAATGCCGTGGAAGGTATTATCATCCCCAGCGGTGACCCACTTAGTACTCATATCTAACAGATTTACAAAGAAATCGTTAGACAAAACCCCAGGAGACGATGTAAAAACACCCAATTTGCTGTTGCCAGAGTTTGCTCCTAGGGCTCTCATGCCACCAATTAATACCGTCATTTCGCTCTTGGTAAGAGACAACAACTTTGCCCGGTCAACCAACATTGCTTCCGGGGATGCACCAGTCCCATTAAGCGAAGAATGGTTTCTGAATCCATCAAAGTGAGGCTCGAGCACACTAAAGGATGCTACATCAGTTTGTTCTACTGTTGCATCTGTTCGCCCAGGCGTGAATGGAACGGTAACGTTGTAACCTCCTGCGTTAGCCGCACTTTCGATTGCTCCACAACCAGCAAGCACAATTAAGTCCGCCATTGATATCTTCTTGTGGTATGAGTTGCGGATCTGACTTAGAGCACTTAAAACATTATTTAATTCGTCTGGATCATTTACTGCCCATGACTTCTGTGGTTCTAATCGAATTCGGGCACCGTTTGCTCCACCACGATAATCGGTGCTACGGAAAGTACTAGCCGAACCCCAGGCAGCTTTTACAAGTTCGCTGATGGAACAGCCAGAGTTCTGGACAATCATGCGCTTCAAATCAGCAGCATCCGCATCGTTAATCAAAGAATGGGAGACAAGAGGGACAGGATCTTGCCAGATTTGCTCTGGAGCCACCATATTCCCGATTAATCTACTAATCGGCCCCATGTCTCTGTGCGTCAATTTGTACCAGGCACGTGCAAACGCATCCGCAAACAGCTGTGGATTTTCGTGGAAGCGCCTCGAGATGATGCCATAGTTGGGATCAAAACGCAGAGCCAAATCTGTCGTAAACATAACCGGTTGGTGCGTTTTTTTGGGATCATGGGCATCTGGGACCATAGTCTTTGTCAATTTGTCCGTCGGTACCCACTGAATTGCTCCAGCTGGACTTGTGGTTTTTTCCCACTCATATCCGAACAGATTATCGAAATAGCCATTGTCCCATACCGTCGGCTTCGCCGTCCATGCACCCTCCAGGCCACTCGTAATAGCATGCTCACCTTTACCACTCGCATAAGAGCTAGTCCATCCAAAGCCTTGCTGCTCAATGGATGCACCTTCTGGTTCTGCCCCAACATACTTATCTGCGTCCGCAGCACCATGAGCTTTACCAAAAGTATGCCCTCCGGCGATCAAAGCAACCGTTTCTTCATCGTTCATGGCCATCCGACCAAAAGTTTCGCGAATGTCTTGCGCCGACGCAATCACATCTGGGTTGCCTCCTGGACCTTGCGGATTTACATATATTAAGCCCATTTGAACAGCTCCCAGAGGTTGGCCTAAATTGCCTCCTGATCCACCACGTTTTGCGGCGAGCCATTCACTCTCTGGTCCCCAATAAATGTCCTCTTCCGGCTCCCAAATGTCCACTCGACCTCCCCCAAACCCGAAAGGTTTTAAGCCCATATCTTCAAGGGCACAGTTTCCAGCAAAGATTATTAAATCCCCCCACGACAGTTTCCTCCCATACTTCTTTTTTATTGGCCACAGTAGGCGTTTTGCCTTGTCCAAGTTACCATTATCGGGCCAACTGTTCAACGGAGCGAACCTTATATTTCCAGTGCCTCCACCTCCCCTACCGTCAAAGGTTCTATATGTGCCTGCACTATGCCATGCCAAACGTATGAGGAATGGACCGTAGTGACCGTAATCGGCAGGCCACCAATCTTGGGACGTTTTCATGACGTTAACGATGTCTGCCTTCACAGCATCAAGATCCAATGATTTAAATTCTTCAGCATATCCTTTCAAAGCTGATGTTGGATCCCCTTTTGCAAGGGGGTTCAAATTCAAATTGTTAGGCCACCATGTGCGGTTGTTTACTTGGTTGTAAGTTTGTTGCTCCTGGAACGGGCACTTTGTACCCGTTGACGCTGAATTCATTATTCGTTAGTAAGTTGTAGTTGTTTGTCGCTTTGTCAGCTTCAAAAAGTTGCTACGTTGTCAATACCCCGAAAAGACTAAAGTCTTGTCTCATCGTTCAGTATGTTGAAAGGGAGAAAGAGGAGAAGACAACGAAGAAGGAAAGAAAAAGATTTGCACGCGCAAAGAGAGATAGAAAAGATAGAAGAAAAGAAGAAGCCAAAAAATAGAAAAAGAAGAAATAAAGTGTTGGAGTATTAGTATACAAAATATATCCTATCAAATGTGATTTTTGGTCAAATGGGAATATTAGTATACAAAATACATACTTAATATATTTTAAAAAGTATGGACACTTCTTTTTGATTTTTTCTCCTTGCGTAAGAATAGGCGAACGGAAGTTCAGCAAATAATATAAGTTCAAAACTAGAGTAATAATATAACTTTGGCTTTGTCTGATTTTTTTTAGGTGTGCGAATTTAGATTTATCAATTACACTTCTAATAGTCCCCATTTTCCCATTGCCCAATACAAGAGCCTTGTGCTTCTTTAATCCAAGCAAGAACATTTTGGACAGCTTCGCTATCAGTCCCGTGGCATACAGTGAATATGTTTTTCGCTGCTCCTAAGTGATATAGCGCCTTCCTGGGATCACAAATTTCAGAAGACAAAAATATGGAACCTAAAGTGTAATGCGTAACGCCAATAATCGGATGACTATAATTGTATATGCACGAATAAACGTCCAGGGCTCGGGAGGCAGATGCAATAGCCATGTCTGCCTTGTTCACCAACAAAGCAGTTGTCATGATGCTGTTTGTTACGCTCAAATTTTGAAGGTTCAACGGATGCAACCACTTCAACCGAACTTTCTTACATTGGAGTAGTAGTTTCAACTCTCTATCAGGATCATCCTCAGCGGCAGCTTTCTCTACCAAAACATTCGCTAACTTCAATTCATTATCGCGTCTTGCATTTTTATTACTCTTGCTGTTGAGGTCCTTTGACATGATATCACCACCCAAAGCTTTTTCCAAATCCACCGGTAAAGTCTGTGCTTGATGCGCGAACTGCTGAAATATCTCGTCGTTTATCTCTCTCTGTGAAATCGCTGCCATTCCTACCACGACCTCTTGTATCAACGCAAAGGGTAACATTACATGTGTAGCATCTGATTCGCACCTTTTACATTGACATTCAAAATTATAATCTTCCTTTAGCTTTCTTTGACGATCAATTTTTGTACAAGCCGTATCCAGGTATGGATGGCAAAGCTCCTCCCCAGGTTTCACATCTTTTACCGTTCGAATTTCTTGTATGATATCATCAGAATTTTCCATGATACGATACGTGACAACACAGTTGGGATCACATGAGTGATTCAAGAGAGCGCCAATAGGAACGCAGGCCGCGGCAACTGAAACTACAAGTGAGTTTGTGACCGAAAAGTTGTTACAGCCAAAACGTCTCAAGACATTCTGCAGTTGGTCTTCCGGCAAGACTCTCTGGTGGTCATCGTCATCGCTTTGAAATAATTCCATATAAGCTTTGACAATTTTTTCATGCCCGGTTCTCTGATCATTTGATTGGTATACCATGTTTAGCAGGTCTTCAAAGGAATTTTGGTAAAAAGTCTTCTTTCCTTTCTTTGTCTCAAAGGTTCTTAAACACCTTGCCAATAGCAGCAAATCAGAGACACAGGACTGGTCGTTTTTGAAAAGCTTGAATAATGTGGGCAAATGCTTCTTCTCGTATTTGTAATGAGCATCTTTATCTAAACAACTTTTATTGCAAAATCGAACTGGTGGCCAATTTGTACGCAGGCTGCTGGTCGACTTAATTTGCTTCAGGCAATAGTAGCACTTCGTTGACCAGTATTTTGGATGCAGTGTGTAGTTGTCAACCAAAGACCGCGACACAAGTGTTCCCGCTCGTAGTGTTTTCAATGCTTCGACACAACGCCCACGGCCTTCACGACGTTTAATAGTGCACCCTTTGGATGAAAAGTATTCTTCCATGAGCGATCTCAGTTGTCTCAATTCCCGTTACCCACGTGGTGTGGGGAGGACCTTGTCAGATTAGGACTGTCCTGGCGAGAGTAGCGAAGAAGGATGATGATTTTCACATCGTCGTCGTCATCATCCACCATAATAATTAATATCCATTATTATTATTATTATTTTTATGTCATATCTTGTTTTCGCTCGTTTCTCTTCTTCTTCTTCCTATTATTATTAGACGTCGTTTATTATCTCCTCTCATATCATCAATAAATCAATCTTAGCCTCCTCGTACGTACTATCATATCATTAATTATTATTGTAAAAATTAAAAAATTATTTTTTAATATATTACAGTATAATACTCTGTTACTGATAATGCTCTAGCTCTAGATAGCTTAAGCTACTTTTTTTTTTTCTTTTTTCTTTTAATTTAATATGCGATTTTAATGCAGAGCACCATAATAACCTAAACCACCACTAGAAATATTTTTTTATTGTTAGCATTGTTATTGGACTATCGAAAAAAGCACTAAAGTAAAAGATTAGAACTACTACTAATATTAGTAGGTACGAGTGTATCCTACGCAAAATATAGGACACCACCACTTCCTCCATTATCATCCTATGTTAATGTGTTGTAGTGCTTTTACTTTATTATTATTTTACCACCACCACCCATATCATCAAAAAAAAAAAATAATAATTTTTCGGATTTCCTTTTTTTCCAACACGGATCCGAATACCAGGGGAGAACTTACTGCCTTTTAATCGTTTTTACCTTTGACTACGCTTAGAATCTCGGTAAACACACGGAACCGAGGACAACCCAAAATAGTTATCGCCGCTTGCTCGCTTTATTTTGGAAAGCAAATGAAAAATGAGTTCCCTACTGCACAGCAAATCCATCTTTGTTCCTCTTGCAACCGTAGCTGTCGCACTATTTGGATATCGGCGTTTTGTAAGATGGGGTATTCCTAGGAAAACTCTGCGTCCATCAAAAAAGCAAAAGAATGAAAGCTGCAAATATATTACGTTAAGCAATGGTCAGAATACGTTCTATAGGATATATAATGAACAAAACTCGCAGAAATTTCCGTTCCTAATCCTTATTCATGGTTTCGTAGGTTCTTCAGAATATTTTTTACCTCTAATCAATGCCCTTAGAGAAAATGGGCGTCCGTGCCTAGCAATTGATTTGTACGGTAGAGGGCATTCAGACTGCCCTGACATTGATTATACCCCTGCTAATATGAGGAAACAAATAGAAGAATTACTTATTATGTTGAATATACCAAAGCCATTTGACATGTTGGGTTATAGTATGGGAGGTGCTTGTGTTGCTGAGTTTTGTGCTGCTAACCCAACATTGATTCGGTCTGCAACATTCTTAGCTCCTATGGGGTTATCGCGAACAGTTAACCCTGCGATCTCACGCCTTTTACACGCCTTTAACTTTATTTCGAAAGTTTTGTTTGGAAATGCGTATATGTATCTTGGTGAATACGTCATAAACTTTGTTTTACTGCGAGGCTATCACACTAACTCGAGCATTGCAAACGGCTGGCACAACACTAAGTCGGGAAGATACCAGTCCTTTTTTCGTAATATGAAAATGCGGTTAGAGACAGAGAGAGATAGATTATGCCGTAGTGTATGTTCAATGGTAATGCACATGAAATTATGGGAGGATATGGAATGCAAGTATCGAATAATTTCTGACGGCCCGAGAAAAATTCCTGTATTGGTTATTTGGGGAGATCAAGACAAAACATTGCCAATCCAGACGAAGCGATTCAAGGATCTCCTCCCCCACGCGAAAATAGAAGTTTACGAAAGTCATACTCATATGTTCCCCATAGAATATCCGGAAAAGGTGGCACAAAGCGTGAAAATTTTTTTCGAAGAGAGCAACTTGCTCATTAGCAATGCATTGTGAGCGATTTGCGAAATCATCACCGTGTCATTCAATAATAAATAAGGGAAATATATAAAAAAATAATATATATACGACAGAAACTTGTTGTGCTTGCAACAGTACTATTTTATCCTAGGGGTCCGCCATCCATATTCGATTTTGTTCTTCATCTTAATCTACATCGTATTAAGAAAAAGTGGGGGTGTTTTTCTATACTTACTACAGTATATAATTTGATCTATGAAAGAAGAATGGATGGTTACATGTCTCCAGTTAAAGTCGGACAGAGGAGGGGGAAGCGATGTTTGTTGCAGCAACAATAATAATATAAAATATAATATTAATAATTTAAATAATATACTGTTGTGCGATTTATTATAATGGTAGTAGCCAGTATGAAGAATAATTTTAATAAACACTCTTACTCTGCTATAAAATATAATAAATATTATATATTTTATATATTATATTATAAAATAATTAATGATGAAGAAGAAGAAGACGACTGTCGGCAGCATTTGGAGCAGTTTTGCGCACCGGGCCGCACAGCTTGCGGTCGTGCATCGATCGAGAACTAGATTACATTGCATAAATCGACATAGAAACATGACGTTGTTTGTGACGATACTTGCATTTATTGCGCTTTCGGCTGCGGCTGCAAATTCGGCGTCCTTTACTGGCTTTAAGCCTGACGAATGCGACTCGCTCAAGAGAGATGCTGACCCGGATAGTCTTCAACGCCAACTTGCAATTTCAAAGGTTGGAATACGAATACAATATGGTATTGCGAAAGGAGACGTGGAATATGTCGCTAAAGTGATTGATGCATTTGAAAAATGTTCTGAGGGGACGTGCGGCTTGCCTACCATAAAAAAGCTTTTCAAGGTTGATATCGGTAAAAGTGAGGAAGACACCGTTGAAGAGCAAAGGGACCCAAAGGAGTGTCAACAACACGGGGATAACGGTGCAGCTTGCATTGCGAACCCTAGCTGTAATTTCAATACAAGGGCACCGGAAGGCGAAGGCTGCTTTCTTATGGATAAAGGTAAGAGTATGCCTTCCGAATGGTTTGATTCTGTTAGGGACGCTGTATTCAAGTCGACCAATACAAAAGCCCTTTCGGACGCCGTTTCCAAACTACACGAGGTTGCCTCTGAGAGTGGAGCGTGTGATATGGAGGAAAAAATCTTACAGAAAACAGGAGAAAAAATAGTAAAGGCAAACAAAAAGAAAGCAATGCTGAAAGTTAAAAAAAAGAAAAAGAAGTCATCCTCGTCATCATTAAGCAGTAACAAGCCAAAGCCATCAAAAAAGAAATCAATTTGCAAGCGTTTTCATGACGCCCCGAAAAGGTGCGTAAAAGTGGAAGGTTGCAAATACGATTTAATGAAAGGAAAATGTAAATCCAAGAAATCTGGTGGATGGTTGCGGATTTAACGCTAGTACAATAGAAGTTTATGGTATGCTTAGAATTAAACCTAATATCTCGTCTTTGTAACGTGGAAAAGCTCTCTGATGTATCACAATGCTTTCCCCACATGTATATAAAATTCCTCTCTATATATTCTTCCTGCGATGGCTTGCTCCAAACACAAAAGCTGAATCAGTAAGGATCGCTATCATAAATCATTAAGCCTGTCCATTGGGCCATTTGGCCTAAATGTCGCCAGGTATTGTTGAAATATTTGATAGCTGTAATATTCGTGTCTTGAGTCAATGTAAACGGATATTGCAGTCCCGGCTGATAACCGAAGATACATGGAGCTATCGTAATGTAATTGGCTTCATTAAAAACGCTATTCGTCGACCCATAACGCTCATCTCCATACAATGCTGTCATATTGCATATAATCTCCCCCGTGTCTGCGTTCCAAAATTCTTCCCGAATGCAGGATGGAGCATGGCAGTGCGGTGTCATCACGAGTGGAGTTATCGTTGTTCTATCGTTGAATTTGACTGGTGCAGCACCAGGGTTGTCATTCATTCCGATACCGTTGTCCTCCAATCCCATGTCCTTGACCTGGAGATGTGCCGTTATTTTTCCAATTCCAGTCCCCATGTCAATGCCATAATGATCTTTTAGATTATCTTCCTCATAATCATTGACAGCATCATCAATCAAAAATACCCAGTGATGCAAGTGTTGATGACTGGCTTTAGCGTTTAGTGTCTTTGGTTTGTATTCTTGGAAATAGTATCGCCATTTCAGAAAATATTTGTCCACTTTGTCTTTTGGGATCTTGGAGTCTTGGCTTAAGTCAGTTAGCAATGTCTTGTGCTTGCAGCACTGCAGTCCACCATGATACGTTTCTACATCACATGCCATATTTTGAATACCCGAGCGTTGCGTCCCATCTCCTTTCCTAAGCATGTCTGAGCGTGGTTCGTCAACACAATCGTAACCAAAACCTTGCTTCGATTGATTCATATAAACTATGAAAGCTTTGGTTTTTGGCTGGCACAAACAAGAACGAGCTTTTTGAGGTATCATAACAATCGAAGCCGCCGTTCTTGATTTGTGATAGCTTAGGTCGATAGTACTTCCAACAGCTGTAATTACATTCAAATTGCCTGCTGCACCTAAATAGGGCATATCATTTTCGTCCATAATCTCACGTGTAACCACTACCGTGCGGATATTGTTGTTGACAGAATTCGAGATAATTTGAAGTGTGTTACGGAGTAATTTTCCAGGCGCATGTTCCCCTAATTGACGCTCGCTTACTTCACCTTTTCCATCAATAATTATAGCATATGGCTCGTCTTTCATTTCTTCAGCATTAAAACCTACTCCATACCAAACATCGGATGGGCCAGATATCGTAAATGTGATATTACTTCCACGTTCGTATCCATTGTGTTCAACTGTCAGCGTAGTTAAATTCCCAAGAGAGGATTTTCCGTACAACGCCATCTTTGAGGAATCATTACCACACATGGCTTTACTTGTTTTGGCTGCTAGATTGACTATCAAATTGAATTTTCTAGCTGTGCTAATGCTTCCATCAGTTTCTTCGGAAACGATCGGATCAATGATGCAGCCGTTTGGAAGTGCATCAGAGTTATGCAACGTGGTGACGTTTTTCAGTTCATATCCGCTGCCATCGGTAACAATGTCTTCGAACGCCTTTTTGCAGTCTTCGGCACTGCTGATTTGGTTTTCACACACATTTTTCGTTGCAACAATCACTGGTGTTTTGGTTTTTAACTTCGTAATTCGATCGGTGCATGGGCATTCAATTAGTGGGCACATGCCACTATGCAGATCAGTCATATTGTTGCCCGTGAAGCGTTTCGGTAAAAACCATTCCTTATACCCAATCTGGTCGTCGTCGATATCGTAGTTACGATTGTGAGTATCGATTTGCATGGGTTCCACAACCCATTGGGTCGGCGATGCAATCAATTGAGCGTATCCAGATGGATACCCATGATAAGATTTTCGAAACTCACCTCCAGGGTTTTCCTTGTAGACTATCGATGCGGGATATCCATGTGTTGTGTTTGCCTTGGCCCGAAACGCTGTTGAAGTTGGGTTTGGAACGTTACCTAAATTTCTACTTTCGTACATCTCCGCATCAGCACCCGTCAACCAGGAAAAGTAGTGGTGATTGTATGCGTTATAAATGGGAACGGACTTATCCTCGCCATTTTTATCGCATGAAGGATAGCAAGAAAAGCCTCCAAGTTCTGTAGCAGTCGTAGTTGAACCTGGCTCTGGACCGTTGTGGACAACCTGATCCACTTCATACCCGGTAATAGCCATGACTTTTCCTTCGAAACGTTTGACAAGAGGCGGCGGCAGGTTAATCGGTAGATTCCGCGTCCAATAAACCTGTGAATAGACAGTTCGAACTTCACCATATACGTCGAAGTGTTCCACGTCACCAACAATATTCTGTGTGAATGTAGTATCGTATTTTCCAGGTGTTCCTTTCCATTTGTGCTTATCGCTCTTGACCATATCAGGTGGGTTTGAGTATTGATAAGGAACTCCACCATTGTTCATGTTGGGCCCTTCAGCGCGCGTATACGCGAGCAAGCCAGTAAACACGGCACCCAAAACAAATATTGACATATTCATTCCCAGCAACGGAGTATTGTTCTCAAGGATGGGCAACTTGTAAGGGTTTGTCC
>JACLAC010008890.1_pt1 | contig 10303 bp, 10 predicted proteins | sample 8027881 | NCBI WGS metagenome assembly JACLAC01 (sample SAMN15725517, study PRJNA655200) | protist metagenome | isolation source: fluorescence activated cell sorting (FACS) single amplified genomes of... | place: Spain: Blaines Bay Microbial Observatory, Mediterranean Sea | collected 2016-01-19 | reverse complement strand
ACTATGTGGGGAGAACCTTGCACAAACTCCATCTCTGATGATTGATAGCAACAGCCAAAGAGTCACAGATGGAGGGAAGCAACAGCTCGACTGTTCTAACCACCAGCTCCCCACTTCTTCAACCGTCGTCAGCTGGCTGTCACTTTATCTTTCTTCTTGCGGAAGTTGAAGAATGATTTTTTTTTCTTCACCTGCCCTGTGAGGTCGGTGCAGGAACCTGTATCTGAGGCACTGCAACTCTCTTCAACCTGAAAATAACAGATGGAGAGGTGGCCTAGCTTTGCAGGTAAAAGTGGTATAAATAGAGAAATAAGGTGCAGGTGACACATCAAGAAAAAGAGTTACCTCGGAGAGCTGGTGAGGTTGGGGGATGGCGCGTAAGTGGGGAGACAGAGGGAGGAGGGTGGAAGGTGCAGCTGTCACTTTATTGTTCAAGGCAGAGTCGCTGTTGGGGGAAATAGTTTAATAATCACTTTTGCTCATGTTAAAATATTGTCAAATATCAACACTGCCAGTTGAGCTATATTATAGCTTTACTAGCATTATTCCTATTGTGTCCTATCGCCACAATTTACCTAGTTGAGGAGGGCAGGGAGCCTGTTGTATCCTCAGTGAGACAGCAACCAGTGTCCTGGCTGAGAGACTTGGCCATCCTTGCCCTTCTCTGAGTCGGGCTGTCCACAGACGATCGGAAATCTCCTGCAAGTGATCGACTCTCTGCTGCCGCCACCGTACGGCGCTCTCCGCTCCCAGCACTCAGCCTGTGCAGTTGCAAATAATATTGAGACATTAATTCAAAGCAGCAAGGATTAATAATTGGAGAAGATACTCCATCCCGGCTGTATAAACAGTCTTATCCCAAGTTAAACACCTGGAAATTGTCTTTTCAAGACGTTGCGATGCCTCGTGCGTGGAGGGAGTTCCCCCGTCGCTCTCACTATTACTGCTCTCCTTGCTGCTCTCCCTGGAAAGAACATCACATGTCAGACTATTAGTTTACTAAATTTTGTAGCTCAAAAATGGTTTCGGATAACAATTGTGGTTGAAACAGTCTCTAGGCAAATACCTGCTCTTTTGAGTGGCAGGCCTTCGTCTAGTTACCACTCTAGAGGAAAGAACCGAACCCGAGAGATGGCTGGAGTGTGAGGCGACACTCGCGGCCAGGCTTCTCGTCTCAAGATCGTCTCCCAGATCATCCATCGAGGACATCCTCGAACTAAGTGCTCCCCCACCTCTGCTAAGACCTCTGTTTCCAGCTCCCACGTGACGCACTGAGAGAAAGCATTTTTATGAATATATGACTGGATAACCTAAGAAAAGACTCCATACCAAGCCTCTGAAGAACCCCAAGTCCAGGATTGTTGACAATGCTGACCCCAGTTAACATCTCAATTTGACGCCATCTCTGACTGCGTTCTGCCAAGTCCTGGCAGATAAATGTATGATCATCAGGATATAATAATCAATCTTGGCACCTGGGTGAGCTCCATCATGGCTGATTTCGCTTCCATGATTGACTTGTCCACGTCCTCAATACTCCGTCCGTGCGTGGACACAAAAGCACCGACCAGGCTTGAACGCTTCCGCTTCAGTCTTTCGCAAGCATCCTTGGCATTCTCTATTTGACTTTCTGCAGTCTGACGCTTGGCGTTGTAAACCTAAATTAACATGAAATCAGTAATTGAATTCAAATTACCCACACGATCGGCAACATGGTGAAAGAGTTTCAACACCTGAGATTCAAGTTCATGAGTGAGCTGAAGCCAGTGCTGTAACACAGTGGGCGCCACCCAGCACTTGTCTTCCAACTCAACTTCTGCTCTTTGTAGCTCCTCCCTCAATATCTCCACCTCCTCCTTCAAGATCGCCACCTCCTCCGTCTCCCTCTGCTCTCCCTTCTGCTCCCTCACCTGCTCCCCTGTGTCCACCCTTGATTGCATCTCCTGCAAAGCTTGCTCTGCTTTGGCCAGGCTCTCCATGTCCTGCATCATCTTGTTGATGTGCTCTTCGCTCAACTTCTTTGTGCGATAAGCCCAAAGCAGTGCCGACGTAAGAGCAACCAACAGGCTGCTCAGAAGAATGTCCTTCAACCAATGGGACGGTTCCTTCGGTGGACCAAACAAGACCACATCCATGGCTTTCAAGGATATTTTGCTACGGTGTATAGAGTTGGTAATGCCGAGCACCTTGGAGAGGAAGGTGGGGTCACTAGCGGCAAGAGGTAGCTGGCTGCCAGCAACGCCCCCCTTGATGAAAGTTCCAGCGTACTGAGGCAGATCTACGGCTTGGCTCAGCCAGTCAGCCGTCTGTTCTACAGTCCAATTGTGGACCTCAGACCGGACCCAGGTGCTCCAGAGGTCGGCCACGGTGATCTCTGCGTCTTTCTTGTGGAACAGCTTCTGCCGGCGCCCGTCCCCGTCGTGCTGCAGCAGAGTTTGAGGGCTAGCGCCAAGCTGGGGTTGTTAGTCAATCAGCCCCTCCACCCATGCCATATCCAATGTATCAAGAAATGTGTAAAAGTAAATATGATGTGAAATGTTTGATGATTGTAGGCTTTTTACTGATATTTTCACACAGAATGATTTCTTAACATGCTCTGCTATGCTACTGTTCATGCTCCCCAAGACATGCAATCACCTTCAAGTCAGCCTTAATGAAGTCCCCCGTCTCTTGAGGCTCTATCGTCCCATCATGATCATCGTCTAGTTGATGGTGAAGCAACTTGATGGCAGCCAGGCCTGGTTTGTCACCCTCGTTCACAGTCGCCTCCAGGGCTCGATATTCAGATTCCCAATCAACCCCTTTCGCTGCAAGAGCATAGACTTAAGAGTTAACATGTACTACAAAGCACACTAAAATAAACTTTGCAAACCTTCATTCTGGATTGTGGCATGGGAAGAGGCGGCCAGGAGAAGAAGGAAGATCCTGGCCAGCGAGGTGGTGAACCTGCCAGTGAACCCAGTGGGGGACCCAGTGAGGGTCATCCCGGCCGCCCCTCTGCAAAACTTGGACACATCCTCACAAAGGGTCTGAAGGTCTGCTCTTTTAACACTCGCTCCCTACGGAAACACATGGAAGATGTGAGAAGCGACCCTGTGTTGATGCAGAGCCACATTTTGTGTGTGCAGGAGACCTGGCTCAAAGTTGAGGAGGAGAACGATGAACGGTACCAGCTGGAAGGATTCAGAGCCTGCTTCGCAAGTGTGGGTCATGGGAAAGGACTGGCAGTGTATGTCAAAGAGGGGGTCGACTATGAGAGCATGACGCTGATACCGGAAGCCAACATCCAGATGATGAAGATCACAATGGCGAAGCTAGACATCATCACAGTCTACCGGTCTGACAGCGAGCCAGAGTTCAGGGCAGCGCACTTTTTGTCCCAGCTCATTGACCCCAATAAGGACACATTGGTCGTAGGAGACATGAACTACTGTGCGGTGAAGGAGAAGAAGGATTTGGGCAAATTCCTCGCCAGAGAAGGGTTCAGCCAACTTGTCAGCTTACCCACCCACATTGGCGGAGGTATTCATCTGATATAACATATTTCTGCTTTGCATATCCTTAAACATGCCCCACCAGGTATCCTAGATCAAGCCCACATAAGAACATCTGTATCTCGGAGGAAAGCTTTGGTCACCACCAACTCGCACTACTTCTCCGACCATGACAGCGTCACGTGCATACTTGGAAAATAGAGGTGAAAGCAAACATCATGTTACATGTTACATGGCTTCTTTTGTGTCTAAAAACTTTGTGTGTATTTGATGTTTGATATTCAGAGTTTGATATTCAGAGGAGCTAAAAGGTTGATGTATGTATTTCAATCAGACAAAAGGAAAGAGGAGTCTTTGAATATTATTCCACTTTAGATGAATCTCTTGTTCTTGAAGCATAGTATGCTACAGGTGAATTTTGACGCCTCTCCAACCTCAACAAATTTGAAGAAAGGTTACTTCTTTGGCACTCCCCAATGGACATAGAGAGGTGAGAATCAACACTTTTCTCTGATCCTGTGAAACAATGAAAATTTATAGGGCTGGATAACATTTTAAATTTCCATCATGATGTGATCAATGGTCAATAACCAGGAGAAGCTGTCCAGTCTCAAGAGTCAAGATCCTTTGACGTTTGAAGAAGATGCATTTCAAGAAACGTTGCTGATAACTGGTTCGAAGAAGAAACTTCACGAGAACAATGGCGAGATCTCGAAGGGTAGCTTGGGAGAAGAAGGAGATTGAGCAATTGTGTTTGAGATTCCCGGCCCTAAGGGGATGGATGAATTTGGAGAAGAACCAGCCCAACAATGTTTTGGAGAAGAAGCAGCCCATCAATGTTTTGGTGAAGATGCAGCCCAACAATGTTTTGAAGAAGAAGCCAGCTAACCAGGTTTTGAAGAAGAAGCAGCCTGAGACTGTGAAGGAGTTCCTGGACAGCCCTGTCAGCTATCCTTACGAGATGAGGCTGAGCGCCTACCTGGCATGGAAGGAGGGGAAGAGTGAGGAGGAGGGACTGAAGTTGGAAAAGGAGTTTCTGAGGGAAATGGAAAAGGAGCGAGGAGAGTGCTGCCACTCAGACCTGAAAGACGAGCTTGATTTGAATTATGACGTGGGGTCCATGGAAGATGAGGAAGTGATGGCGGAGATTAGAGGATGGGAGAGTGGACGGAAGGTCAATAAGCGCCGTGATGGTCAATGGTACATTGGGCTGCTTGCCATGAGCCCTCAACAGCCTCTTCCCACGGGCTCCTACCAGAGGAAAGCTGCAAAGGAGGAGAAGCAACCAAGTGGCACAGAGAGCGAGCCACGAACAAAGGTGAGCAGTTAATTTTGCATCATTTCAATGATTTTTTCACTGAATATCCTGATCTAGGTCCGGCCTGGCGAAAACTTCAAGCCTGACGAGGAGCAACCTAAGGGTCCCGAGGAAGCCCTGATGATGGAGAGAAATGCGAAAAATAGGGAGAAGAGACAGGGAGAGAGACAGAGACAGAGACAGAGACAGGCAAAGAGCGCTCGGACCAAGAGGGCAAGGTCTAAGGCAAGAAAGTTGAGAAAGGATGAAAAGGAGTTGAAGAGTGCCGCAAGGGTTGCGAGGAGAAAGGAGAGAAGGGAGAGGCAGGGAGAAGGTGGAGAAGAAGTCAAGGTGACCCCAATTGAGCCAGAGAAGCTTAAGAAAAGGAAGCCAAAGGAAGACGATAATCCTGTGGACAAAGGGATGAAGAAGCTCAGGAAAGTTTTGATGAGTGCACCTTTGAAGAAGACCAAAAGCAAGGAGAAGGAGAAAGCTGCGAAGGACATTGGGTCGAAGGATGGGTGGAAGGCAGGTAGCCGTAATTTTGAGTCGGAGAGAGCTCCCACCAGGAAGGAGAAAGTGAAGAAACTGTCAGAAGGAACTGTGGTGAAACTTTTGAAGAAGGCCATGAATCTGGCGAGGAAGGAGAGGCCTGGAGTTGATATGAAAGTAGAAACCCTGGTGGATGTGGTGCCGCCTGTCAGTTTACTTGGTGTTGATGAAGGGTTGGAGCAGAAGGAAAGGAGCAAGACAGGTGAGGACGGAGGTGCAGGTGCCCTTGGTGAAGCATTTAAAGAAACTTCTGTAGAAGACGGAGGTCGGGGAACATTTAAAGAAGCACAATCAAATGATGAGAAGAACTTCTTCAAAAAGGACCGAGGTGGAGGAGCCTTTGAAGAAACGTTGCAATTAGATTTAAAGAAGAATGAAGAAGATCAAGTTCACCTGAAACCTTCAACCATGAAAGGTGGAGCCTGGCAGCCCCAGTCAAATGAAAATGAGATCAGACTGGCTATCAAGAAATCAGGGGAAGGACTGGTCTTGGACAGGCGTACGCGAGGTGACGGAAACTGCTGCTCCCGCGCCTTGGTTCAGCAATGTAAAAGGCCTCCTGTTAAGCTCTTCCTGCAGAGCAGAGGGATAACCATCGTCGGCTTCATGCAGTTGAAAGAAGAAGTGGCCCAGTTCATCGTTGACAACAGAAACACTGAAAAAGTCCTAAATTTGAGACGAAACTTTGAGTACAGCCAAATGACCATTCAAGCCGAAGGTCTGGAGAGACGGAGTTGGAGACAATATTGGAGTGACATGAAACAGGACGCTGGTGAGGTGGTCGGTCCCCAATGGTTGTTATACTGGGCAGATGACATCTGGCTGCAGGCAGCAGCTTACTACCTCAACATGAATATTCATATTATCTGGGCGGGAGCTGACACAGATGGGCGAATTGTCAGCGACGTGGATGGAGACTGGAGTCCAGTTGATGAGGAGAAACCAACATTGTACCTTGGGTACATAGTCGATGCCCACTACCAGTCGTTACTCCCTCAAGCAGAACACCACCCCACACCAGCCTACCTGCAACGAGAAGCCATTGACAACGCCCTAGCGGCGGCCATGCAGGGTCTTGATGCCGAGCTGAAGCAGCAGAGCAGCCAGGTGAGCTTTAATGGCAAGAATGTCGAGCACAAATTATTTGGTCCATGGCATCATTTACAATGTAAATTTTACATACATTCAATGTTGCTTTCAGTAATTCTTAAGAATTAATTTTAAAAGATTTTTTCACATCTTTCTTTATAAAGGCAAGAGCTGCCGATCCTCCTACCGACTCTGCCACCCCTACTATGGAACCCAGGAGCTCAAAGGCAAGAAAATCACCCATAAATTCATATAGATTATCCTGTGTGGTCAAAAACGGTGAAAAGTGGCCCAGGATAATTATTGGAAATTAGTTTGCTGAAAATTTCTGAAACTCTTGGACGATGGCTACTCTGTATAGACATTTGGATAATGGACAGTCATTAATTAACTTTAAAAGAACTTTTCACATCATTCTTTATAAAGGCAAGAGCTGCCGATCCTCCTATTGACTCTGCCACCTCTACTATGGAGCCCAGGAGCTCAGAGGCAAGAAAATCACCCATGAATTCATAGAAATTATCTTGTGTGGTCAAATATGGTAAAAGTGGCCCAGGATACTTATTGGAATTTTGTATGCTAGAAATTTCTGAAATTCTTGGACAATGGCCACTCTGTATGTGTCTCACATATTCTAATTATTGCATTAAAGGTGTCAGCTGCTGCACAACCTCGGACACCAGCAAAGTTGCACTCTTCGGCTACTATATGCTGCAGCTCAAAGGTAAGAAATTCTGGGTAGAAATCCTATATTACAAAAAGTTGTTTTACATCACTAAATCTGTTCTTTTCGATCTTGTTGAAAATATCTTGGACCTTGGTTTATTTTCACCTCAGGTGACTTGTACTGCAGACTCTGTGGAACCTGCAAATGAGTCTTCAACACCTTGCGACAGCTCACAGGTATGCAATGATAATATCGAACTGGCTTCATCACGTATTGCATTAATTAAATTGAGAATTTGATAATTTAAGTCTTACAATATTCCGGGCGGGGACAATTGAGATCAACTGGAATTTTGGTGGCAGGCTGCTGATAGACACACATTCTCTAAATGTGTTGTTTCAGGTCTCCCAGTCACCTCCACCTTTGAAGACAAGGAGGGCAGAGATTGAGTGGCCAGTTCTCCACAATGGCGACGCCTCCTATCCAGCAGAGTTTGAGGGGGGATCGTGGAAGTGTCCGTTCTGCTGCCACGCCACTCCTAAAATACGTCCTCACCTGAAAAAGAAACATGAAGACCTCTTTAAAGACTGGGGATGTGCTGAGAAGTTTTGTACAGAAATGGCGGCGGTAAAGAGGAAAGAGGCGAAGCAAAAGGCTGATAGAAAACGGGCAAAGGACCCCAAGAGGAAGGAAGTTTTAAAGAAAGCAGGAAAGAAATATGCTCAGACTGAGGATGGAAAGGAGGCTTTGAAGAAAGCAAGAAGGAAAAATGCTCAGACGAAGGATGGAAAGGAGGCTTTGAAGAAAGCAAGAAGGAAAAATGCTCAGACGAAGGATGGAAAGGAGGCTTTGAAGAAAGCAGGAAAGAAATATGTCAAGACTGACGATGGAGTGTTTGCCAAGCTGAAGGCCCAGGAGAGGTATCGTGAAAAGCTAGGTGAGAGAAGGAGAAAGGCACAATATCGGAAATATCAGCAAACCAAAGTTGACAAAGCCAGAGGAGGTAATGCTGTAAGAAGACGGACTAGGTTCCAGAAAGCAGTGTTGAGAGGCCCTGAATATGTCTGCAGTTGCTGTCACCGGTCACTTTTTAAGAAATCTGTGGACGGTGTCACAGAGCACATGAGGGAAAAGATAAGGCTGGCAAGTGAAAAGAGGGTGCAAGCGGACAAGGAAGAGAACTGCAAGGCAGAGGCCACATTTAAAGAAACTTCAAGTTCAAAATTTCAAGAAACGACAAGTTCAAAGTTTAAAGAAAGAGGAGGGGGAGCATTTGAAGAAACGAAAAAATCTAAACTGAAGAAAAAGGCCAAAAAGTTCAAATTTGAAGCAGATGCTTTCAAAGCTTGGAACCACCACTCGCTCACCTCAGTGGACAACCGCACCTACCTCTGCAACTCTTGCAAAAACGCCCTCAGAGAAGGCAAGATCCCAGCCATGGCCGTGGCAAACGGACTGCAGTTGAACCACCCCGATCGCCCAAAATTGTCGGAACTTGAAAACAATTTGATCGCCCACAACATAAACTTCCAGAAGATGGTTCTCCTCCCCAAATCCCGGATGGCAGCAGGCAAGGGAAGGATGATCAGCATTCCAGTGGGTCCTGAAGACATCATGAACACCGTCAAACAGCTTCCTAGGCTCCCCACTGAGGCTGGCGTGGTCCCCATCAAGCTCAAGAGGAAGAAGGAATACAAGTCCCATGAGAAGAATGAAATGATCAGACCGGAGCAAATTTTTGAGGCCCTCAGGTATCTCAGAAAACAACGGAACCCATATTACAACTTCTACGACGACAAGGAGACCTACATGGCGAGGTGCAGGATAAAGGATGAAAGAGGACTGAGACTACTGGAAGACGACAGAGACGACATTGAAGAAGATTTGGGAGTTCCCACCAAACCTGAGCTGGTGGAGGTTGAAGATCAAGCTGTCGGAGACTCTGATGAGGGAGAAGATGAGATGGAGATAGCTGTGGAAGAGGAGGAAGAAGACATCCAGAACGACCCAGTCAGGAGGCAGCATTTCCACTATAACGAGTATAGCACATTGGTCAATGGACACCCTGATGTTTTCTTGGACAGCGAGGGCAATCAGGTGGCCAATCTGGACTTTGCTCCGGGGGAAGGAAAAAAACCCACGAGCTTTTTGGACCAAAAGGACTGGGACCACAAGAGCTGGCCCATGCTCCTGCCTGACGGAAAGTTTGGACTCAACTGGGAGAGAAAGGTCAAGCTGACGAGGCAAAACTACTTCCAGCAGAGACTCCTCAACGTGGACGACAGGTTTGCCAAAACGCCAGGCTTCGTGTTCGGGGCAATGTCCATGGTGGAGGCTGACAGGCTGAGATCCAATGCCAACCTCACTGGCATGAGAGGCAGAAAGATTGCTGGACCTGGAGGTCGAGTCACTTATCGGCTGGAGGACCCCTGCTCTGTTTTTGAGAAGATCAAAGGGACACCAAAATACTGGCAGTCCGTCAAATATGAGATGATAGCCAAGCTGGAGAATATTGGACCCTTCCAAATCTTCTTCACCCTCACATCCGGAGATCTGAGGTGGAGCGCCAACTTCACTCCAGTACTGGAGAAGCAAGGAGCCAAAATTCACTACGACGTGGACCCTGAGGGCAAGGAGACCGTGACCGTGGAGGTGAAAATTGGAAACAAGATCTCCAAGATACCCTGGCAGCAATACTTGACTGACCATGTAGACGAAAAGATGCATGACATGATGAAGAGAAACGTGCTCCTGGCCACCCGCAACTTCCAACATCGGGTCGAAACTTTCAGGAAGGAAGTTATCTTTGGCCGCAACAACCCAATGAGGGTCAGGCACATCAGCTACAGAGTAGAGTTTCAAGGAAGAGGGGCTGCTCACATCCATGGTGTACTCTGGCTTGATATGAATGAGATTGAGGTGAAAGGTGTGCACAACTCAGTGCTGCGAGCAACCTTCAGGAAGCTGAAGAACAGCGAGCCCTTGGAGGCCTATGAACGGAAAGCGATGGCGATGTTCGCTGACACCTTTGTCACCTGCACCCGGTGTGTCAGCGTGGCTGGGGAGGAGGCAGTAAAGATTGCTGAAGAGACCAACTGGCACGGACACAGCAATTCTTGCAAGAAAGGGGGCGGAAGGATGACTTGCAGATGGAAGTTCCCCAGGTAGATAATAGTTCAAACATTCAAGAAGGCTTGGAAACCA
>JACLAC010014467.1_pt1 | contig 10304 bp, 10 predicted proteins | sample 8027881 | NCBI WGS metagenome assembly JACLAC01 (sample SAMN15725517, study PRJNA655200) | protist metagenome | isolation source: fluorescence activated cell sorting (FACS) single amplified genomes of... | place: Spain: Blaines Bay Microbial Observatory, Mediterranean Sea | collected 2016-01-19 | reverse complement strand
CGGTGTCAAAAATTATTAAAACAACAAGATTTAGTCAAGGGATTAACTTGCTATCATTGGTGGCCGATGACCAGAGCTGTTTAATTTAACTGTTCATCCGTACTTGATATAAGATGACGCGATCGCCTGACTGTAACGAGCGTCTTTACAAGCATCGGGTAAGTTAACTCTACTGGCACGACAGTTATTGAAATATTCGGATGCTGCTTTCTCTGCTGCTTCGGCACCAACGCTTGTAAATAAGCGTTGTTTAACGATGTTGTAGATTTCTACATCAGTAGAAGGACTTAAGACCCTTTCCTGTCTGGCAGAAGCACGAATTAATTCTTGTAATTCTGTAGTTTCTTCGGCAAAGGTATCGGAAGCAGAAGCTAGGGAATAAACAAATACCAGATTATTACAAGCGGATGCTAAATCCATTAAGGAAAAGAGAAAAGCCACAACTTGTTCTGTCAAGTCGCTATTATTAATCCGTTTAGCTTTAGCTGCTCTCAAATAACGAGCAATTTCATCTAGTATAATTACCGTGGGCTTACCATTTAATAAGCGTTCTAAAACATCAGTACCAGGACTAATACCAGTGCGATCGCTTCTTTGCAATAATCTATATCCTTCTACTCCCCCTACCTGGTAGGCAATTTCACCCCAAAGAGTTTTGGTTGTTATTCCCGAAACTTGATGATAAATACCATTTTCAGGATCTAAATCTCTTCCGTCTACTGCTGCTACCTGTACGGGGCGATCGGGAATTAAACTTAGATCGGCAAATCTTTCTAAACCTTCAATTTCTCTTGCCTGTTTACAGATATGCCATAAAGCAATCTCATCGTGAGTTTTACCACCACCAAAGCTAGTTTCCAACCTAATTACAGGCGAACCTGACGACTTACCTGTTAACCTGCTAAATACTTCTCTAATTAGGGTCTTAATTCCATCTGTAGCAAAAGTATTGGCAAAAAAACTTTTAGGATCTTGATATACAATAGGAGCTTTTTTTTCAACTACCAAGCGTAATTTAGCAGCAAACAGATCTACTGAAAGTTCTCCTGCTAATATTTCTTCTCTGGGACTACAGGTTTCAAAAATTGATGGCAGCATATACAAGTCTCTGATTAGAAGCTTGTTATACCAATTCTCGAAGAGAATGCATTAAATAGACAGGGCATCTAAGATAAAAGAGTAAGAAGTCAAGGAGGCAACTTTCTCCAGTGTCAAAGAATTGACTGCACTAAAAATAGCTTGTTGGAGAGAAACAAGATTATTAACTGACCTTACGCAGCACAAAGAGAAACAGGTAGTTCCAATCAACTATAGAGACAGACTAATTAATCCTTTACCCCTTACCCTTTACCCTTTACCCTTTACCCAGTCATAGCAAAATAATGAGTGCGTAACATCAGTTATTAAAATTTTGATTTTGGAAATCTTTACGAAGGTCTTGCCAAAAACGTTCAATCGGATTGAGTTCTGGACTATGAGAAGGCTGAAAGACAGGAACCACATTGTCAGGCCAGTGAACCTCACTCCCAATATGTGCGCTGGCTTGGTCTAGCTGCAACAGATTCAAAGTGTCGGGAAATGCGATGGAAAATTGAGCCACAAAGCGATTGAAACAGGTTGCATCCAGATGAGAAAAAGCATAAAAGAAATTTTGTCCCGTCAGAGGTTCGACTGCACCGTAAAGCCAAAAAGCTTCGCGAGGCCATTGCACCTCAATCACAGGTTTAATTCCTGTCAAAGTAATTACCCGTCCTGTAAGAGTTTTAAGTCCCCATCGGCTCTCATCTGAACAGAAGTAACGTATTGGACGCTCATTGGCAAAATGCTTGGTCATTACCTGAATCAGTTCTGGCAGTTTTTTTATATGTTGCTTGCTGTTGCTTCGTCGTCTTTCGCGACCGCGGACGGGGGACTTTTAGTTTTGCTTTGAGTTGATAGCGAACTATTCGATGTACCGTCGAATAGCCTATTTTCAGACCAAACAACTGGGTCAACCAAGAATGAATGTCTTGATAACTTTTAAAACCTACATGCGGCTCAAGCCTTTGTGGCTGAGATAACTTCTGCTGAAGTTGCTCTAAAACTTGACCCTTAATTTTGAGTTCGATTCCAGGTGCTACTTTCACTTCTAGCAATCTAGTTAACCCTCCTTGCCGATACTTTTCAAGCCATCGATAAATTGTCGATTCGTTTCGACCTAATCTATGAGCTAGTTCTTGACGGCTTGTTACTTGACCACTTTTGAGCCAATAAAGCATTTCATTTGCAGTCGTTCTTTTTCTTGACCTTTTTTCTGCCTTCTGAGCTGCTGTTTAAGCTCTTCGGCAGTTTCCGCAATTTCTACTTTTAGTTTGTTGCCCATGAAAATTTCGTCTTCCACTTTTCTCTTCTTAATTTAGTGCATTACTTCTGAGAACTGGTATTATTAGGTTGCCCTTTTCTTAAGCAAAAATTAATATAAACCCAAATAGTTGATTTTCGATATCGTGACCTATGACTCGTATTTTAATTTTTACTGGTGTTACTCGTCAGAAATTGGCTAATGCGATCGCACAATAACAATTTTTTTATATTAATAACTAATCTTCCTCATCATACAAATTCTCTTCTTGATGAGTAAGAACAGTGCAATCGGAAGTTGGATAAGCCACGCAAGTTAAAACATACCCTGCTTCTATTTGCTCGTCATCTAGAAAAGACTGGTCAGATTGATCTACAGAACCATGTAGAAGCTTGCCTGCACAAGTAGAACAAGCCCCCGCACGACAAGAAAACGGTAGATCTATGCCTTGCTCTTCCACTACGTCGAGGATATATTCATCGTCTGGAACTTCAAGAACGTATGTTCTGTTAGGAGGTTTAAGAAGACGCTGGGCTAATAAACCTTTGAATACATTCCCAGAAGCATTAGCCGCTCTTTATGGTGATAAATCTTTACCGGACTTTGGTAAATTAAAAAAGATTGGCAAGCTTTTTATTTTAATCAGTTAGATGATAAATCTAGGGTGAAAGTAGAAGCAAACTTTTAAACTACAATCGACAACTCGATATATCTTGTAAGCGAACCAAGCATTATCGAGCTATTACAGGCTGCTAGATTTAACTATGTGACCAAATTTTACAATGCTTTTCCATTTGGCGGTTGGATTGCTCAATACACTGGTAGCTAGTGTTTAATTTCCTATTTATGTTACTTACCTACACACAAACTAATTATGACTGAACCAATTCGCATTTTGATGTGCGCCCCCGACCACTACGACGTAGACTATGTAATCAATCCCTGGATGGAGGGAAACATTCATAAATCATCCCGCAACAAAGCTGTCGAACAGTGGTCTAAATTAAATTTTGTTTTAAACAATATTGCTAAAGTAGATTTGGTTGAGGGACAGCTGGGTGTACCCGATATGGTATTTACCGCTAATGCAGGTTTGGTATTGGGAGATAATGCGGTTCTCAGTCGTTTTTATCATCCCGAACGTCAGGGTGAAGAACCATATTTCAAAAAATGGTTTGAAGATAACGGCTTTAATGTATTTGAATTGCCCAAAGATTTACCTTTTGAAGGTGCGGGAGACGCTTTATTAGACCGTGAAGGGCGTTGGTTATGGGCTGGCTATGGCTTCCGTTCCGAATTAGATTCTCACCCTTACATTGCTAAGTGGTTGGATATCGAAGTATTGTCTTTACGCCTGATTGACGATCGCTTTTATCATTTAGATACTTGTTTTTGTCCTCTATCGGGAGGCTATCTACTTTATTATCCAGGGGCATTTGATTCCTATTCTAACCATATTATTGAAGGGCGTGTCCCAGAAGAAAAACGAATAGCGATCGCCGAAGCAGATGCGATTAACTTTGCCTGCAACAGCGTCAATGTCGGACAGACGGTAGTAATGAACAAGGCGAGTGACAGCCTAAAGCAGCGTTTGGGTGACGCTGGTTTCGAAGTTATTGAAACGCCTCTAACCGAATTTCTCAAAGCGGGAGGTGCTGCTAAATGTCTAACCCTAAGAATTAACGAGCCAGTTTTACCAGACGTTCACGCCAGTACCCCTGTAGAAAGCCGTGTACTGCATATGGAAGGACATCTACTAGATGCAGGAATTATGAACCGTTCCTTGGATCTGGTGGTAGATAACGGCGGTAGCTTCAAAGTATTAAACTTTAACCTGGGCGTAGAGAGACAGAGTACCTCTAATGCTGACGTGCGTATTTCTGCCCCCGACCATGAAGTCATGGAAAAAATCATGGGTCAGCTAATTGAAATTGGCGCGATCGTTCCAGAGGAAGATGGTAAGAAAGCTGTTACCGAAACCTGCGAACTCGATGGTGTTGCTCCCGATGACTTTTATGTCAGCAATATCTATCCCACCGAAGTTAAAGTTAACGACCGCTGGATACGAGTCCAAAAGCAACGCATGGACGGGGCAATTGTAATTAGTGAAGATGCCAACGGCGTAAGGGCTGAATGTAGAATTTTACGGGATTTACAAAAAGGCGATCGCGTCGTGGTCGGTATAGATGGTATCCGTACCGTCCGTAAAAAATCCAATCGCGAACACAAAGCCAAAGAAGAATTCAGCTTTATGGGTGCAGGCGTATCCAGCGAAAGACGAGTCGAACTGGTAGTAGAACAAATCGCTTGGGAACTAAGACAAATTCGCGATCGCGGTGGTAAAGTTGTAGTTACTGCTGGTCCTGTAGTAATTCATACAGGTGGAGCAAAACATCTTTCTACCCTAATACGTGAAGGCTATGTACAGGGATTGTTAGGCGGAAATGCGATTGCCGTTCACGATATCGAACAGTCACTCATGGGAACTTCCTTGGGCGTCGATATGCAAAAAGGTACACCCGTCAGAGGCGGTCACCGCCACCATCTAAAGGTAATCAACACGGTAAGGCGTTACGGTAGCATTGCCAATGCGGTAGAACAGAAAGTCATTACGGGCGGAATTATGTATGAATGTGTTAAGCATAATGTACCCTTTGCCCTAGCTGGTTCGATTCGGGATGATGGTCCTTTACCCGATACCCAAATGGATCTAATTAAAGCCCAACAGGAATATGCTCAACTACTCGAAGGAACAGACATGATCTTAATGTTGTCTACCATGCTGCACTCCATTGGCGTAGGAAACATGACTCCTGCGGGCGTGAAAATGGTCTGCGTCGATATTAACCCTGCGGTAGTGACTAAGTTAAGCGATCGCGGTTCGGTAGAATCAGTGGGCGTTGTCACCGATGTCGGCTTATTCCTCAGTTTATTAGTTAGTCAGTTAGATAAGCTAACTAGCCCCTATCAAACTGCTTGAGTTTCAATTAAATAATTGACAAATACCTTAACGGCGTGAGTAGAGTATTATTTCTCTGCTCTTTTTTTGATAAATGATCCCTCTTTTGTTATTTTACCCAGCTTCACTTTGATGATTAATCTCTGTGTGGGTAGATTTGGCATCACGTCTTCCTCTGACGGGAGGGACTTTCACCCTCATTGGCGTAAAGCTAAGGAAGCTGTCACCAAGTGCCAAATGGCTAAAACTCTTTCAGACAGGGAACTTGAGCATCGCTTGTTCGTAAATCTCTTGAGCTTCGCCAATACTCAACCGCGAATATACCTCTAACGATTGTCGAGAAGAATGACCTGAATAAGGTTGAATTAGAGCATCATCAATCCCCTGTTTCTTCAACCAAGTCAGGAGAAAATGGCGTAATTGATGGGGTGAAATGGGTTTAGAGAGTCCCGCAGCTTCGGCATACTTAGCCAATATCTTATGTATCCCTCTGGTACTGTATTTTCGTTTCCAAGAAGATTCAAACAAATAAGTCGCTTTTTTTTGAGACATTTGGTCAACGTGCATCGCTAAAACTTCTTTAAATGAAACTGGAAAGGGAACAATTCTATCTTTTCCTCCCTTCCCTTCACTAATCCGAATTTGACAACGCTGAAAATCTACATCCTCTATTTTGATATTGACTAATTCACTAACTCTTACCCCTGTATAAAGCAGAGTTTTGATAATTACCATGTCCTGAATGTTTCTAGCTTGCCAAACTGCGTTATAGTAACGTTTGATTTCTTCCTCAGTCGGAATATTGGGTAACTTTTTTTTAGCTTTGGGGACTTCTACTTCTAATTCAGTCCGCAGGTGACGGAAAACACTTTTCAAATAGTTATAATCTGGTCTTTCCCCACGCAGATGTTTGGCTAATTGTTTGGCTTTTTTTGAGGCTGGAGTTCTCTGTATATTCATTTAAGCCACCTGCTGCTCGATTTTCAGTCGTTTGTTCATATCCAAAGGAAAAATTCCGTAGGGATTAACATGACGGTAGATTAGTGGATTGAGAGCGCGTTTATCTTCTGTGGTCATCTGTGAAGACCAATGAGATTCAGAAAGAACCGATTGCAGCATCAAAGTATTGACATAAACTAAACAAACTTGCAGTAGATGAAGAGAAAGCATGGATAAAACCTGCTCGTCACGCTGATTGCTGGAAAATTCACTACTTCGACCGTAGAAAATAAAGCTATTGGCACTATTCCAATTTTCAACTACATTTAAACCTTGATGAATTTCTCTTCGTAAAGCTTCTGAATGGAGATATTGGCAGAGAAAAATTGTTTTTAAAACTTTGCCTAACTCTCCCAAAGCTTGATAGGTAGGATGTTGGATATTGGCACGAGTAAATCTTCTCAAAATAGCTTCTGGTTCTGCCGTTCCCAATCTCAATGCTGTCGTATATTTAATTATTTGGTCGTATTGCTGGCGGATTAAATCCCAGTTAATGGTGCGACTGAGAACAGGTTGCAGGTTAGGGTAGGCATCGCTGTTTCCTGCTTCTGGTCGATATAACTTTTGTCTTTTAATAGCTTTAAGTCGGGGCATCAATTGAAATCCCAGTAAATGGCAGAAAGCAAAAGCCACCTCTGATTGTCCGTGACTATCGACAAAATTCTTTTTCACCGTCATTTCTGTATCGTGACGCAGTACCCCTTCGATCATCGCTGCTACTTCAGATGAGGAGCAGGTTTTTAGTTGAGAATAGATACAGGTAGAGTTTTTCTCGACGTGCCAATAAATCATTACACCCCTGCCACCATAGCGGACGTGCCATTCGGTCATCAGATTCTGATCCCAAGCACCGAACTTTTTAGAATCTGAAGCGCAGGTAGTAGTCCCTTCTCCCCAAATTTGAGGCAGACGAATTTGAAAAATGGCATTAGCTACCTGGGTGATGGCTTGCCGTAATGCTTCTTTATGCACGAATCGGCGTTTGATGTAGCGTAAGTCGTGATGGTGTACGTTAGGCGTACCATTACTAATTCGCAGTAGTCCTGTATTTGTCCCTAAACCGTAAAGGCATAACAGAAGACGTTGTTGAATAGTTTTTCTGTCTAAGGCTTCTCTGGTAGCCAAACTTTTGAAATTATCGGTAAAACCAATTCTTAAGTCAGCTTCTTTCAAAATATCTAGCAGGCTAGTCATCGACCAGCGTTTACTTAATTCGCTTTTGAGTTTTAACAAGTTGACTGGTTCGGGTTGTTTTTCCAGAGGAGAAAGACGAATACTGCCCTTGTGTTTCTGTAGAATTTCTACTTGGGGATTTTTGGGTAGCCCATCATTGAGAGTTTTGAGGGCTGAATCCATCGCTTGTTTTAAGGGATTGATAAACTCTTCGACGTTGGTAGGTTGTCCTAGTGCTTGATAATAAACCTCTCGTTGTTGTTCAAAATCTGCTGGTAAATCTTCTTCTGGGTTGCGGTAGCGATTTGCCCCTTCTACCCAGATTTCCTTACAACGCAAACGCTCTCTCAAGGCTTGAAGCACGCAGATTTCATAATTGATGCGGTTAATCCGTTCCTGACCCTCACTATTGGTTTCAATCAGAATTTCTTGCCAACTTTTTTTGAGAACTCCTTCTATGGGTACTTTCTCTGATGAGTCATAATATCTTTGTTTGCTGTTGGCGTATTTTTTCAGTAACTTCAGTGCCTCAATGACTGGTTGATGAATATCGTTATTGGAACGAAATTCCAATAGTGATAGTAATTTGGGCAAAATACGTCGGTAGTGATGACGGTAAGAAGAGCGAACAACAGTATGTATTTTTTGACGATAGGCAGTGCCTGACGCTTTGAGTTCTTTGACTAAATCTTGGAGAGTTTGTCTGCTGACGACGGGATAGATGACCTCCTGAATTTTGCCTTCTGGTTGTTCCAAACTAGCCTTAGCCATTTGAAATAGGATGCCGTGTTTCCCCCTGACTTTTTTAAAATCCCGCATCAGTTGAGTATTGACTTTTTTCTCTGCCCTCTTACCAATGCCATGAATCATTTGAATCAGCAAGTCTACTAAATTATCCGTGACATCAAGAGTGCGTAAATGACAAAAAGCAGCCATCAGAGTATAGCGAGTGGGTTCGGGATGAGAGCGTAAGTGGGAAGGGTATTCAATGCCTGCGCGAGTAGAATAAGCTTGTAAAACTTTGGGGGTAACGGCACGAAATAGATTTTTCGGCAACCCAATCTGACGTAAAGTTGGTAATTTGGTAATCTCAGTCAAGAGACTATTAAGACTAGCCCGACCTGGTTCGGAATTAAGAAAGTGAAATTTTGATGCTTTAAAGGTTGTTTTCTCTGGGGCGTTGTCAGTCTTATCTGCTTCACTGGTAATGAGTAAAGCATCTATTTGATTACGACATTCAGGAGATAATTTTTCTAGTGTTTGCTGGAAAAAGTTAGTTTCGTAGGTGCGTAAAGCTGACCGCACTAATCGTTCTACTCTACCAGGAGTAGGCGGTTCAATTTTTAAGCTCCAGAATCTTTGGCAAGCAATCTCTTGGAGATGTTCTAAATCTACTTCTTTGTCTAAAACATTCTCTATCAACCAACTTATTAACTCTTGAGCATCTTTGACCGTTGCTTTAGAGATGCCCAAAAATTGACGTACTTCAGAACGTTGACGCATATAACTACGTCTTTTCCAATCGTAGCCAGATATTAGTTCGTCAGAAACTTTTAGTTGTTGAGCAATGTAATCAATAATAGAGTAGGGAATTTCCTTCAATGAATTAGGAAATTTAGTTTCATACTGAAAGAATTTCAGTAGTAAAGCTGTAGTTAAAATATTTGCCCCACTTTTATTACTTAACCAAGAAAGTTCTTGAGGTAGTAATGTCCAGTTTTCAATGAGTTCGTCTAACTCCCAGTGTTGCTTCAAAGATTAATTCCCATAACTACTTTTTTATCAGCTTAACACTATCAGCCTAAAGTTCTTATTTTTAGCAGTGTCAGAACTTTTTACTGATAATTGTCGTTTCTAATAATTGCTAGAAAAAAGCGACATTTCTCTAGTTACAAACGCTTAATTATTGATTTTGAGTTGAAAAATCAAGGTAATGGTCTCCATCTTTTCGTTGTTTCTTTACCCATGAAGCACAAGTTTAAAAAACCATCTCGTTAAGCTGAAATTATTGTCATATCTGGCTTTCATTTATTTGGCACTTGGTGACAGCTTCCTTAGCTTTACGCCAATAAAGCATTTGCAGTCGTTCTTTTTCTTGACCTTTTTTCTGCCTTCTGAGCTGCTGTTTAAGCTCTTCGGCAGTTTCCGCAATTTCTACTTTTAGTTTGTTGCCCATGAAAATTTCGTCTTCCACTTTTCTCTTCTTAATTTAGTGCATTACTTCTGAGAATTGGTATTACAACAGCTACATCCAGAGTATCAGTATTATGGAACCGATATCGATTCACAGGCGATTGAATGGTGCCAACAATATCTATCCAATATCGGGAAATTTACGGTCAATCCTCATACGCCCACTTCACACTATAAAGATGAATATTTTAATTTAATTTACGCTATTTCTGTATTCACGCATCTTCCCAAATCTATGCACTTAGCTTGGCTGGAGGAATTATCGAGAATTACTAAACCTGGAGGATTTCTCTTATTAACAACTCACAATGAAAGTCTATTTCCATTAGCATCGGGAATAGAAAGAGAACAATTAGAACGACAGGGATTCTACTTTTTGCAGGGTCAAAATACTCCAGGATTACCTGACTTTTATCAAACTACGTTTCATAATCGCACTTATATCTACCATGTTTGGCAACAGTATTTTGAAGTCAAGTCAATTATCGAACAAGGAATATTAAATCATCAAGACATTGTAGTTTGCCAAAAAAGAATGGACTAAATTATTAAATAAATAGACCATTCAAGCCAAAGCGATCGCCTAGCTTACAAGCATAATTTAAAAGCACTTCGATCCGAACTTTCATCAATTATACT
>JACLAC010007004.1_pt1 | contig 10309 bp, 9 predicted proteins | sample 8027881 | NCBI WGS metagenome assembly JACLAC01 (sample SAMN15725517, study PRJNA655200) | protist metagenome | isolation source: fluorescence activated cell sorting (FACS) single amplified genomes of... | place: Spain: Blaines Bay Microbial Observatory, Mediterranean Sea | collected 2016-01-19 | reverse complement strand
GTCCTGCTAATCGGCCTGCCAACGATCGTCCTGTTGCAATCTCTGCTTGTTCACCAGACGTTGCTCGGTAACTTCCCAATGATCGCCCGTTGGCAAATGCACCGCTACCTGCTCCGACAAAGTGTGGGCTTCTTCGCCAACGAATTTGCCGGTCGAGTCGCCACCAAGGTGATGCAGACCTCGCTTTCCGTTCGTGAAAGTGTAATGAAGTTGCTCGACGTCTTTGTCTATGTGAGTGTCAACTTCATCTCAATGATGGTGCTTATCGCTTTAGCAGACTGGGTACTAGCGCTACCGCTATTGCTGTGGGTGATTGTCTACATCATACTCATTCGCTATTTCGTACCTAGACTCAAGAAAGTCTCCAGTGACCAAGCTGATGCTCGTTCATCAATGACCGGACGGGTTGTTGATAGCTACACAAACATCACCACGGTCAAGCTGTTCTCCCATGCAGGCGGGGAAGCCGCTTATGCCAAAGAGAGTATGGAAGGTTTTCTAATGACCGTTCACCAACAGATGCGGATGTTCACCCAGTTCCAATTCGCAGTCTACTTCAATAACGTCTGCCTGGTGTTTGCCGTATCCGCATTGGCTATTTGGCTCTGGCTTGGATCGGTGGTGTCAGTCGGTTCAATCGCCATCTCGATTGCGCTGTGCCTACGCATCAACGGGATGTCACAGTGGATCATGTGGGAAGTCTCTAGCCTGTTTGAGAACATTGGGGTTGTGCATGACGGCATGACGATGATGGTCAAACCTCATGAAATCGTAGATCAGCCAAAGGCCCAACCGCTGGACGTGCCACAAGGGCAGATTGAGTTCGCACATATCGGCTTTCACTATGGGAAGGCCAGTGGTGTGATTGATGACTTATCTCTGAAGATCACAGCTGGCGAAAAAATTGGTCTGGTAGGACGCTCCGGAGCTGGCAAGACTACACTGATGAATCTACTCCTACGCTTCTATGACCTGGAACAAGGACGAGTTCTGATTGATGAACAAGACATCGCCCAAATGACGCAGGAGAGTCTCCGTAGCTGCATCGGTGTAGTCACCCAGGACACTTCGCTGCTGCACCGCTCCATTCGCGAAAATATCGCCTACTCCGCTCCAGAGGCAACTGACGAGCAAGTGATCGAGGCCGCTCGCAAGGCTAGTGCCTGGGACTTTATTCAGGAACTGGAAGATTCAGTAGGTCGGAAAGGTCTGGATGCCCATGTCGGTGAGAGAGGTGTGAAACTCTCCGGAGGACAGCGTCAACGGATTGCGATCGCTAGAGTCTTTCTAAAAGATGCCCCAATTCTTGTACTGGATGAAGCAACCTCTGCACTGGATTCAGAGGTAGAGGCAGCCATCCAGGAAAACTTATTTCAATTGATGGAGGGCAAGACCGTGATTGCCATCGCACATCGACTCTCCACGATCGCCCAGCTGGACCGTTTAGTTGTGATTGATGCAGGCAACCTGATCGAGTCCGGTAGCCATGACGAGCTGGTCCAGAACTCCCGTATATACGGTGATCTTTGGGCTCGTCAATCTGGTGGGTTTCTAGCTCCGGAAGAATACGAAGAGAAAACCCAGGCAGCTTGAGGCATTTTATCTGGCTCTTCCAGTTAGTTTATGGACCCACTCACTTGCTAATTCGTCACTTCTCCGTTGATATTGGTTGAATGTCTCCGTGCTGTAAATCGGGGATCTCAACAAGCTTAGCACATTCAATCCACAACGGCTTTCAAACGAGGTAGTGAGGAAATGACAGCAAAGAAACAAACCGATCTGTACGTCTCGTGGGACGAATACCACAAAAAAATTGAAGAGTTGGCCATCAAGGTCTATCAAGACGGATATGACTTCAGTCAGATCGTTTGTATTGCGAAGGGTGGATTGCGGGTAGGGGATATTTTCGCACGGTTATTCGACAAACCCCTCGCCATTCTTTCTGTGGAATCATATCGGGGAGATGGTGTGAAGAACGAGCAGGGCTCAATGACATTCTCCAGGGATCTGGCTCAAACCACTCCAAACCTTGGAAACAGGGTGATTCTTGTGGATGATCTGGCAGACTCTGGCATCACTCTGGAGAAAAGTCTGAAGTGGTTGAATCATTTCTACGGATTCTATCTAGACGAGGTCCGCACCGCTGTGCTCTGGATGAAAGGGGTTTCGCAGTACAAGCCGAATTATTATGTAGACTATCTTGAGGGTTCTCCCTGGATTCATCAGCCAATGGAAAAATATGAGTCGATGAGCGTGACAGATTTGATTTAAGTCTTCCATCTCATACACTGGTAGTTCTGATAGACTGAAGCAAGATTGATCGAAAGTGGCTGGAGCCCAATAGAACTGCTGATTAGTATCAAGTTTGCGGTTCCAGCCTCTCTACTGGGCAATGTTATACTGACTCTTAGCATTGCTGCCATTTAATCCCAAAGGCGCTTTATGTTGACAAAAAACATTCGATTACAGTATCAAAATCGTCTAATAAATAACAAATTTGTTACATTTTTAGGATTTGTAACGGGTATTTTCTTGCTGAGCATTGCCTCTGTTTTCGCAAACCAAGATTCACAAGACTTGAAATCCGACACATGCAGTCGGTTGGGGGGCTTTGCAAGGATGGTGATGCAGACGTATCAGATAGGAGGTTCATTAGATGAATTCAGGACTTCCTTGCAGGCAATGAAGGTAGCCAAGAGCGAGGAGGAGGCGCTTTGGGAGTCTCGCACAAAATCGGTGGGCAACTCCGTGGTTGATGCAGCTCCCAACTACTTTCGGAAATGGAAGGATCGCAAAAGAAACTCAGAGATTGCCATTGCCTTTGGACAGTTTATCCATCAAAGCTGCTTGGAGCGGTTTATGGAGTAGGCGTTTTGAAGTCCGGGATAGTTCGCAAACCTCTAAGGATTTGGATCGTTGCGATCAATCTAGGCAATTGATTTCTTAGCCAATCACCCTCCTGTTCAGAGCCAAGAATACATCAAAAGAGCTTGCTTCGTTAGCTGGCTCCTCTGTTCTAGAGTAAAGCTTATGGAGGCATCACTGACAGAAGTCTTAATCATATTCATTGATTCACTCTTCAACGAAGATGGTGCTCGTGAAATCACTCTCGGAATTGTAACTGACCTCATTCTAATCATTTTTGCCTTTCGCACCTACACTCCTGCTACCTGGAGAGAGATACGTCAAAGAAAATCCTCGTGTGGTTGCTACACATACCATCTCTATGTCTACGCAGGAAAGATTCTCGGGATCAATATGATCAGTGAATCGTATATCTACAGGAAGTGGTTTGCACAATCTGACTGTACTGATGAAAGCCTTGAGATAACCGCAACTCACTGGAATAACGATGCAAGTATGAAGTTTTCTCTGCTTGGTGTTTTGTTGTGGGAGCAATACACCGTTAGATGGATTTGGAGTAGCCGAGAATCACTGAACTATTCACACTGGGATCATTATCACCAAAATGAGTTTCGATACCTAGCAATCAGAGACTAAATACGAAGGCGAGTATCATCCTCATAAAAACTCAGAATGTTGAGGCAGTGCACAGACTGTTAGAGCTTAAGTCAGTTGCCAATACCTCTTAACATCTTGGAGCAGAGAGTGAAGATACTTTGGAGTTAGCACTGGGAATTCGGATTTGATATTAAGGCCTGTATTCACTGATTGCCTAAAAACTGGTTTTCTCTCCAGAGTCCGCTTTCCACTCGTCCGTCTGGATAAGTCATTATTCCCCGGCCATTTATCTTGCCGTACTCGTATTCCCCAACATATTTCTGACCTGACGGATGGGTCAGAGTACCCTGACCGTGTTCTTTACCGTTCTTTACATCCCCAACGTACTTTACACCACTTGGCAAAGTGAACGTCCCTTTCCCATCTGGTTTGCCTTTTTTGAAACCACCTACGTATTTCAAGCCATCTGGCCGAGTTAATGTACCCTGACCATGCATCCAATCGTCTCGAAATTCCCCAACGTATTTCTGACCTGATGGATGGGTCAATGTACCCTGACCGTTCATCTCACCACTCTTGAATGTACCTGTGTAGACCTGACCGTTTGGAAAGGTCTTTGTACCCTGACCATTGAATTTACCCTTCTTGAAGGAACCCTCGTACTTCAAGCCACCTGGATAAGAATAGCTCCCCACTCCGTCAGGTAATCCATTTTTGAAGGAGCCTACGTATTTTGCTCCACTTGGCAAAGTCAATGTTCCCTCTCCATGCTCTTTGCCATCTTTGAAAGAACCCTCGTACTTCAAGCCGTCCGGTAAGGTCGAGATTCCTTGGCCGCTAAATCTGCCATCTTTGAAAGAACCCTTGTGTTTCAAGCCACCTGGATGAGAATAACTCCCCACTCCGTTCGGCAATCCGTTACGTATTTCTCCAACATACTCATGATCACTTTCTGAATTTCTGCTTATCTTCCAACTGGCTGGGTCAGACTCCTGTGCATTCTTTGTACTTTCCTCACCAATATAGAGCGTTGCTGATGTGATTTTTGGCTGCTTTTGCTCCAATGGTTCTTTACCAATATACTTTCCATCTCGCCAGAAGCCACTGAACACCCGTCCTTCGGGTAAAGTCATGGTCCCCTGGCCATTCCTTTTGCCGTCCTTGAAAGAACCTATGTATTCAACTCCACTTGGAAATGTCTCGACTCCCTGGCCGCTTGGCAATCCGTTGCTGACTTCTCCAACATACTCATGATCACTCACTAGATTTCTGCTTGTCTTCCAACTGGCTGAATCAGACTCTTGCCCGCTCTTGCTATCATCATCACTGATGTAAAGAGTGACTGTTTCTACCTGAGACTGCAGAGTTGCTTCATTGAAAACCAGCAACACAAGAAGGATGGTTAACAGACTTTTTATTTTTATCATCACAATTCAGTGAAATGGCTTGTCCGCTTCATTCTACTATCATCTCCAATAATCCGAAAAGAATCTGTAACAAGACAATTTTTTATACAAAGGTAGATAATTTATCAGACTTTCTGAAGATCTGTCCCCATCAATCACAAAATAGCAGTGCCATAATGTGATTGTTCCATCACCTCAATCAGTGTTTTGGTCACTGCTGTTAGCCCTATCAGTCTTTTTCTCTCAACTGACCTACTACAGACAGAACTCCTCCAAAACCAAGGCTAGTGTCATCTTCGAGAAGACACAGAACATGAAAACTGTATGCCGGCTGCAGGGCCATCAGCCGGCTGCCAACAATTATAGATATTTGGGTATGGAGAGCGAAGATGCTTTGGAATCGGCGCAGATGATCAAGTTGTGATAATCATTGACAACCTCTTTACCAAACAGGACTATGCCAAGATTCTATGAGTACCTGGGAATCAATGTCTTCTTCTACTCCAATGAGTATCAGCCTGTCCATGTTCATGGGCGCTATCAGGGTAAAGAGAGCAAGTTTGAAATTCTGATCCAGAATGTTGAGATCATGGGGATTCGTACCAAGATAGTAGAGGGCGAAAGCTTCTTGATAGGGCTCAGCAGCAAATACTTCAGGAATTTGTTGAAACTTATCCTGACCAAATCGTCCAGCGTTGGATTGACTACTTTGTCTACAACAGAGAAATCGCTACAGAGATTATCAACCAGAGAATCAAATGAGTGAAGTTTTTGAACAAGTGATAGACCTGACAGAAGCCCAATATCATCAGGGCTACCAATTGAGGCTTCAGTTCTCGGATGGAACAGAGTGCTTTGTTGATATTTTGAGCCCTTTCTCAGAAGGCCCAAACATTCTCAGATTCAAAGCTATCTCCATCTAGAGCGGTTCCAGCAATTCCAGATTGTGGATAGAAACCTGGACTGGAACGATTTTGAACTTTGCTTTCCTCTGATGGGTTTATATGGGGGTGAGTTATAAATTCAAAACTTTTATAAGAATCTCTTCTAGCTCAGGCAACATCTACTCTGGAAGTACTTGACCTCGTGAAGAGGTGAAGCTTGTATTCTCTAATAATTTAGTCACGAGGTGGTCTAGTCTTTCAAGCTACAGCGTCTTCTTCCAACTCAGGAACATATTCCTCCTCATAATCGGCAACCAACACACCAACCACTTCCATCAATAAATAAACTATAATCAAGATTCTTTGGAGAATAGATTCTTTTGCTAAATTTATTTCGTTTAGATATTTAAATTTTCAAGAGAAGTTAAGCTCTGACACTCTAAATATTAGATTTTCTCACTCTTGATCTAGTAGATGAAGAATCATATCTGGCAACTTTTTACGAAAGTTTTTAAGTACAGATTAATTTAAATAAATTCTTTCTGAGATATTCCGTAAATAATTTCAAAACTCTGAATTTTCTAGTGTTCAGTTACTACATCAGTATTTTCATATTTCTAATCTTTTCGATGGTATTACCGTTTGGATGTGCGATCCAGGATCATGATGGTAAACAAACTAAATCGAATTCAACATTTCAGATGACTCTATCTAATACAAATTTTCAGAGTTATCGTTTAGATAGATACGCTGGCAACTACGGCGATGTAGAAGGTGTGACCCTTTCATACAAGCGTACCGGCGCAGAAAACTATGACAATGCATCTATGGTAAGGCAAGAAGAACTTTGGATTGCAGAGATCACCGGTATCCAATTTGGAGCAAAATATGATTTCAAAGCAATTGCCTGGAAATTGGAGCAAAATGGAAATCAATTAGTACTTTTCAGCGGAGAACAAACAGCGTTGCCAGTCGACCACAGGAATAACTCACTTACAATTATGATGATCCCCGTTGATCTTTCTCCTGAAAATAAGATCATACTTCCTGCTATTTCGAAGGTCACCAAACCTTCTATCTATGAAATTAATGAAAATATAAATATTTCATATGAATTGTTAGTCGCTAGTAATGATGTAGTAAAATTTGAGTTAACTGCTGAAGATGATAATACGATATTAGATCGAATAAGTGGTTCGACTAGTGACTTAAATGGAGCACAGATTTTGGGTAAGACTCTTTACAAAATCGATTCATCCATCCAGATAGGTTATAAAGCACCAACTGAATTAGTGATTAGAATTACTGTGAAAAATTCTCTGAATTACACCTACCAACTGTCTTTTACAATTCCACTAGCAAATTCTGATTTATCAAAACCTGATCAAATTTCTTCATCAGAACATCACAGCTGTGCTTTGCGAGAAAACAAAACTGTTCAGTGTTGGGGGCGTAACCAAGTAGGACAACTTGGAGATAACACAACGAAAAGACGACTTTTGCCAGTAACTGTGACTGGGATCTCAAACGCCATTGCTATTAGTACCGGGGATCGACACAATTGTGCTCTGCTCGAAGATAAAAGCGTTAAATGTTGGGGGCGCAATCTGGATGGAGAAATTGGGGATGGGACAAATGAAAATCCCCGAAAAATCCCTGCGGATGTCTATGGAGTCTCAAATGCTGTTGCAGTCGATACAGGGAATCGTCATTCATGTGCACTTTTAGACAATCAAAGCATTGTATGCTGGGGACGTAATGACAATGGACAACTTGGAGATGGAACAACCAACAGTAGTTATGTTCCTGTAGTTGTTTCTGGAATCTCAACTGCGATCAAAATTGGTTTAGGTAGTTATCACACATGTGCGGTACTAGACAACAAAAGTGTGCAGTGTTGGGGAAGAAATAATTATGGACAACTCGGAAACGGGGAAGCAACAAGCGCACAAGACAATACATCTATTCCCGTGACTTTAGTCAAAACTCAAGATGTAAAAGATGTCGATGCAAAGGGAATAAGCACCTGCGCAGTATTTAACAACAAAAGTATAAGTTGTTGGGGAAGAAATGAATATGGGCAACTTGGAAATGGAATAACTGGTGGTAGCAATTCTGTTCCTGTGATTGTTTCTGGAATCTCAAATGCCACTGAGATTACTAACGGATACCGCCACGCTTGTGCAGTTCTCGACAATAAAAGTGCTCAGTGCTGGGGGAGAAATAACCAAGGGCAGCTCGGGGATGGGACATTTGTAGACAGAAACATTCCTGTAGCAGTAACAGGAGTGAAAAATGTTGTAGAGATCGCCCCTGGATACCGTCATACCTGCGCACTACTTGATAATGATACTGTTCAATGCTGGGGACAAAATAACCAAGGACAACTTGGAGACGGGACAACCAATAGTAGGACTACTCCAGCAGAAGTTCAGTTTTAATCCATACTTTATAAAATACTTAAATAACCTTCTTTCAATATTAAGATATGGCCACGGACGCTTTCTCTAACTATAATTGCTCGAAGCAAACAGTATATTTTTGTCTTTTAAAAGTTTTCAGAAAAGATTCGATCCAATATTTTTAAACATGAGCGCGACAAAGCACTGAAAAATCAAAAAACTAGTTTTAGACATGATTTCAAATATATCTTTAGACCATTTCAATTTCTAGCACTTACTATCCCTCATTTCTCTTCTTCTCATTGGCATAGTGTCAATCAACGAAAATACTTCCTCCAGTGAGACAGTACTTGTCCTCTTTTTGACTCCTCCATCCTTGCCAAGAAGTAGTAACTGGAATCCCTCACCTGAGACCAAGAACTCTTGACTCATCTCTTCGAATTCTGCCGAACCTTGAATCAAATCGATGTGCACCAAATCTCTGTCTCTGAATCCACAGCGATGTAAATCAATCTGCTCTTTGATGGAAAGGCGTTCGGGATGCTGTTCATCTGACGAGAATGTGATAATGACCCTGTTTTTCCAGAGATAATCTTTTACGGTCATTGACTGAGCAGGCATAGCACTCATTAGAAAAAAGATTACAAACAATCGTCTGGTCAACCATTGAGTTGAATTCATAGGTCACGTGTATTGAACTTGTTCTGCATCAAACGGACTTTAGGAAAACTTGATCGCACCTTCATCAATCCACCTCCAGAGTACCAGACAGGCAGTACTTCGATATGGTATCCAAGGTTCAATGATTTCCTCAGTTCTCTTCTCGTTTAGATTCTGCTCTTCATACAAAAGTTTGATTGCTTTTTTGATACTCACATCTCCCCAGGCAAAGATGTCTGGATGATGCAAATAAAACAGTGCAAAGATACTCGCACTCCAAATTCCAATTCCTTTGAATTTCTGCAGAGTCTGCAAAATCTGCTCTGAATTCATACGGATCAAATCTTCGATGAGATTTGGTTGGTCTTTGAATTCTTGGGCAATTTGAAGAATGTATCTCACCTTGGGTTTGGATAATCCACATTCCAAAATCTCTGCACTGAAAGTGGTAATGATCATTTCTGGTGTGATAGTTTGACCGGTATACCTGCTTTTCAATCTCTGAAAGATTGTTGATGCAGCAGCACTAGAAAGTTGTTGTCCTGCAATGATTCTGATCAATGATTCAAAATTAGGTTCTCTCTGATCTGGTTTTTTTGGTCTGAGGTTACCAATGACTCTTCTAAGAATTTCATCTGACTCCGAAAGGTATTTGAGTCCCTCCTCAAAATTCAGTTCGCTCACTTAGAACCTCTAGTTTCTTCATCACAGACACAATTTATTCAAATTTTATAGTTGAATACATGGAGAGTAGAATAAAATTTACCAGATACCACGGATTAGATGCTTTCCGTTGTTTTGCAATGCTAATGGGACTAGTAATACACGCACCTTTGATTTTTGAGATACCTGAAATTGTTGGATTAGAAAACGCATATAAATACCCACCATCAGCAGGTATAATTCTATCTTGGATACATTCATGGCGAATGCCTGCATTTTTCATCTTATCTGGAATTTTTACTCAATTTATCATTACTAACTGGGGTGCTAAATATTTTTTATTTGATCGATTTATTAGAATTTTAATCCCAATGCTAATAGTTACTACTGTACTCAACTTTTTTTGGGATCAATCTTTTCATACCCTTTACCATCTCTGGTTTCTTTACTATCTTTTTATAATCAGTACAATTACAGCAATCTTATTCATTATTGCTGAAAAGACAAAAATCAAATTTTCCCAGATTATTACCTCTAATCATTATTTAATGAGTTTAGTGCTTTATCTATCTTTATTTGCCTTACTGGTTTTTCTGACAGACGGTGCAAGAGAAAATGGGTTGAAAACAGACATTCCAAAAGTTTATACAGACATTAACCTAGTTTCTTTTCTGTACCACTGGTTTTGGTTCTTCTCAGGTCAAATACTATACTATAATCGAAAAATACTGGATTTCAAACCTTCCAAGATAAAACTTCTTTTCTACTTCATCCTAGGTTTGATTACACATTTTTCATTGTTGATACTGGTCTTTGAAATATCATTCAGAAG
>JACLAC010011230.1_pt1 | contig 10313 bp, 6 predicted proteins | sample 8027881 | NCBI WGS metagenome assembly JACLAC01 (sample SAMN15725517, study PRJNA655200) | protist metagenome | isolation source: fluorescence activated cell sorting (FACS) single amplified genomes of... | place: Spain: Blaines Bay Microbial Observatory, Mediterranean Sea | collected 2016-01-19 | reverse complement strand
CGATTCAAAATAAATCCACGCGAACACCGCACAATCAAAGCTCAAAAATCTTGAAACTCTATTGGATTGCCACCAACTTCTCACTCGTGCGTACAAAAATCACGCCATCGGATATCGCTGGAGTTGCAAAGCAAGGTTGCCCCATTTTATTTTCGGCCAGCAATTTAAACTCGGGACCTACCGCCAAAACATAAACCGTTCCATTCTCTGATGCACAATAAACTCGATCATCAGCAACAACTAACGATGAAATAATCCCAGCGTTTGCGGCAAGTCTTTTCTCATACAACCGCTCACCGGTGACTGCGTGAAAACACCGAACCACGCCGTTGGAATTTCCCAAAATCAAGTAGTCACCACAAACGACAGGCGTCGACATGTAGCAGCCTCCGCGTGGAGTGCTCCAGACCATTCCTTCATTGCTTGACTTGTCCCCCGCTGGTGAAATATCGCCAACTGCATCAGGGCGGACAACATATATTGGCGACAATCCGCCATGGGCGCTGGTCAAATAAATCCACCCATTGGCCTCAAACGGCGTTGGGACTGGATTGTCTCCTCCGCCACGTATTCGCCAAAATTCCTCACCCGTTTTAAAGTCATACGAGACGACCCAGGGCCAACCATTGACAACCACTTGAGTCCTTTCTGGTGCCGAGTGTATGTAAGGTGTACTCCAATTCCGCTCGCAGATATTTGCTCGCGACACTTTCCAGACTTCTTCGCCGTTTTTGAGATTTAACAACACCAAAAATGGATTAGCTGGATCATCACAAACGAGCGCGATTCGGTCAGAATAAACCGCGGGAGAACTGGCATACCCCCATCCAATACCGTACTTACTAACGTTGATCACACCGAGGTCGCGACTCCACCGCAAGCCCCCCTCGAAATCGTAACAGTAGATTCCTTCAGAACCGAAGAAAGCAACCACACAATCTCCACTGACCACTACGCTGGTATTCGCATGCGTTGCTTTCGCATGCCGCGTGGCTCGCGGAATACCTCGATGCGCAGTTCGCCGCCAGATTTCTTTTCCAGTACGCTTGTCGTAACAAAGTAATAGCCACGACTGTTCGCCATTGTCTTCTGCTGCCTCTGGACGACCACCAGGCCCGACTTTCAGGGGGGCCTTCCCATCACTTGCAACGGCCGTTGCCAAAAATATCCGATCGCCACTGATCACTGGACTCGAATGCCCTAAACCTGGCACATCAACCTGCCAGAGTACCCCTTCGATTGCCCCGTCCCGAGCATCAGCATTCCAATTTTCTGGCGCCGAACCGGCCGCAACTCCATTTCCCTGAGGGCCACGAAAGGTCGGCCAATCTGATTCACCCTGCAATAAGCCTCCAGTAAACAAGCTAACTAGAACGCAAATCAAATTATAAGTAACCATCTGAATCCCTGAGACAAGTTTATTGAAGACCATCACGGTAAGCTTCGTCGTTCGATAGAACAGAACATCATAAACAATCAAGCGGCAAAACCAAATGCTCGGATACTCATCATCCATTGGTGGAGTGAGTTTAGTTGGCACCCACAGAAACAGCACCAGCTGATCAGCCCAACACACTGGATTCAAGCGGCAGACAAGCAACAGCAATGGCTGACTTTGTTAGTGAGAAGCGTGCTAACAATGGGTAAAAAAATTGGTTATCATCTATTACTTAATTATTGATTCACAATGATCTCTATGGAAAAACAGGAATGAATGTCCGAATTTTTGCGGTACTTGGCGTTTTCATTTTAACCAGCGGATTTTCAATTGTTGGTTTGAAAAAGCATTCATCTCCCGTTGTCGCCCAAACATCTGAACGGGATTTGATGTTTGAAGGGATGGGTAACCACACAAGGAAAATCTCAACGAAATCAAAGGCCACGCAAGCCTATTTTGACCAGGCATTAACGTGGGCATTTGCCTTTAATCACGATGAAGCGATTCGGTCACTGATGCAGGCAGCCAAACAAGATCCCGAATGCCCCATGACTTGGTGGGGGATCGCCTACTGTGAAGGCCCCAATTACAACAGCCCTATCACGCCCGAGCGATCGAAAGCTGCGTTTTACGCCATCGAAAACGCAAAGAGCCGAATAAAAAATGCTTCGGATGTCGAACGCGCATTAATTGAAGCATTGTCCAAGCGATATACTTTCCCCGCTGCCGCAAACCGCCAACCGCTGGATCAAGCCTACGCCGCTGCGATGAGCGAAGTATGGAAAGCATTCCCCCAAGACGCCGACGTTGGAACCCTTTATGCCGAATCATTGATGATGCTTCGTCCGTGGGAACTTTATACGACTGACGGGGAACCCGTTGAAGATACAGACAAAATTGTCTCGACCCTTGAATCAGTTCTCAAGCTGCAACCTGACCACCCAGGTGCGAACCATCTATACGTTCACGCAATGGAACCAAGCCAAACTCCTGAAAGAGCTTTAACAGCGGCTCGTGCACTCGACAACCTGATTCCTGCCAGTGGACATCTACTACACATGCCGTCTCATATCTACGTCCGAACAGGGTTGTGGAATGAAGCCATCGAACAAAACGTAAAAGCGCTCGACGCCGATCAAAAATATTTAAAATTATCCCCTCAGCAAGGGATGCAATATATTTACATGATTCACAACTCGCACATGCTGGCTTATGCCGCAATGATGAGTGGCCGGGAAAAAGAGGCAATGTCTGCCGCCCGCCATATGTGGGAACAAACACCGGACGCTGTCATCGCCAAGATTGGCCCCGTTTTCGATCGCTGGATGTGCTCGGTTTACGACGTTCAAAAACGTTTCGGCCGATGGGACGAAATCATTGCTGAACCTGCCCCCCCTGCAACCCTCCCGGTGACAACGGCGATTTGGCGAGCTCACCGGGCGGTTGCATTTGCTGCAAAAAAAGATTTCGCCAATGCAGAAATCGAGTACACCGCATTCCGAAATGCCCGCTCCTCAATCCCAATGGCTGCTCTGGAAATGGGTGGGATGGACGACCGCTTCCTGCAGGTCAGTGACCTTTTCATTCGCGGTGAAATCGCACTTCAAAAAGAAAAGTGGGAGCTCGCTACCGAGCTCCTGACTGACGCAGCGACAATTGAATCAACGCTAGCCTATGGTGAGCCACCTCAATGGCTACAACCCATCCGCCACACTCTGGGGGCGGTCTACCTCGCTACGAATCAACACGCAAAAGCAGAGCAATGTTATCGTGAAGATCTCGAAAAATGGCCGAACAATGGCTGGTCTCTATTCGGCCTTTCGAGAGCGCTAAAAGGGCTTGGAAAAACAAAAGCTGCTGAACAAGCTTTCGCGAATTACGAAAAGCACTGGGCAAAAGCCGACAAGCCCATCTCAACAAGCTGTAAATGTCTGGAACTCGAATAACAAGCCGTGTCCTGCTAGAACGCACGACTGTCATGGCAGGTGAAGTGGAATTAATGCAATTGAGCCGTGCTCATTGATTGATAAAAAACGACAAGAGAGGCGGCGTTTACCCAACACTAAAAAGACCTGATGGTCAGAATGAATGGGATAGAAAAACCGATCACCAAACAAACAGAGATCAGCGTCATCACCGCAGATCGCCAACCCAACTTGCGGGAAACAAGAAAACCAAACGCCAGCGGCATCAGTGGGTACAGCAACAGGTTTAGCAAACCCCACTTGGTACCAAAGCGAAAACCAGCAATGCTGGCCCAGATCCAGGCGATGAAATTAAAGAAGCCTGCAACCGCTATCGCGAGCCCCCAACCAATCAATCTAAATATCAGCTTGGGGTCAAGCGATTCTTTAAATTCATTCGTCTCGCCTTTCGATTTCCCTGACAGTTGATCTCGTATCGATTCATGCCTCTTACGAACGAACGCTTTTAATGGATACCCGCGTTCATCAAAGCCACCATCAGCAATCGCCGCATCCATTCTTACCCTTCTCCCCTCAGCAAGCTTCGGCCCAACAAAAGCTGCCATTTCATCTACTTGATCGAGCCATTTCTGTTGCTCGAAAACTGTACCCAAAAGCTGCTCAACTCTTGTTAAATAAGCTTGTCTGATCTCAGGAATCTCCAACATCCGTTCGATCAGACGATTTTTACCAGCGCCGATCTGCGGTTGATTAATACTATGTTGCAATCTGGATTCAGGCGTCCCAATGATCTCGAGTGCGCCAAATGAGTGATCCAAATCCCAAGGGATAAACAAAATCTTATTCGTCTCGGGACTGAGATAAGCATAATAGTTCTGACTCCCCCCAAGAAAACTGTCGAGGTTAGACAAGATGGCATTCACAGCTAAAAATGACAAGAAGTTATCTAAATCTAAATACTCTTCAATCTGAGAATTAAATTCTTCCCGATTACTTTTGTGAACTAACTTGGCGAACTCAATGATGCGACGTTGCTGCCCCGGACTCGATTTCGTTTTGGGGTTATAAAATGATTCGTAAGCATCCCACGAATCACCCAAATAAGGAAACGCGGTAAAGGCACTCGGCTTCACAAGCAACCCATGGGACTCCCCAAAAGAACGCTCTAAAAATTTTTCATCGACTTGCTCAACCACCAAATACAGGCCTCGCTGCTCGAGACTTCCATCAATCTCTGTCGCTACCGAAGCCCAGCCCGTTAGCGGGCAAGAAACGCCAACTTCCCGAAAAAGTTGATAAGAAATAGCCTCGCGAAGCATCGAAGGGTCGGTTGCACAATTCTGCAAATTGACTTTGGTTACACCATGAAAACTTAAGTCATCCCGATACTCGTTAAAGTCAATCTTAAACGAGTACTTACCAAATTCTCGACCTACTAAAAAACTTCCATTGCCTTTGTAACGCACTCCAATATTGGCAATCTGCTCGCGATCGATTTCTACATCAGCCCTGCCGTATTGATGATTCAAACCGAGGTAGCCGCCCAAACCAGGCCGGCTTTCTTTGCCTGCACGAAACTCTTTTCCCTGACTAGCATCTGAAATAACTTCGCCGAATGCACGACCAACATCCCAATCGATATCTTTCGATGGCTGCAATTTACTCCACTCTTCTTCGGTAAATCTTAAAGTGATTTCGGAGGCGTGATCAGGTCGAAAAAGAGGGTTGGGCTCCTCAATTAGTTGACCGCTGACACGGGAGGTTGCGGACCCCGCAAGCGGAATCAAACAGGCCCAAAAAAACAAGAAACGAAAACTCATAAATACCCGCCTAAACTCGATTCAGATTGCGATCAAAATTGTTCACTCGCGTTCGGCCGAAGTCAACTCTCTCCCTGTATCAATCTGTAAGCAGAAACTGCTGACAAAAACCAAGCCTTTTTCCGCATGAATGCGTAAATACGATCGCCTTGTTAGGGCGATTTTTTGTTCTCTGATTTTTCATCACGAGCCAGATTTTCCGAAATCCACTTTACCAGTGTCCCACTTCCCTGACCAAAGCCACCGGGAAGCGGACGTAGATCTCTGGTCTGTAATTTAGGCGGAGCACCCCAGTGTTTTGGGTAAGGTTTACCGCTAGGTGATTTGAAAACGGGAAGGTCCATTTCTCCAGGGTCTTTTTCTCCAGGGTCTTTTTCTGCGGATTTACTAATTTGCAGTGTTACCAAAAATTGCTTAATCGCAGGCTTGTCTTCAAAGGTACGCAAGTAACCGAGCTTTATCTCTGACGCTCCCTCTGCAGTTGTCTTAAAACTTGCTGTCGAAACTCCTCCACTACCAACGCCCTCCCCCGAAGCCTTATATTTAACATCTCCCATCAATCGAATCGACTTTGACTTGCTCTGATCCACCCACGTGTATCCAGTCGTCGGATTGCTTTCAAGCTGAATCTGAATTTTCTGCCCCAGCGTTACTTTGATTGTTTTGCCGTTGTCTTTGCCGTTCAAACGCACAGCCTTCAATCGCTTCGCCTTAGCAGCATCGCCGGTGCCAGACAGTCTTATACCCGAAATCGACATTCCATTTTTGGGAGCATCATCAGCGATGCGTGTATCGATAATGAAGCACTCGAGCAAAAGGCCGCGGCTGTCTATTTTTACAAAGCGACGCTCGGTCGACTCCAGTTTTTTAGAAGCAATTTTAATTGAGGATTCATACAATTGATCCAGTGTCTTGACAGGCGCTCCATCGCGATGTGTCCCGAGCTGATCCCCCTCTTCTTTCCATTTTTCAAACGGTGATTCACCAGTAGGTTTGTCTACCATAGTGATCGGACGAAAGGTCCTCCGAACCACCTTTCCATTCTTCACGAAGATTCTCGTCTCATGCCCATACTTAATAAAACTTGACCAGCGAACTTTGTAGGAATAACTGCCACCAGCATCGGCTTTCGTTTTCTCCCACTTTGCCAAACTATCTTTGACCTTTTCGAGATCACTCGTATCGTGGAAATCTGCACTGGCGGTCAATGTTAACAATGCAAGCAAAGTACATAAGACAATCACTCGAAGACTCATAATATTCTCACGCAGAGGTTAAAAATTAAAAAACCAACTCAAAGACACTTCTTAGGATAACAGAGTTCCAAAAATTCACGAAGGATCTGCTAATAAATCAACACCCTGATACTCTCTCGAACCCGAATGCGTGTTTTACAGCGTGAATAGATGAACGACACGACAACGCTGGCCGAGCAATAAAACTCAACCCACTGCCGTCAATTTTTGGTAACTTATCGAGTAAACTTACCCGCAAAACCATTGAAATTCACCGTGAGCCCAACATGTCCCAACCGATCACCAATCGCTCCTTCCTTCTCTACAGCTGGAGTTTAGTACTCGCAGCATTCGCCTCGTCAATTAACCCAGCGGTTGCCCAAGATACCGCTGAACCAGCAATCAAAGCTGTCGCGGACATTCAATATCTACCTTCAAAAATCGCATTCGGTTCCTGCAGCAATCAAAATAAGCCGCAACCAATTCTCGACACAGTCGTCGCAAAAAATCCGGATCTCTTCATCTACCTTGGTGACAACATCTATGGTGATACCGAAGACATGGAGGTCCTCGCCCAAAAATACAGAAAACTCGAAAATAAAAAAGAGTTTCAGAATTTGCGAGCGAACACTGCCGTGCTTTCCACTTGGGATGACCACGACTACGGCTGTAATGATGCAGGCAAAGAATACGCTTTTAAAAAGGCATCTAAAGAGATCTTCATGAACTTCTGGAATGTACCTCTTAGCAGCCCGCGCAGAAAACACCCGGGAATTTATGGTTCGCACACATTCTCAGACGGCAAAAAAACACTCCAGGTGATCCTACTCGATACGCGAACGTTCCGAGATCCGCTTAAACAAAATTCCGAAATCAACAATCGAAGTGGCAAATTTAAGAATGACTATCAACCCGATACAACCAACAAGACGCTCCTCGGCAACGCGCAATGGAAGTGGCTTGAGAATCAACTAAATCAGAAAGCTGACCTACGTATCATTTGCTCATCCATTCAGTTCGGACACGAATACAACGGTTGGGAGTCATGGACCAACCTGCCCAATGAGCAAAAGAAAATGGCCGAACTAATTCGCAAAACAAAAGCCAATGGAGTTGTTTTTGTTTCGGGAGATGTCCACTGGGGTGAAATATCAAAAAGAAGCTTCGACGATCTCTACCCAATTTACGACATTACCGCCAGTGGAATTACCGAAGACTGGCACAACGTCGAACCTAACCGGTATCGGGTCAAACAAGCCTTTCGCAAAAACCATTTCGGCATGATTGAAATCGACTGGAAAAAAGAGGATCCCAAGGTAAACATGCTGATCCTCAACGTCGAAGGAAAGTCAGTCATTCGTCACGCTGCCACACTGAACCAACTCCAGCTCAACAGAAATCGTCCAACTCCGTAACAATGCGTATCAACAAGCTAAACTTTGTCCACGAAAAACAACTCTAGTCGGTTAGCCTGTAATCTTGTTTTTGAGAAACGCTCGCTCAGGATCACAATCAAATAATTTTTAGAATTCTTAACCAATACTCCCCCGACGAATGACGATTTCCAATTCATATTGTTACTTTTCAATGACCTTCAACCGAGCAATTTAAAAATGCCCCTTGTCAACCGCATACTCGCCTGCGCCTTTTCCTCCTGCCTTCTATTTTTCTCAGCAAACGCTGTGGGGGACGAGAACTTGGCCGAAATTCTTCGCAACGCCAAATGGGATGGAATCGTTGGAACTTGGGTGGATGAAAATACCAATGGCAAATCCCTAAGCTCTACCTTTTCCTGGAAAATCAAAAATAGAGTGTTAGAAAACTCCAGTCGGCAAGGTAAGGAAAAAGAAGACGTCTCCTTGATCGGCGTCAATGCAAAAACCGGCCAGATTTTCAACATGAGTGCAGGAAGTGGTGGCGGATCTTCTCTCGGAGAGTGGAAATTTTCAGCCTCGGGAGAGGCAAGCTTAGGAATCCTGTACACCGCAGGAACCGGACAAGAAGGTGCGTTGAGCATCCGCTACCGTCTCGTCAATCAAGATACTTTGGAAATGACCGTCGACCTCCCACAACCGATAACCTACCGATTAATTCGTGCGAAGGAAAAAACTATACAACGCTGATCGTCTATGCAAATCCATCTATTCACTATTTCCAAACGGTAAGTAAAGCCCCCCAACAGATAAATGAAATTTTCGTTGCTTGCTTTTATTGCGATCTTATCGATTTGCCAATCGATTTACGGTCAGTCCTTTCGCCCAATCGCAGCACCACTCATTGAAGCATCCTGCATTCATTGCCACGACGGAGATTCTGATAACGAATTGAATCTCTTAGATCTTGATGGCGATCTCTCAGACTCCCGCACCTTTAAGCAATGGGAAAAAATTTACAACCGGGCCAAATCAGGTGAAATGCCACCTGCATCCGAACCCCCCGCTGACCTAAACTCCTTGAAGGCAGCTCTCACTGCGATTGAGAAGGATCTCTTCAGGGCGAATCTCCTCACCCAACAAGAACATGGGCGTGTACGTTCTCGTCGCTTAACAAAGCGGGAATTGGGCTACACACTTCAAGACCTACTTTCTATTTCACATGTCGATCATTCATCCATTCCCGAAGAGGCTGATACGGGTAATTTTGACACCGTGGGCAGCAATCAGAGAATTTCCAGTCTGCATATGGAGGGCTACCTCCAAGCCGCTGAAAATGCCTTAGAGCAGGCCATTCAACTTGAAAAAAATCCCTACATCTCAAGAGAATCAGATTTCGCGTTTATAAAATCTTTCCACGACATGCCCCTTAACCAAGGTGGCAATATCTCAAGAGACCTAGAAGATGGAACTGGAGTCGTCCTTTTTCATGACGTCGATTATCTGACTCCGTTTACCTATGAAATTAGACACACTGGCATCTACCGTCTTTCTGCCGAAGTTGCAGCCTATCAAACGACGAAGCCACTTACAGCTAAAATCATTGCCAAAAGCCCCAGTAGCGGCGAAGTTCGCATCGCTGCCGCTGTCGACCTCACACCAAATAATCCACAAACCATTTCTGTAGACACCCTTCTAAAACCGGGTGATTTGCCTTACCTAACCTTTGACCGGGAAGGTAATCATTCGTTTCCTCTGGGCGGTAGCAAGAACTACAAAGGAAGAGGACTCGCGATCTATTCACAAAAAATTGAGGGACCGCTCTCAAAATCATGGCCTCCTCAAAGCACACAAAAACTCCTCCTCGGCGTAAATTTCAAAAGCCAGACAGATAACAATCTGGGGCCATTCGAAATAGAGAGCGGCCAATCAGATGAAAACTTCACCACAACAGTCATAAACAACATCGCTCCAAGGGTCTTTCGACGAGAGGTAGCAGAACAAGAAATTCTGCCTTTTCATGAGATTGCAAAGGCGGAACTTGCTTCCGGACAACCGCCGACTGCCGCCATGAAGGTTGCTTTAAGATCTATGTTGAGCTCTCCTCAGTTTCTCATTTTCCAAGAAACCCAGGGCCAACTCGATGATTTTGCGCTCGCGAACCGACTCTCTTATTTCTTTTGGAAAAGCCTCCCCGATGCTGAGCTTTTTGAACTTGCGAAAAAGCAAAAGCTATCTCAACCGGGAGTTCTATCACAACAAGTCGAGCGCCTTCTCAATGATGAGAAATCATCGCGGTTCGTCAACGACTTTGTGGGACAGTGGTTACGAGTCTACAAATTAAACGCGACCACCCCTGACGATCAACTTTACCCGGAGTTCGATGAACTTCTCAGTGATTCAATCCCCAAAGAAACCCAACTATTTTTTCGGGAACTCATCGATGAAAATTTAGGTACCGATCAACTCATTGATTCAGAATTTACATTCTTAAACCGACGTCTAGCGAAACACTACCGCAT
>JACLAC010023612.1_pt1 | contig 10316 bp, 5 predicted proteins | sample 8027881 | NCBI WGS metagenome assembly JACLAC01 (sample SAMN15725517, study PRJNA655200) | protist metagenome | isolation source: fluorescence activated cell sorting (FACS) single amplified genomes of... | place: Spain: Blaines Bay Microbial Observatory, Mediterranean Sea | collected 2016-01-19 | reverse complement strand
CATATCAAATTTACCTGAGTTTATTGCTAGAGATATCTGGACATCTGCACAAAAATATTTGACATATCGAAATGGTAAATTAGAGGATGAAGGATTACAAACATTTCTAGAACTCCATGCGTCTATTTTGTATAGCGATACGCAAGTAGGTGATGGCGGCATTGAAACTTTAAAAGAAATGGATGTTTTAAATTTGCCTTGGTGTAGAAAATTAACAAACGAAGCTTGTGGAGTAATTACACATTTTTGCCCAAATTTAATTTGCTTAGACTTAAGCTATTGCTCAAATGTAGATGATACTGGTATTAAAATTTTAGCAAATGGATTGTTAAAATTGCAATCCATTATTTTAACATATACAAATGTTGGAGATACTGGTGTAACTGCCTTAGTCAGACAGTGCAAACAAATTGAACTTTTGAATTTAGAAGTCTGTAAACGTGTAACTGATAAAGGAATACAAAATATTGCCCGGACATCGAAGTTGAAATTAAAACATTTGAATATTGGTGGCTGTATTAAAATATCAAACATATCCTTTCAAATTGTTGGTGAGCATCTGAAAAATTTAATGTCATTAAATTTAGCAGGATGCGATTCATTGATTGATTTTGATGTGGAGGATGTTTGTAAAAATTGCTTAATTTTAGAACAATTGTCTTTAAGAGCATGTTGGAGATTAACAGATGATGCTGCACGACATATTGCAAATCTTGGTGTGCGACAACGAAAACGTGGGGAAAAATTGAAAGAGGCAATGCAATGGTCTACTACTCTTTCAAATCCACCACGTTATTTAAAACGTTTGGATATTGGTGGTTGCACGCGATTCACAGATAAAGGTTTTCATATGATATTTGGTGGCAATAAATACTTAGAAGAAATTGATTTACGAGGTGGTAATTTATCAGCAAAAATTTTGTTGGAAGATATTATACAATTAAAAAAATTAAAATCATTAATAATTCTTGGTATGAAAAACATTAATCAAGATGATGTTGATAAATTTATTGCTTACATTAAGACGAATAATCGGGAAAATGGTAAAGATGATGATTGTATAAATAATAATATGAAAAATTTAGAATTTTCAAAAAGCAAAAAAAAGAAAAATACATAGCGTGTTTAGTGCTTTATGTTGTCCAGGTTGTCCTTGCTGGCTTGCTAAGGCTTGCTGGCTTGCCAAATATTATAGTGTCTTAAAATCCCTTAAAAAATAGAAGTTAAAAGTTTAAGTTTTCCTAATTAACTTGTACACGATATTCTTCATTCCTTTTTTCTTCTTTTATATATATATATACAGTACTGTAGCTATACGCAGACTTTTTTTTACACAAAACATATATACATTGTTTATTTAAGCAAACGGATATTAAACATAAATACAGAAAGCATTTACCTTGGGTATAAAATAATCACATTTCATACATACATGTAAAACAATGAACAAATTAGTTGAACTTGAATGTAAATAAAGATAAACAAGTTTATTTATTAACAATTATGCCAGTGAAACAAATTGCACGTAAATTCCATACTCTTGACTTAGCTTTAAGCACTGGTGGATTGTATGTTGGCGGTCTTATCGATATTGGGTATGGACCACAAAGGCATGGAGAAGGAACCAGATATTACAAAGATAGGGAAACTATAGCATATGAGGGTTCCTATAAATATGGTAGATGGGATGGTCATGGGAAACGATTTGCTGCTGATGGACGCTTAATTTATGAAGGATATTTTTACAACGATTTGTATCATGGTAGAGGTACTTTATATGGAGATAATGGAGAATATTATGAAGGTGAATGGGTAGACGGATTGAAAGATGGTCCTGGTACATATGTAAAACAAGATGGAGAGAAATACACGGGCAATTGGAAAAAAGGTAAATACCACGGCAAAGGTAAATTGCATAATAAAGAAGGAACTCTAATTTTCAAAGGAACCCACAAATACGGTATTCGAGTTGGTGAATGTTATTTCCTAGATGAAGACAATGGAGAAGTATTTGATGGAAATCATATTGATGGAATATTGCATGGTCAAGCGAAATATGTCGATTCGCATGGTAATTCCTATGAAGGATCTTGGAATATGGGTACTCGTGAAGGGTATGGCAAATCTGTAAATAGAGATGGTAGTAAATATGTCGGTCAATGGAAAAGTGATGAGAAAAATGGAGATGGGGAAGACATTGATAAGGATGGTTATAATTTAAAAGGTACCTTTGTAAATGGCTATTTAGAAAATTATGGTATATTGTATTATCCAAATAAAGCAATAGCATATGAAGGTGAGTTTAAAAAAAACAAATTTCATGGGCTAGGTGAAATATTCCGAGGAGACGGAATACTTGTGTACTCTGGAACATTTAAAAATGGAAAATACGATGGTTATGGAAATTGTTACATGGCAAATAATGGTTATTACTACGGCTACTGGAAAAATGGACTGCGGCATACTGGAAATAGTGAATTAATAACAGTTGAGGAGGAGGAAGAAGAAGGGGAAGAAGAAGACGATGAAGATAAATTTAAAACTGGTGAATTCCGAGATGAACATGGGTGGGTTTACTCCGGTGAATGGGTTAATGATAAAAGGCACGGTAAAGGAAAATTGTATGACCAACATGGTGTACTAGTGTACGACGGTGAATTTGTCAATAATATTGTAAATGGCGAAGGGCATCATCATTATACTAGTGTAATGATGAGAGGGAGTGACTTCAAAGGTACATTTATTAATGGAAAGAAAGAAGGTGATGGCATATTAACGTATAAAGATGGCACGGTCTTATACAAAGGCACGTATGTACACGATACATGGCATGGTGAGGGGGAATGGCAAGATTTATATGGCACGTGGTACAAAGGCACATTTGTTCTTGGGAAACGTACTGGTAGTGGCGAAGTTCAATTGAGCAATGGTCACTTTTACAAGGGTGATTTTTTGGATGGGAAATATCATGGAAAAGGTGTCTTAGTAAAACGTAAGGTGGTTTGTGATGGTTATTTTAAAAATGGGGAATATTTAGAGAGCAATGATGAAAGGGAAGAACGTTTGAAAGTAGAAGAAAAAGAAAGAAAACGCAGGGAATTAAAGAAAAATGCCATAGCAGAACAAATGCGAAGACGGGATGCTGCATTGAAACGACGAGCAGATGCAAAAGCAAAAGCTATGTCAAAATTGTCCAATTGGGGGGATGATAATGATGATATGGAAGATATTAATGAAGCAAATGAACGCATAATGGCAGAGGAACAAGAAAAGCAGCGTTTATTAAAAATAGAAGAAGATAGAAAGAAAAAAGAGGAGGAAGCTAAAAGAGCAGCTGAAACTCCAGAGGAAGAAATCTTACCATCATTAGCAAAACAAAAACGACTTGATATATTGAATAAACGTGGTTCAAGAGCATTAAGTAGGAAAAAAATTCCACGTAAACATGGTAAAGGTGTCTCCGAGACCATGGAAATGAAGAAAATTGAACGGAAATCAATGTTACAATTACCAAAGTTAAATAGTCCATAAAATAAATAAAATAATGTCAAACATAATATCAAAATCTTTTTATCATATTCTCTAATATACTCTGATGTGTGTGAATGGAACGCTGACTCCATATATATTACACATATATAGGTGTATCAACTTAATTCCATTTTATCAAATGATATGATAGTATTGTGCATATTGTGTGCATTAAATTTATGATTGGGGTAGTATATTTAATTTAAACTTTGTTTACTAGCATTTAATGTTTCAGCTAATTTCATTTGATAACTACGAATACTTTGTGTTAATGACAGATTACCATTTGTTGCTGCTAAAATATCATCATCATTTAAGTTATCGTTGTCCTTTAATGATGGTGCGACAATATTTGTAAATTTAGATAATGAGCCATGGGCTTTAGCTGGACCCATATCTGGCATTTTTGGTAAAACAGAACGACGATGCGCAGCTTTATTTTGCCGTTTCCTATCAGAAATCAAAGCAGAATATTGATGTACCAAATTTTTCCCTCTTGATTCTAAAATACCTAAAAACAACATGTAATTATCGCTTTTAACTTCCGTGGTTGGATCGCTAACTGTAATAGCTTCCGGGTTTGATTGTAAAAATTCTATTTGACTGGCATCTTTTCCCGTTATGAATTTATCACAACCAATTTTAAAGAAAGTGGTATGTAATGGCTCAAACAAAGTCTCTAAATTTTGCAACGCTTCTTCATGCATGTGTTTTCCATTTAAATAGGACTGTTCAGATTTTATATTTTCTTTCTGGCTTTGAGATAAAACTTCTGCCCTTTCAGCATTACGAGATTCGTTTGCCTCCATAATTGATTTAAATTCATTATTTAACATTTGTACAGTCTTTAATGCTTCCTCATATTCTAGCGTAACCTCATTTACTTTATTGATCAAATTGAATTCATCCTTTGACATTGTATCAAACGAAGTGGTTACAGCTTGGTATATTTCTTTGCCATTTCCATTAAATTCTAAACCGACGGCACCACTTAATGCAGCGAATTGCTCTTCTACATGTTCCAATTCTTTCAATTTCCGTTCATATGCCATATCGCTTAAACTTGCCAATGATGAAGATGAATTTTTTCTACCTTTATTCACTGGCGATAATGCTTTTCCGTGCATCCTTGTTGTGCTAGATCTGCGATGAAGCTTTTGACGCTGCAATTTTTGTATTGCAATATCTGTGCGATCGATGATAACGGTCAAATCTTCATAATCTTTTAAAAATTGATGTTTGTCTTGGTCATACATTTTCTTTAAGTCTTGCATACGGAGTTGTGCAGCATCTCTATCCGCATATAAATTTTCAATTTCATAGTTCAGCTGCTTTAATTCATGCGCTGTATCTGCAAGGTCATCGATCATGCGTTGAGAGACACGTTCAAATACGATTTTCTCCCTGCGTGCTAAGTCGATCTCACGTTTAATTTCATTGTTAAAACCAACTGCCTTGTCATTTTTACTTAAGACGAATTGTTTTCGTTTAGTTAATAGTTCACATTCTTGGCGTATACGCCTTTGACTCACAGCCGGTGCATCAGATGCACCAAGTGGCCGTTCACTAAGTTGCCTAATATCATCTCCGCGAGTGACCCAAGTAGCATAACTGCCCATTTTTTTTCTTGTACCCCAAAGCTCGTCTTTAATCACATTGACTTGAGGTTCCAAAGCATCTATTTGTGTTTGAATTTGTACGATGTCATTCTCTATATCCACTTTTTCTAACTCTAGACCATGTGCTTCACGTACAGCTTTTTGTTGCCATATGGTTAAAGGCTTTACGTCTGAAACATCGTCTTCATCAGCCATCTTTTATGTCCTAGTATATAGGTATGTATTTATATATGCAAATATTGCAACAAAACTAATTTTCTATTGAAAAATACAAATAATGTGGGGAATACAAATACAAACTTCTATATCTATATCTATATATAATTGATGTTTGTGATGTCGTTGTATTAGTGTATATTACGTATTAATAGTCTAGTATGGTATTTATTATTATTATTATTACAGTTGTTGTTGTTTAGCTGGTTAGTGCTTTATGTGAAATAAATAATACGCAACAACACGACTAACGGTATTTTCATCCTATCGATCTGTTTTCTGCTTTGTTCTTACCTGGTATCAGAGAGAGGATAGGTATATTTATATTATACTAATTGGTACCAGCTTACTCATGTCTTGTATCTTCTCAGTTCTTAGTGGTATCTAGTCGTAAAAGTATTATACAGTACCACAACAGTACTGCTGGACTGTACAAAAAGGATACTGTAATATACTATTTTTAAAAAGTTGCAACAGAAAAAAAAAAAAGTCTGTTGTTGTTGCAACCTTAAAAAGATGGGAAAGCCGCCTGGAAAGCAAACAATAAAAGGAATGGTTTTGCAATCATCATCTGGCATACGAATAGCACAGACAGCTGTCGCTGCCATACTGTACAGTATTATATACGAATACTCGTAGTCTAGCATGCATAGCTGGATAGCGGGGTTTCCTGAGTACTTTCAGGCTAAATAATCTGGCAATCGTGATGGCAATCCAGGCAATGCAATGAACACACTTTTTATTACAAACTATAAAGATATCCAAAGATAGATTAGATACCACCGAGTAAAATATACATTGAAGTTATAAACGAATCGCTGTTGTGTTCTCATTATTTCAGATTTTATTCATATAATCATATATATAGAGAGAGATAGATTAGAGTTGCGCTTCTAATAAGTTAGAATACTAAATTAATTAATTCAATACAGAAGGATAACATGAGTAACTTGGAAAAAAATAAAGTGACGTCGGCGTTGGTAAGTATTTTCTGTCGACAATATTACCCCTTAATATAGATCCAATGCTAACAATACTGATTTGAATCAAAATACTAGCCATTATTATCAAGTTTAGCGTATGCTTGTTGCTCTATAGGTATGATATTGTTTAACAAAGCCCTGGTATCAACATTTCAATATACGCATTTTATGACGTTAATTATGATACAAAATACAATAGGATTAACTTGCTTATTATTACTACGAAATTACATAGATTTTATAAAGTTTCCTATAAATTTAGATTTGAACTTGGTAAAAGTGTGGATTCCTGCTAATTTATTCTTTGTGTTCATGTTGTATACGGGTTCAGGGAGTTTGCATGGATTGCCTGTTCAACTTGTTACCGTATTCAAAAACACAACAAATGTTATTATCGCATTTGGCGATTATTTTCTTTTCAATAACGAAACTTCATCTATGGGTATCTTTAGTTTTGTATTAACCCTTCTAGCTACGTTATATACTGCGAAAGAAGATTTTGAACATCATCAACGAATCCAAGGTTACATTTACATGACTTTGAATTGCTTAACAACCGCAGGTTATGTTTTGTATTTAAGATACGCCATTAAGAAAACTAAATTTACACGTTTTGGTGCGGCATATTATAACAATGTGCTATCGATTCCAATACTTTTCATATTTTCATGTGTCAATAATGGTAACCCAATTAAGCCCTTTTTGCATGATGCATTTTCAAATTTTTCATTTTGCTTCATGCTTCTTTGCACTGGCGCATTAGGTGTTACACTTTCTATATCAGCAATGTGGTGTATTGAATCAACATCTGCAACGACATATTGTGTTGTAGGAGCGGCAAATAAAGTTATATTAGCTATACTTGGTGTTGTATTTTTCCACAGCAAGATTACGCAAAAAACTTGGATATTTATAGTTGTAGGTATACTTGCAGGTTTATTGTATGGCTTGTCTAAATTACCATCTGCTAAAACAGATGATGATAAAAAAAAAAATGATGATAAAAACAATACGAGGAGTACAATTCCATTGAAAAATATTAAAAGTAGTGCTGTATGAGAGAGAAAAATATACGAGTGTGTAATGTGTGGGCTAATGCAAAAGATTTCAAAATATTAAAAAGTACGAATATGATCTGTAAAAATAATTGACATAGATATGATATAATATCATATACAAAAGCTCGTACGATTTTTCGTTCTAGTAATTTCTTAATTCCGTCACTTATATCTCCCATGTATCTCATATTATCAAATATTAATATACTCGGTAATATTTAGTATAATTAACGCTATATAACTTATTCTTTAATTTACTCAAATGATAATTCCTTACTCTCCAGAAAAAATACGAAGTACGAACTCGTACAAAATATATTACATCATTTATAAAATTAATTTAATAATTTAATAAAAATATAAAAAATCAAATATACAGAGGTGCGTGTGTGTGAAATTAAATTCATAAAACACGACTAAAGTCATGTGTACAGATATTATAATACGAGAGAGTAACATATACGAGTATATATACGACTCGTATTATATATAATTTTTTTCTAAATAGTTTTTTTCAAAAATAAAATAACATACCCACACCAAAAACATAAAACATGTGTGTTACTGTCCATCACCGAACCAACACAATCGTACAATTATTTGATTATTGCCATCTTGAATTGTGCTAATATTATTTGGACAACCAAGGTATTCCCCTGATTCTTGATTAACACTAATTACTGGAATATGAATTTCTTTTTCTAGGGGATCGCCAACATTCATCTTTGCACGCACCGGTAAGTCTGCTTTTCCATCTTTTTTTTGACAACAAAATATTAACATCTTAGCTCCAGCTTGGCAAGCCTCATATGCAATTGTGCCGAAACTAGTTGATTCTGGAAACCCAGCTGCCGGCCTGCTTACCAAAAGTGCTTTCCCCATGCTCGTTGATGAGTCAATTTTTGGTACGCCGTTTATATCAGTTACACATATAACTGGCAAATGCATTGATGAATAATTAGACTGCTTTCCAAACTTTGCTCGTTTACAATCCATCATGTTGCAACTTTGTTCTACGTTTAATTTCTCATCAATAATCCTCCCCTCAATTTTTAAACGAGGTCTTTGTACAACGGCAATGGAAAACATTGGCGCACTTCCTATCTTCAAAACATATTGACCAGCTAAGTCTGGATATGGATATGCAGGGTTATGGTCAGTTGCGCCTGGTATTCTACCCCATGAAAATACTTGCCCACTACTAGTCAACGCAGTTGTATGCATTTTACCACACACCACGTCTTTGATATACAATTGTACATTTTCTAAATATTTATTGTTTTCCTTACTATTTGTACTTCCAATAAGGAAATCATCCCTCAAAACCACTTCAACTGGTTCAGCGATAAACGCACGGGAGGAAGATAAACTGAAAAATATTTTTGATAAATTTTCATCAACATCCACATTGTTACTGTTTTCATCGATGCCATTATTTAAACTATTGGACGTTACCTGGCCATACTGATTACGACCCCACATAAACAATTTTCCATCATCAAACAATGCAGCAAAATGTCTTCCTCCATTAGCAACTTTAATGCACTTTGCCTTTACCCTTTTTGCACTTTCTGGAAATTTTACCCGCTTGAAAATTGACTTTGATGCTCCATCATCACTGAACGTAATTTGCGTTGTTCCATCATCATTCCCGCTTGAATAAATTCTACCATCGTTAGTCAAAGCCAGTATGGATCGTTCGCCACATGCTACTTGTTTCATGTTGTTTATTAATTTATTGTACGAGCTTCTTTCTACAGTATCGTCCCCATCATTGCTTATGTTGTTGTCAGTATTGTTTGCTGACAATATTGTATACATACTTCCTCTACGTTTCAAGGCAGAAACAGGTTCGGCAATACCATCGCGTACACCACGGTGATTCATCACACTATCCTCGTCTTTCTTTTTAAAAGCTAATTCTTGTTTCATTTTGGCACTAAGCTCAACATCATGTACTTCGCCCTCTGCATCATTTTTCCATAAGTAGACACCCAATTTTCCGTTGTCCTTCGAACTTTTTGATTCATGTGCAATTGCCATATTTCCCTGTCCTTGACAACAAAATAAATCTTTGTCTAACACATTTAACAATGGGATAGGATGAAAATATTGGCTACCACCAAAATTATATAACTTATATCTTGTTTTCCGATTTGTCATATTATTGCTATTATTGTTTTTTATTTCGTTATTATCAATATTTGTACATGAAATTACGGTATGCTCTGCCCCACACTCAATATCGTGAACAGATATTTTTCTTTTTAAATTTTCTTCCATACTTGGTACTATTGGTATTATTTCACCCTTTGCATCGTCAACACTTTTATATAATGCAGACGTCCCATATCCACAAGAATATAATTTATCATCTTTAGTAAATATAATAATTTGAGATTCCCCTCCACATACTTTTTTAATATTTTCTGCTTTCAAATCATTCACATTGTCAAACGACAATACGAATTGTGCGCTTTCAGCTAGTTGCGATTCGCCTTTTTTATCACTACTTGACATAGCACCACATAAAAATGCTAGTTTTCTAAATCCAAATTTACCAGTAGCACCCCCTTTTTTTGTACCATCTTCAATATCATTAGTATTCAAAGCAGATACTTCAGAATCATCTGCCATCCTACCCCATATATACAAACCACCTTTCTTTTGATAACTAATTGATGGTGGTGGTAGACCTTCCGATGATACATGTGCCGGCAAACCATTGTATTTGCTTTTTGTAATACATTCTTTTTCAATTAAACCACGTGGTATTGTTAATTTATTATTATAACTCTCATAATTACTATTATTATTGGAAGAAGATATTATTGTAGACGACTTATTATTATTAGAAGTAGCGATCGATGCCATGTTTTCAATTAAAACATACAGCTACGAAGTTATAC
>JACLAC010022622.1_pt1 | contig 10316 bp, 1 predicted proteins | sample 8027881 | NCBI WGS metagenome assembly JACLAC01 (sample SAMN15725517, study PRJNA655200) | protist metagenome | isolation source: fluorescence activated cell sorting (FACS) single amplified genomes of... | place: Spain: Blaines Bay Microbial Observatory, Mediterranean Sea | collected 2016-01-19 | reverse complement strand
AGTTCCGAAGAGTCGCCGCCGCCGTCCGACAGCGAGGAAGAGGAAGAGGAAGAGGAAGAGGATGACGATGAGGATGATGACGTGCCGGCGAGTGAGTATGACGGCGACGACGATGATGATGAATCATCTCTGTCGCGTCCGCCATCGACGCCATCCGAATCACAGCCAAAATCACAGGATGATGCTACCGCTGCCACCGCTGCCACCACCGCTGCTGCCACCGCTGACGCCGACGCCGACGCCAGCACCACTCCCACCATAGATCCCAAGCTCCGGCAGTGGTGGAAGCTCCGCTGGCACACGCGGCTGGTCAACTACTACAACCGGCACGACATGGCCGCACAAATCAGCCGCCTCGATATCGCCATCGAGGAGAGCATGGCCAAGGGAGGCGTGCACGGCCCAGCGGAGATGCTCACTCACTTGGTCTTTCGCTTCGGCGATGAATTTAACGACGAGCACGTGACGGAGTTCTTACGCCTCGCGGCTGCCGGCGAGGGCATCAGCAGCAATGGTGATAATGATGATGATGATGATGGTGATGCCGGTGATGGTGACGCAGCAAAGCGAGAAGTCGACCTTGTGGTGGAAACGGTGGAGAAGATGACGCAAGAAATAGATATCGCGGCGAATTTTGCCAAGACCAAAGACGACGCGGTCGGAAAGGGGGGGGAGGGCGAGGACGCGTCGGGGATCAAAGAGTTCAGCCGACGAGTTGACCGCAGCGGGCCTCTGGCCGCGCAGCAGGAGGCCGCCGAGGACGCGTGGATAGCGGTGGACGCGCTTTACTTCAAGAGGAGCCAGCTGGCAGAGAAGACGGGGGGCGTGATTGCGGCGAGGGCAGCGGTGGAGAAGAAGGCTGCCGCGGAAGCAAGGGCAAAGGCAGTGGCGGCGCGCAAGGAGGAGCTGGCGGCGGCCATCGAGGCAAAGAAGCGAGCGGCGGCAGAGGAGAGAGCACGGGCGCAAGCGAAGCGGAAAGCAGAAATGCTCCAGAAGTTGGAAGCGATGGAAAAGGCAAAGCTGGAGGCGGAGGCAAGAGCGGTAAGGGAGAGAGAAGAAGCAGAAGAGGAAGCTGCGAGGCAAAGGGAGGAGGACGAGGTCATTGCGCAAGGACTGCTATCACTAGAGCAGCAGCGGCAGCATGGCGCTGCAACTAAGATGCAAGCTGCGCACAGAGGCAGGGCTGGGCGGGCAAAAGCAGAAGCAAAAGCAAAGGCAAAGTTGGAAGCAGAAGAGGAAGCTGCGAGGCAACGAGAGGAGGACGAGGCCATCGAGCAAGGACTGCTATCACTAGAGCAGCAGCGGCAGCACGGCGCTGCGACCAAGATGCAGGCTGCGCACAGAGGCAGGGCTGGGCGGGCAAAAGCAAAGGCGAGAGAAGCATCATTGAAAGCAAAGATCCTCGCGGTTAAGACAAAGCTCGTTGTCATGAGGAAAAAGCCGCCCCCGCCGATCAAGAGCAAACAGGAAGAGTTGTCGAGCATGATGCAAGCCATGTCTCCCAGCAAACGAAACCCACCAAAAATCGACGAGAGTCTCTTTGGTTCCGAATCGGATTACGATTCGTACGGTTACGAGACCGACGAGGAGAAAGAAGGAGGAGAAGGAGGAGAAGGAGAAGAAGGATGTGGTGGTAGTGGAGGAGGAGAAAGTCTCGACCGGCACAAGGCTGCGACAAAGATGCAGGCCTTGCACCGCGGGAAAACGGGGCGAGCAAAGGCGCAGGCAGCCAAGGCAAACCGGTTGATGAACCAACAGTGCGACGCAGAAGAGGCCGCGCTGGAGAAGAAAAAGGCGGAGCTGCTGGCGATGGATGATGTGGAAGGCGCCAGGGAAGTCCGGCGCGCCATTCGAGCAGTACAGCTGAAGCAGGATAAGGCGAATGCGGAGTACCGTAATTTTGAGAAGACCAGCAACCAAACCAAAGAGTTGATGACGGCAAAGTTGGCAGCAGCGCAGGCGGAAGCAAAAGCCCAGGACGAGGAGAAAAATGAGGAGAACGACAAAGAAAAGTATATGGTGGACAACGATAAGCTTATCTTTGCGCCGATGAAAATATTCCTCCCTCCCATTCAAGAATGGACTAGAGAAAATAGCGATGGCAGTAGCAGTAGCAGTAGCAGTAGTAGCAGTAGCAGTAGCAGTAGCAGTAGCGCTGCAAGCAGCGCGCGCGAACCTATCGCTCCAACTTTGGCAGTGGTTGAGGACTTAAACTCGCAGGCTTCCCAGGCACGCCACGACCAGTTTGAAGACATGAAGGATGAATGGGTCGAGAACCGACAGAAGCAAGAAAATCTGGAGGAGCAGAAGAAGGCGCCGGCCAAGGCAAAGCGCAGCGCCGAGAGGCATGCGCGGAGGGCAGCGGAGCACGATCAAAAGCTGGAAGAAGTGCACGCGCTGGACTTGACGGAAGAGCAGGCACGGGAGTATGCTTTAGCACACGACCTGACCGAGGCTCAATTTGAAGCCGAGTGGGCGCGGTGGTGCACGAAGCAGGGAGGGGTGCCGCAGACGTCGATTACCTTCAAATACCTGCGCGCTCACCTTCACGATGATCCTGAAGGCCAGCTTTCGTCTTATTATGACTCTGACGATGAGAATGCCGACGACGGTCCAAACGACAACGAAAGTGGTGAACCCACCAGAAAGCGCCCTCTCGAGAAGCGGCGGACTGCGATGGTGGATGATCATCCGGACAAAGACGAGTCGCACCCCGCGCACACGGACAACATGACCAAGGTTGACAAGTACTACGAAGGCGACAGGGTGTTTGTCTTTGACCCAGAACACCCCGATGCGCATCCACACACTGACTGGAAGCCGGCCACCGTCATCGAAATTATGGACGACGGCGACGTGGCAGTCAAGTACGCCGCGGGCCACGAGATTGACGGCGAAGACGAAGAAGAGGTCGGTTTGGATGAGCTTCGGCTGCAGCGCCGCGGCGCCAAAGGTAAGGTGGCGGAGGGCAAGTCGGCTAAGGCGAATAAGCGCCCTCCTGAGAAGCGGCGGACTGCGATGGTGGATGATCATCCGGACAAAGACGAGTCGCACCCCGCGCACACGGACAACATGACTAAGGTTGACAAGTACTACGAATACGACAAGGTGTTTGTATTCGATCCGGAACACACTGACTGGAAGCCTGCCACTGTAATTGAAATCATGGACGATGGCGACGTGGTCGTGCGTTACGCCTATGGAGATGCCATTGATGGCGAGCTCGAAGAAGAGGTCGGCTTGGATAAACTTCGTTTGCAGCGCCGTGGACCGAAGGGCAACGCTGCCGAGGGCAAATCTGCCATTACAATGAAGCGGCCTCCTGAGCGTCGGCGAAATGCAATGATCGATGATCACCCAGAGAAAGACACATCGCACCCCGCGCACTCGCAGAACATGACCAAGGTTGAGAAGTATTACGAAGGCGACAAAGTCTACGTCTTTGACCCAGAACACCCCGATGCGCACCCGCACACTGAGTGGAAGCCGGCCACTGTAATCGAAATAATGGACGATGGTGACGTGGCCGTGCGTTATGCCGTTGCTCTTGACGACGAGTGCGAAGAAGAGGTCGGTTTCGACGAACTTCGTTTACAAAGTCGCAGGCCAAATGGCGATGCTGCCGAGGGCAAGTCGACTGTGCCTCCTGCCGAGACGATCACAGATTGGCTCAAGAAAGAGCTCAAACAGCGTGACATTTCGAACGAGGAGTCTCTCTTCGAACTGTGGGATTCCAACGCGAGCGAAACTCTCTCCGTGACGGAGCTGATGCGCGGCCTCAAGAAAGCAGGAATATCCATAACCAAAGCGAACTGTATGAAGCTCTTTAAGGAGTTGGATCTCGATTCCGACATGAGTATCACGCTCGCAGAACTGAAGGATCGTCTTCTAGTAACGGAGGAGAAAAAGGAGACGAAGGTCAAAAAGAAGAAGAAGAAGAGAAAGAAGATGCCCCCCAGTGACAGCGCTTCCTTTGATTCTTCCTATCTCGAAGTAGATTTACACTCGCAGGTGGCAGCGGCCAAGGCAAAGCGCAGCGCCGAGAGGCATGCGCGGAGGGCAGCGGAGCACGATCAAAAGCTGGAAGAAGTGCACGCGCTGGACTTGACGGAAGAGCAGGCACGGGAGTATGCTTTAGCGCACGACCTGACCGAGGCTCAATTTGAAGCCGAGTGGGCGCGGTGGTGCACGAAGCAGGGAGGGGTGCCGCAGACGTCGATTACCTTCAAATACCTGCGCGCTCACCTTCACGATGATCCTGAAGGCCAGCTTTCGTCTTACGGCTACTCGGGCGACGAAGGCGAAGGCGAAGGCGACAACGATAATGCTGCCGATAACGGTGATGCTGGTGCGGAAGAAACCAAGGTTGTCGTCGACTACCGCGCACAGCTGATAGTGATCCTGAGAGAGCACAATCCCAAGTTGCTGAAGAGCGTTGACGTTTTGCTCAAGAGGTACAAAGGCAAGGAAGCGAAATTGATTGCGAGCTTCAAGGCAAAGTACAAGAAAGCGGCCGAGAAAAAGAAGGCCATGGCGGGGAATGATTTTGATAGCAGCAGTAGTAGTAGCAGCAGCAGCTCTAGTTCAGATGACGACGACGACGACGACGACGACGACGACGACGAGGAAGAGCAGGAGCCACTTGAATTTGACAAAGAAGAGGACCCGCTCTCGCCCATGCAGAGCCCCAAGCGGGGACGACCGAGTGCCGATGCCATCGCCGACGACGACGATGACTCGAGCTCGAATTCAAGCTCAAGCTTTGATTCAGAAGAAGAAGAGAAGGAAGCAGAGGAGGAAGCAGCGAGGCAAAGAGAGGAGGAAAGGAAAGCTGCAGCTGCAGAAAGGGAGAAGATGAAAGCAGATGCGAAAGCGAAAGCGGCGGAGGCCAAGGTCAAGGCGAAGGCACAGGCACAGGCTAAGGCGCAGGCAAAACGCGATGCTGCTGCCGCCAAATCCAAAGCAAAGGCCGATGCAGCGGCTGCAAAGCGCGCCAAAGTTGCTGCTGCGCGGGCTGCAGCCGCCAAGGCAAAGGCCGACGCTGCAGCAGCGCGGCGGGCGAAGGCGAAAGCAGCTGCGGAAGTCAAAACAAAAGTGACCAAAGCGGCAAAAGATGCCAAAGCAAAAGCCAAAGCCAAAACCGCGCCGCCAGTGTCCGCCGCCGCCTCCACTGCCGCGCAGAAGAAGGCGAAGAAGCCTGTGCACCGAATCAGGGTTGTGCGGCAGGCGAAGAAGCGTAAGTCTACATCAGCAAGTCAGTGGATGCACGCGGAGGAAGAGATGAAAAGCACCATCGCCAGCACCGCGGCAATCACTCGGCTGTGGCAAGTCGCGACCAAATCGAAGGGACAGCAGAAGCAGAAGCAGCCGCAGCAGCAGCAGCGGTGGCGGCAGCGGCAGCAGCACGGCGCTGCGGGCGGTAATCTAGTCGGCATCGCCGACGTGCTTGCGGCAGTGACGCAGCGGTGGCCGATGCTTCGCGAGCATGACGAGGCCGAGGCCGCCAAAGCCGCCGCAGCTACTAGTAGCGCCAAAACGAAAGCAAACGCAAAACCTGCAGTGGGCGTGGGCAGCGCGCTGGTGCAGGCCGCCAGGATTGCTCTTGCTGACTCGCGGCGGCACCGCGGCGCAAAACCGTTTGTGCAGCCGTTGGCCACCGAGGGAGTGGAACGGACGGACGTGCGAATGCTGCTTCGCAACATGTTTTACCTCGTGCGACTGTGGCCCGTACGAGTGAAATTAGCATCACCACCATCTCCGTCACCGTCACCGGAGGCGGCGTCTGCATTGCCGCCATCTGACAGCAACTTAACTATCGGCGAGCCTCGTCTTTCGTTCGCGCACTTTACGACATGCTGCAACCTCTTCGCGATGCCGTCCGACGCCGAGAGTGTCAACAAAGCATTCGTGGAGATGAACGGCGACCGCGCGGGACACAACGCCGACAGCGTGACGTACGCAGAAGCGTGCCAGTGGATCGCCGAGACTCGAGCGCCGCTCCCGAGCGCGTCTTCTTCCAATCGACGCATGCGAGTAAAAGTCAAGCACAAGCCGAAGATGAAGCAGAACATGATGACGATGCCGGATGAAGTTGAGAAGAAGGAAGACTCCGCGGCAATGATCAAGCGGCTTATGGCAAAGCTGCAGAGGCAGGCGCTGGTCAAAGCGCTGTGGAACGCCATGGACGCCGACTCGAGCCGCACCGTCGACCGACCAGAGTTCCGCAAGGGACTGAGCTTAGTCGGCTTCGACGTCGACGAGCTTTCTGAGCACGAGCTGACGACCATCTTTCGGCACTTTGACGCCGACGACAACGACGAGATTTCGTGGGCTGATATGAAGGCTGCGCTGCGAACGTCGGCGCCGCACTCCTCCAATGCTAGGCCTAAAGAGAGGTCCAAGTCTACTCGCGGCACTCGTGGGGGTACGTCCGTGCCGCGCCAGAGGCTGGTGGCGGCGAAGCTGCTCGACGAAGTCAGCAACAGCAGCAACCGGAACCAAATCGAGGACTCACGGTCCCAAGAATATGAGGAGTCCGATCCGCTTGACTCCGCGAGATTGCTGGAATCGCTGGACTCCGACCCGGTTGCGGCAGCGCACATCATTGCGCGCGGGAGGCAGCTCTCCGCGACGGAGTCGCTGCTCGGCATCGACAACGCTGGCTCGACGCAGCTGCTGCCCATCCAGGGAGGAGTGAGCCGGCGCGTGAAAGCGCGGAAGGTGCAGCGAAGGAGGAGGAGGAAGAAGAAGCGGAAAAAGAGCCGCCTGCCGCAGTTGATGCCGTTGGACCTGTCGCCGCAGCCGTTGTGGCGTCGCAACAATTACGACGACGAATTCGACGATAGCGGCTACAGCGATGATGAGATAGTTGACGTCGTCGCGTCCATGGAGGAAGTGGGCCCTACTAGTAGTGGCGGGAACGGCGAGCGCAGCGCTCGCAGCACGCGCAGCACGCGCAGCACAAGCCGGCGCAGCGCTCGCAGCACCGGTCGACGCGGGAGAGATTCAGGCGGCGGCCCTCCGGAGCAGCAGTCCGCGTACATCTTGGAACTGCGGCAGAACATGGCCAAGCAGCTGCAGTCGACTCTGGTCCGGGCGCAAAGCTCGGAGGTTCGACGCGCCGAGCGGCTCGCCAACGCCAAGACGAAGAGCGAGAGGATCCGGCTGAAGCGCAGGTTTGCCCAGGAGCGTGCCGTCGCTGAAGACCAGATTGCCTGCATGGTAAAAATTATCAATGCCGGCAACACGCGAGCGGCGCCGAAGCATGCCGGTACGAAGATGAGCTGGCAGAGAGGGCAGGGAGGAGGAGGTGGGCAGAATAGGAGAGGAGGAAGTGGAGGTGGAGGCGGTAGAAATGACGCCGGTGACGAGTACGATGGTGATGGCGGCGATGTTGGCGATGGCTCCGGGGCCACAACAGCGTCAGGGCGGCGACGCCGGACAGTGCAGCGAAAGCGCAAAAACAAGGTTGGCGACGGCCGTGCTTCTCCCACCAACAATGCAGCCTTGAGTAAGAGTAGGATCAAAGATGACCCCAACCAGCTTGGCTTGCCGGCACACTGGCCTGGAGATCTGGAACGCGGGCGTTTAGAAGCGGCGGCGGCGATGGGAAATGACACGAGTATGTGACGGAAGGAAAGGAAGCGTTGATGATATAAATAGAGTTGACCACGAACATGACCATTTGCGTCACCAAGCACCGTCTCCCTCCTCCTCCTCTTCCTCCATCTCCTCCCCTTCTTCCTCCTCCTCTCCCTCCTCTTCCTCCTCCTCTTCCTCGTCGCCCTCCTCGTCGTTCTCGTCCTCTTCATCTTCGTCGTCATCTTGCTTCTTCTTCTTTTTCTTCTTGCCCTTGACTTTCTTGCCCTTCCCTTTCTTCCCCTTCTTTTCCCCGTTCTTCTTGGCATTCTTCTTCTTCTTCTTCTTACTGCTCGTGGTGGAAAATCAATCATGTGTGGTGTCGGAAGTTAGAAAGTGTCTCATTCACCATTCGGCATCAGGGTCCCATTCAGCATCGCTGTGCTTACTGCCGCTCCGGTTGGCATCCCGCTGCGACGGCACCAAGCTGACATCACTGAACAAAAACAAAAATACAATTATAGTTGTGGCAAATAGCAAGTGGCAATGCAACGGCAATCGAGTGCGGAGGGCAATGCGAGGGGGCACATGTTTTTGGGTTAGGAATGCTGGCAAAAATAAAAGTGTGCGCAGAGCAGCATATCGTCCAGGAGCGTGGCAACCAGCTGCATAGCGTCCAGCCGCGCCGCAGCTGCACACGCGACGCACAGAATAGTCCTCTCCTCCCCGTGTAGACATACCATTTCTTCGCCTTCCGAATCTCCTTGCGCTTCAGCTTTTTCCTCTTGTCGAAGTCGTCGTTAATGAACTCAATATCGAACATCCGCTTCCCCTTCTTCTTTTTCTTCTTCTTCTTTTTCATCTTCTTAATATGACTGCGCTTGATCTTCTTCTGCGTGCCGTACTTGTGATCAAACTTCACGTCATATTTGTGATGGTCACGCTTCTTCTTAATCTTCCCAGAGTGCCAGTGCTTTGAACCTTCCGGCCTTGCTTTGACATGGTCGCCCTCGCGCAGCTTGGCGTCGCCGTCATCATCGTCCGTCGTCCAGTTAGCCTTATCGTCGGAGTCTTCATCCGAATCATCGGAGTCCTCCGGCTCCCTGACCTTCTTGACCTTGGCTGGCTTCCACTTCTTAGAGCCTTTCGGCTTCGCCATGACGAAATCTCCCTTCTCAATTTCGGCGTCGCCATCGTCGCACTCCTCAAACTTAGGCTCGTTGTCGTCGTCGTCGTCGTCATCGTCGCCTTCATCTTCGTCTTCATCGTCCTCGTCCTCGTCCTCTTCTTCCTCATCGTCCGACCCGCCCTTCTTCTTTTTCTTACTCTTCTTCTTCTTAATCTTGGCACTTTTCTTCTTCATAATTGAAGCCTTCTTCTTCAGCTTCGCTAGAGCCTTCTCCGCGTTCTTCCCCTTCTGCTCGGGCGGGACCCGCTTCTTCAGATCCGCCCGCGGCACCTTCTTCGCATTGCCGAGCTCGCCATCCTCGTACTCAATATCGTACTGCTCGCTCTTCGCGTAGACCTTGATCACCTCGGCACCAACCCACTCCTCCTCCTCGCCCTCGTAGTCGTGGAACACTTCGTCCCCGCGCTCGATCTCCGCGTTCTCGTCCGTCTCCAGCTCTTCTTCTTCCTTCTCCTTCTCCTCCTTCTCCTTCTCCTCCTTCTCCTTCTTCTCCTTCTCCTCCCTCGCCTTCTCCTCCTCCTTCGTCTCCTTCAGATTCCCGACCTCGTCGTGGTCCTCCGCTTTCATGCCCTCAAAGTCCTCGTCGAGGTCAAAGGCAAAGTGGAGCGTCACTTCGCCCAGCTTGCGGTGGTTGGCGAGCATTGCCAGCGCCTCTTCATACGGCTTGTGCGCAATCTCCGACTTGTTGTTCAGCCGGAGGACGTACATCCCGCTCGAGACGCCGCCGAGCTCCAGCGCGCCCTCGCCCTGAATCTCTTGGTCTTCCGCTTTTTCGCCCGATTCTTTCTCCTTGTTTTTGAACTCAATCTCCTCGTTCGGCGTGCGAAAGTCGCCCGCGCCGCGGGCCGGCCTCCGCACCGCCGAGTGGGCAAAGACGTGCGGCTTGTCATCGAACACGTACGCCGGCTGCGGGAAGTACCGCACCTTGTACTGCCCGTCCGACAGAATCTGCACCACCTCGCCGGGAAACCACATCCCGGCGTACTCCACGTCCTCCTTGGCCATGCTCTCCACCGCCTCCTTGCTCCCTTCCGCCACCTTCATCAAGCTCGCCTCCACCAGGTCGCCGACCAACAGAGCGCGGCGCGGGTCCGGGAACACAATCTTCTGGATCTTGTTCACTTTGAGGCCGATGGCGTTCGACCTGTCGCCCTCGCCCTCCTGCGCCGCTACCAGCGTCGCACCCAGCGCGTGGCCGAGCGGGATGGTCACAATCGCGCGCGGCTTGGCGCCCTTGTCGGCGACGCCCACGGTTAACAGCTCGCTCCGCTCCATCGGATGCACGCCGCCCGGGTAGTTGCTGAACTTGAGCACTCGGCGCGCGCGGCGGTCCTCCTTGGGAGCCTTCTTTGCCACCGCTGCTTTCTCGGGGGCGACGAGGAGACGCATCGCGTCTGCGTACTGGAGCGTTCCGATGGTGCTGTCCTCGTTCTGCGAGATCAAGATCATGTCCTCTTCCACGCCGGCGAGCTTGAGCTGGTTCTCCTCGCTGCCGCCGCCAAACAGCCCCGACTTCTTCACCCACCTCTTCACACGGATGCCCTCGTTC
>JACLAC010005779.1_pt1 | contig 10317 bp, 7 predicted proteins | sample 8027881 | NCBI WGS metagenome assembly JACLAC01 (sample SAMN15725517, study PRJNA655200) | protist metagenome | isolation source: fluorescence activated cell sorting (FACS) single amplified genomes of... | place: Spain: Blaines Bay Microbial Observatory, Mediterranean Sea | collected 2016-01-19 | reverse complement strand
TATTACTAGTAAGTGAAGCGCATATGACTACAGATTATTTCAATAACCAAACTATGCAGGATCCGGCGGTGCCGATGATACAACTGCCGATGAAATTCAAAATTACGTGATACGGGTTTTTAGCCGTAATAGATATAACATATAAAAAGAGATAGGCATGAAAATGAAAGCTATTTTTAAAACGGCCTCACCTTATCTTGAAGACGCTATGAATCTGCCCGTTGGAAATATAGATGAGTCTATCCCTTATTATGAAACAGTGATGGGATTTAAAACCGTCTCGCGGCAGCATTCACCCTGTAACTCTGTGGTGCTTGCTCGTGATGGTATACAGATAGGTTTGGCGGAAAATGGTGGTGATCCGATGCAGGACGGATGTTTCTTTGAAGTGGATGATATTGAAGCCGCCTTTGATGAATTACAGGCTAATGGTTTGGGCAAGGACGATCCCGATTATCGGATAGACCAATACGGCGATATCTCCTTTCGGGTGTTTTTTGTGATTGCTCCGGACGGGTTGTGTTTTTGCCTCGGCCAACGACAGCAATAAGAGGCAGAGGCATGGCAGAAAATCCCAATGCTTGTAGAGCTGTTATCTGTTTAACGACGGCTAGCGACTTAGTTGGCGATGCCGGCATGTGTCTGGCTCCGTTAGAACCCCTTTGGCGTTTATTAATCTTCAAATTAACTGCTCACAGAGTTTCAATTGTATTATTACTTTGTTTATGTGGTTTTTCTCGCTTTGACCAGGTTGAAGCGACTGTCAGTCAAAGTGCATATCCTTTAACTATGGTGTCCGGTGCTGATGGGGTATTTGAGCTAGCCGTTGTCAATGGTGATACGTTATATCGTTCGGTGGGTAGCATTGGCGCCTATACGCCATATATGTATTTAAGAACGGACGTTGAGATTCGTTCTACTACCGTCTATGTAGAAGTAACCTATAAAGATGTTGGTTACGGTACGCTTGGGGTTCACTACAATTCAACGACACATAATTACCAAGATGCCAGGTTTAGACGCCAAAACGCTGTACAAAATACAGATGATGAACGGACAGCGGTGTTTGTCTTGGAGAACGCAGATTTCAGGAAGGCGCAGAATCTGGGTGCGGATTTGCGTCTCTATACAAATGCTTCACTGCAAATGCACATTGTTTCGGCGTTTGTCTATCTCGAACCGAGCCCAATATACCGTCTTTTCAACGAAGATTGGATTTCCCCATATGAGGGGCCGGAGTATAGCGGTGATAATCTCGTTGATGCCAGCACTTTATCCGGCAAGGTACTTTGTGGCTATCAGGGGTGGTTTCGGGCTGCAGGTGATGCTAGTGGCCAGGGCTGGAGGCATTATGTACATGGTGACTTTAATGATCTCACCATTGATATGTGGCCGGATATGCTTGAGTACACAGATTTAGAGAAATATCCGGTGCCGGAATGGACCCATGCAAATGGAGACCAGGCTTATTTGTTCAGTTCGGCGAATAAGAAAACGGTGATACGGCATTTTCAGTGGATGGAAACTTATGGTATAGATGGGGTTGCGATTCAGCGCTTTGTTAATGGGCTTGACCGTAATCATTCCCATGAATCTTTCCGCCTAGCTGGCTATGCTAGGGAAGCCGCTAATAGGACCGGGCGTAGTTATTTTATTATGTACGATATGTCGGGGTATGATACAAATAAACTTGCCGAAACAATAAGCAATGATTGGCGCTTCCTTGTCGATAATATGAAGATTACGGCTGATGACCGGTATCTTCATCATAATGGCAAACCAGTAGTAGGGGTCTTTGGTTTTTTTGCCGATCGATTTGCCGCTCAAATAGCTAATAATGTCCTCGATGTTTTTCAAAGTAAAGGACAATATGAAGCGTATGTCATTGGTTCGGGGCAATGGTGGTGGCGCACAGAATCCTCTGCTGGATGGCCGGAAATTTTTCGGCGTATGGATGCGTGGATTCCCTGGAATGTTGGTAACTATGCCGGTGATTACGCCAGGGCTGATTACTGGTTTGATGATAAAAATGCAATGGCTTCCTCTGATGTGTTGTACATGCCATTAGTTTACCCTGGTTTCAGTTGGGATAATCTGAAGAATAAAGCGCCTGGGACAAGTAATAAGCCCCGGCTCAAGGGCGATTTTTTGTGGCAGCAATTTGTGGCAGCAAAAGCTATTGGTGCCGAAGCTGTTTATGTCGCTATGTTTGACGAAATTGATGAAGCTACAGCGATATTCAAAGTAACCAATGATGTTCCTATTAATCATTATTTTTTGTCCATAGAAGGGCTGCCATCTGACTTCTACTTACTGATGACCGGTTTTGGAACGAGTCTGATTAATGGCAGCCGTGAGGTGCCAAAAGATATGCCGAATTTTGCTAGTCAATCCCAGCCACCGATTCCAGCGGTACTGTCTCCAGCGTATGGCGATACCGTTGTTAGTCCCGTTACAATTACATGGTCAGCAGTGCGGCATTTCTCTGGGATCAGCGGATACGAGCTTACTATTGACGAACAAGTGATAGATGAAACCACAACAGAGAAGGTCATTAATCTGGAAGCAGGACTTCATACTATCCAGGTACGAGCGCTTAACGCCCTAGATATCAAAGGCGGCTTATCAGAAGCAGCTGTTTTTACCGTATTAAAAACGTCGACCGATATAGCCATGCCTGAGGACCGGATACCGCATAAATTTATCTTGGCTCAGAACTATCCAAATCCCTTTAACCCCCAAACAACAATAGCATTTGAAATTCCGCACAAGTCTTATGTTTATATTGCAATTTATAATTTGCACGGCCAGTTGGTTACTAAACTTGTGAATGATGACCTGGAAGCAGGATCACACAGGACAATATGGAAGGGGATGGATCAATCCGGTAGTCATGTTGCTGCAGGTATATATATATATCAAATCGTTGTAGGAGATTTCGTGGCACATCGTAAACTACTATTGCTTCGGTAAACGGGTATTTAAAATGGGGTATGTCTGATGGACTCAAATCTATTCCAAACTATGGAATACATATTGGATTATGATCAGGATTAGCGATTTGACGCAGCTTTGCAGACTAGGTATCCTGTCCTGCTATTATCTAGTTAAAAAGAACAGGTTAGATTTGTTAAGCAATGATGAAAAGTGGTATTTTGATTGATCTAGCACTGCATTGATTTATTCACCGGCATCAAAGATAATATGCCCAATATTGGGTCTTCCGTCTTCGATGTTTTAAAAATGAGGTGGTAACGATATGAAATTATGGATGGATATACAACGGGATCTTGAGGGGGTAATGTACGATCACGAACGCATCCTTGATGCATGGCACGAAGGGGGTGTTGATGGGGTTGTTTTCGGACCTCTTGTTTTTGGTCAGGCCAAATTATCACAAAATGCGCAGTCGTTGCCTGCTGAGGGACCTGTAGCGGCGGTATATGATCCCAACCCAGCAGTTTACAAACGCCTTGGGGTTGAAGCGCCTGCCCCGCCGGAGCACAAGTTGCCTGAAAAGCGAGCCTTGCTCGAAAAGACCATGAGTGCTACCAAGGATCGTGGCATGCAGGTTTATATAATGTATGCGGATGGTGGTTCTGGTCCTGGTGGTCCCGGCCATCACTTGCATGATCCGCAGACCTTAGCGTCGCGTGTTGCCCGTATGGTTGATACGTTAGAGCATTTTCCTATGGCTGACGGTGTTGTTATGGATGGTCCTGAATGGGGGTATGAGATGGCGCCGCATCATATGAATCATCGCTCCTACTTCTTCAATGACTTGCCAGATTCGGTAGCACCGATGGCCAAGGACCTGGGCTACGACTATGCGGCGATGGTTGCTGCCAAGGACCGCTTGTTGACTTTGTTGCAGAATCTGGATCCAAAGCGCATCCGCTCTAATGCCCGTGGCGGTCTGGTCGGCGCTCATCGTATGTTCGGTGCGGATGCTGATCTGATGTCATGGTTTTCATTCCGTGCGGAATCACTAACCCGCAATTTTCGTCAGGTACGCGAAGGGGTAGCCGCTCATCTAGAGCGTCCGGTGCGTATGGGCTGTGGGCCACGCTCGGCAGCTTTTGCACCTTTGTGTGGTTATGACTTCGTTGATCTTGCCGAATTTATGGACTTTCTATTACCTAAACATTATTTCTTTCATCGTGGATTTGATGGATTTATTGGTACCGTATATCGTTATTGTCAGACGCTGCTAGAGTGGAATCCTGGTCTTACTGTTGCCGATACTCTGGATGTTGTACAAGCGCTATTCGGTATTATTTTGCCAGGCGTTGACGACGATATGCTCGATTTTGAAAGCGCCCTAAGCCCTGAGTTTTTTGAGCAGGTTGTAACGCAGGAAACAAAACGGGCTATTGCCGCTGTTGACGATCCCGAACGCATTGTCCCGTGGCTCGATACAGGACGTTTTCCTCATGATGGTGATCCGATGACGTCACGGGACTTAAAAATGCTGCTTGATTCGGCCGAAGCAGCCGGTTTGCGACGTTTTAACTATCATCACCAAGGTAATCTAAGTCCTGCAGAATGGGTTGTGATTAGTGATAAATGCGGTACGCGCTGGGATCCACGCACTAGTAATTGGGAGCCGCCAGACGAGCTTGTATTATAAGTGTTTACCATTGTGCTGATTTTGATAGCACGGACGACGGTGCTGTTGCGGGTGCTCGCGGGATGAGCGGTGCTAAAGTACATTCTGCGGGCTAGTGATGAAGTACCGGGCTAAGGGTAAATGCACTTTAGTGGGTGCGAAGATGTCGTCAAGCTATGCTTTGGAGCATTGGCAAGATTAGGAGTTGAGGTTGTTGTGACACATTTTATTGCGCATATAATTGCACGTCAGTACGTACGGCACGTGTGTCGGATAACATAGGTGGAGTAACGCAATATGGCTAGTAAGGAACAGGTAGATCAGTACCACGAGCAAGGCTATTTTATTACGGATCATGCTGTAGAGTCACAGATGCTGGAAGAACTGACGGCGGCGGCACAAAGGACGGTAAGCAAGGTTCATGCTGGGGAGGTGGTTGATGATCATGAAGGGGTTCATATGGGTGGGCCAGGGACAGATCCGGAGTTTATTATTGGGCTTATAGCACCAGAATTTGAAGAGCCTGCCTTTGCAGCTTATTTGGGAACGGAAGCGATTGCCCGCTATCTAGAGCCGTTTCTCGGTGCTCAATTACGCCTGGGATGGGTCCATCTGTGTGCCGTTCAGGGCGCGTACCAGGGCAATTGGCATCGCGACATTGGCCATAATGAACGGGATGCCAGCTATGAAGTAGAGATGGAGATTCTGGCGCATTACCGCAAAGATTTATTGAAATGGCACTTAGCACTAGCGGATGATCCTTGTTTGTGGATTGTTCCGGGCAGCCAGCGGCGCTATCGGACTGATCCTGAGCGTGAGGTTCTGATAAATGATGGACTAGGAGAAATGCCGGGTGCTATACCGATAGAATTGAAGCGGGGCCAAACAATATTTTGGAATGGTAACACTATACATCGTGGTTGGAAACCAGAGAGGATGGGTGCCCGCTTAACCTTGATGGGAGCGCTGATCAACCATGATTCAGCTTATAATGTGAGTGAAAAAGGTGATCAGCCGTGGCTTCTAGCCGATAATATCCGTCCTAGCTTGCCGGCAAGAGCCAGAGGCTACTATGATAACTGGCGGTCGCTGGCCGCACCGCGTATGAATGGCAGCAAAACAGAATAAATTCGATGGCTTAGCCAGATCAGGTGCCGTGATCGTTATATATAGCTTGTAGCATCTGATCGTCTGCGGGGTTCGAGCGCTTATTTATTATTGCTTTAGGCATATGGATGAAGCCCTAGATAGCGTTTAACAGTGTAAACTACGGTACACGCAAGTGCATAGCTACTGGCTTTTTGTATCTTAATTTTTTTGTAGACATTAGCAAAAAAGGAGAAGCGCCACATGAAATTGAGTAAAGAACAAATAGCGCAATTTGATGAAGAGGGCTATTTGCTACTGCGCGGCGCTCTGACCGATGCTGACCTCGATCCGATCATCACTGAATACGAAACATATATCAATCGTCGAGCCGAGCAGCTTTTGGCAGAGGACAAAATTTTGGATCTCTATGTGGACGAGCCCTTTGACCGTCGCTTAGTCTCTATTTGTCGTGATAACAATGAAATTTATCAAGAGCTCGATATTATGTATTTTCGTGGTCGGGCTTCGTTTGAATTTTTGATCAACAACAATTTGCTTGATATTGCTGAGGGGCTAGTCGGTCCTGAGATTACCTGTAGTCCAATTCAACATACGCGCGCTAAACTGCCCGCCGGACTGACGCCGAATGGAGGTGATCCACATGTGGCGCTGTGGCACCAAGATGCCGGTGTTGCGCTAGAGGCGGCAGACCCACATTTCATTCTTACTATGTGGTTGCCGTTGACGGCGGCACGACCGGAAAATGGTTGTTTGCAGATCATTCCTCGAACGCATCGGAGTGGTTTGTGGCAACACCATATCAAGCCGGGTTTAGGGACAGCAATTATTGATGATGAAATGCCAGAGCAGGAGCCATTGACCTTACCTATGGACAAGGGGGACTTGCTGCTAATGCATAAGCAGACACCGCATCGCTCGACGCCGAATAATGCCGATGTGGTGCGCTGGAGTATGGATTTGCGCTATCAGCAAACAGGGACTCCAACGGGTCGGCCGTTCCATCCCGACTTTGTTGCCCGCAGTCGAACTAATCCGGCGTCTGCACTGCGTGATTACGATGAATGGTGTTGCCAGTGGGTTGAGGCGTTAGAACAGATCAAGCGCCAGGGAACGGTTAAAGCACATCGCTGGGCCGTGACATCATAGCTAGCAATGACCTTTAGTAGCATGTGATTATTTAACAAGGCCTCTCTTAGTACGTATTTATAGGTTTTGCCACGCGTGCTAGACGGAACAAAAGTTGGTCTTTGTTTAAAGAGTAAAGAAGGCTTTTATCGAGGGCTTGGTGTCTGCTGCTAGCTCAAAAGCTGGCTTGGATTTTTCTAGTTATTAAGAGTTTATAAGCTTAGGTAAAAGTAATTTAATGATTGAATTTCCGGCACAGCACGAAGACCAGGTAACCCTGGCAAATTGGCGTACCGCGCCTTTTAGTCAATGGGCATTTCAACATGTACGCGAAATTGTTCCTTCTGCCGATATTGCCAACAATCCCGACAATGTTCGTAACCTGGAGGTAGAGTCGATAGACTTTTCAGGCTTGCATATTGTTAGTGGAGAGGAAACGGTGGGTTTTGATACCGTTCTTGAGCGGACGCAGACGGATGGCTTTGTGGTATTGCATCAAGGGCGGATTGTTGCCGAGCATTACCGCCGTGGGATGACACCGACAACGCCACATATTCTAATGTCTGTGTCAAAATCCATGCTTGGTTTACTAGCCGGTATTCTGATTGAACAAAAGCTTCTGGACGAGTGGGCTCAGGTTATAGATTATGTACCTGAACTTGCCGGGACTGCTTATGTTGAAGCGACTATTCGGCATTTATTGGATATGCGTGCAGGTATCGAATTCAACGAGGATTACCTTATTAACTCGGGGCCGATCATTGAATATCGCAAAGCCACTAACTGGAATCCGTTGGAACCTGGTGATACAGCGTCTGATCTACGTCGTTTTTTTACTACTTTGACAACGTCAGATGGCCCGCATGGGGGACGCTTTCATTATGTTTCGCCCAATACCGATCTGCTAGCCTGGATTATCGAGCGGGCTACAGGACGCCGTTTTGTTGATTTGATGAGCGCCTACCTCTGGCAGCCTATGGGGGCTGAAAGCAGCGGCTATATTACGGTTGACAGATTGGGGGCACCGCGTGCCGCCGGCGGCATGTGTATCACAACACGTGATCTGGCTCGGGTTGGTCAGTTACTGGTTGAAAATGGGCGGCGTGAAGATAAGCAGATTGTGGCAGAAGCCTGGATCGATGATTTGGAAAAGGGTGGAGATGCAGAGGCCTGGAAGCGCGGAGATTTTGTTGGACATTTCCCTGGATTGCCGATCCGCTATCGCAGTAAGTGGTATGCGTTGGATGCCGAAACACCTATCCTGTTCGGCTTGGGTATTCACGGCCAGTATTTGTTTGTTGACCGTCTAAACGAAATCGTAGTAGCCAAACATTCATCACGCGCCGTGCCGCTTGATGAAGGGGATGAGCGACTGGTTATTCAGATGGTGTTGGCCATACGGAATTTTTTTAATTAATCCTATAAAACGTCTCATTGTTTTTTGAACCTCATTAGCGGATGTTGGAATTGCGGTTGCTGTTGATGCATTATGCCCTCGTTATTATCTCTATTTGTCAATTTTAATGATAAAGCTTCGGTAGAGATAAAAGAGGGTTTCTAATATCTAGGATTTTATTAGATGGAATGTCAGCGTTGGTGTGGAACGGTATAACCTAGTACAGCCCTCTATTGCTCAATCGTAGCGAATCTGCTATTTTGCCACGGACCACAAACTAATCTAGTTGTATTACATCTTATTTGGGAGGTTTGCATGTTTGACATCGGTATCTTTGCCCCCTTTGGCGACGACCACGAGCGCAATCTGGCATTTTGTAATGATACGGCGGTACGCCATATCGTCCTGGCTGATGGTAACCTCGAACAGGACGATACAGGTACTCCTGCCGTTGGCCCTTTAAAAGAGTTGGTTGCTCATTATCGTGACCACGGTGTCCAACTAGCCGGTTTAACTCCACCCCGTATCACGCAGGCGGCTTTTGACGATCCGTCCATAAAGGAACAAGAGTTGACGACGATGAGGCGTCTACTGGATAGTATGGGTAAGGCCGGTATTCCCTACGTCCATAATTATCTCAATGTAGATGCTATCGAAGATGAGAGCCAACGCCCTAAATTGTGGAATGGCTTGGTAGAATTTTATCGTGAGCTAATACCGCTGGCTGAAAATGCAGGCGTGTCTATTTCCACTCATACTTTCCATCGTCCCGATCGACTTTTGTGGAATTTTACAACCATGTCGACTCTGCTTAATGAGGTGAAAAGCCCAAATAATGGTATTACTTTTTGTCAGGGAAAATCACAATTAGCTGGTGACGATCTAGCGGCCAATATCGTCGCTTACGGTGACCAGATTACGATGTTTCATATCCGTGATATTGTCACTAAAGTAGAAGGGTCAATAGCACCTGAAATAGAAAAACGCTTGGTTGACATGGGCTATTTAGAAGTAGAGTTCGGCGCTGGTGAGGTGGATATGGTGGGCTCCTTCAAAGCCCTCAAGCAAATCAACTATCAGGGCCAGATCTACCCTGAACACTTTCCCGCCATTGCCGGTGATGCTGCTGCTGGTCTGGCCATGACCATCGGCTACATTCGCGCCATGGATCAGGCATTGACTGATTGAGTTTGCGCGATAGGTGTTACTTAATCTGGGTAGAATAAAAATCGGCATCTATAGCTAGTATGCTATAGATGCCGATTTTTTTACTTTTATAGGGAGGAAACGAGGCTGAGTAAATGAAAATTAAATCTATCGAAATCGTCAGCATCCAAAGTCCGGATGCTGTTAGTAGCACAAGCGGTGCTGGAACCACGCTTGCTGCTTCAACAGCGCCAGCACCTAAAACGCCAGGACGTCGCAAAGCTTGGCCGACACAAATTGAAGTGGCTAACCCCATGTCTAAGTTTCCCCGCTTCAAAAAACGGCGCCAACTTTACAGTGCCAAACAATGGCCAAGATTTGGTGTTAAAGTTACCGCCGAAGATGGCACCTGGGGCCTTGGGATCTCAGCTGGACGTCCTACTGCTCTGGTCGTCGAAGATGTATTCTCGCATATCCTTGAAGGCGAGGAATGTCTTGCCATAGAAAAACTCTGGGACATGATGTTCCGTGTTTCTAAAGCCTTTGGCACCGTTGGTATTAGCTCCTTAGCCATTAGTGCCGTGGACCTGGCCCTGTGGGATTTGGCTGGCAAATTGCAAAATAAACCTGTCTATGAACTTCTGGGTGGTCCAGTACGCGATCGCCTATTTGTTTATGCTACCGGTGACGACGTCGACTGGTATAAAGAATTGGGTTTTCGCGGTTTTAAACTGCCGTGCCAATATGGTCCTGTCGATGGTCTATGGGGCTTGCAGGAAAACGAGAAACGCATTGCCGCGGTGCGCCAGTTGATTGGCGACGATTGTGAACTTATGCTGGATTGCTATATGGCCTTTGATGTTGAATATGCTACTCGTCTGGCCGATCGTTTACGCCCTTATGGCATGCGCTGGATGGAAGAATGTCTGAT
>JACLAC010012629.1_pt1 | contig 10318 bp, 9 predicted proteins | sample 8027881 | NCBI WGS metagenome assembly JACLAC01 (sample SAMN15725517, study PRJNA655200) | protist metagenome | isolation source: fluorescence activated cell sorting (FACS) single amplified genomes of... | place: Spain: Blaines Bay Microbial Observatory, Mediterranean Sea | collected 2016-01-19 | reverse complement strand
TTAGATTTTATGATGAAGAAAGACATACACGAAACACACACACACAACTATAAACGAGCAGCCACCTGTTGATTTTTACCACCCCAATTCGCAGCACCTTCCTCACCATCACGTAATGACAAGTATTCCAAATCCAAGAACGGTTTGATCTCTTTCATCCAACTCGGTATAAGCTTACGGTTCAAGGGTGATTTCACCGTCGCTTCGTATTGCGCTTCGTACACATTACCGTCCTTTCGTCCGATCGTGGAGTTGAAGACACTGTCCGGATACTCGAAACAATCCACAAGTGCAACTGCATCAGGACGAAGATTACGACAAGCAACCGTGACAGCACGTTGTGCTAAAATCTCATCTTCACCACTCAAGAGCGAACTCCAATTCGAACCGTCAAGTACTTCGGAAAGTGCAAACACAGCACACAGACTTGTGAGAACTCTGCGACAAGCTGGTTTTTCAGATGCTTTCGTCTCAATTGTCTCGATAAAGGTGGAGAGGATGAAGTAGAGCACATGTGCCTCAGCACATCGCATCATCGGAAGCGTACCTGTGTTCGAGTGCGAAGCGCGAGTTGAGTATTTCCGGAACATTCGACCGCATGAGAGATAAGATAGAGTGACAAGGGTGAGAGTTATGGGTTGTGTAAAAGATACGAATGAGTACTCTGAATAAGTGAGGGAAAAAATTGAGAAGCGCTCGAACACTACGCTCGAACATCACGTACATTCAGCAAATGCTTCTCGCTCATCCTTACCGTTCATCAAAAGTGAGGAGTAGAGTTTCTCCGCACTGAGAACGGTGGACATTGTTCTTCTCTTGAACAGATCCGAAAGAAACTTCAAATCAAGCCATCCGTTCACATCCTTGGGAGATACGAATTTTGAAGACTCGTCAACATCTCGTCCGAGTTCGTTCAAACATGCTGCAAGACCTTGTAGGGTCTCGCCGTCGCGTCTACGTTTAACACTTTTCATCAAAAATTTAGCCGTCTCCAAAAGCATGATCACAATATCGCCTTCGGCAGTGGCACGCCATTTGTAGTCCGTCTCGAGAGCTGCGATTCCACTTGAGAGAAGATACGCCGCGCCTCCGCAAGCTTTACGGCAATCTTCGATTCCCAGAGCTGTACCTGTGTTCGAGCGCGAGTTAGGGAGAACACCACGTACGTTCGCAACACAATCCTTTCAGACCTGCCGACGTAGCATGAAGTTCACTGAGATTCGCAATCGCTTCACTCTCATCGTTCGAGTTGTTACCAGCAAGCTTGATACGAAAGTCTCCAAGAATTTCATTCAAATGATTGCACGAAAACTTGTTTGCAACAGAAAACGCAAGTTGCTTCAAGAGTCTGTACTGTGTGAATCCGTAATCCAAAAGAGTCGTCTCCTCTTTCTCCGACGTGGTCTTGAATCCTTGTTTTCTCACAGCACAGTAACGAACAGCAATCGTACAAGCTTTCGAAAGGGCACCACTTGCACCTGAAGCCAATGTGACCCTTGCTCCCATCATGGTAAGGTACGCCAACTTGTTCTTTCCTTTTCCTCCTCCTCCTCCTCCTAAACGTTTGTACTCTCCGTCCTCGGTCACAATCTGTCTCTTTGCCATGAGACATCGTAGAGGAATTCGTATTTGATTCATGCGTAGGTATCCAATATCCACACTGAGCTCTCCGAGCTTTGTTCCCACATCTCCAACTTCAATACCAGGCAACGGTTTGAAATTTTCGTCTCTTAATTGGACCATGAACACGTGAACACCGTAGCATTTTCCTTTGATCCAAAGTTGTGCGTACACTGCAGCATGTGTTGCAGAAACCATCGATGAGGGCCAGAACTTGATACTTCTCAACGTCGGACTGTGTAGCACAAAACAATCTCCATCGTAAGTTGCCGTAGTCTCCAAGCCTCTCACGTTCGATCCGTGACCCAACTCGGTCTGCGCATACGCTCCCGTGAGTTGACATGTCAACGTTCGATACAACCACCATCCCGTCTGCTCCTCGTCACATTGACCCATCACTGTAGTCAGGAAGAGACCATATCCAGGATAACCTCCAGAAAGAGAAGCGTTTTGCATGAGCGGTATCTCGTATTGTTGAGGCACGTACAATCTGTCGAAATGCTTCTTATGAATCCTCATGAAATTGCTCAATCCGATTCCAATGGCTCTCTACGTTCCAAATCGTACTTTCTGCTATCTCCCAATTCCTCGACATCCAACTCATCTTTCGTGTTGCTCTCGTAAATCCATCTCTTTTTCATGGTAATCTTGGGCGACCCGTCGATGATGAACGTCATTGCGTCGTGCTCGAACGTCGCTTTCTTTCTTTCAGCAGGTAGGATATGAGCTGTTCCACCACTGAACCAATTCGACTCATTCGATGCCTTTATTCCATTCAGCAATTTCTCTGGATCTCTATCTGGATCAAAATTGTTGGACATTTTTGTGGTTCGAAAATCAATTGTGTGCTTCTGAAGCTTTTGTTGGAGTTTGGAGTTTGGTCCCCGTGCAGCAGCACTGAGCAGTTGAAAAGTCGAGTTTTTGAGAGGAGATGATGTGTGATTTTGAAAAAAATTCAAAAAAAAATGAAAAAGCTGAGTTGGAGATTCAACCCACCATCGTTTCGACGTAAAAAACGACGACAGAGAAGAAAAGTAAATACAGTGCATTCACCCAAACCTGCTTGGGATTCGACCGTGACAAAAGAGCAGTGTTTTGATGATAGTCTGAGAAAGAAAGAGATTTTCGTTCCCGGAGGTAGAGAGCGAAAACGTCAAGTAGTAGTACAGAAGAAAAAAGTCGTTAAAAAGAAGAAAAAGAAGAATCTGACACAAAATTTTCGACATTGTATGCGACATATGAGACGACATGAAGAGGAAAACGAAACACCCGAAGAGGTGGAGGAGAAAGAAGAAGAAGAAGAAGAAGAAGAAATCCGTTCCGTCTCCCCGGAAGAAGCCGAACGTCTCAGAGAGAGACGAAGAATGGAGCTTCAGCTTGCGCGTAAGATACAACGACGTTTGCGAACGGATGAGATGAAAGTAGAGAGAATGCCATTGATTCGTATGCTCATTCGTGTTGCGAGAGGTGTATTTCCCGAGCGACGAATGATATCGATAGACAAGTTTCAACGAATCTTGGGTAAAAAAGTGTACGGAGGTCTATCGAAACCAATGTCTCGTTGGCTTGCACTGTTTCTGGGTTCCGATGGATTGGATGTATGTTTGGAACACTTGATTGATTTTCTCAAGAGTTCCAGCTCCGCAGCTTCTTCGTTTCCGTCTGACACGCCCTTGAAGATGAAACGATTTGCTTCGAGTTTTCTGATCGAGGAGGAGGAGGAGAAGAGTCCTCAACCTCATCGTGTTCCTTCTCACTTGACGACATGGCAAATCACTGTTTTGATGGCTATTCGTGATGCCATTCGTTCAAATCGTAGTGTATTCTCGAACAGCCTTCGAAGTGACACGTCCAGTGTGAGAGATATGTTCAGACATGCATTTCAAGCGGTTGATCTGGATGGGGATGGTCGAATCGATTTGAATGAGTTTCGAATGGTTTTGGAACGTCTCGATATTCGTTTGAGTCCGAAACAGATTCGTAGTTTTCTCAAGACGTTGGACAGAAATGGTGACGGAAAGATTGATTGTGAGGAGTTTCTAAACACGCTAGAAATGCAGCTCGATCGTTTACCACCCACAAAGACTCGATTGTCTCCTGAGAGACGAGGTATGTCTGAATATTCGCTCACATTAATCACACACACACGCACACTCGAACACAGGCACATTTTGGGGTACGTACGAATCGTCTCCTGATCAAAAAACATACGATGATGATGATGATGACCATTCAAAAGAAAATATGTCTGTGACTGCTTCTGTGAGATCGTCGGTTTCAAGCAAAGCAGTAGAAAGTTCAGCTCTCGTAAAGGTTCAAGAGACGTATGATAATGTTTTGGAATCTCTGGGTCAACGTTTGAAAGACATGGTTATAGAAGAGGAGAATTTGAAACGTGAGTTGATGTCTCCTGTGAGTAATACGAAGAAAGTACGACGACGACGACGACGAAAACGAAATTATCCGAAGGAGTCGAAAAGAGCAACAACGATTGATCGAGCGAGACTCCTGCGGCTTGCAGATATTAACAATCGACGATTTCGTTACATGTTTTCCACTGCACTTGATAATAGTCAGGAAGTCACCACAACAAATGTATCTCGTATCGTGGAAAAAATTGAAGAGCGCATCACTGATACGATCATACAAGACGTTTCGAAGGAATTTTTGGAAATTGTCGATGGTGTAGTACATGGCATAACGAATTCGATGTGAACTTATAATTTATACACATTGACACCACCTAATTCCTAAATCATTGATAAAATCATTACATACATTAAATATATTAGTATTACAGGTGACATAAAAATCATAACCACTCACAAATTCATCGAAAACTGTTCGCTGTCCTCACGTCTCTGAGCACCCCAACGACATGCTGCAATAATAGTTCCGATCCACAGATGCAAGTCCGCAGATGATTCGGGTGATATAACGATCGTGTTGCCTCGATGATGTGTACGAGACTTTTCCGAAAGTGTAATCTCGATCACGTTGACTCTCGTACTCAACGCCTTGGTTCGAACCATCATTGTGGGATCGTTCTTCTTCTCATCATCATCGTTCTCGACAATACGAGGTGTCAAGGATTCGGATGTCGTGATAATATCCTTCACTCCGTTCACGTACGATGTCACGTAGGCACTGCTCAAATCCCAATTCACACCCGTATCCAAGTTTCTGAGCCACTGATTTCTGATCTCGAAATTTTGAGGTTCCCAGAAGTAGTACAAATCTTTCATGCTGTAACTGTCTTTCAAGCTGTCCTTCGATTTACTCAACTCATACAAGGTACCACTTTTTGGGATTACATAGGTTTTCCATTTTCCTCGCGAATCCTCCTCTTCGTTCTCATCATCCACATCTGGTGATTCCTCAATCATGGACTCAAGCTCGAGCCCATGAAACGGAGGTAACAAAAGAGTTTCCGATTGATCCCAATTCGTGTTGTCGAGTACCTGTGTTCGAGTATGTATGTGAGTGATACAAGTGATATTTCTCGAACTCGAGCTCGAATATTCAAAAACACTACGTACAAAAAATGTCTCGTGAAGATATCCCGCAGATCTGGAGTAATTGAACATACGTGCAATGCTTCCGATCGCAACACCCCAGGAAGCGTTCTTGTACTTCTTACCCTCCAAGACTTCACGACGCTTACCGTTGTCCATACATTTAAGTCTGGATGCATGTACAGCAGTCATCAAAATCGTATATCCCTCCTCCTTCAACTTGTCAAACATGATCTTGACCTTTCCTTTCGTGGCTGGACCATGATAGTGCTCCACAGTGGACGATGCGTTGACACTTGTCTCGGGTATGATCATGTTCACACCTCGACTCAGAAGAGCCTGAAAGCATCGTTTCTTGAATTGTCGTACCTAGTGTTTGAGTTTTCGTCATAATCGAGTTTGTATTCGAATGTTGATTTTCGAGTGATTTTTTGGCAGTTATATGAATGAGCGTAAAATGATTGGAATTCTCGCGCTTCGCGCTCGAACACTGTGCGCTCGAACACTACGTACCATTGGCTGAAAGTATCCACCGAAAAGATCCCTGAACCCCTTGTACTCTCTCGTGTGTCGACGTTTCATTTGTCGCCAATTTTGAGAACAGTCTCGCATGATTCCACCATCGATGGAGATGAAGGAGCTGTCGTTACTTAATCCGTTTGCTTTCAAAATTTTTGTCAGATTTTGACGTGTCATGTGAGTCTTTCCGGACGCAGAGGGTCCGAGTACGAAAATTGCAATCTTCTGACATAAATTTCGAACATCACTGTGATTCCATATCGGAAGATCAGAATCCACATCGTGTCTTGTGTCGATATCTGTACTCATTCTCATGATGCGTCTCTCCGCAAGACCCAACGTAGACTTACGATGTCTTGACGTATTCGAGACGGAGGACGAGACGGAGGAGTAGTGACCACGACTAGTCGACGCTGAGGATGAGGATACAACAGAAGATGAAGGTGTTGTCGAAGCAGATGAGGATGAAATCGATCGGCTCCGTATGTCCGGAATGGATGAAGATCGAACGATATTATCTTGAAGTCTTTGACGATGATCCTTTCCGAGCGTCTCAAATTTCGACGTCCACATATCAATCATACTTGCCATGGCCTTTGGTTTCTCCTCAGCTTTCTCTTCCTTCACTTCTCTGTCATCATTCTCCTTCACATCCTTCTCTTCTTTTCCAGAAACAAATGGAGAAACAACTGATACGTCCTCTTTTCCAGGAACAACGGGAACTCTTGGTGTGATCTGAGCCCTCTGATAGAATCTTGATTGATACTCTCTGGAAAGAAACTCTCTTCGAAGTTTTCTTCTTTGATGTGCAATGTCTGTTTTGGAGAGTACGTTCTTGACCATACCCCACGAGAGTTGCTCGATGTGCTGTGCCAGATTACGTTTCGCTTGTTTCACATATTTCTCGTCACTTCGAAGAAGTTCGATCTCGTCCACAAAAAGATTACATCGCTCAGAAAGAATCGCACCTCGAGTCTGTATCATTTTAATGACACGATACAGATGCTCAATACCATGACGACATCTAAAGATCAATCCATTCACTCGGGTCGTGTTCGATTCGACATTTTGAACCGTCTCAAACGTCGTAGATCTCACAATGTGAAGCTCACATCTCCACACATCCACGAGTTCCACATTGGATTCGTAGAGATCGATCTCAGTCACGGGTGCACCCTTATCAATCACACTGTCACTCGAGTTGCTCATATCGATAGCTTCCAAAAGACTTTTCGAGATTCGAACACGATGTCTTGACTCGTTCTGACGACGTAACATCTCCTTGCTCTTCACACAATGTGTCTTGAGATCCATTTCGGAACTCTTCAAATGACGAAGAAAAACATGTCCCAACATGACCTCCTCCGGAAGATTTGCAAGCATCTTACTTTTAGGTGATATCGGAGCTTCCGGTGCCTTTTTCATGGGTGGAGCTTGATCATCATTATTTGTGGTGACTACAATAGGGGTAGGAGGAGGGTCGATATCGTCTAACATGTCATCAATATCCTCCTCTTCATCTACTACATTGGAATCGATCAGATCTCCAAACGAAGACACGGTAACATCTGGATTCAGAGAATCTTGCAATGCAACTTCCTCTTGAATCGCTTTCAAGACCGATCCAAGACGATTCTTATTATTACCTTTCGAACCCGAGTTTGAGAATCGAAATGAAACTGCACGTCGTCCCATCGAACGAATCGAGTTGAAGAAACCACTGCTTCGTTTGGACGATTTATCAGCCTTATCATAATCATCACTGTTTCTGCTCTTGAATAACGAGTGAAGACGCATCGAACCGATACGAGGCATGGACATTCTTGATCGCATTGATTTTCTTTTATACTCTCCACCAACCTCCTCCTCTTCGATCTCGTCCGGATCGTTGTACCTGTGTTCGAGCGTTGGTGTTCGAGTGATTTTCTGGAAATATCAATGAGTGATACAAGTGACTTGAGTGTAATTCTCGTGATAACAAGAGAAAGTGATATGATTGAAAGTGATATTCGCTCCAACATTCGAGAACACCACGTACAAAGTAGGAAGTTTCAGATAATCCAAATATTTTGTGAACGTGAACGCATCGTCACACTCCCATGTACAACACACAGGCTTACGAGATCCGGAGATCCACATCTTCTCCGTGCTCTTGAGTTGATTCAATGTCTGCTCCAAATGACTCGGACGATGTCGAAGATATTTCAAGAATTTCACATCAATCTCAACACCGGCTTCTCGAAGTATGTGAAGTACTAATTCCTGCTGTTTTGCGGACTTGAAGCGAAGTGCAAGATTGGACGACGTCTCACCCGATCGTGTCGATGCCCCCGAAAGTTCCATCGCAAGAGGTTCCCCTAGAATTGTTCGGACGCGGCATCCTTTCCACTTTCCGACGTACCTGTTGTGTTCGATTCGAGTGAGTGAGTGATGATGATGAAGTAATGTTGTTCTCGAACACAACAACAACACGTACCAATGCTCGACTCGCCATGCATCTACGGGATCCTCAGGACGACGATATCGAAACACTCTGGCTTCAGGCTCATACATCAAAAATCGTTCGTTCCATCGTTTTCTGTGATCAGACATTTTCTCCAAAACACCACCAAGAGTTATCGCAAGTGAAAGATTCGATTTCATGTATTCTGCCGTACTCGTGACGATCGTGTTGAACAGATCAGTCTCAGGTCGATCTTTTGTCATTCCTGCTCCGTTTAAATCAGCTAAACGATTCAACTCATTGCGCTCTCTGAGAAGTGGATTCGCACGATACATTGTGTTGAGTATCTCCTTCACCCAAGCCTTTGCCACAAACGAGGATTCAGTTCGAAATATCCAAGGCCTCGGTGCTTTCTCCTCACCTTCGGGTACACTGAATGTTACAATGAATTCGTTGCAATTACTGTTCTCCTCGTCCTCGCCTTCCTTGCACGTTACCGTGTCGATATCTTCCACATTGATTTTGCTCTTCTTCTTCATTTTAGTAAAACTGAAGATTGACTTTGCGTACGAGTATTGAAGATATTTTGGATACAACAAGAGCTCAACATCTTTCCAATGACTGTTCTCATTCTTTTTTCGTTTCTTCACACGTCCTCGACGTATGACAACATTTTTCGATTTCTTCGTCGCTCCGGTCGGCGTTCCCGAATACGATCGATCGGATATCCACGAGTTCGCGAAACTTCTGGACACAACTCTTTTCCCATTCATTTTCGATGAAGCCTGGCGCCTCAAAAATCTATCAATATTTAACTTTGGTTTCTGTTGTTGTTTCTTTTCCTCCGAACTGTTTTGTCTACGTAAACTGGATCTTCTCGTCGCGCTTTTCATGGCGTCGGATAAATTCTCACTCGAGTTCTGATGTTGTTGTATATTTTTTGTTGAGTATGGATTGAACAAAATGTAAAAGTAGAGGTTACGTACCGACTTGCGTCTCCTACATCTATCGATCACATCCTGTACGACCGGTGACTGTATCCCCGGGGAACCGCTCTCGCTTCTTTTTCTCTGTCGAACGTCCGTCATCCTATTCAATCTTTCTACCTCTTTTTTTTGTATATATTTATATATATGTCTCACGTCTATCCCTCTCTATATCCTCCCAACACTTCTTCTCCACTCTCACTGGTCGAGATATCGAGGTTCTCACTGTGTTAGGGTCGAATCAAATCCTTTCAGACGTTTCTTTTTTTTTCCAAAAATGACATCCGAAATCCACAGCGGAGCAGCCGCTGTGGAATTTTCGAATTTTCAACAACTTTTCGAGTTTCGAGACAGGATGACAGGATTTTGAGTTTTGAGAAAAGATAAGAAATTTTGACAAAAATCCAGTACAAGAGTGAGAGAAAAAAGCAGGAAAGAGTTATAATAGGTTGAAGAAGTAGTACAGGTTTGATGGAGAAGGTGGAGACGAATTCGAAGAATGTGAGTGAGAGTGGATCTCGAGATGAAGCGTCGAGTACGAGCAAGTCGCAAGACGAGAGAACGACGACAAAGTCTTCGAGAAGAAAAAGAGGCCGTGGTAACAGGAGAGGACGTGGGTACAAGAAGAAACCGTACAGTCAAATGACATGGAGGGAAAGGCGAGATTTAGAGATTCTTGATGAAATTCGAGATGAGAAGAGAGAGCAGAAAAAACGGAAATTAACGTCCATCCCCAAAGACGCGGAAGGACGAATACTGAACGGCGTGAATGCCAAGGACTATCGACCTGGAGCGCCGAAGAATACGACTCAATATTTACTCGAGAAAAGTATAATCGACGACAATTCATTGTCATCACCTCCGAAAGTTGTGGATGACGATCTTGAATTCGACGGAGAGACCTTGGATGATCTTGGAACCATGAGCGTGATGGAGCAACACAAGCAAGAGGAAGATAAAGACAATTCGAACAATTTGATGAACACAATTCGGAAACAAAGTGCAATGATAGAGTCCCTTCAACATCAGCGTGCTCAGGATGTGAAGGACAGTGTTGTCATGAAACAGAGAATCAACAAACTCGAGACCACGCTACGTGACTTGAACAAAAAGTTCGAAAGGTTTCGTCGACTTCATCTTCCTCCATCATCACAACAACAAAATGACAGGAACATGAAGAAAACAAGTGACGATAGAGTAGTGATGGGTAGTAACAATGATGGAAAGAAGAAAAC
>JACLAC010012583.1_pt1 | contig 10319 bp, 7 predicted proteins | sample 8027881 | NCBI WGS metagenome assembly JACLAC01 (sample SAMN15725517, study PRJNA655200) | protist metagenome | isolation source: fluorescence activated cell sorting (FACS) single amplified genomes of... | place: Spain: Blaines Bay Microbial Observatory, Mediterranean Sea | collected 2016-01-19 | reverse complement strand
GAATCCATTCATTCGCTCCGCATCCTCTATGTGGAGACCAAAGGCGCGACCCTTACCGTTTCCAAGATCTTCCACAAGACAGGTTCGCCTTCCGTTGGATGTGGTCAGTGTATGTATCTCGTGAACACTTGGAGCGAAGCGCTTCTCCGCAAGATCCACACAAGCGATGGTTTTTTTCGGTTGACGATGCGGAGGAGTCTGAAAACATGTGTAGCACTCTTGAGGCGCTCCGATATCGTTTCCCCCAAGGTTCAAATCGATGCATTGACCTTTGCATGCACTTTCAGCAGAAAGAAGCACATCTCTTGGGTCTCCATGGAGGCTCGCGACGATAAAAACACGACGACGACATTGGGGAAGACCAAAGCCAGTCAAACTGATCACACGGTGAGCCCAGCTATACCCCAAGTTCTCGAGTTCTTCAACAACGTAAGAGATGGCGGGCTCCTGGGGTTGATCGCCAGAGAGATGCCACAGCAACAGACCGGGAACGTTCTCCAATAATACCCAGGGCACCTTGCGATTCCGTAGCAAACGAAATACATGCGAGCATAGCCCGGTCTTCCAGCCTCGTTGGAGGCCAGGGCGAGTTGGGTTAACCATACTCACGTCCTGTGAGAAGGTTTTTTGAGGTGTCAGAGAGTTTGACGTGACGTGGCTCAGGAAAATGGGAGGTTCATACCTGACACGGGAAGCCAGCTGCGAGAAGCTCTGTCTCTGGGGGCAATGCGTGGATGCCAGCGACGTCCGTGTGTAGTTCGCGCCCAGGGAAGCGGTGCTGGAGAACCTGCACGCAGTGTGGATCTCGTTCGACCTGTAGGATCACCTCATGTCCAGCCTCTTCCAACCCTAGATCAAGCCCGCCGATCCCGGAGAAAAGACTCGCCACCTTCATGGTTTCGTGTTTCTACGCAGCCTAGTCGACACGTGCCCGTCGTGAACGTGAGCTTGGGTGAGATGTTCTTTTGCTGCTCACGTGCACGTGAAGGTACAGACACGTCTCAAGCTTGTGAAAGATACGTAACAAAAGTTGGAAAACTGACGTGTGTTTTTCGGGTATCAGGCGCCCGTCATACTCGGCGGTTTTATCTTTTGGAGCTTGGGGGCGGTGGGGGTGCTATTTTATAGCTCTCACGAGCTTATCTAACCTTCCTAAGCATGTTCCAACATCTCGCCCCTACTGCCCCTAAACCCACAGCAGATTCCGTGAACCCCGCAACCTCGTGACGCTGACGTCGCACAGCGACGGATACTGCAAATGTATAGTGCACATAAAAGTTTTATAAGCTTAACATGTTTGGACATGTTGAGGGAACATCCTGGACAAGTTTGGCTATAATCCAAAGTGTTTTCATTAAGTTACGCAGACCTCGGGGTGATCGCCGAGTGCGTTACTAAGAGCGTTCTGCCCGAAAGCAGTGTCGGAGACCGTACGCGTACTGCAAATATATTTTGAAAGACTGCGCACATATAGTTTCGTAAGCTTAACATGCTTAGACATGTCATGCCACCATCATGGACAAATTTGAGTGTGTTCTCGATGAGTTACGCAGACCTCGGACTCATCGCAGACTGCCATATTGGAAGCGTCCCACAGATTCGGTACTGTCCCGACGAGGTTACACAAGACACAGTCTGGGGTACGCAAGTTTAGAAATATTAGGTCTGCATACCTACGAAGCTTCAACGAACACATGTACAGCACTTTGAAAGATGCTGTTCTCGCCCTTGGCGACCAAGTCGGCGCAGTCATTTTTATCGATCCGCCATGGACGCTGAGTATGCTGTCAGCCACACCAAATCCTTGGGCAGATTCATTTTCCAACAATAATACAAACAGTCGAAGTTACACCGGCTCTTGTAGTTCTCGACAGGCTTACCGTCCACGAGCTTCTCGAAGTGTATCCTTCGTGGAGGCACGATGATTTTGATGTCATCTGCAAAGTGTGTGGAGAAATACTTGGTGGTCAGGGTCGTACAGGGACACAAGAGGACGAAGGGTTTACCGATCGCTTTCAACTCGGCGAATATTTGTTTCAGTTTCGAGAACGGCGGGTTGGTACATATGTAGTCGAAGTCGTATGTGTTTGTGAAGAAGTCTGTGTCCTCGTGAATCACCTCGAGTCCCAGACCTCTCAGCACCTCGCCTGACTTTCCGTCTCCGTAAAAGGGTTCGTAGCACACCTTATCTTTGGGTAAGAAACGGGCGATGTTCTCCCAAGCATAGGGGGGTGTCATGTAGTCGTCGCTCGTCGACATACATACGGCGGATATTTTTTACATGGTCATGCATCTCGTAGCACCGAAGTTGACGAGACGGCATATACAAACATGGGGTAGAATAAATTATGTACATCAATCACATTTTACAAGGGCGCCATTCCAGGCTCGATTACCCCTTCCTTCCTTTGTGAACGATTGAGAACTTTGTATTAGATTAGCTGTTTTCTCGTAGATACTTGTTTACTTCCTTTGTGCCCTCTAGACATCTAAAACTATACAAGCAGCAACAATGCAGTAACAGCGCAGGCACTAGCCAAATAAGATAATGTACCCGCACCAGAGTCCTCGGCGGCCTCGGCGGTGACGGCATCATCGCATCCTACAAAGTCGTAAATCTTGTAGTCTGGATATCCAGCATTCGCTTGATCCATGCATTTTCCTATGACTTCAGACTTGGGCGCTGTGCCACCATCTTCGCACGTACTGGTCGCACACCCTTCGGAACAAAGTTGGTAAAACGTGACATCAGTTGCCGAGCAAGTAAACTTCAGGTACTTCCCCTTAACCGGCCACGTGGACGGAAGTGGAGGCGACCAGGAGTCGTAGCTGGAGCATGAACCAGAGGAAGCACCCCACCTGAACAGGCTGTTATCACTCGATAGGTCACCGTGTGTGCCAGTGCACGTGCCATCGGTGCTTGCGAAAAATTCGATACTATTTGGTTGCGTGGCAGAGGCATCAGCACCGGACGTGAGGACCCATGCGGAAGGGGGACCATCGTTTATGCCATTCGAGCTGGCATAAGACGTGGAACTGAGGCACACCGAAGCTGAATCATCGTGGCCACAATTAATGTAGGCAGCGTGCCAAGACGAGGCGCTCTCAAACATATCTCCCGTGTTCGTGACCTTGGAGGTGTCCCAGTCCCCGATCGGTTGGTTGAACGCGGTGGCACCCAAAAACATGACAGACATGTCCGTGACCTTTGAGGTATCCCAGTCGCCGATCGATTGATTGAACGCCGTGGCACCCATGAACAATCCTTCCATGGTCGTGACCTTGGAGGTGTCCCAGTCGCCAATCGGTTGGTTAAAGGCTGCAGCATCAGAAAACATGAGCGCCATGGTCGTGACCTTAGAGGTGGTCCAGTTGCCGATCGGATGGTTGAACGCCGTTGCATGCCAGAACATTGCATTCATGGATGTGACCTTGGACGTGTCCCATTGCGAGATGTCTGCGTTGAATTGAGGCTTGTCTTTAAAAAGAGCACCCATCATTGTGACCTGCGATACGTCCCACTGGTGCATTTCGTCGGTCCCTGCAGCACCGCAGTTGACATTCATCTTTGAGCAGCATGCCACGCCCGTGGGGTCGCCGTTTGTGGCATCCAAGCAGCTGCTCACTGCATTCTTGAGCTCACCGGAATCTGCGAATGGGGCGGCGATTGCACCCGGGACGCGTAAAAAACACACAACGAGCACACTAAAAAGCGACCGAGCCATTTTCATACCTATATGAAGATAGTCTGTAAAAGTTGAAAATGGAGTGTATGGGGCAATCGTCAGTACAGTCTCCATTTTTTTATTTTCAAAAAATCTTGAGTATTTAAGGGTCTCCCGATCGCCAATTTTCCAGGCATTTTCGTCACTTTTTAACGCACAGACCTCATGTCGGCACGATCGGGGGTGATTTTGGGGGTTTACGCACCTGTATCAGATTTTGCGAGATTCGTGTCACGTGCGGGTGAGAATGATTATTTCCTCTGCGCTTTTCCCAAATAAATACCATGTAACTTTGTAACTTGTAACTTGGATGTATTTCTTTTTGTTCTTCCATTTTCTTACCTTAGCTAGTGGATGTAATTCTTCATTACAGCGTGATATCTGCTGTAATCAGCCAGGCTTATACCGTTTATATCCGGATTAAGAGCGTGAATCGCCTCCCAGATGTGTTCAGAGTCGACTTTGGTGAGATCCGGAGCCCAGCCTAGTCTCGCCTTAATGTTGCTGAGATGCTTATGGTTGAAGACGCAGAACTCTTCCCGAGTCAGCGTGCCATCAGAGTTGGCATGGCGGGCCCACGTCGCCTTGAATTCGTTCATGCTCTCTTCGCGTTGCACGGAGTCATCATTCACGGTCGCCATCTTGACCTTTGCCTCCGCCGGTATTCCGGACCATCTGCTCTTAAGTATTTCCATAACTTCCTCATAGTGAGCGAGCTCAGCTTCTGTGACTGGCCATGACATGCTTGCTGAGATGGACTTTGATTTGGTGTACGCGAGAGCTTCCCCGAGTTCGTCTGTGTGACGTCTTCTACAATATTGTCGATTGATTCTGGATATTTTAGCTTTTGACTGTTTCTTACCTATATTAAGAGTCTGTAAAAGTTGAAAATGGAGTGTATGGGGCAATCGTCAGTACAGTCTCCATTTTTTTATTTTCAAAAAATCTTGAGTATTTAATGGTTCTCCCGATCGCCACTATTCCAGGAATTTTCGTCACTTTTTACCGCACAGACCTCATGTCGGCACGATCGGGGGTGATTTTGGGGGTTTACGCACCTGTATCAGATTTTGCGAGATTCGTGTCACGTGCGGGTGAGAATGATTATTTCCTCTGCGCTTTTCCCAAATAAATACCATGTAACTTTGTAACTTGTAACTTGCATGTATTTCAGTCTGGAAAGTTGGTTTTTGATGGTAACATGTTTGTAACTTTGTAATTGTATGATACCCAGTCTTAATTATTTGTGGAACTTTGTAACTGGTTGGTTGGGTGTCATGAGTGAAATTGGAGAAGTTGCCGTACGACCGATTTTTATTTTCAAACACAAAAAAAGTTGTTATTTTGTTATTTTGTTATTCGTACGCGCGCAGTCCGAAAATAGTGTCGAAATGATTTATGAAAATCTGTGACTCCTGGCACGCTGGACGATTTCGCGAAGAAGACACTTAAAGAATTCGCGCGAGAGATGTTTACAAATGAAAACGTACTCTTGTCGCGAAATCATCAACACAGAAAATCTCGACCGCATCATCAAAGCGAAACGCCTGGACCCCGGGCAACTCACGCAACTCCAACGACTTCGTAAGCGTCTGAAGGAGCATGATGGATACGCGCACAAGGTTGACTTCGCCCTCAATCCACAGGAGCGGAGGGGACGCTTGTATCCCAAGCGGGGCGCGTCTTCCGTACAAGGGCTCAAGCGAGACGTCCGAAAGGCTCTCACGCACGACAGCTACACCGACATCGACATGATCAACGCGCATCCCTGTATACTCTCTCAACTCTTCAAGAGACACAGCTTCGAGTGTCCGCGCCTCGACGAATACATCACACACCGTGAGGAACATCTCGAGAATGTCATTCGAATCATCGACGACACCATCACGGCCCTGTTTGAAGACACACCAAAAAACACCGTGATAAAACGCGAGCACGCGCGGAAGTCGTCGAGCCTCCGCCGAGACCAAGCGAAGACGCAATTTCTTCGGGTGATGTACGGGGGTAAACCAGACACGCTGTGTATCGAGACTCGCGATAAGCAGACTTGCTTCATCGACTGGACGCCTCCCGAGTTTCTTCGCATGTTTCACAAGGAGTTTCAGCAAAACTCCACGACCCTTCTGTCGCTGGACGAGTTCAAGACGTACATGAAAGACAACCGCAACCCTCTCGGGACGGGAATGTCTCTTCTGGCACAGGACATTGAACGCCAGATCATCAGCGTCGCCATCCAGACCTTCAACCAGAACGAATATACGACGGGAACCATAATCCACGATGGGTTCCTCGTCGAAAGTCTGGACGTGAAGGATGAAGTGTTGCGAAAAGCAGAACAGGCGGTGAAGCTCATGAAAGGGTACGACATCAAACTCGAGAAGAAGTCCCTCAAGGATTTTAACGAAGAGTGCCTATGGGGCGCCTCGGGCGATGAAGACGGGGAGGAAGAACTCCAAAGTGAGAGTGACACCGACATTGCCAGACACTTTATTGCGTTCATGGAGGAGAAGGGTCACGCTTTCACCAGAAGTGAAGGTGAGGTGTTTTGGTTCAACCCGGACCATGGGATCTATCTTACCGGCCTTCGTCAGCTTCGTGTATACATGAACGACTGTCCTCGCCTACCAGCTGACCGACGCGGTAAGACAGAGGAGCAGAACAAGTGGGTGAAGCAGATTGAAAGCATCGTGAACGACGACCCGGACTTTCGAAACAAGGTGGTGCATACCACATATCGAAAGATTGCTTTCAAAAACGGGTATTACGACTGCGACAGGAAAGCTTTGTGTGACTACAACCGCGACGTGTACTTCTTGCTGAAGGGCGGTATCGAGTATGTCCCACAAGAGCAGGGGGTCCTGGACGAGGTATGGAACAAGCTCTTCATGGGCGTCTTCGGGACTGAAGAGGTCTCGAAGTACATGCTCCAGAGCTTCGCTCGTGCGATGGCCGGTGAAATAAAAGACAAGCGTCTGTTCTTCATCATCGGTGAGCCAAACTCAGGGAAGGGCACGGTCACGGAGGTCTTTCGTCTCGCATTCGCCTCCCAGTTTAACACCCTCAACGCGCAGGACTTCTGTGCCAAGAAGAGTGACGGCAACTCCGCTCTCTCCAACCAACATCTGGTTCAGGGGAGGGACAAACGCATCGCCTTTCTCAACGAGACCTCCAGAGCCAAAGGTCAGGAGTGGAACGCCCAGGCTATCAAGGTGTTCTCTAACGGCGGGGAGAGCATCTCGGGTCGTCTCAACTACGACCGTGAAGCCAAGTGCTTTATCAACCAGCAGACAGGCTTCTGTAACATGAATGACACCCCGAAGATAAACGGGTTTCAAAGTGATGTCAAGGTCCGGTGTGTGGCCGTGAGGACCGCGTACTCTTATGTTGCCCAGTCGGAGTATGACGAGAAGACGGCGAAATCTTTCGAGAAGGTAGCTGACGAAAACATCAAAGATGGATTTCTCCGTAGACCTGAGATCCTCCAGGCGTTTGCCCAGATGGTCTGTGAAGCCTACGGCCCGCAGAGACCCACGATGATTCAGCTTCGGTGTGCCTCAGTTCCACGTCTTATGCCAGCTCGAATGGCATAAACGATGGTCCCCCTTCCGCATGGGTCCTCACGTCCGGTGCTGATGCCTCTGCCACGCAACCAAATAGTATCGAATTTTTCGCAAGCACCGATGGCACGTGCACTGGCACACACGGTGACCTATCGAGTGATAACAGCCTGTTCAGGTGGGGTGCTTCCTCTGGTTCATGCTCCAGCTACGACTCCTGGTCGCCTCCACTTCCGTCCACGTGGCCGGTTAAGGGGAAGTACCTGAAGTTTACTTGCTCGGCAACTGATGTCACGTTTTACCAACTTTGTTCCGAAGGGTGTGCGACCAGTACGTGCGAAGATGGTGGCACAGCGCCCAAGTCTGAAGTCATAGGAAAATGCATGGATCAAGCGAATGCTGGATATCCAGACTACAAGATTTACGACTTTGTAGGATGCGATGATGCCGTCACCGCCGAGGCCGCCGAGGACTCTGGTGCGGGTACATTATCTTATTTGGCTAGTGCCTGCGCTGTTACTGCATTGTTGCTGCTTGTATAGTTTTAGATGTCTAGAGGGCACAAAGGAAGTAAACAAGTATCTACGAGAAAACAGCTAATCTAATACAAAGTTCTCAATCGTTCACAAAGGAAGGAAGGGGTAATCGAGCCTGGAATGGCGCCCTTGTAAAATGTGATTGATGTACATAATTTATTCTACCCCATGTTTGTATATGCCGTCTCGTCAACTTCGGTGCTACGAGATGCATGACCATGTAAAAAATATCCGCCGTATGTATGTCGACGAGCGACGACTACATGACACCCCCCTATGCTTGGGAGAACATCGCCCGTTTCTTACCCAAAGATAAGGTGTGCTACGAACCCTTTTACGGAGACGGAAAGTCAGGCGAGGTGCTGAGAGGTCTGGGACTCGAGGTGATTCACGAGGACACAGACTTCTTCACAAACACATACGACTTCGACTACATATGTACCAACCCGCCGTTCTCGAAACTGAAACAAATATTCGCCGAGTTGAAAGCGATCGGTAAACCCTTCGTCCTCTTGTGTCCCTGTACGACCCTGACCACCAAGTATTTCTCCACACACTTTGCAGATGACATCAAAATCATCGTGCCTCCACGAAGGATACACTTCGAGAAGCTCGTGGACGGTAAGCCTGTCGAGAACTACAAGAGCCGGTGTAACTTCGACTGTTTGTATTATTGTTGGAAAATGAATCTGCCCAAGGATTTGGTGTGGCTGACAGCATACTCAGCGTCCATGGCGGATCGATAAAAATGACTGCGCCGACTTGGTCGCCAAGGGCGAGAACAGCATCTTTCAAAGTGCTGTACATGTGTTCGTTGAAGCTTCGTAGGTATGCAGACCTAATATTTCTAAACTTGCGTACCCCAGACTGTGTCTTGTGTAACCTCGTCGGGACAGTACCGAATCTGTGGGACGCTTCCAATATGGCAGTCTGCGATGAGTCCGAGGTCTGCGTAACTCATCGAGAACACACTCAAATTTGTCCATGATGGTGGCATGACATGTCTAAGCATGTTAAGCTTACGAAACTATATGTGCGCAGTCTTTCAAAATATATTTGCAGTACGCGTACGGTCTCCGACACTGCTTTCGGGCAGAACGCTCTTAGTAACGCACTCGGCGATCACCCCGAGGTCTGCGTAACTTAATGAAAACACTTTGGATTATAGCCAAACTTGTCCAGGATGTTCCCTCAACATGTCCAAACATGTTAAGCTTATAAAACTTTTATGTGCACTATACATTTGCAGTATCCGTCGCTGTGCGACGTCAGCGTCACGAGGTTGCGGGGTTCACGGAATCTGCTGTGGGTTTAGGGGCAGTAGGGGCGAGATGTTGGAACATGCTTAGGAAGGTTAGATAAGCTCGTGAGAGCTATAAAATAGCACCCCCACCGCCCCCAAGCTCCAAAAGATAAAACCGCCGAGTATGACGGGCGCCTGATACCCGAAAAACACACGTCAGTTTTCCAACTTTTGTTACGTATCTTTCACAAGCTTGAGACGTGTCTGTACCTTCACGTGCACGTGAGCAGCAAAAGAACATCTCACCCAAGCTCACGTTCACGACGGGCACGTGTCGACTAGGCTGCGTAGAAACACGAAACCATGAAGGTGGCGAGTCTTTTCTCCGGGATCGGCGGGCTTGATCTAGGGTTGGAAGAGGCTGGACATGAGGTGATCCTACAGGTCGAACGAGATCCACACTGCGTGCAGGTTCTCCAGCACCGCTTCCCTGGGCGCGAACTACACACGGACGTCGCTGGCATCCACGCATTGCCCCCAGAGACAGAGCTTCTCGCAGCTGGCTTCCCGTGTCAGGTATGAACCTCCCATTTTCCTGAGCCACGTCACGTCAAACTCTCTGACACCTCAAAAAACCTTCTCACAGGACGTGAGTATGGTTAACCCAACTCGCCCTGGCCTCCAACGAGGCTGGAAGACCGGGCTATGCTCGCATGTATTTCGTTTGCTACGGAATCGCAAGGTGCCCTGGGTATTATTGGAGAACGTTCCCGGTCTGTTGCTGTGGCATCTCTCTGGCGATCAACCCCAGGAGCCCGCCATCTCTTACGTTGTTGAAGAACTCGAGAACTTGGGGTATAGCTGGGCTCACCGTGTGATCAGTTTGACTGGCTTTGGTCTTCCCCAATGTCGTCGTCGTGTTTTTATCGTCGCGAGCCTCCATGGAGACCCAAGAGATGTGCTTCTTTCTGCTGAAAGTGCATGCAAAGGTCAATGCATCGATTTGAACCTTGGGGGAAACGATATCGGAGCGCCTCAAGAGTGCTACACATGTTTTCAGACTCCTCCGCATCGTCAACCGAAAAAAACCATCGCTTGTGTGGATCTTGCGGAGAAGCGCTTCGCTCCAAGTGTTCACGAGATACATACACTGACCACATCCAACGGAAGGCGAACCTGTCTTGTGGAAGATCTTGGAAACGGTAAGGGTCGCGCCTTTGGTCTCCACATAGAGGATGCGGAGCGAATGAATGGATTC
>JACLAC010003095.1_pt1 | contig 10320 bp, 4 predicted proteins | sample 8027881 | NCBI WGS metagenome assembly JACLAC01 (sample SAMN15725517, study PRJNA655200) | protist metagenome | isolation source: fluorescence activated cell sorting (FACS) single amplified genomes of... | place: Spain: Blaines Bay Microbial Observatory, Mediterranean Sea | collected 2016-01-19 | reverse complement strand
CGTAGCCTTTGTCGACCATAAACGATACTGCGTCGCTCACGTCGTCTTGCATAAGTTGACCCCATTGCTTATAGCCTGCCGCTTCAAACGCTTTGCCGTATCCGGTAGACCCTCGAAAGTTAGGTTTAACCACGATATAACCTCGGGTGGATAAAAACTGGGCAAAGTCGTCGTAGCTGGCGCGCGAGCGCGCTTGTGGCCCTCCGTGGGGTAACACCACCATGGGAAAGCGCTTTCCCTTTTGATAGTCTACGGGTAACAATATGTACATCCGAATGGCTTGCTTGTCTCGTGTGAGATAGGTAGCAATGGCAGGAAAGGACAAATGGTTCGTCGCGAGATCGGGGTATGAATGTTGTAATAGGCCTAACTGATTGGCCGATTGGCGGTACAAATAATAAGAACCTGGGTTATCCGCACCCCACACCTTCACAATAAACTTCTCTCGGTTAAGGTTATAAGAGCTTATCGAAAAGTTATAATCGCCTATCTGGCGAGCAACTTTGTCGTAAAAATCTTGAAATGCTTTGTCGAAAAAGCGGTACCTTATATAATCTTTCTCGAGCGAATACCCTATAATCTCTTTGGTTCGAGAATTGGTGATAGGCCCTCTAATATCTTGGCCTGGGATACTCACAATGGTTTTAAACTGTTTACTCTCCTTGTCGTAGCTTACCAACTCGTAATAACCGGTATCCTCGTTGATCTTTCGATAAATCAACCTATTGTCGATTAACCCTACGAGACCTTCGGTCTCAATGCTATCGTCAGAATCTTCGTTTAGGCGTATTTTATCGATCTTTTGCCACTTTCCTTTTGGCGTGCGTTCATAGATGATAATGGTTTTGGCGATGCGTTTGTAATCTAGACGGTATTGGACTTTTCCGTCGACATCATTCACAAAAGTAAAGGTGTATCGTGAGCCTTTTACGACTTCTTTCGTCTCACCGTTGTAGACATTCACTTTAATAAGTGCAATACGTTGGTTTTTAATCACCGACATGAGCACATGTTCTTTGTCGTTGGGCAAATAATGTTGAATACGCGATAGATTAAAGTTCCCCTTCACTTGACGCACGTCATCTAGTAACACAATTTGGTTTTTACTGTCGACATCCATGGCAAGTGTTCGCCTAAATTGGAAATACTCTTTGATGTCAAAGTCTTCATCCTTTTTTGACTTTCGCCTGATGCGTTTGGTGTTATAAGGTACCAATACATTCACTAAAAGACGTTCATTATTTGCCCAGTTGACAGAGGTTGGGCGAACAATGTCATCGCCTAGTTTTCCCACTGTGGGGGTTCCTGTGGCTTGCAAATCTTGTACAGTCACAATACGAAGGCCTTCTTTGTCCCAGACTTGGGCCAAGTAGCGTCCATTGGGTGAAAGCTTTACATCTCGTAAGAAGGGGTCTTTTAAAAAATCTTCTAGGGTGGGTGTCGCGATCACCCAAGATGTGCTAAATAGCAACCAGCAAGTGATGATTAAATATACAAGCGTTTTGACTGTTGGAATCATTTGAGATTGTTCACCTTTTCTGTTTCTCCATGCGAGAGGGGGATTATACACATAATGGCTATAGCCACAAAGCACTAAAATCCCAGTCAGCCAGGTGAAGTTATAGTAACATTGCTGTTTAAAGTAAGACCCAGGTTAATTGTTTAACCTATCGATAAAAACGGACTTTTACATGAAGATGTTGCCCCTTCTTAAACTCATCCTCTGGTTCATGCTCTCTAACATGGCGCTGGCGGAAACCACCAAGTTTATGGTGAATGTGGACGGGCAAGCGCGCATCGACACCGAGTCGCTTATGCATAAAGACGGCTTTATTCAGTATCAGGTGATCACCAATTATCCTCAATCTGTGGTGAAAAGAGATACGAAGAGGACCTACCAATACTATGTGAATAGCACAATAGAATATAAGATGTTTCATTGTGGCAGTGCATCACAAACGACACTTTTCACCGAGTTTTACGAGAAATTAGGAAACCGGCCGATTTATCAAACGGTCGTCACCGAAACTAAGCTGTTTGAGGAGTATCGGCAAGGAGGGGACTGGAAGCATAGAAAGCAATTAACCGACTATTGTAAAATATATAAGGCTTCTTCCACCGCCATACCTTATAAGACGGTGTCGTCTAGGCGATCAGCTCCGGTTAAGGTGGATGTGTCGACGATAGCGCCTGGTCAATGGAAAGAGGTGACTTGGAATGGGCAGAGTATTCTTATCTATTATCGTACAAAACAACAGATTGAATCCCTAAAAGATAAAAGTCAAAGACGTTATACCGATTATTCTGGTCAAATGACAGCACTTAGCTACTTTAAACGTTTTTCTAGTAGTACAAACTTTATTGATCCTCTGTGGTTAAAGGCGCGTGAGCTTAGGTCTATTACGCCCGAATTTTTGGTGGTCAATCGCACGTCACCTTCGCATTGCCTTGTTACGGTTAATCCTAAAAACGGCGGATTTTTATATGATTCTTGCCGAGGTTACCGTTTTGATCTAGCAGGAAGAGCCTTTCGAGGTAGCTCCACCAATTTAACCATACCCCCTCACGAATTTGTAGCCACCAAGCAGTTACTCATTGGTACGCACGATGGCAATAGTGAGGCGCTGATCCCTGTCGACCCTGTGAACCCAGAGCTTTTACCGCCGGATTACCTCGCGCTTAGGTCGGCCACTAAAAATGATGTTACTGGGGTAAAACTAGCGCTAGAAAAAGGGGCGAATGTGAATACGTCCCTATTGTCTAAGACCTCCTTGTTAAATTTGGCTGTGCGCAAGGGGAATGTTGATATGGCGAAGCTACTGTTGGCCTCGGGGGCTCAAGTGAACAGGATCAGTGAGCTTGGGTATCTCCCCATAGATTTAGCACTAAGCGTCGGTAATATCGATATGGCTAAGTTACTGGTCGAGCATAGAAGCCCGGTGGGTATTGTTTATAATAGCAGTGGACAGTATTCCAAACATGCGATTTGCTTAGGCATCCATTATAACTATCTCGCGGTATTTGAGTTTCTTAAATCCAATGGGTTTAACCCGTTTAAACACTGGGGGTTTATGAGTCCCTGCGTCGACGCCTTACCCCAAGAGCAACAAGACTTGTTTCATTCTATGTTTTCGTTGTCGGATTATGTGTCTGAGCGTGAATAAGGTTAAAACGAAGGTCCCTTTGCCATCATAGTGCATGCAAAGATGTGAGCAGCAACACTGCCTTAAAAGCCTTATTTATTGATCGAGACTAATGGGTGTCAATAGGGTGTGCCAGCTGAGCAGTCTGTCGGGTTAATATCACTCACATAGCTACCAAAAGAAACATGTTAACAAATAGATATGTATATTTATTGATGCATGTATAAAATATCAGTATATTAAAAGACCACTCACAAAAGGAACACAGGTCTTATGTCTGATATCCCCCATAAGGCGCACGATAAGTTTATACGCTCCGGGTTACGTTATAAAAGGGCGTGTCGTAGCTTTGTACAGCTTGTTCTACCCAAAAAATATAGCAAAGCACTGGATATGCGGACGGTGAGGCATGAAAACACCCACTATCTAAGCAAAAAATTTCACGAAACGTTTAGCGATACAGCTCTGAGTGTGAGAATCCGTGGTATGGACAAGCGCTTATGGATATTGCTGGAGCATTTATCAAACGCACAGCCCATGGCTCCTTTTCGTCTGGATCATTACATGTTCGAAATGCTATACGAGCCGTATAGAAAAGATAAACGTCGACCTGTACCGGAGGTCTATTCGTTGGTACTATATCATGGCAAGAGCACTCCCTTCCCAGAGAGCTTAGATCTAGTCGATTGCTTTGATAACTCACTGGGTGTCGCTAGCGATAGATACAAAAATATTTCCCCTATTCCGATAGTGGATTTGAACGAGATGACCGACGCCCAACTCAAACCGTATGACTACGCGGGGGTGTTATGCCGGGCACTCAAACATATCCGTGACGATGACATAAGCGAATGCTTACTTGACATAGTCGATGATCTCGGTGGCTACAATGTAAGCGATTCCTCACATCAAGATTTTGTGGATTTAGTGTTATACTACCTGCTAGGTACCGGCAACGTGAAAGACATCGACCGTACCCTGGCGATGGTCGAGCAATTACAGAGTCCATTAGGAGAAAACGTGATGACAGCAGCAGAACAGTTAATGGCTAAGGGCCATAAAAAAGGCCGAGAAGAAGGGCACAAAGACGTTGCCATTAACCTGCTAAAAGCGGGTTCAGATCTCAAGTTTGTGGCCCAAATGAGCAAACTTAAGTTGGCAGAGGTAAAGCAAATTAAGCTGGCCTTAGATGCTAAGAACGACGAGTAAGACCCAGGAACGCCGATTCGAGTGTCCATTTCTTTAGGCACTCACTCACTTAGAGCAAAGCTAACCCCGGTATAGTTACTGTCCCTTTTTTCTTCTTTTTTCTTTCTTGACATCAGACACTCGACCGCTCATTATTTGTACTTTCTGTATTTTGATCGAAAACTAGGCAGGGAGGTTGTCATAATCCTTGGCCGGTGGTTTAAGTTTTGGCGGGGCCTTATAACTTAAATCCGCTTTTTTACCGAGCAACTGCGTACTTTTTTATAGCCCAAAGCCCACTTTCCGGCCTTTACAAGGTGGGAATTGCTTTGGAGGGGGAAGTTTTAGTAAAAAAGTACAGGCTTATCGAAATGAGCGAATACTAATAAAACAAATAAGGTTTCATCTGATGTTTAAATTTTATATATACCCCATGGTGCTGTTGGCCGTATTAGGGCTGAGTGCTTGCGGCGGAGGAGGTTCTGGTTCCGGTGGGCAGGGCGTCACGCCCCAACCGAGCACGGCTCCAACTGAAACAGCACAACCGGTGGCTTCGCCATCGCCTTCTCCTAGTGCTTCACCCGAGGCTTCCCCTAGCCCCACGGCTAACCCAGAAGTACTGTCACGCGAAAAAGCAGTAGAGGAGATGGGGGTGGGGATCAACTTAGGCAATACCTTCGACGCACCGGAGGAGGGGGCCTGGGCACCGGCAGCCGAGCAGTTTTACTTTACCGCATTTAAGGATGCTGGGTTTAACAATGTACGTATCCCTGTGACTTGGGACACGCACGTGGCAAGCACCTTCCCGTATCAGGTGGACCCGGCGTATATGGACCGTATTGAGCAAGTGGTGGATTGGGCGCTGGCCGAGGGCCTGTACGTGATACTAAACGCGCACCATGAAGTGTGGATTCAGGAAAACTATAGCCAGGCGAACCAAGACCGGTTTGATGCAATTTGGCGGCAAATTGCCGAGCGTTTTCAAGGCAAATCCCCCCGGTTACTGTGGGAGATTCTTAACGAGCCTGTGGGCATGACCGCAGAAGAGGTGGATGACCTCAACGCGAGAATACTCGGGATTATGCGCGAGGAGAGCCCGACCCGTTTGGTGATTTTCTCGGGCAATGGCTTTACGCCGCTGGATGCTTTGGTCGCGGCGAAGGTGCCCGATGTGAATGATGACTATTTGATTGGTAACTTCCACTCTTATGACCCCTGGCCTTTTGCCGGCCAATGCACCCGTCGCTGGGGAAGCGAGCAGGATATGGCCGATTTAGAAGGCATTTACGACCGTGCCAAAGCCTGGTCGGATACGAACGGAATCCCCGTGACCATCAATGAGTTTGGCGTTGCACATAACGACTTTCTTAACCCCGAAAATGTGTGTAACGAAGAGGACCGCTTAAACTACCTACGTGCACACGTGCGATTGGGGATCGAACGTGGCCTGGGGATGACCTTTTGGGATGATGCCGGATCGTTTGGCTCGTATAACCGACTGGACAATACTTGGGGGCCAGAGAAAGATATTCTGGTGGCGCCTAACTTTTTGCCATAAGGTTTCATTCTAATTTTGTTCTAAGGAGGGGGGTAACCCCTTCTTTTGGTGTGAGCCGAAACTTTTACTTGCGAAATAGCTTAAGATTTTTTTAATACTGCCGACAATTAAACTACGCACAGGCATACCCTGCGTAATGATGATTTAATGATAGAAAAAGGTGTACACCCGCATGAGTCGCAGTTCATATATGCAAGCAACAGCAAAAATTACCTTTGTGACCGACGCGGTAGATGAGCGAAGTCAGGCTGAACAAGCGCTACGTCGAGAAATAGACAGGGCGCAAAGAGCTTGGCAGGAAAGCGTTGAGTGTGTCCATAGTGTTGACAAGTTAACTAGTGTAACCCGTACCTCCTAAAAAGACTCCGATGGGGTCAACGATCGGCATCGTGTGAGCCACCACTTCTTTGATTCTTTTGCCTGAATCTCTTTCTTTAATTAACTGCACAGCGCCAACAAAGCTATTGACCGTCATCGCGATACGGCGTGATTTCCCCGATTCTGCCAGCTTTTTGTCCTACGCACCACTAGGGTCGCCCGAAATAGCGGCGCCGGTAATGGCGTTTTATTGGTTATCGGGCAGGTCAAAAAGTGATCGACTTGTAGCGTCAATTCGTTTACTATACGTTCATATGAGGCCCCTATAGGGGCTAAAGGTATAAGCACAATGCGTATTAGAACATGACTTATATAAAGGAGTATTTAATGAAATATGACATCCTCTGTCGTTTGAAGGACTCAGCTATTGTTATCGCTTGCTTGCTAGTCACTATCCTTATATTCAGCAGCCAAAACATTCATTCGGTGATATAAGGTTATTCCTCCTCATCGGCATCACCACTGGAGGAGGTGTGTAAATGGGTGACAAGCTTATGAATGCGTTGATTACCGTCATGGGCAAGGGATAGTTGTTCAAACAGCTGATTAAACCGATGATCAAGCGCTTCTATCACCTCTTCGTCTGTTTCGTCTACGATAGTGTTTAAAAATTTTTGGAATTCCATCAGGTGGTGAGTCACGTAGTACGTCGACGAGTTCACGCTGGATATGGGGGTATGGATGTCTTGCTCGAACTTAGCAAGCAAGCTGACCAACGCCGACATTTTCTCCGATTGCGCCAGACGAGCTTGCGTCTGTTTTAAACAGTCGTTGGTGAGCTCCATCCGTTCATGGCTGCGTGTGAGTTGTTGCGTGCGAAATTGAACTTCTTTTTCGATGCTCCGATGGCGATTTAACAGTTTAAGGTGGGTTTTAATACGTGCGAATAATTCTCTTTTGGAGATAGGCTTGGTTAAATAATCGTTCCCGCCGCAGATGTAGCCTTCTTCTAGATCACTGACTTGGGTCTTGGCGGTGAGAAATAACACGGGTAATTGATTCACCGAATAGGTTTTTCGAATCTCTTTACAGGTCTGGTAACCGTTAAGGCTTGGCATCATCACATCGAGTAAGATCAAATCGATGCTCTCGCCGTTGTTTGCCTCTTTTTGGGCATTCAATCGCTCCAGTGCCTGATACCCCGAGGAACATTCACTGGTGCGATAGGACTTTAGCGCGAGCAAGTTGACCAATACGCGACGATTGACCGGTTCGTCGTCGACTATCAGAATATGATAATCGGCGTTGGCGCTATGGGCTTCATTTTCGGGTTCGTCGTTTTGTAGGGACTCTTCATCTTCTAGGGACTCTTCATTTTCTAGAGGCGCCTCGTCAATGGAGGTGTCTTGCTTGTCGATATCCATAAGTGATTGATCCGACTTCGATAAGGAAAATCGTACGGTCGTGCCCTGGTTAAGGGTCGACTCTATCTCAATATCGCCCCCATGGAGGTTCACCAGTTGTTTGGTCACGGCAAGGCCCAAACCGGTACCCCCAAAGCTCTCTTGGGTCTGGTCCTGCTCAAAGGCTTCAAACACCTTCTTCAGTTGGTCTTCGCCAATCCCTCTGCCGGTATCGACAATGTCTATCCATAGGGAGCTTCCCTGTGTGTGGCTACTAATGCTAATGCTGCCTTGCTCGGTAAATTTTATGGCATTGCCCACCAGATTGTACATGATTTGTTGTAAGCGGTTTTCATCGGCCATGACTGAAGATTGGTATTTGTCAATATTATTGATCAGTTTAACCGGTTTGGTATCGACCAGTGGTTGTGTTAAATAAATAATATTTTGTGTTAAAATATACAAATCCACGGCGGAGTGTTTAAGTTGAATCGACTTTTCTTTGAGCCGGGAGAAATCCAAAATATCGTTAATTAAGTAGGCTAAGCGTTTGCCGCTACCGACAATTAACTGTAAATTCTCCATGGTGATTTTACTGGGGGGGCCGCCGGCCCCCTCTATCAAGGCTTCGGATAAACCGATAATACCGTTTAAAGGCGTGCGTAATTCGTGAGAGGTGTTGGCCAAAAACGTGTCTTTCATTTTATCCACTTCACGTAAACGGTTGACGAGTTGGTGTTCGTCATGTGCTCGCTTATTTTGAATATAGGTGTAAATCGCCAGCCACAAAACGGCTATAAAACACAAAAGATAACAGGTTTTTGCCCACCCACTCAGCCACCACGGTGGCAGTATCCGCAGGCTCAGGGAGACGCCTTTTTCATTCCAAATTCCTTCGTTGTTGCTGGCCTTTACGTGAAATACGTAGTCGCCGGGATCGAGGTTGGTATAGGTCACGGTGCGGCGTGTTCCGATGTTATGCCATTGGGTGTCAAAGCCTTTTAATCGGTAAGCGTATTGGTTTTCTTCCGGTAAGCGGTAATTGAGTGCGGTAAATTTAAAGGAAAAAACGGTGTGTTCATGGGTGAGGGTGAGCGCTTGGGTATACGTGATGGACTTGTCCAAGGGGGAGTTTGGGCTGTTGATGGTGACTGGTTTATTGGCAATCTGGAAATGGGTAAGGACGACGTTAGGGATAGCAGTATTAGTAAATATATCGTCAGGGTGAACAATGGTGAGCCCTTCGGTACTGCCGATCACCAATTCGCCCGTGGATGTCATAATGCTGGCCGCTTTCGGGAAAGTCTTGCCCGCTAAACCATGGCGTTGGAAGTAATTTTGAAAGCTGCCGTCGTTAGGACGATAACGCGATAAGCCTTTCTCGGTGACCATCCAGATATCGTGGGTTGGGTGGTCTTTGTGGGATAGTATCACGTTCACCGAGTTATCGGCGAGACCGTGTTTTTCGGAAAAAAGCCGGAAGACCTTGGCTTTAGGGTCATAGCGATTCACACCGTTGCCTCGGGAGCCAAACCAAAGGTACCCTTGCGCATCTTCGGCAATACTTTTGATCACCCCTTTGCTAATGGTATTGGTCGCGCCTGGGCGGTGTGCGTGGTGCTTAAGTTTTCCTGTCGTTGGGGAGAGGGAGTATAAACCATTAAAGCTCGCTGCCCAGAGGGTTCGGCGGCTGTCTTCGAAAAACGACACAACACGCCCATAGCTACTACGCGCGGCCAATGCACTGAGTTTGTAACTGAAAAAGTCATCGGTGGCGGGTTGGTAGCGTTGAAAGTGGCTGTCAGCCCCCCCCGACCCAAATACGGTTTTGGCTGTCTTGATACAACGACCAGACCTCCATATTCGCTAAGCTGTTGGGGGTATCTTTTTGTGAGACGTATTGGTGAAATATACCCGTAGTGGGGTCTAGGCGATTTAAGCCGCCTCGCCAGGTGCCTATCCAGACCTGTTGCTGGTGGTCTTCCAATACCGAAACCACGGGGTTGGCGGATAAACTGTGAGGGTTATTCGGCTCGTGTTGGTAACGTGTCACGCTATTGTCGCTTCGGTTAAGGTGATGGAGCCCTAGCTCGGTGCCCACCCACAGACTACCGTCGTGGCTTTCGGCGACCGACAAAATGGAATTATGGCTTAAGCTATTGGTGTCGGTGCTGTTGTGTTTATAAATACGAAAACGTGAGGCGTAGGGATCGATCATGGAAAGCCCGGTGGGATAGTGGCTTAACCATACGTCGCCGCTGTGGTCGGTGAACAGACTGCTCACGTGGTTCATCATCAGGCTAGTGGCGTCGCCCGGGATGTTTTTATAGCGTTGGATCACGGCCGGGTCACCGCCAACAAACACGTTCAAGCCATCGTTGGTGCCCACCAAGACATGATTATGTGCATTGCTGGTGATACTCCAGATGATGTTGTTGGTGATGCTGTTGGGGGTATCGGGTAAATGGAACAAGGGGAGGATGTTTTGGGTGTTGGGGTTTATACGGTATAAGCCGTCGCTAGTGCCCACCCAGATAAACCCTTGGTGGTCTTCGTGGAGGGCGGTGATGTGTTCGCTGCGAAGGCCATGGGGGGCGTGAGGGTAATGGTGGATAAGGGAAAAGTCTTGGCTATCGAAGCAGTACAAGCCGTCTTTTTGGCTGCCTACCCATACCTTGCCGGTGCTGTCTTGGAGGAGTTCAAAAAAGTG
>JACLAC010010944.1_pt1 | contig 10321 bp, 13 predicted proteins | sample 8027881 | NCBI WGS metagenome assembly JACLAC01 (sample SAMN15725517, study PRJNA655200) | protist metagenome | isolation source: fluorescence activated cell sorting (FACS) single amplified genomes of... | place: Spain: Blaines Bay Microbial Observatory, Mediterranean Sea | collected 2016-01-19 | reverse complement strand
TTCGCTGAAGCCTCTTACATAGAGCCAGCTATTAGGAATGATCTTTGGCCATTCAGTAGGGTTGGCCGTAGCGTTCAGGCCTACTGTTGAGGGCGTAGTGCAACGAGAATGCATATATCCGCTTTGTTGGCTACTTGAAGTTGACACACAACCTAATATTAGAACAATGACAATGGATTTTGTGATTTTCTTAGGTCTAAGGTGGGCGTTGGTCAAATCACTCATGCTGTGATTCTTCTCTTGCTTTGGATATTATAAAAGGGGTGATTGGTAAGGTGGCCAGCCGTAAGCTGGCGGTGACGGCGACAAACAGCTGGTCACTGGGCGTTTTTTATAAAGCCTTTTTCAATTCGTCAAGACGGCACTGCAAATTCGCACTAATGGGCAGACAAATATAATAAGCGATGAGAGTGCCGTACAAAGCAGTCAATAGAGCTAACGCCAGGTGTGGACTGATTTCTGCAAGTTCATTTTTGTCGGGGCCGACGCTTCGTAAAAGAGAATAAGGCCGATCAAGGTGCCTACCCATCCTGTCGCCTGTGCGTATGTCTTCATCTTTGTAAACATGACGATTCCTATTTCTAACTCTCCAATGACTTTGTTTTGATCTGCCCGTGGCTTAGGGGGTATCACCGTGTGACCAAAGTAGCAAGGTAGGTTAACAATATTCTGAAGTGGAAAGCTAAATAATGAGAGCCCTATAGTGGGGCCAACTACTAAAAGTGCAGACGGAGCAAAAAAGAAACCTAAGGGGTTTTCCGTAGCTAATAGTACTAATACGAAAGCAGATAAAAAACCAACGATGGTTGCGCTGTCCATGAGTCCAAACCTCCTGCCAAAGGTGAGATGAGTGTGCCGGTTTCGTAGAATACAATACCGACCAGTAGAGCGGTAATTTCATGAAGAACGATGTGGCAGGCAACTCGCATTAAGCAATGCGGAGCTTAATTTATTAAAATTGTAAAAGAGGTAATTGATAAAGGTGGCCAGGCCAGCCGTAAGCTGGCGGTAACGGCGGCGTGGCCCTCATCCGGGACTGGATCAACTGGCTTCCGAAGAGTGAGTGGGCTGGAAATTGTGAATTAAATGAAGGTTTCAAACTGTAGGAAGCATAAACCCATAAAGTCAAAGACATGAAACAAAAAATAACCCGCAGGTCTTTTGTCAGAACCACCGGAATAGCTGCAGGCTCTGCTCCATTTGTTCCCTCAATGAAAGCCCTTGTAGGACACCAGGAAGCGTCAGAGTTGGACGAGATTTTGGCGATAGACCTGCTGATTGTAAAGGAACCGAGATCGCAAGCCGAGTCACGATTGCAGGTCATCCGGTTGACGACTCGGAGCGGCGCTACAGGCTATGGGGATTATCTTGATTATGGTCTACCCGCTAAGAATGCGGAAGAGACACTTGCACGGTTGGTGAACCGTTATGCCGAACAGGATCATAAGACAGATATCTTCCTGACCGATCCTTCAATGCGGGCCGTCGGGGGCGGGCACACCGTACTGGGGAAGACTGCCGCACAAATCCTAAATGCCCCCCCCGTCATGGATCTGCGCTTTGGTGCGTTTTTTCCCAGAGAAGGATTTGGCCCGATGTGGCAGGGCCCCGGAAAATCAGGAATGGGCATTGCCCTGCAGGCAGCCTTACTCAACCTCGCAGAGGAGAAGAGTCCATGGCGGATGCGACTCTGTCCGTCGATTACGACAGACCTGGTGGTAGACGGCAAGCGGCGGTTCCGTACTACTGACGAAATGCGGAAGACGGTTGCGTCGCTCAGGAAATCTGGCTTTACCGCATTCCGGCTGGAACTGGCTGGCGCCCTCGAGGCTGAGATGACGGCGCGCGGCGAATGTGCACCTTACCGCTACCCGATGGAGGTGATGGGCCATATAGACAGCCTGGTGTTAGCGTCGAAAGAGGCCGCTGGCACGGAAATGGATTTGGTCCTCGCCGCCAACATGAACTTGAGTACGGATGGCATGACCTTCCTGGCATTGCATTGCCAAAGGAACGAGGTGACTCTGTTCGAGAACCCCATGGCACTCCGGCACCTGCACGCACAAGCGGAGGCACGCAAGGAGTTTAAGATGCCCATAGGGTTTGGCGGAGATTATCATGTGATCGAAGACTTCGTCCAGGGCATCAAGAAGCACGCCGGCACGGTACTGGTACCGGATGCTGGCCTCATTGGCGGGGTGACAATGCTCGCTCAGACGGCGGACCTGGCAAAGGAAGCCAAGCTAAAGGTGGCTCCAATGGTGCAAGGTGGTCCACTTTCATTGCTGGCGGTCGCACGGTCGCTCTCCGGACGCGATGAAGTGCTGTGGGTGACATCACCCTACCAGGAGCAATGGTTGCAGGAGGACGGTGTTCTGAAGATACCCTTAAGTATGACGAACGGGTATCTTGTTGCGGAATCGTGTGAGGTTGAAGAAAATAAGTTTCAGGTTAGGCGCATCGCCGAAGTAGAAACAAAAACCAAGGAAAAATGATGGACCATCAAGTCCGCATTGAAGCACTGGAACTACTCGTGTTGCAACATAATCTCGAGCAGCGGCGCGTACTAAAAGTCATCTCGAGCACAGGTGCTGCTGGATATGCGGATTTTCCGGACATCGACTACGCACCGGCACTGGGCGGTGTCGCCAAGAACTATCTGATCGGTGCCAATCCCTATGCCGTGGAAGCCATCTGGTCAAAGTTGCGGCAGACCGGTGTCCTCTGTTCGCATCGCACAGCCTTGGATTATGCACTATGGGACCTGCTCGGTCGGGAAATCGGTAAGCCTGTGTACGAATTGCTCGGCGGTCCGGTGCGCGACCGAATCAGGATATACCATTATAGCAAGCCGAGCCAGGACAAACTATTTAATGAAGACGCATGGCGCACCTTGGCTCGAGAATTCGCCCAGGATCCAGGTGCGGCCCTGAAGACGGATCCGTGGTTAGATTTCGAAAGATTTAGCGGCAAAAAAACCTGGGAGGTTGCTGTCGACAAGGGCGGCGGGAAAATGCCAACCGAAGAGAACATGGCCTATAACGAAATGGTTTTCCGTTGCCTTCGCGAAGGGGGGGGCGACAAGCTGGACCTGATCCACGGCGGCCACGGACAGTGCTCTGCACAAGGGGCAATTGCGACCTGCAAACGGCTGGAACAGTATGACCTTCTCTGGATGGAGGAGCCGGTTGCACCAACCTGTAGCATGGATGAAATGGCCAAAGTGGCAGGTGCCACCACGATCCCCATTGCTACGGGAGAAAACCTTCAGGGTCTTGAAGACTTTTCCCGTCTGATCGATAAGCGCGCGGCCTCGGTTCTCAACCTGTCGCCTCCCAACGTGGGCGGACTGACGGAAGCGCGCAAGATCGCAACCCTGGCAGAAGTGCGGGGTATGCAGATTGCGCCGCATTTCTTTTCGTATGGTCCTTTATCCTGGTTGGCAATGGCAAACCTTTGCATGGCCATACCCAATGTGTTGATTCTTGAAGCAAATGCTATGAGAGAAATGAAACCGTTCCAGTCCGGCAATGAAGCGAGGAACAAGAATCTCTTTTTCAAAGAACCTATCAAATTCAACGGATACTACTTTGTGCCCTCTGGTAAACCGGGATTGGGTTATGAATACGATGAGAAATTTGTTGTGAGCCGGAAAAGGTTGGCGTGAAAGAATTTGTACCATGAACAAAAAACTCTATTAAGGATGAAAATTAAATTTATTATGTACCTGATCATTATTCTCACTTCAGGTTTTTTATTAAGCGCTCACAGCCAGGACGAGATCCCGGAGGATGTCCCTATCATCAGTTACGGCATTTTCCCCAAGCAGTATGAATCAGATGAACAGTTCTCGCATTTACTGGGGTTTTTGAAGGAATATCCCGATTCAGTGGATGAGATTGCCTTGATGGATGAAAACTTCCCCGCGCCCGCCGGACTGCAGCTTGAAGCGGTAGAGAAACTGGCAGAAAGGCTGGAAAAACGCAGAGTCCCACCCCAGCAGGAGTGGAACTTCGCTATCTCTTGCAGCGCGTCTCTGACCCCAACAAGGCGGGCGCCGGTTGGGCGCGGCCTCTTGCCTGGGCCGGGCGCACGTAACAGAGCGATATCGCGGAAGTGTTGTAGGAACACGGCGGGACGTTCAGTTGAAATGCAGGTAGAGCCACACCCACGTTCCGTATATCGCCAGAGGCGACGGTGGTCAGCGACCTGAGGATTTCAAGTTCAACTAAGTCTGCTTCCACCTGGCCGCAGCCAACGCCTCCGCACTACTCGTCTTACCCGCTGCATCCAACGCCTCGATAGCCGCACCATATCGCTCTTAGTTCGCATGATCGTAACGCTTGGTCATCGCCATCGACTTGTGGCCGGCGAGGTAGTTGACCTGCTCGATGGGGACGCTGAGGTCGAGTAGGCGAGTGACAAAGGTATGCCGGAGATCGTGGGGGCGGACATGGCCGAGGCCGGCTCGATGGCCTGCCGAGGAAAGGCTTTTGCGAATCGACGTATAGGGGACGATCCGGTGCCGGGCGGGGCAGCGGTATTCGCGGACCTTGCCCCCTCAGTTGCCATTGGTGTCGGTGCGCACATCTAAGACCAATCGATTCTCCATAAAATCAATTTATAAACAGATCCACGTATTCCACTGTCAACGAGCCGACAGAACTGACAAAAGCCCTTCTGTCGGTTCCGTCAGTGCCTACGTCTTGTATATCCGACGACGGTAAGTTCGGCGCTTGGAACCGAAAAGGCATCGGGCGCGAGCTTAAGCCTGGGCCATGATGTAGTGTTACCGATGTCGTCAAGATCGACCCACTGAGTCTTTCACTCAGCGAATTGACCATCGGTCTACAAAATAAGTCGGGCTTGTGTTTCTGAGGTGCTGACTTTAAAGAAGGGCAAAAAAGGAAAGCTTCATCACACGGACATTCAACGTACGTGCTATGCACGAGTGGTCATCGCGGGTTGGCGCCAACATTACAATCGAGAAAGACCCCATAGTCGACTCGACTATCTAAGCCCGGAAGACTTTATACATACCAAAATACTCACACCCTAACTGGGCCAATTATTAGGTCCCGCTCAGGATCATTTGTTCGTAATGCGGAACGGCCACTTGAGCCAAGACATTGACCTTCGCAACTGTCCGCCATCTGAACTCAACTGTCACTCGTAGCACATGTCCACAGTGCCGCCAGTGATATTAGTAACGCGGTTGTTGCGGTCACCCTGGCCCTCAAAATCGCAATAGTCTTCTTTTATGTAGACGCCATCGCGGAGGGTGAGGTTTTGAAGGGTTACGTTGTAGGATGTTGCATAATTATTTCCAGCGCCGGTATTGGTGGAAGCGTTGCTTAATACAATTCTCAGGGACTCCGCGGTATCGCCGCTCGAGACAGTTCCCGATGATGCTGCAATGGTCGTGTTGTAGGCGTTTTGTAGTAAGATCGGAGTGTTATCATGGTCACCGAGGTCAATCGAATCGATTGTAAGACCGCCGCTTGCCGAGACCGAGAAAATACCCCGCCCGCCGCCTCGGGCGTAAACACTGCCAACATGAACATTTCCAGCCGGCCATTCGTCGCCAATTTTGCCGTTCGAGTTAGCAACTCTAAATGCGGCGTAAGTACTCAAGTATGCGCACTCATTGCATACGACACTGCCGATCTGGACATTGACTGAGTTATTGAGAAGAAGCCCCGCGTTCGCCGTATGGTCGCCAATAAACTCACCAATTGTTAGGCCATCCACACCGTAAGTTTCTACACCGTGCCCGCCGGAATAGGAGACTGATACACGATCAATTACAATTTCATTGACTCGACCATCGGGCTCCGAGGACGGGTTGTTATCGATGCGAATCCCAAGCCCTGATTCTGGTTCCAAATCGAGGATAGCCTTACCAATATGTAGATGGCTCACACTGCGAAAAAACATGCCGTATTTTGGCGTACCAGTGATTCTGATATTTGGAATGTCGATATGGCTGCCAGGACGTACATAAATGGCTGCCCAGTCACCGGCGGGCGCCTCACCGACCACATTGATGGTACCGCACATATTGAATACCGTGTAGCTGGGAATACGCAGTGACCGGGTGTCGGCTGGTATGGTCCCATCACCCATTACCAAGACGCTCTGTTTGTACTCTCGGTCCTGGTCGAGGGTTGCATAAGCTTCCTGGACGGCGGTTATCATATCGGCACCGGACCAGACAGACGTTTCTCCGCTCGTGACCCGCCATCTGTCTTCTATTTTTTTCACTACGGCATCGTAACCGTCGGTATTGCCATTGCATGGGTACCAATCGAACGCCGGGGAATCCGTACCGTCGATGAGAACATCGCTGTCTATTTCGGGTGGGGGCGCCGCGTCTGGCTCAACCATAGTGCCTGGAATCACCACAATGGCATCGCGTTCTGCGAGTACGTCATTCCCGCAGCCTAATGCAGAGGCGGTCACTAAACCAACTAACCATAATCGGTGGCGTACTACTCGTGTAAGTTTCATTTGCATGTATCTCCTTGTGTTGACTAACCAGACAGAATGGGTCAATGCCATCACCCTCGGATTGAGGATGACGGCTGATTGATGGAAATAATTCCTGCCCGCCAATGTCACTATGCCGACAGTATACAAAACACCCCCGTCGCATCCAAGCGGCGGGGGCGGGCAGGAAATAATGATACGGGGTCACCTGGCCGATAGCGGCGATAGCGAGGCGTACATCGCAGGGCAGGGGAATCCGGAATCGGATCTCGCCCTTTATTCCGTCTGCTTCCACCTCGCCGCCGCCAATGCCTCCGCACTACTCGTCTTACCCGCTGCATCCAACGCCTCGATAGCCGCACCGTAGCGCTCCTCGTTCGCATGGTCGTAACGCTTGGTCATCGCCATCGACTTGTGGCCGGCGAGGTAGTTGACTTGCTGTATGGGGACGCTGAGATCGAGCATTCGTGTGATGATGCGATGGCGGAGATCGGTGGCGCCAGCAGCTCGAAGCGGCCTACCAGCAGACGGCGGGCGCCATCGCCGGCCTCTACGAGTTCGCACCGGATGCCGAGGTAGAGGCAGAAGTAGAGGCGCCGGCGGAGAATGGCCAGCTCGATCTCGAGTTGGTAGAGGCTTGATACCTATACCTACTTGAGTTGGTAGAGGCTTGATACCTATACCTTATATATAAGGAGTAGTTGCTATGGATATTGTAAAAGGGGTAATAGACAAGGCGGCCAGCCGTAAGCTGGCGGTGACGGCCAGCTTACGGCTGATCACTGGAGCGGCTTTTACGAAGCCTTTTTCAATTCGTCAAGCCGGCACTGCAACTTCGTACTAATGGGCATGCAGTAAAAATAAGCGATGATAGTGCCGTACAAAACAACAAATAGAGCTACTGCCACGGATGGACGGAGAGCGGCGGGATCAGTCATACTTCCAAGCATGAGAATAAGGCCGATCAAAAAGCCTACCCATCCTGTCGCCTGAGCGTATGACTTCATCTTTGTAAACATGACGATTGCTATTTCTAATTCGCCAATGATTTTGCTATTGTCGGCCCCTGGCTTCGGTGGTATAAATGCATAACCAAAGTAGCGAAATAAGCTACTAACATTATGTAGTGGAAAGCTAAATAACATGAGCCCAATTGTGCATCCAACTACGATTAGCACAGACGGAACATTGATGAAAACGTTGGGGGTTTCCATGGCTAATAGTACTAATATGTGAGACAATAAAAAGCCAACGAAGGATGCGATGTCCATGAGGCCAAACCTCCTGCCAAAGGTGAGATGAGTGTGCCGATTTCGCAGAATACAAAACCGACCATGAGGACGGTAATCTCATGAAGAACGATGTGGCAGGCAACTCGCATTAAGCAATGCGGAGCTTAATTTATGAAAATTGTAAAAGAGGTAATTGATAAAGGTGGCCAGGCCAGCCGTAAGCTGGCGGTGACGGCGGCAGCGGGTGCGGCAGCGGCTACGGGGATGGTAGACATCACCTTGCCGGTGGCTATTGTGGCCGCGGCGTAGGGTAGTGCTGCTACAATAGCCTTATCGGAAAGGTCAACCAGAGTCGCCGCCGCCCCGAGACAAGAAATCTTTAAATGCCTCACGAAAGCCATGATAGGCACTACGGCGCAGAAATACGCCAATGGGAAAAGTGAGTATTGCAAACAAGAGCGTCACCGCCAGTTTGGCTTCAGTGACGTTGTCTTCGTAATAGCCCAATCCGGCAGCGTACAAAAAATAGAGACCAATGAAAAACGCGCCCCAGGACAAGACCAACAGGGCGGAGTTTGGCACTCGCGGGATAGGTGCTTCGTCTTCAATGCTATATTGAGAGACTTCGGCCTCGGGCGCCGTTGCTGATGACACCTCACTGCCCTGATCGGACCCTAAAAATTCGCCTTCTGGTTTCTCTTCTGCCATAGAGAAAAAGCTCCCCTCATTATTGGAGGACTATATGATAAGCTTCAGAGAAATCATCGACAAGGTGGCCAGCTGTAAGCTGGCGGTGACGGCGGTAGCGGCTACCGGGACTACTGAGATGACCTGGCCTATGGGGTGGTAGCGGTGGCTTAGGTGGCATATATCGTAAGTCAAAAGGTGGTGGATATGTCGGGCGAGTGAGACGCCGGAGGGGGATATAAAATGGTGGAGCAGCCAAATCGCACACATCCCGTGTTCACTTTTTGGATTATGACAGGAGTTCGTTCAATGCATCCTCGATGACGATATCGGCCTGTTTGTCCATACCTGGCAAACCTGCCAAATGGCCCATTTCAGACGGAAGCACGCGCAATTCAGCATTTGGCATTTGGGAAACCTCTATCTCGCTATCTTGCGGAGGAAAATACAGATCTGTGGCACAAGGCATGACTATTGCCTTAGCTCGAATTGAAGATAAAGCCGAAGCAAAGTCATTGTTGAATCTCGGATGTTTTCCAACATCTGCTTGCTGCCAGGTATTTAACATACCCAACAAATCGTTCGCATCGTGTTTGGAAAATATAGTGTGCGCTTCTTGTAAAAACTCATTCATGTCACCGAAAACATTTCCACCAAATGATAGATGTAAGTTTTTCCTGTAAAACGTCTGAGAGGCGAACCAGCCTGCGTAGACGGTAGAGAAAGCCCTGAGTCCAAGCTCTGGTTGGATCTCGTAATCGCCATTATTGAAATTTGCGTCTGCTGTGAGCGCTCTGCGTAGCCCCTCCAAAAAGAGCCAGTTGTGGGTTGAGGTTTTTGCACTGCCGCAAATCGGTGCCATAGAACGCACCATCTCTGGAAAAAGGGCACACCAATGAAAGGCCTGCTGTGCGCTCATTGAGAATCCCACAAATAGTTTTATTTCTTTGATGCCAAACTTATGCCGTAGCAGGCAGTGTTGCGCGATGACGTTGTCGTAGACGTCTATATCGGGAAATCTCGGTCCATCCTGTGGAGCATCTGAGTTGCTTGGTGACGATGACAATCCATTGGAGAACATGTCAGGCACGACGATGAAAAACTCCTCTGGATTCATCGCACGTCCAGAGCCGATCGCGAGTCGATTACTATCGTGCTTGCCAGCGTACCACGTTGGGTAGACAATGACGTTGGATTTGTCAGCATTAAGTCGCCCGTGGGTTTCATACGAGATGTGGGCGTTGCGCAAGGTTTCGCCAGAGAAAAGCCGAAAATCTCCAAGATGAAAAAGATCATGTGCCAAGACGTGAATCCCCGTTTTGTTGAAAACATCCGGGCTCCCCAACCCGAAGGGAGTATAAGAAAATCAGAATCTTAATGATAGGCATCAAAGTAACCAGCGACAAAGGAGAGCGCTGCATGCTTGAAATCAATTCCATAAGCGGGGCCGCAGTGGCCACCGGGTCGGTGACCTGCTGGTAGCTCCGTTAATCATGACGGTATCTATTGGGCAAGATGGGGGTGGTTATGTGGGGTGATTAATACGCGGCTGCCGGATTTCGATCTCGATCCGGACAGTTAGTCCGTCTGCTTCCACCTGGCCGCTGCCAATGTCTCCGCGCTACACGTCTTACCCGCCGCATCCAACGCCTCGATAGCCGTACCATATCCCTCTTCGTTAGCATGGTCATAGCGTTTGGTCATCGCCATCGACTTATGGCCAGCGAGGTAGTTGACTTGCTTGATGGGGACGCCGAGGTCGAGTATTCGTGTGATGAAGGTATGGCGGAGATCGTGGGGGCGACATGGCCGAGGCCCGCTCGTTGGCCGGCTGAGCTGAGGCTCTTGCGAATCGAGGTATAGGGGACGATCCGGTGCCGAGCGGGGCAGCGGTATTAGTGGACCTTGCCCCC
>JACLAC010001630.1_pt1 | contig 10321 bp, 3 predicted proteins | sample 8027881 | NCBI WGS metagenome assembly JACLAC01 (sample SAMN15725517, study PRJNA655200) | protist metagenome | isolation source: fluorescence activated cell sorting (FACS) single amplified genomes of... | place: Spain: Blaines Bay Microbial Observatory, Mediterranean Sea | collected 2016-01-19 | reverse complement strand
TAATGTCCCATGTGCACCTGTTTCAACGTATGAAGATTTGCAAAAAGGTATGCAAACAGAAGTTGGTAAACAGGCAAGAGTCAATGATTGGATCGTAACAAGTAATCATCGAGATTATGGAGATGTGGATTTAGTAAGCAATCCAACCAGATACAATGGCACGCCAAATCAACCAATTGGGGATGGTGATGAAGTGGTACGCCATGCACCGAAATTAGGTGAACATTCGATTGATATATTAAAAAATGTCTTAAATTATGATGAAATTGATATTCAGCGTATACAAAACAGTGGTGCAATTGAACCAACGGGTGCATGGTCAACGGAAAAAATACCATTAAAACGTATTGAACGTGTGAAAAAAATGGTACAAGATAGAAGAAATTCAGCACTTCATGATGGTGATGGACATCAAGGAGGAAATGGTCGATCCAAATTGTAAATATTTAGTCAATTTATATATATAAATACAACAACAGCACACACAGGCACAACATATATACGATAGAAATATATATCATATGTGCGTATGAAAATATGATTTTTTTTTTGTTATTAAATATTTATAATATTTATAATGCATAGTTAGAATAGTGCCATAGCCATATTTTCAATTATATATATATATAGGTGCGAATATTGTACTTGTATCGATAAGAGTGTATTAGAATACTGTATATTAATAATACTATATATAACATGCCACACACATGCCACATTTTATCTTATTATCTTATAATATACAATATGCTATATTATATATTTGTGTATAGTGTGTACATAGTAGTGTATAATGTATAGTGTATTAGTATAGCTGGGGCAAAATCCTTTGATGGGCCATTGTAATTAGCTGCTATGACGTGCTATATATTTAACATTACTATTGAATCATCCTCCCACATCCTCCCAATATAAATACACAGGAGTATATATATATACTTTACATGAGTATGTACAGTTGTTCTCTTCACTATATTATAGATACTAGTGTGTATATAATTCTATATATATGTACATTACAACCTTCTATTTTACATATATTCATTTATCTCATCTAGACAGAAATTATTAGCTATTATATATCACCAGATAATATACCGTTAATATATATATATAGATATATATACACATTATAGATACATATAATAATAATTGACAAAATGCCAAAAGATAATAAAAAAAAACCATCTTCTAATACCTCTTCTACCTCCTCCACATCCAATAATACCAACAACAACAACAACAACAACAACAATAAAAATACAAGTGAACGGTATTCTGCATCTGGAACAAATGTAGAGGAGGAAGAAGCTAGCTTAATTAAACGCTCATCGAAATATATACGTAGCAATATTAATAATTACGAAAAAGAAATATCATATAGATGGAAAGTATTTACTAGTATTTTTGAGAATTTATCGTTAATGTGTTGGTTATTAATCGGTTTTTTAATATTTGCATGTTTAATAGTAATGGTATTAGCAGAAGGTCGGAATCGAAACAACCCATTAGTCACGGGTGTAGAAACGGCTATTGCCGTTCGGAAAGGGGATACAGATCCAAGGGCATACCAATTTAGTGTATTGGAAAATGGCTTACAAATTTTGTTAATATCCGATCCAAATACAGACAAAGCAGCTGCAGCAATGGATGTACGAGTTGGACATTTTAGTGACCCAGATAATATACCAGGTTTATCGCATTTATTAGAACACATGTTGTTTTTAGGCACAGAGAAATTTCCAGAGGAAGATGCATTTGATAAATTTTTATCACGTCATGGTGGAATGTCAAATGCATATACATCGAAAGAAGATACAAATTATCATTTCGAAGTCTTACCAAATGCATTGGAAAAAAGTTTAGAAATGTTTGCATCGTTTTTCATTGCACCATTATTAACACCAGAACGTATCGATAGGGAACGAAAAGCAGTTGATTCAGAAAATGAAAAAAATTTACAAAATGATGATTGGCGATTTACACAATTATTACGTAGTACATCAAATAACAACCATCCATATCATAAATATGGTACTGGTAATAAATATACACTGAAAGATTTTGGTGGTGGTGGTGATGGTAGTAATAATCCAAGTAATACAAAAAATAACACAAATCATAATAATGATAAATATGAATTAAAACAACAGCAACAACACAATAATAATAATAATAATGATAATAATAATGGCATGGTAGATGAGACAACAACCACTAATAATAATAATAATAACAACAATAACAACAACAACAATGTTCATACTGGTACATCAAATACCCCAAAAACAAATGGCGCTACTACAAATAATAAACCAAAAGGAAATCATGTTGGTGGAGGTAATTTTTTATTTTTAATTGAACAATTAAATATGATGATGAAAAATAATACAAATACATCGATGGGAAATCAAAATGATAGTAATAATAATAATAACACCACCACGACGACCACCACCACAACACGTAGTCATAACAACCACAACAACAACAAAAACAAGAAAGAGAACAATAAAACAACAACAACGACAACAACAAAACCAAACAACGGAAATTCCAAACCAGCCAAAAAACATACACAATCTACATCATTGCCACCACCAGTAACATTACATCAAGCATTAGTCAATCATCATCATTCACATTATACTGCACCACGTATGCGTTTAGTCATATTAGGACGTGATGATGTTACACAATTAGAAAGTTTAGCTAGGCAATATTTCAGTGAAATACCAAATCGCAAAGATGCAATGCAAACACCAACATGGGATTATCCAAAATTAAAAGTACGAACGGTGGAGCAATTAGGTGTTCGGTACGATATTACTCCTATTGAAGATGTTCGTGTATTGCAATTGTATTGGTTATTGCCACCAAGTGAGAAAAAATATAGGAAAAAAACAATGGATTATTTAAGTACAATTTTAGCAGGCGAAGGGGAAGGGAGTATACATGCAGCATTGCATCAAGAAGGATTAGTAACTGAAATTACGGGTGGTGCGGAAGATGGCAGCAGTGTCCATAATTGGATGGCATTGAAATTGTACTTAACAGCAAAAGGATTAGAAAAAGTAGAACATATAGTAACGGTTGTATATGCATATATCAACATGTTACGAAGCAAAGGTCCACAAATGGGATATTGGTTAGAATGCAAAGGTATGGCAGAAGTTGATTTGAGATTCGTTGAAAAGAAAAATCCAGCTGAATCCGTAAGTGATTTAGCGCAAAATATGCAAGTTTGCAATCCGGGCGATGTTGTTGTATCGGAAAATTTATGGGAAGATTTCGATGCAAAAGATATACGTTCCACGATGGATAAATTGCAACCTGATAATATGGTCTTATTTGTAGCTGCGAAATCGTTGGATTTAGGTGCATCCCCTAAAATGGAAAAATGGTATGGAACAAGATATATTTCTCGCCCATTGTCATATGATAGCATTGCAATGTGGACAAAAGCTAGTGTTTCAAGTGTGAAGGAAAAGTTACATTTTCCATTGCCAAATTTATTTATCCCAACTGATTTTAATATTAAAAGTGGATTAAGCGCAGCAGAGGCAGCAAAAGCAGTTGCAGCAAAGCCTCAGACATATCCACACGTGTTGGAAAATCGAAATCATAGTTTTAGAGCATGGTTTAAACAGGATGATACATATGGTGTCCCGAAAGTAAATGTTCTCGCTTCCTTGCATTTAGAACATTTCGGTATAAATGAGGAAAATATGGTTCATGCAACGTTATTTTCCTTATTGATTAAAGATTATTTACGTGTGAAATTATACCCAGCAACTGTTGCCGGGATAAGTTACAATGTAGAGGCAACATCTGCTGGATTGCAAATACAAATTATAGGTTATAATCATCACATACGATTATGCATGCAAATTATTGTAAAAACAATAGTCGATATTGTCAATGGCAATATCATGAAAAGCTCACAACAAAAATTAGATTTTCAAGCGCGGTTGGAATTGTTAATGGATCGTTACGATAAGGAATTGAAAAATTGGGCGGAGGAAAGTCCATATAAGCATGCAAAAGGTTATAGTGCATATGTCTTACGAAAGCCATATTTTTTACCAACTGGATTATTAAAAGTTGTTGAAAAAGTAACAATGGATTCTATGATAGATTTCATACGGAATAGTTTATCACGCAAATGTTTTTTGCAAACATTGTATCATGGAAATATGGATGAAAGTGCAGCAAAACAAATGCAAGAAGATATGGGTAAATTGATGAAGAAATGCCAACCGATGTTACCAAAATCAAAACGTGTACGTTCCATTACACCTGGTGGATCCAATGCTGGAACTGCCATCAAAATTATCGAGCCAAATCAAGGTGAAAGCAATAGTGCCATTGTAAATACATATCAATTAGGTACGGAAGATGGTTGGGATAATTTAGAGAAAACGTGTCAAACAAAAGTATTAGCCGCGTTGACTGGTACGGATGTATATGAACAGTTGAGAACGATTGAACAATTAGGATATATTGTATTTAGTGGTCCATCGAAAACAAATACGATGTTAAATTTTATCATTATTGTACAAGGTACGAAAAACAGTCCAGCCGTATTGGATGAACGTATTGAATTATTTATTAAAAAAGAATATAAAAAATTACAAGCTATTCCAGAGGAGAAATTTAATTCCTTCATAGCATCGGAAATATCACGATTGAAATCACCATATAAAACCTTGACAGATGAAAGCAGTGCGTATTGGTCTGAAATTGAAGGTTTAACTTATTTATTTGCAAGACCATTTAAAGAAATTGAACAATTTGAAAAGATAACGGTGCAAGAAGTTACAGCATTGTGGGGTGATAATATTTTAAACCCAAATCAAAGAAAAAAATTAAGTGTTCAAATATATGGTAATAAAGTTCCACCACCAGTGACACCGGATACGGATGAAACGGTTGATAAATTACGTAGCGGGTTAGAACTTGCAAATGATATTTTTCCAGTTCCACAATCAATTGCAGAGAAATTAGGCATGTTAAAAGAATCACCATCAACGTCATCGTCTCGTGGTGGTGGTGGTGGTGATGGTAGTGGTAGTGGTAGCAGTAACAACAATAATAATAATATGATGATGATGGGAAATGAAACAAAAAATCCTCCTACTGCTAGTACTGGTGCTGATGGTAATGTTAATAATAATGCGAACGGTACAACGGCTGATGTTGCTACATCAATGCTTCGCCATAAAAAGAACAAGAAAGCAAAGAAACAGAATAATAACAATGCAAAACATAATATGCAAGTTAATACGGCAGTGAAACATGAGTCAAATAATATTAATAATAATGATGTACCTATTTTAGATAATACACCAGTTGGTGGTGGTGGAGGAAGGTTATTAAGAACGAAATGAGGATATGATATATGATATTTGGGGCTTCTTTCGTTTGTGATTGAAATGTGCTGTAAGAATTTTTCTGGTGGTGTGTGTGAGTGTGAAATATGAAAAAATAAAAATAATTGATGTGGTTAAAATCTAAGTTATAATAATTTGTGTGTGTGTGTGTATTCGTATTTCGTACGAACTTCGTATTTTTTATGTTAAAATATATTTAATTTACGACAAAATATATAAAAAAATAAATAGTATTCATTTAAGATATAAAAATATATAATTTCATATTTTTAGCTTTTACTCTAATAGTAGGATAGTAGGATAGCATATTATTCTTGCGATTGAGTATTGAGCATATTACTTAACACGAGAAGTGTATAAAAGGACCTACTAATCTCGAAGTGCACGGTTGTGGCAAAAAGCCGCGATTTTGATCGCCTTAGTTTCAAAGGTTAAAGTTGAATAAATACAGGCGAAATTTTTGACATAGCCGTCGAGGAATTTGTTGTTTGCAATTCAACAGCAAAGTCAATGATAAACTCAATGGTTTTTTTTAATGCTATACCTACTGTTTTAATGAAAGTAGCGATTTCATCGAGATTTTCTGAAAGTTGAATAATTGCTTTTCCAACATCCACGGTAAATGTAACAACCATTTTCCCGTAGACATAAACTGCACGAAGAATTACGGAATGGCGTATTCTCTCACACATAGCAGATAATAGACTGTCTGATGGGAGAAAAACGTATGCTTCTCCGTCACTGTCTTGATAGCCTGATTCTTTACCTTTTCCGTAAAAATATAGATTACCACGACATTTTTGGCAATAGGTTGCACCATCTGGACGATGTTGGATCGCATCTTCGATGTTGCCACTAAAATTTTGAACACATTTCATCATTGGACCAAGTTGACATCCTTGGATTTTTAGCCAGGTTAGCACGGAGCTCATCTTTGTTTCTGTTTTGTAATATTTCCTTTCTTAATTTTTTTTATCTTTTCTTTCTTCTTCTTTATTTTTTCTTTCCCTTTTTTCTTTTTTTCTACGTTCGTGTTTTATATTGAAAGTTGAAGAAAAAAGAAAAAAGTGTGAATTTAATACATAATTAATGCTAATGCTATATAAGTTGCCTTATAATCTTATAATCTTATAATAATGCACTACATAATAGCCAGGCTCCTGGCTAGCATGGGATGCACATATCACTAAATGGGTGTAGGAGGTATGTCCATGCTATTTTTCTCTCAGGACCAACACCTAACCCTACAACCTAACTCGGTAAATCCACTAACTTCAGAAATTTTAAATATAATTGAAGAACCCTATAGTCATTTTAATATAGAAATAATGTGTACAGGGTTGATATATTTTTCTCACAACTAGAATTTGCATAGCATTCAAACTAGTCATTTTATTTTATACTATTGGTGTGCTTAGAATATAAGATAATATATAATATAACCCTATTAACATATTTACAAAAAGGATGAGTGATTTAATTTAACAGATTTAACACGTACTATAATAGAATTTGTCATTTTAACATTTTATGGATTTGCGACTAATATTTCCTTTGTATACTAAAAGTATAAAACACGAAAAGGTATCAAAACATTATTTTACCTGCTGTGTCTATGTTCTATGTGCTATGTACAATAATTGACTTGGGGAGGATGAAAATAACAGTAATTATCATTATGAAATGACACTCCTATAGATCCATCATTATGTACTCCAGGTAGGTACTACTAATATTAAAAAATATCACGCACAAAAACTAAAAACTAAGATACAAGTGCATAATAGATAGAAAGATAGATAGATACGATAGATAAAATATACAAATACAAATAATATCACAGATATACAACATACAACAAATATATATACACAGCTCTCATTGATTATACAAAACATTTATAATATTCAATAAAAATTATATAAAAGTAATTAATATGATGATGATGTCAAATGGCGGAAAAAAACGTGGAGGTTCTTCATCGTTGAAGCCACATACTAATACTAAAAAGCAAAAAACTGTTCTGACTAAGACTGCCCGGGAACCTGGGCCAGAACCAGAGCCAGAACCAGAACGTAAGATAACAATCAATTCGATAAAAGTAAAACGTAAAGATAAAAACAAAAAAGATTTAAATAAGCCTGTTGCTCATTGGGATCCCATGACTAATGTCACCAAATTATATCTTCGCGATATGGTTCACATCATTTCGTCACCTGACACGATGGATGAATTTGATTTTTACTTGGAAAACACAAATGCAACAGGGCAGCATATGCAGAAATTAGATGTGGAGAAATTAGATGTTAAAAATTATACACTTCCTATAAATACTAGTTCTGCTGGAAAATTAATTGTAAGAACTAAGGAAGGAGGAATTCCGGTTGATATATACTTTCATGATATCAAACTTGATGGAATATTTGTGCATCGAGAAAGTTTACCTGCTGTAGCAAATGCATACACCCGTTCCACATGGGACCAAATTAACATCGATGCAAAAGCAACAAAAAACTTTACTAAAAGATACATTTATGATTTAAGACATAACTCACCAACGTTGATAGGTGAAGGTGGTCAAGGCTCGGTTCGTAGATGTTATGCATTAGAGACAGAGGAAACATATGCCATGAAAATACAGGATATGAAACCATCTCATGAAGAATGCGTCGTTAAGAAAATACAATTACAGCAACAGCTTGCTTGTGAAGTATCTGGTATCCCAAAAATTGAAGATCATTTTGTAGAACAAGGTCTGACAAAACAAGTTAGAAATGATCAAAATCAAATTGTTAAAATACAATATACTCGCATTTATGAAGTACAAGAGTATATTGATGGAAATGATTTGTTTGATGTTATAAATCAAAATATATATGGATGGTATGATAACAATGGCAATGTTATCAACGAACAGAAAATTTTAAATGTTTTTAAGAAAATAGTACATACTTTAAAATACATGCATGGAAAGAAAATTTTGCATCGTGATATTAAACCTGAAAATATTATGATCTGTAAAGATGGGATAGTGTATTTGGTTGATTTTGGACTTGCGCGAGAAAATACAAACTCATCAAGAGCAAGATCACTTGTAGGGACAACAGGTTATATTGCACCGGAAATTTACCTCACACAACTAGAATTCAGTTCTAATTATGAGAAATCAGCAGATATTTACAGTGTTGGTATGTTGCTGTTTTCCATGTTTTGTAAAGGTTGTCGTCCAATACCAAATGAAACACGAAGACAACCATGTACTACCAAAGCATCACCAAAAGTTAAATATTTATTGGAAAGTATGTTGAACCTAAACGCAGCAAAACGACCAACAGCAGAAAAGATTTTAAGTATAATTGAAGATAAGGATCCTGATTTTGCCTCATACAAAAGTAAAGCAGCTAAAGATTTCCTTGTAGCGAAATTTCCAGAAATAGACTGGGACTATGGCATAAGAATTGACCTTAAGAAAAAGAATCTTACATATGAGGATGCATCAGCCCTTTGTGAATTTTTACAACAAAAATACAGCAAAGTAAAGTACTTGTACCTAAGTGATAATAATATTGAAGATTTACAATGTTTTGCCGAAGTATTACAAAACCACAAGCGGTTAGAGTCATTAATCCTATCTAATAATCGTATTTCTACGGGGTTGCAAAGTTTTTTTGAAGCATTAGGAACAAACAAAACATTGGGGATGTTGGAGCTAAGTCATAATTATATTATTGATAATAGTGGGATTGAAAGTCTTATAAATGTATTAAGAACAAATAATAGATTACGTGCAATTTGGCTACATAATAATCAACTTAGTGATGATATGAAATCACAATTAATAGCTATAAATCAATATAAAAGAGAGGGAACAAACGGGTATCAACAAGTGAAAGGGTTTCAGATAATGGTATAATAAAATTAATTTCTATATGACCCACCGCAGATAAGATCCGAACGATTTTGGAAAAAACATAAAATTTAAAAGGTGGAAAAGCAAATTTTCATGATGAAAATGGTAGAGATGTAGGAGAAGGTGAGAAGGTAATGGTGATTTAAATCATTAAAAAAGAGAGAGAGGAGAATGGTTAGGGGTGTTAAAAAGTATGATACGAAGTCTCGTAAAAAGTAGAAAAAATTAAGAAACATAATGATGCTGTATTTCGTATCTCAATATTGTACGGTATATAAATATATAGCGCTTTTGTACTCTTGTCAATCTCTTCTCCCTTCTCCCTTATTTAATTCCGTACAAGCTCGCATGAGACGGCATGATATCAACACACAACACACACCACATTAATCTTTAAACACTTTCCACAAAACACACACACAGACAAAATAATGAACCCATCATAGGGTATATTCTTTCTTATTTTTAACTATGATAGATAAAATTATTTCCAGCATATGGTACATGCATATTTGCATTTGGGGTACCGATGTTATATGCAAATGGTACACCAGGAGCACCTTTGGTACCAATTGCAGCACTACCTAATGGTGCCATTGAATTTTGTACAGATGGTCTTCCACCAATACCAATTCCACCTGGTGATTGCAATGCTTGATTCATATTATTTTGTCCTTGATGTCGATTCCATGGCGGTGCAAGCCATGGTGGTGGATTGTTTGGATCATATGTTTCCCATGTCATCATACCTTGTCCACCACCACGTACTTGTTGTTGTGCTTGTACATGTTGTCTTAATTGTGCATGTTGTTTCATTGTACTGAAACGTGGTACCATTGCAGGTGATGTTGCTGGATGATTTTGATGTACTGATGGTTTTTTTGTAACAATATTATGAACAGATTTTTCACCATTATTAATTTGACGTGCTAATTTATCAAATGCAGCTAAACGTTGTTGTTGTTGTTGTGATGTACTTGTTGTTGCTGCTACATTACTTGATGATGGTGACGTAGAC
>JACLAC010011318.1_pt1 | contig 10322 bp, 4 predicted proteins | sample 8027881 | NCBI WGS metagenome assembly JACLAC01 (sample SAMN15725517, study PRJNA655200) | protist metagenome | isolation source: fluorescence activated cell sorting (FACS) single amplified genomes of... | place: Spain: Blaines Bay Microbial Observatory, Mediterranean Sea | collected 2016-01-19 | reverse complement strand
GTTTCTCCTACTAAATCACCAACAGCTTCCCCAACTTTACCCAGTAATTACAATTCATTTACTTTTAATAAATCGAATACTTTCACTACAGACATAACAATAAATAATAAATATCCATCAATACAGGGTTCATCATGGAGGAGATCGGGTTGTGGTGGAATTATTTTTGTAATTAAAAATGATTCAAATAATAATGTTAATTTATATAAGTTTACTACAAATAGTGGTAGTAATTTGAGTTCAGGTGGTTTATCATCTTTATCTACACACGATTCTTTTCACTATTATTATAAATTATATGATGCTTCAATTTCTAATTTTAATCAATTAGATTCTTCGAATACTTATTCTGGATGGTTATTTGATGGTTTAGATTTAAATAATCCACCTGCGGGTTATAATAAAATATCAATGACTTCTGAATATACATTTGAAGAAATAATTGTTCCACCTAATAGACTTTTACAGTTTTATATTCATACAAATAGTATTAATAATGAGTTGATGGTTATTTACTCGGGGGCAGGACAAAGTAGTTTAATTATTAATGATTTAAATATTGATCCTAAAGATGGTGACGTTAATGAGAACTTATTTAATTTACATAATAACGGAGAATTAACTGTTAGAATAGCTAATTTTGTAATGGATGATAACAAACCTTTTAATACAAGATATGGCACAAATTTTAATATAATGCTATTTTATCAAAAATATAGTTTTGATTATTATAAAACTATAGTAACAACTTCACCAACCGTATCACCAACAGCTTCACCAACCGTATCACCAACAGTTTCACCAACCGTATCACCAACAGCATCACCAACAGCATCACCAACAGCATCTCCGACCGTATCACCAACAGCATCACCTACTGTATCGCCAACAGCATCACCAACGGTATCACCAACAGCATCACCAACATTATCACCAACCACATCGCCAACAGCTTCGCCAACAGCATCACCAACAGCTTCGCCAACCGTATCGCCAACCGCATCGCCAACAGCTTCGCCAACCGCATCGCCAACAGTTTCACCAACCGCATCTCCAACAGCTTCGCCAACAGTTTCACCAACACTATCTCCTACCGCTTCGCCAACAGCTTCACCAACAATATATTACGATTTTATTTTATCAAAATCTTCTGGAACAAGCACTAAAACAGATACTTTAACTGTAGTAGATGGATCAGTGCCTTATGTATTTAAAATATCAGAAAGAGGTGTATATAAAATTACAGTGAAAAATGAAACAACTACACCCACATACCAACCTAATTTATCAATTTACTATGAAAATCCCCAAAATTCAGAAAATTATACTTATTTAATACAACCTTTGGGGTTCCCCGGCTCAGATGAAAGTTATTCAGGAGTATATGAAAGTGTTTATTCGGGATCTGGTGACACTATAAAATATTTTATAGATGTTGGTGGTAATAGTTCTACAACAGGAACATTTCAAATATCATTATATAACTATTCAGAAGGTGTAATACTTACGAAATCAGAAAATTTTTCAGAAACAAGAGCATGGGGAGGATCAGCTGAAAGTTGGGAATTATATGTAGATTCTGGACAAAACGATAAATATTTAATTGATATTAGTGCGGATTCCCCACTTGAGCCAGAAAATAATATAACACAGATAAATTCTACTCCACCTGGCACTGAATTATATTCAAGGATGATGGGATCTATATTTAAATTGACTGACCAACACTTTAGAGCTATTATAGATGCCAGTGTTACCACACATGCTGATTCTACAAGCACTATTGATAAATATTCAATAGGAGTTAGTGATAGTAGTAGTATGGCTGGGAGTAGTGAAAATATATATATGTTTATAGGTAAAACCTCACAACCAGTTATTAATAGTATTTCATACAATGAAGATGACGCAATGTCAGCTACATTAACAATAGAAGTAGTTCACGAATTTAAACAACCCTATTACATAACTCTACAAAATACTGGAACATCAGCATATATATTAGGTAATGTCGTATCAGGGGTGAAGATAGAATTTCCAGGAGGAGCTTCTTCATCAAGACAAAATTCTTATTCATCATCTAGTAACACACATACAATGATACTTAAATCTTATTATTCATCTGTTTCTTCAACTTGGAATAATATAGAAACTTTGGGAGCAGGATCCTATGAACTATTAATATGGAATACAGATGAAAATAAGAGCTCAGGAACAACGTTGTCTAGATTTACATTAACGGCTGCTCCAACAGCATCACCAACAGCATCACCAACATCATCTACTGTTTGGGCAAGATTAGATAATATAGATTACGTCACTGGAGTAAGTAAAATTGCTAATACTCAAATTAGGGTTGAACCAGCAGTTACTTGGCAAGCCACACCACCAGTTTGGGTAGATGATTCGGCAAACTCTATAACTACTAGTTTTTCATGGACTGATACTTCTGGCAATCCAAGTCATCAAATAGGATATTTGCTTCAAGGTTTAAAATACGATGGAACTACAGGAAGTGGTGTAAAAGGACAGATATTATATTCTGATAATTCGGCTAATACTTTAAGTGTTAGAGGTTCAGCCGCCACTTACAATGTTATTTCATGTGGTAATCTCACCTCCACCGCTCCCGTTTCTCCTGAATCTTTTGATAGCATTAATTGGGGATGGATAATTAATCTTGATATCGCAAATACAGCTACTGCATATAGTCTAAATGGATCAGGTCATGGTGGGGGGTCCCTCCTAGGAGGGGATAATTGGTTTATAGATTTCAGAGTAGATTCAGCAAATTTATCTTAACACCATATTTATACAATTAATACTTTTATTTTAACATGTAAATAAAATTATCAATCTTTCCTAAAAAATAAATATACTTATATAAGTAGTAAATAATGAAGAATTATTCAAATCAATTATCAAACCAAAAATTAAGTAATGCTTGTAAATTAAGATCTCAAGTAAACAATAATAGTAAAAATCAGCGAATAACACTGATGAAGATATTAGATAATGATCAATGGAAAAATTATGAAGATTTCGATATAATTAACCCAAATACTCTTTTCGGTGGCGCGGTTCCGGATTTATCAAATGGTATGCGAATGAATTGCCAAGTTTTGATAAGAAAAAGTGACGGAGAAACATATTTAGCATCACCTAAAGAAGATTTTGTCATCATTAAAAATGGTGAACATTTACTGGCTAAATCTTACATTAATAATTTTGATCCACTTGCTAAAAAATCAGTTTTTAATTATGGAGGTTTAAATATTTGGGGGGAAAATCAAGCAAATAATCAATATCCTCTTGATAGAGTATTTAATACTTTAGATGGTAACAATTATAGTGGATCTGAAGATCAATTAACTATAAATTTATATATCCCCGAAACAAAAAATAGATTTGAATTATTAGCAGTTTGGAGAGAAATATATGATACTGATAATAAAACTATTAAACAAACTGTTATAGAAAAGGCTTATACTGGTGATCAAAAATATTTAGTATTTAAAAAAGATATAGATTATGGTGACAAAATAACTTTTAATCAAATATTAGTTTTTGGTGACTTAAAAACGCCATCACCAACTGCGTCACCCACAATTTCACCAACCGCATCACCAACTGTTTCTCCAACTAATTCACCAACTGCGTCACCCACAATATCTCCTACTTTTTCTCCTACAAAATCCCCAACCCCATCACCTACAGTTTCCCCAACTTCATCACCTACATCATCACCAACCGTTTCACCAACTCTATCACCTAGTTTTTCACCAACTTCTTCACCTACTCAATTAAAAAAAATTCAGTTAACCAGTCTAGTAGTGAGTAATATCATTAATACAATCAATAAAGATGATAGTTATTTTAACAACTATATTAAACTATTATTTTATAATCCATTTACCTTCGAATATAATAGCAGAGATATAAAATATGATGAAGAAAATTGTATAATCAAAATATCTATCAAATCAAACGATAATTTTATATTAATTGGTAATAATAATGTTGAAAAAATATCCCATATTATTTATGATATACAAGCACAGATCCTATCTGATTTAATTAACTTATTAAAAGGTCTTTGTATAGAAAAGGATAATTTATCAATACATAATAGATCAGATGAATTAAAAAATAAATTGTATTTTGAAATAACTATTAAAAATGTATCATATCTTGATTTAGATTCGTTTAAATTAACCGAAAGTCCTACTTCCAGTCCCACTTTGAGTCCGACATATTCTCCAACTGTATCACCAACATCAAGGGGATCAAAATCTCCTACAATATCTCCGACCGCATCACCTTCAGTGTCGCCGACTTTATCTCCGACCGCATCACCTTCAGTGTCGCCGACTTTATCACCGACAGCATCTCCTACTGAATCTCCTACAGAGCCACCGTATTGTGAAGTTGATACACCACAGGGTAAAATTTTTATTTATCCTGGTATAGATTTATCTAATATAGATTTGTCTTTTATAGATTTAAGAGGATGTGATTTAATAAAAGACTGTAATTTAACTAATACTATTTTAACAGGTATTATAGTGGATGAAAAAACAAATTTTACTGGTTGTATTTTAAATGGTGTAATAAGTGGTAAAATAAATTCAGAAGAAGGGTTACCAATATTACCTCTTGATATTAATGGAAACAAACTGTGGGATATTAAACAAGGCTATTTACTTGGTCCAGGAGCGAATATAAAAGATTCATCAAATGAAAATGTAGATTTATCAGGCGAAGATTTAAGTAATTTAACATTAATTGGTGCGAATTTAATAGACATTATTATTACCGGTTGTAATGTAAATAATACACATTTTTCATCTGCGTCATTTGCCGGGATTACATCGGGAAACGTAATAGGTAATCCGAAATCATTACCCATTAATTGGAAATTAATTAATGGATATTTCATAGGTCCGGGTGCTAATCTGATTGGTGCTAATTTATCAAACTCCAATTTATCAAATAGTATTTTACGTCCATATACTTCTGATAAATACGGAGAGAGAATAACAACTTTGGAAAATGCCAATTTAGAAAGTAGTATTTTAAATACTGTAGATATTGAAAAAGTAAACTTTAAAAATACAAATTTAAGTTGTATTAAAACCAAAAATCTAACAGGTAAACCTAATCTAGAGACATTTCCAGATGGCTTTATATTTGATAAAAACGGTTATCCAATTAAGGGTTATTTTATAGGACCAGATATTGATTTATCTTATTCCAACTTATCAAATACAGATTTATCGGGAGCCAACTTAGCAGGAACTAAATTAAATGATAGTAATTTAGACTATTGTGATTTAAGAAAAATCAGATTTGATCCCGAAATTGTAAGAAACGGAAAATTAGTTAATACTAATTTTACTAATACAAACTTCACTGGTTCAAATCTATCTTATTTAAGTATAAAGAATAGTATATTTATTAATGCTAATTTTACATGTGCTATACTAAGTTATGCGGTAATAGATAGTTCTGTTGATTTATCAACTGCTAAACTTAATGGAGCAATAGGTCTAGATACAATGACAGGTTTAAATTTAGAAATATTAAATTCTATAGAAGGATACAGTAAAGTTAGGGTCAATATTAAAGGAGATTCTATATTATTAAATAAACCCGGAGGTATTGCTATAAGTGGTAATTACATGTATTTCGCAGATACTAATAATAATATTATAAGAAGAACTACATTAGATGAACCTTATTTTACTACAATTATTGCTGGTAACGCTCAATATCAAGGAACAGATTATACAGATGGACAAGGTAATATCTCTAAATTTTTTAAACCTAATACATTAAAAATATATGGCGAAAATTTATACGTGATTGATCAAGAAGGTTTAAAAATAAGAAAAATATCTTTAGAAGAACCTTTTATGGTAACCACTATATTAACAATAAGTGATAATAGTGAAAAAATTAACGATTTTATAATTAATAATGGTAATTTAATTTTGTTAGGAAAAAATATGTCCGTAATTAATCATGAGTCACAAAAATTTACATATACAGCATTTGCTCTTGATAAATACCATAATGTAGGTATAGGATTATCAAAACCCGAAGTTAAATTTCAAGTTTCAGGTAAAGTTAGGTTTAGTAATTTAGGTGAAAGTGTTATTAATTCTGGAAGTTCTGTAGCTGGGATATCATGTAATGCTAAAGGAGATTTATTATATGAAAGTTCCGATATAAAATTAAAAGAAGATATCATGGATCTTAATGGTGGGTTGTCTATTGTAAAACAATTAAAGCCCAGGAATTATAGATGGAAATCAAGCGGTTCTAAGGAGATAGGTTTTATAGCGCAAGAAATAGGTGATGTTATTCCAACAGCATTAAAAACTAATCCTAATGGGTATTGTAATTATAATGACAGAGCAGTATTATCATATGCTATTAAAGCTATTCAAGAATTAAACGGTAAAATTGATGAACAGAATCAAAAATACATAGATTTAGAAAATAAATACCATAATTTAATTAATAGCGAGTAAAAACAATATAAACTAAAAATATTTATATTGTATTTATTCATTGAAGTTAATATAATTATTAACATTATCAGATTCATCTAAATCATCATCTGATGGTGTATTTTCGGGTTGATAATCAGTATCCTCAGAATCATATTCGATATCAACCCCATCGTTATCAAAATCAGTATCAGTATCATCGTCATCAAAATCTAGGTAGTTCTCATTAACCTCGGTATCCGCATTTTCAATATCTGAATCATTATCAACCTCAGTATCCGCATTTTCAATATCTGAATCATTATCAACTTCAGTATTCGCATCATCATCTATTTCAGTATCTGCGTTTTCAATATCAGAAATATTTTGTGTCATATTACGAAATTCTTCATCTGGCTGCATATCTAAACTATATTCTAGGATATTTATATCATTAGTAAAATCATTATCATGCTCAGTATCTTCTTCTCTCGTTAAACGAGACGTTACATTTTCTTCATTACTTTCAGCTTCATATTCATGACCTTCTATAATTTGGTAATATTCTCTTGGTGTTGTATGTTCTTGCCAAGGAAACTCAATTTCATTCCATCTATTTTCTCTTAATTCTCTTTCGTGTGTACCATAATCGTCTTCCTCTTCCTCTTCATCACTAAGATCTTCATCAGATATTGGTCTATTACCTAATCCTACGCCCGCGCATTCTTCATCTGGTTGAAGAGTATGTATAATATTAGCATCATTTTCGATATCAATTTCTGTATTTTCATCATCATTTATAATGTCATTATCACTATCATCACCATTATCTTCACTATCATCATCAGATTCTTGTTGGTTACGATGCCCAAGATTTAGTTCATTCGCATTGTCAGGATTCATTATAGAAAAGAAATCAAATGCTACACTTCCTTCTTCACCATCAAAGTCAAAGGTTAAACCTTCTAACATTCCATCTTCATGTCTTACTTCACCTAAAAATAAGATATTGGGATGGAGATTAATATTATTTTCACTATCTAATACTAATACATTATAACGACTGTTAATACTAAGTGTCATGTTCACTACATCATCACTAATATCATACATATCATTTAAATGTTCTCCCTCACCATAATCAAAAAAATTATTTATAGAATAAGTATATTGTTGACCTCCTCCGAAAAAACTATGTTGATTAGCAAAATAGTGTTTGACCGATTGTTGTAACATATCATGTATATAAGATCCATACTGTTGACAAGCTAATTCTGGAATATGGGGAAAATGTCTAGATACTAATTGACATGATAGCTGTAAAGATTCCATTTTATTGTTGCCCATAATTAAATCTCCTAGGCGCTGAAATTCTTCTTCGCTAATTTTATTTAAAAATTGTTGTACATCGTCGTCCATTTAAAATATGATAATATTTTTTTTTAAGAAAATTATCAATTTGTGTTATAATTTCAATTCATATTTTTCACCTGTTTTTTTGAAACCCATTTTTTCTAATAAATATACACTTTTAGACTTTGGTAAAGGTTTACTGGTAAATTTTTTTGTGTCAGTATTATCTTTATAATTATTTATAATACTTATTCTTAACATTTCATTATATCCTTTCCTCCGTTTAGAAATAGGTGTGTAGCAAAAAGAAAACTGTATTGTGTTTTTCTCTAAAAAAGTTATATGACATACACTTAAAATATCATTATTATCTGATAATAAAAAAATCAATCTTTGATTTTTACTAATTCTTTTAGGATAATTCCATCCAAATTCAGTTTCCTGATTTAATATTTTTTCTAAATTTTTTCGCAAAATTTTATTATTTTTCCATGAACTAACTTCATAAATATTCATTTATTATAACAGTAGATAATAAATAAGCATTAAGTGATTAACCTTTTAATATTTTGTTTAACTTAGGTATTAGTTCTTGTTGAGAAATTGATCTTGGTCCGGCAGTATTACTTTCAGTAAATAATTGTGTAGGCTTATATTTCGTATCTAAAAACCCAGCAATATCAAAATCATTATTATCAAAGCGAATATAATAATGTGTATTTGGATTTTTATCTTCTATTTCTTGGGAAATTCTTCCTGCGTATACTCCAACTCTTCTAAAGGCAACATGTGGAATTGGATTAGCATATTTTTTTACAAATTTATATCCTTCAGGTTTATGTTTTTTGGGTAATATTCTAGGTGTTTGTCTTTTTTCCCAAACTTGAAAAACACAAGGCACATCGTATTCGATTCCATTTACTAAAAATGAATTTTTAGGTAAATCCCATTCAAATATTTGATGAAAATGAACTGGATATGTTCGTTTAAATGTATTTTTTTTAAAACTTTTAGGTAAAACAAATGAAATGGTGTTGCAATAAGCTGCTGATTTTTTAATAAAATCTTTAGCTAATTTTGAATTTCTCCCAAAGGGTGGATTACCAACTACGTGTATTCTTTTAAATTTGGAAGTTATTTCAGAAGGATTAAAAAGAAGATAATCTTGTTGTTTAATATTAACTTTTTCTGGTTTTAAATCAAGTGCTAATACTGTACAACCCTTTTTTTGACATAATATTTCTAATTTATCACTAAAATTACCGCTTCCCGCGCTAGGTTCAATTACCAAATCATTTTTTTCTAAATGGAGTATTTCTTCCAAATAATTTAAACATTGGTCAACTATTCCCGGTTTAGTATAATATTTATCAATAAGATCCCTTTTTAATCCTACTTTTTGAGAAGTTTTTAGGGAACCTCCTAATAACTCTTCTAAAGCAACATAAGTAGATTTACTCATATATGTATAATAGCAATATTTTAATAACTGAATCAAATATTTTTATTAATATAAAATTTATTCACTTAATTGAGAAGCTATCGGTAAATGATCCGATGCTGGTTCCATAAATTCGGGATAATTATAGACAAACTCTCCTGATTTCGAATCTAATACTACGTCACCAAAACGATGTGAAGGAGGTTTTACATATTTGTTTCCCTCAATAGGTATAAGTGTACTAGAGCAACAAGTTTTTCTTAAATCTGCTCCTAAATGGAGTTTCTTTCCTAAAATAGTTAATTTATTTATAAAAGCATATTTTTGATTATTTCTTGGATCGTCTTTTCCATACCAGGGACCACAATCATTGGTATCACTACTCATAATGATTCTGGCTTGTTGATATATTTCTTCAGGAATATTAGAAACTATGGCATTTTCCAAGACTTTTTGAATGACTACTTGTGGTTCATCCCCTTCTTCATTAATTATATTTCTTGTTTGTGGCATGTGCGCATTAATGAAAATTATCATATCACTTGTTTGGATATTTTCTAATAATAAAATCAAAAAAGGTCTACCATCATGACCTAAACTACCATCTCTTTGACGTGCTAAAAATTCACCAAGTATTGTATGATGTAATTTAAATTTTGTATGATTAAAAAGAGACGCGATAAAAATTGGTTTAACAAAATTAGGTAAGGGTAATTCGACGTAATCACTTATCATTGTCATATTAGATATAGTTTCTTTAATCTTTTCATCTAAGGCTTCTGGATAATATTCTTGTAATCCCATTAAATCATAAGGTTCTTTTTCTCCATTAATATTCGTTAAACCATTTGCTAATACATTGAAAATATTTTGGCGACAAACTTCAACATCTTTATTACATAAAAATCCCAAACCATTTTCACCATCACCTGGTGTGTATGGATTTGGACCAATATTCCAATCAGGTTTTGGTGTTAATGCTTCCCAACTAACATTATAAGAAAGAACATTTATTTTATCTCTAGTTTTTTTGG
>JACLAC010019089.1_pt1 | contig 10324 bp, 7 predicted proteins | sample 8027881 | NCBI WGS metagenome assembly JACLAC01 (sample SAMN15725517, study PRJNA655200) | protist metagenome | isolation source: fluorescence activated cell sorting (FACS) single amplified genomes of... | place: Spain: Blaines Bay Microbial Observatory, Mediterranean Sea | collected 2016-01-19 | reverse complement strand
ATGCGGGCGAGAAAGATGGCGCTGAGAAGATCGAAAAGAGCGAGAAGAAAAAGAAGGACAAGAAGGGCGACGATCTAGAGGATTGGCCCGCAGCGTCTCCGCGCGAGGGTGAGAAGAAAAAGAAAGAGAAAAAGGGGGACGATCCGGACGCATCGCCCGCGGCGTCTCCTCGAGATGGCGAGAAAAAAAAGAAGGACAAAAAGGATGACGAGGAGGATGCTGACACAGGGTACAGTGCGTACTAGATGTTTCCCAGTCGATACAGCCCATCGATGTCGAAAAAAAGGCAGGGGTAGAATGTACATGGAACGCTGCTTGACCATCCGCTTTTGCTGCTGTTTTCGTCTGGTAAGTAGTTGTCCATTTAATTGCGCTCCAGCATTGATGGCCATAGCACTGTCTTTCCACGCAGAAAGAGCAAGGTAAAACGTTATTATAAGTGTTTGCTCGTGTGTAACTGAGTCGCTAGAGAACATTGCAACGCTTGAACGCGCAGGAAAAAGAAGAAGAAGAAGCACGACAAAGAAGATGAGGAAGAGGAGCGCGCAGATGCGGGTAAGAAGGAAAAAAAGAAGAAAGATAAGGATGCAACGCCAAAAGCTAGAGCTTCCAAATTTGTAGCCCGGCCTCCGGCCGGGGGTGTATGTTAGTAGGAATCAGAATGCGTGAATTTTCTGTCTGGCAAACTAGTACCTCGCCTGATATTGCGCACGTAGGCTTCCGTGATACCGAGAATGATGACCACGAACATGAAAATTATTGCCGCCACAGCCATGATATCGATGATCACTCGGAAGTTCGCGATGTCGGTCTCGAAGATACTACTGTTGATGTGGTCCACGTAGAAATCCGATAGCGACGCCGAGTAGCACAATATCGCGAACATCGTGCACAAGATACCTGAGGCATGCCCCAATGCTGCCAATTTCTCACGCTTACAGCAGCACACCTTCAGTCGCACAACGCTTTCCCCATTCTACGGTACAAATAATTATGCTCCGTGCCTCATTCGCAGACACCAAAAAGTCAGCCTTGGACTATAAGCTGCTCTTTTAGGCATTACGACTAACAACTGTGCAGCAATAGAAAATCTTTGCTCTTCACGCTGCCAGATCAATGTGGAGTCGGCACAACACACTGATTGGCGAAGCGTATCACATGAGCCATGGCAGTAGCAGCGTGCGTAGCACATGAAACATACCTTCGGCTGCCGTGATCTTTTCGTGCATGTAGGGACGGAACACCACCAGAAGTAGCGCGTTCGTTCCGTATAACAGCGACAGGAGTGCCAGACCCACCTGTATGACGTATTTTCGTGCACGTAGTCTAGTGCTTGTCCACCTTCAGTCTCTCTCTCGCTGCGATTTTGTCTCTGAAGAGCGAAACAACACGTCATCGACTGCAGTTTCCGTGCGTTCGCTGCGACGCTGCGTCGCGCAGTATCGTACTTATGAAAATGTTCCTCAGCAACGATCATCGCTTTTCGTGCTTCGCGAATCTCGATCTACACTAGTATATTTCATGTGCCCGAAACAAACTCACACATCGTCACGCCATAGCCTCTTCCAAAAAAGTCCATGGCTGTAGTGCACACATCGTTCTCTCGGTAGTTCTTTACACTGTACAGTGGGCGCTCTTTCGTTGGCCTTTAAGTAGCCATCTGTGGCAGATCTGACCTGTGGCAAATCCCGAAAGTAGGTCATCACGGTGAGCAGAGTGAGCGATCGTATGAACGTGTTGCAGATCAACACCCACCCGAACGTGATAGGCGTGCCGAATTTCTCCTGCGGAATGACATTTCTTCTTCATGAATGATTGCGCATGCTCTGTGAAAAGCATCTTACAACATAATACCAAGTGTCATCACTCGCCTGAATATCTCCGCAATGGTCGCCTCCTGCATATTGGAACTAATAGCAGACACACAACTGCTGCGAAGAGATCATCACATGCCATACTGAGCAAATGACATGTCGCAGATGATTGGCTCTTCGTGAGCGCAGACGCCAATCATCTTCTGTAAGTGGGGGGAAAGTGCGGGGGGAAAAAATGTAGAGCCGTGCAGCGCGAGTAAGTGTAAGGCTCGGGCACGCTGACAATTTAATTAATAGATGATGCTTTCAATACCTTTTGGTTTCTGAGTATTCGCTTATCCAGAGTGACTCCACTACGGACACTCGGGTCGTAGAAATTTCTCTTGCCGAAAAACCGCGCGGCTTCGCGTTTCATCACCCTCTGCTCGTGCTTGGCGACGTCGACGGCTTCGTCTACGCGGATCGAGTAGTCAGCATATCCAAACATTGAGTATTTTGAGTGTCCCGAATCCGAAAGTGGCACTCAAGACGCGAAAAGGTTGCTACGGCACAATCAGTATCGCCATCGTGTAGAAGACACTCGATGAATCGGCCTAGGAAGAAGACACTCGATGAATCGGAACTTTTTCTTCAACCACTGTTGCACCGCGGCACGATAAGCAGCATGACATGATCTGAAGAACATTTCTTGATGGTTTTTCTTCTTCGATAGAAGTGTCCGTGGCTGGCATGGCGTGAAGGGAATGCTTGGTTGGGATCACAATGATGATTGAATAGACGCAGTATGAGTGTAGGATTGAATGGGCATGGAAATTGTTGCCCGTAGTACCCGAGTCCGTGGTTTCGTCATCGCCGTGCACCACACTACCCGGTTTTAGTCCGAGCACCTCATTAGCCGCCGACCCCTTGCCACTCGGCGCTGTCGACTGCAAATCCAGCTCAGATCCTTCTTCAACCAACTTGCTCTGCTGCACCGTGAGCGCATCGACCAGTTCGCGTCGATGCATCATCAGGGGATCTGAGTGTTTCCATCCACAACCATTGTTCCACCCGCAACCATTTTTTATCAGCTGCTCTAGTTGGTAGCATGCTGAGCGTTAGGAGCAGTTGCCCGCTAGATGTCGGCAACGGGAAAGAGGTCTGGCAACCTTCAATGCTGCAACAGTTCTTCGCGTGAACAGGACCCCCTGGGCCCAATGTTCCCCATGTGTCCCATGCCGATAGCGACTTCTGTTGCGATGCCACTGTGCGTAATACCAGGAATCACTTTCACCAGTCACTCAGAAGAATGAGGTGTGTATTACAAAACTGTGGGTTGGACTGAAAAACGTGAATGATGATGACTGACTGACTGCCGCGACGGTGGTTATGACTGCTATAAAGAGACTAGCACCGAGCACGAGCAGGCCGAGACAGGGTATTATTTGAACAAAACGGAGCTTTTTGTACTCAGATGATATGTTCGGACGCTGTTGATGTTTCGGTCCATGTAGCGACGGAGTCGCACCATGTAACCGCGCATGTGCATCGAAGCCATCTCCACGATAGACACCTGGTAAGGCATCTCCTCCCGTACCTGTACACATTTTGTATGGCATGCGCTGATTCCTATGCGCACAAGCGCCACTCAGTCATTGCGCTGGTGATCGCATACAATTTCAATGACTTTTCGCGATCTTGTCGAAAAAAAATGCCGGCGTGTCAATGCTATTTCCTGTCATGAAAACTGCGCCACGTATCAGTTCGCCGTTCATGTGTAGACAGCTCCAACGCTTTCAGGGCCTGGGATCCGACCGTCGACGGCCCAAGGGCAATCATTTGTCCATCCATGATGGCCCTCCATAAGAATCGCTGTTTGCATATCCTAACGCATTTTGGCCACTGAATCTGAGATTTTGTTGTTGGAGAAATTGACACTCCACACACTCAACCACATAATATGCGATGAAAAAACCTTGTTCGCCATCTGCCACCAAAAGGCCTTTCTCACGCAGTAGTTGAGAAAAATGAAGACTGCGACGATATTGATGATTCCGGCGATGGACACGCGGTAGATGATGCTGTAGTCTCCGCCGACGTCTTCGCACACGACATTTTGCGCGGCCCGCATCGTGGGCTTCGCCTTGTAGCCTGCTCCAACGGGAGTCTGGCAGTCGAAGGGCTGCAGGCATTGGCCGTAGTGCATTGGCACGAACAGAATCGCAATCATGCACAGCGTGCGTAGATACCCCGCCCAGATCACTTGCGCCTTTGTCTCCGAACCGAACTCATCCATCATCGTCTGCTTGCAAACTAAGTAGGCCAACGTAAGCGGGACGAGCATCATCCACGGCAACCTATTATCATATTCGGCGGACAAAATTTTGAACGTGAACATACTTTCTACCATAGTGGCCGCCCACGAATGAGTTGCTCCCACCCAAACATCGTTGGAGATAAGCATGACCCAACGCAGACGCTGCCCGCTTTGCAGTGGAAATTTCGTTACCTACTTATAACGGAGCCGCCCACCGTGTGTTGTGCACGAAGCCATGTGGTGCCATCTTGCACGCTTCTGAATCCATGATTGGGCCCATGAACATGCGCCATTGTTAATTGACAAACGAGAAATGCGTTTTTGTGGAAGTAGTTCACAAAATTTTGTACGTTTGTGCGCACGACGCACTGCACTATGGGGGGTAGTTTTATTTGACTTGCATCATGTGATCACGCCTGCCAGTATATTCATTGAATGAAAAAATAGTGAATGGGTACATGGTAAATCCGATCCATGTCTTCCAATAGTCGAGCCTCGCCGAGCATTCCGGCTTGAAGAACTCGAAGTTGAAGCTGAGGAAACTGAAGTAGAAACTCCAGTTGAGGAAGAATTCCGGCCACTGGATGTTGACGGAGAGGAGCATGGAGAAGGTCTGGGTCATGCCAAAGCACATGATCGCTAATCGATACGTACTCATGCGGTCCCGCTGTCGGATGAGAAACCGCGCGAGCTGAATTTCCGGGGACACGTCGTCATCCTGCGCCATCTTTCTCGCGTACTTGGAGGAGGTTTTATCCAGAAATGCATACCGAGGCATGCTGAAGCTCATATCGATCGCGGTCTCGAAAAACTGGTTCCCAAGATTCTCGCCCACCAGACTTCCCACAATCTCCCCCATGGCCTGCTGGTAGTGCGCCACAGATTCGAAAACCATGTCTTCGCCATCACACTCTTCCAACACCCAGAACGGTTTGAGACCCATGAAAAACGCTGGTGATCCATGCAATACTTTGAGCACCTGCATTCGGAACATGTGCTGGTTGTTCGGAGCTGCACCGCCCCGCTGAGCGTCGGCAGTGAACAGTTGCGCCCGACCGCCCGCGGCGTTGGCGGCGGTGGCGCCCGAACGTGGCTTGAAGTCACGCAGCGACTCATGCTCATCCTGGCTCGTGGAGTGATGCAGAAGCGGTTTGCGCAATCGGTACGGCTTGATATCGCGCTTCGCGTAGTTGTGTACCGTGCATCGCACCATGCGAAACAGCACCCCTAGATTCTTACAGATGTGCTTTAGCTCCGCCCTGTAAACCCGGGGGTGATTGTCGTCCTCGAACGACTGCGCAGAAGCAGCGCCGCCTCCTCCCCAGCCCAGACCATCGGTAGACTGAGGGCCGCCACCACTGATCTTCTCCATTCGGTGCTTGCCCTCGCGCAACCGACGATGTTGCCGCGGAGGTGCTGCCAAAGAGCTACCGACGACGCTCATGGAAGGCTGTTGCTGGGTCCAGCCGCCGCTCCTCTCCCCTGACATAGTCTCCTGGAGTCTCTGCACATCGCTGAGCACCGTTCCCATCGCTTCGTCAAGCACCTGTAGGGCGGCCGCTGAGCTCGCCGACAATTTGTGTGCACGACCACTGGTCGTCGCGTTAGGTGATGACATAGCAGGCTGAAGAACATGTGCGTGGTGCGACTCTGATGCGGTGTTCGTGTGAGCAGCAAGATTTCGCGTTTGTGTGGACGGAGAACCAGGCGGAGACACCCCGGCACTGCCAGCATCGCTGCCATCTTCGGCGGCCCATGCCCCCCTTGGTCCCATGGCACGGTTGTGCTCACCTTCGCGTGCACCGCGCGCAGCTGCGCCGGCCTTCTGCGTGGCCTTCGCTTGTTGCTGCCAGTTGTATTGTGCCAGCTCGTCCAGCCTTGCCTGGTCCTCCATCCCGAACACCGCAACACCCTCTGCTTCGGCAGCTTGCACCGTCTCTGCGGAAAACTCAGCGTTGTTCTTGTTGAAGAATTTGTTCCCGGTAAACATCTGCAAGTCTGCCTGCACGGTAGCGCGTTTCGGCGGCCTGTGTCGCATGCAACAACAACAGTAGCGACGGAAAATCCCGTCCGGACGAATCGGAGCGTCTTTCCCTGCTAGCGCCATCTGCCGCTCCTTTTTCGCCTCGTTGGCCCACCACGCACGCAGGGGTTTCGCGATTCGGTCCCGCCCTACGGCGATCAACACGCGTTTGAATTTTAGATCTGATTTCACCTTCAGTGTGATGATCAGCCCTAGTAAAGTGCCCACACTCGCAAACACCGAGAAAGCCGCCATGATCATGACTCCAATCACCTGCTCGATTCCACATGCCGTGCAGAAACCTCTTTTGGTCCGGTAATACTTGAACTTGCATTGATTACACATGGTGCCGGTATACTTCCGGTCACAAGTATTTTCTCCAGTGCACGCTTGAAACGGCACACACAGTGTCGCCGCGTAGTGGCTCAGCGGCACCAATGCGCCCTCAGCCGGCCCAAGTGGCTTGTTTTCGGTGCTCGCGGTGGCTTCTTCCAATTGCTGTTGTGCTACCTCGTCGACTTCGAAGTCACTCCCTGGCAACAGCAGCGGCGGCTCTTTTTGCGCGCCTGTGGTGGCGCGCATGGGATATTCCAAAGTGCCTAGCTCCCCCGTGGGACTCGCATCCTCCATGGCCCAGAAGTGGATTTTGGAGATCGGTTTCTGTGTGCCCCCCGGACAGAATACCTTGCACAGATACGTCATGTCGATGCATTCCAACGTGGTCGTCTCGATGCACATCCCGGTCGGCGTGATAGGCACATTCAGGCCGCATTGCTTCGTGGTAAACGTCTCCAAATCTTCCATGAACAGGTGCGGATCTTTGAGGAGCATGTTGTATTGCGGATCGTGGCATGGGACACAAGGGTATCCCGGCATGATTGCCTCTTCCTCGATGTTGTAATACTGACTTACATACCCTTGTCGACATACGCACCCATCGATCGTATCCGCCGTGTCCTCTGTATTCACGGTTCCAGGTGGACACACTTTGCACTCTTTTCGGCCCATCTCGTCCTGGTAGGTTGCCTGGATGCCAGCGGTGTCTAGGTTGATTTCGTCGATCGGCTGAAAACAACTAGCACACTGCAACGGCCACAAGGACTTCGGGTTCACATCATCCTTCACCGAGTAAGATCCGCGGGGACACTCAATACACCGATTCCTGTCACTTCTTCGCCGGAACAGGCCGTCAGGACAGGTAACCAACTTCACTGAGAATTTCCACTCACTACGAAAATCCCGCAGCACAGCCGGGTCCGTTATCGCTTGCAGCGCTCGCGGTGATCCATGCAACGCTGCCATGGCACCCGTGCCATCGTGATTGCGATGAATTTCTTCTTCTACTGCAACACTGCTGCTCTTTGTCCTGAAACCTGAACCATCTGCTGCCGGTAGCATACCGTCTTCCAGTACCATGCCGGTTTTTGACACCGCGAGTAATTTGCGGCGCACGGCATCCTCATCGACGATACTGGCATCCTCATCGTCTTCATGTCGCCGTCCGTTTGAAACCTGCGGTCCACGCTTCAAGAGTCTTCTTCGCGGTGCCCCCGCGGTGTTGGAGGAGGTCGCTGCTAGTAGTCCTTTTTCGTCCGCAAAATACGGCACATGCAGGTTGCCGTAGTAATCGTACGAAGCAGAGGCGGCAAGCATGCCTTCGGCTGCGGTGGTGGTATCCTCTGCCGCGTCGGCTGGTGGGGTTTGCGTGCCAACATCAGCAGTGCCATCAGCAGACACATCAGTGTCTGTGTTATCAAAGTAACCGTAGTGCGCTGGTGCCTGCCAATGCAACAGCCCGTGGTCGGCGTCGGGCCCCAACTGCCACCGTTGCATGAAACTGGACAGTGACCAGTACCGATTGCCAGGGTGTTTTGGAAACCCACTGCGATACAGGTGGAATCGGTCCACGTAGCGCCCCTCCTGCACCCGCACCTCGATTTCCTGGAACTCGCTTTCCAGACGCACCGGGTACCTACCCGTATCGATCGAACGCTGGAGCAATGCGATTCTCTGTTGGAGTGCTTCCGACGCCGATTCGGCGTCGCTGCCACTCGCGGTGGAAAAAAATTCGTTGGTCGCAGGATGCTCTTGCGGGTCGATCAACTGTCTCGCGTTCCCCACCTCACACTTGACCACGAAATCGCTGTGCTGGATCACGTCACAGGGCATCCGGTTCTCCGCGAGCAACACGTCCACAGTGTTTGTGATGTGAAACACCTTAAAAGGACCGTGGGGCCCGTTGTACGCAACCACGTACTCCTGCGCTTGTTGCTGCGCCAGATTCGCAGCGGCGTTGAGCTTGGGGATGTCCACATTCCAGTTTCTCCTCACAAAAACATCTGGCTCATCGTCCTTGTCAAACAACGCTTGGAGGCTCGCAAGCCCACCACTGGGCGGCGGCGCTTGCGAAGTTGGCGTTCGCGACGGAATGGCGTCCGCCGAAATCGGATTGTGAATCACAGATGCCGACATCATATCGCCCACTGCAGACCCGCGCTCGATCGCCTCCACCACGATCTGCACTTTCGACGTGGTGGGGCTTTCTGGATTTCCGCTATGCACCACAATATTATTCTGCTTATTCCGCACGTAGTCCAAATATGCCGCAGGCTCATTAAACGTGAGATTTGCGCCCGCGTACCGGTTTGCGCCTGGTGTTGGAATCGAGGTCGGATGCAGTTTTAAGGTTGTGTCTTTGAAATACACGCCACGCCTGCCATTGTGAGGTAGGTGACAAACTTTCTGCTCCTCCGATTTCAAAGTACCAAAATATCTGCCCTGAAAGTAGAACTCGGTGCGCCCCACATCGGGTGCGATGTGCGGGGCATCAAAGATCGTCGGGGGGAACGCGTAATCATACAGTTGCAGCGGCGTCACCACGTACTCGGTGACGTTTGGCGAGCGCAAGAAAACGCGGACATGGTCAACGGGCTCTGATTGCAGTTCGCCAATCCGCAGAACCAGTCGCGGCATAACTGGCAACGCCGACGTGTCCATGCAATACCTCAACTTGCAAAAAATGTGGGTCCGATTCACCCACTTCGTAAACTCGCACAGCTCCTCGTAGTGCGTGTTATCAAAAATAGGCGGCTGCGTTTCCAACACCCCAGTCTCGACATTAGCGATATCCTCAGGAGTGCGCATAGACACCTGGCGAAGAGCGCTTTGTCGGCTCGTGGTGGTGGCGGTCGTCGTGCTCGCGATCCCATCATCTTCGTCGAGCTCGTCCAATTCCTCATCATCCGACCCACCAGAGCTCGTGAAGTCTCCACTATCTAGTGTGCCACCAACTCCTGACGTGCTTGCGCCCACTTCCAAGGCGCCGCTGGCATCGATGTCGCTTGTCGTTGTCGAGTTCCCAGCAGCAAGTATCTCACTGTCCGCACTCATCTCCGATGATGATGACACCGGAACATCCTCAGGCAACGCTACCACAGGTTCCGTGGTATTCATTCCGTCAACTGCATCTTCAGGGCTTGTTGTGGTGGTATCGTCTGGTGCATCTTGAGTCAAGGTCTCGGTGCCGGCGTCATCTTGATCCATCGTCGTGTTTGCCACTTGCAATGCTCGGCGACGCGGCTGAGTGTCAGATTGCTCAGACACAGTCACAGCAGTGCCGTTTGTCGCTGCTGCGCTTTCGTTCGGCGACTCCGGCACTGCTGTGTCTACCGCTTCTTCCTCCATGCTCCCGGTCGTGGTCGTGGCTGTAGTAGTGCCCTGGAGGAACTCGCCGGCCATGGCGGTAGTCGCGGCGCTCTCGGTTGTGGTCACAGCGCTCTCTGTTGTTGAGGTGACAGCGCTTGGAGGTGGCTCCTCTAACTCAAAAATTTGCTCTCCGCCTGACTGGCCATCATCTGGGCCGCTTGTCGCCATCACATCAGTGGGGCGGCTGTCCGGGCCTGACACACCCACAATGCCAGATGATCCACTTCCAGATGATGCACTTACTTCATGATGCCGGTCCACATGAGCCACCGCCTGAGCATCACTGGCCATGGCGCGAAGTGATTCCGTCGGATCTGCATCCTGCGTCCGCGTCACGAAGTCGTCCTTGACCATGAAAATCCGCCACTCGAAGTCCCGGATGTCTTCCTGCTGCGTGGAAAAGAGGAAGTCTTGCATCTCTGGCATTTTTTGCGCATTACGCATAGACCGCTCATGATCCGCAAACATCGCTGACTTGCTCGCAGG
>JACLAC010004798.1_pt1 | contig 10324 bp, 8 predicted proteins | sample 8027881 | NCBI WGS metagenome assembly JACLAC01 (sample SAMN15725517, study PRJNA655200) | protist metagenome | isolation source: fluorescence activated cell sorting (FACS) single amplified genomes of... | place: Spain: Blaines Bay Microbial Observatory, Mediterranean Sea | collected 2016-01-19 | reverse complement strand
ATTCCGCTTTCTTGGTTTAACTTCAAAAAACTGGTAGCATCTGGAGACGTTGCCTTGAAGGGACCTGAACAACCCCTTTCCTTGTGGCTATTATTATCGTATGTCTTATGCACCGTGACCTTCATCGGACAATTGGTGTACTACTCCTCCTTGACTACCACTGACTTTGTTGTGTCGCAAGAGTACAACTTAGCGGGTCACGTATGTAGGCCTCTCCAAAAGGACTCTGAATACGGACTTGATATGACGTATGGCGAGTGCATGGAGACTTACGAACCCGTGTCCAACTCTGGAATGACAAAGTTTGGAACCTTTGATCCCTATGGCTACCAGGTCGACAAACTCACAGGAGAATATACAACCAATTACAACGGCCCATGGAATTTCACATCTCGATTCGGAGAGAGATCTCCTTTGTTTGATGGTATTGCAAGTGCTTTGTACTTTACTCCGACAACATACTTTCACAAGCCTTTCCCGATGCTGTCTCAGCAAGCGTACACGTATCACCCTACGTGCCAGATTCCAAACTATCCCGGGTTTCAAAACGTTCCTGGATATGAATACTATGCTGGATCAGTATTTGAAAACGCGTTGTTGTTTGCGTACGAACTGGCTGCGCAGAACGCAGACACGTGCTTTCAAGGTTATGGCCCATATGCTCTGTGTAACAAGGATCCCAGTGAGCTAGGTATCCAGCCCGACGAGTGGGGTGATCATCAGTTAAAAGATCATAACTTCCACCCAGCAGTTGGAACAGACTTCGTTTCACAGTGTTCAGGATCATTTTCATCGGAGATGCAGTCTGACCTCTACACAAACGGTGGGTACGTTGCGCCGCATGTTTACGCTGGATCTGTCAGTTTCTACGACGGCTATGAACAAGTCGTGAAATCTAATCACCGCACCGTCGGCATGACTCCGATGTATCCGAAATCGTACTGGGATCAACATAATTTACCCCCGATGTCAGAAGGTACTTTCTTCGGTATCCCGCGGTGCGACTTCTACGAGCGACAAATGTCGAAAGAGGCGTACGAGTTCGTCTACTCCCACGAAAACTGCCACCCGTGTGATGGTTTTAAGTTCAACACACCTTTTCACTGTGAGAAACAAGTTCGCAAAAGTGCAGGTGAAATCATCGGTCTCAGCGTTTCCAACACGCTGGCGTTGTTTGGATTCTTGATCGCTGTCGGTCCTGCTTTAATTCGTGCACTCAAGATCGGGGAGGATGCAGAAGTTGCGAAGGATGAAAAGCATGAACTTCCAGCAATTCAATAGGTTTTCAACTCTAAGTCGTCCTTATTTTAAACAGCCAATATCGGATCTCATCATCATCAATCAATCATCAATCATCTTCGTTCGCGATTTACTGGGATGTTCCTTTCGAGGTGCGCGGAAAATCGGCGTTTACTATGTTGCTCGGATTGTATCCTCAAAGTGTGAAACAGGGGAAAATGCAAGAATATCTTCCTGCAAGATATCTTCCTGACATTTTATCATACAAGGACCATATTATGCAAATTTTCAACGACTGTTGGAAAATATTCCCATAATAATAACAAAAGCGCGCGAAAAAGCGTCTGTCCCGCCATCATAAGTCGCGGTTCCCTTCGCACGCACGCGTGCGCTGTTGGCCGGGATGAGTTTCTTAATGACGGTCCACGTCGCCGGTTCAGCTGAACCAGCTGAACCGCGAGACTTTTGGTATCCTTCCGACCCTCCTTCCTCTTCGGAAGACCAACTCAATGCAAAGGTCGACGGACTTTTTCAAAATATCACCGGCGATGGCGCATTTGAAATCAAAGCCGGACTCGGGGAGGCTACTATTCAGAAGCATGCACTCTCGGCATTCTACCATGCAATGAAAGATAACGAAACTATGGTTGACCCGTCGGACCCGTCGCGAAAGTTGAAGGTCATCATTCAACTTACTGGTACTCATCCGGCTCCCCCGGTGCAGGTGGTGCCCACTGCTCCTGCGGATGCTCCTGACGAGGATGGTACTAGAAAAAAAATGTTCGATGAGCAAGGTATGTGGACAAACTGTCTGACGCAGCTGCAAAGCTTCTGCGACAAAAACATTAAGTGTGACGACCAGGGAACCTTCTTATCCTTCAAACAACAGGACGTACGCACGATGAACGCCATTGCCAACAGGATGATTGAGGACGCAAAAGTGTTGCGCGAAGGTTCCAACTTGCCCGTAATGTTTCCTCACTTTTGGATGGTCAAGATTAAGGACAAGATCAAGAACTCCAAGACCCGATCGGATAGAAGTAAGAACGTGGCCATTGCTGCCAAGAATGAGAGAGATGCATCTGCTATGCAGCAAGCGCAGCAGATCAACACCGCGCCCAATACGCTCCTGTTGTCGAACATGCCGAATCAGACGAACGCCTCGACTGACGCGGCTGTCCAGCAGCAAGCCATCGCCGCGATGAACACTCGGGTTACCAGCAACACAGCTGCGGATGATGATAGTGGTGGAACTTTGTATGATGGTAACGATGTCAATCCTTCAGACGGTAGCCCTGGCGTGGAGATGGAAGAAGACGAAGGTGTGTTTGATGAAGACGACCACGACGATGACGCTTTCCCGACGGTGCATGAGGCTGCTGCCGAGGATCCGCCTCATGGGGCTGCTATCGACATCAATCAACTGCTCGATGACGCGACTGTTCTGGCAAACGCCACCGCGACAGCTAACGCCAGGACCGCGACGACGAGGACCGTCGTGGACGAAAAGACTGCGTTTCTTGAGCGAATCACCAATGTAACAACGAAGCTTGCTAGGAACTCTACAGAATGGAAAGATAAGGCTGCGGACACACTCACTGCCGTCACACCCGAAGACGCATCATGGTACAGCGCCAACAAGGACACCGTGACGAAGAAGTTGATGGATGCGTTGGCGCACTTGGAGCGCGACAAGGACACCATTAATTTCGTCGACAAGGACGCAGGCGTCAAACTTGGCATGATCCCCCCAGACAAGGTAAGTGTCCCAACTTTACTCAAGAGTAGCACATCTGACCCGTCCTCCGTACCGTAACGGCTGCTGACAAACTTCGATACCCTACAGAATGAACAGGGTGATAAGCGTCCCGGCATGTGGAAAGGCGTGTGTCGAAAGCTCACCAAACTCTACGGCATGTGGAAGGAGTTCGATTTACCCGTCGTTAACAATCCAGCTGTCGGACCAGTGACTGAGGTGTCTCCAGCGGCGGCGGCGGCTGTCGAAGCGATTGCGCCTGTCGCCGACACTCATGTCAATGGTGAATCGGGCGGGTCCGACCAAGCAGAAGATACTCACGACTCGATGCAAGAGGTCCAAGAAGAAGAGCCCGAACCGCAAGAAGGTACGACCCAAGCCCACGTTAACGAACCTGATCATCCCGAGCTCTATCCCAACGGCCCGACTATTAGTCGCAAAAGAACCTACTTTTGGAAAGTCAGAGCAAGACCCCGGAAAATTTCCAACAAGACTTTGGGACCGGGAAAACATGACCACTTCTTTGGCTTCTGGTTCCAAAGTCCTGACGGGAACGAAGTTCAAGACTACGACCTAGCTGAAGCGCACCGCGAAACGGGGGATTCCTGGTGGCCAAACGTCGATGATGATGTTGATGATGATGATGAGTGAGCGATTGTATAGTTTGTCCACGTTCCAGCAGCAAGCAATCTTGTTTTGCACAACTCAAGCCAGTTTTAGAGGTTTTTTTTTCCCATCCCTTGCCTGCACTCGATTTTTCACTCGCCGGAAATCCGCGCGAAACCCGACCCGATCGAAACGAGCCTCGCTCCGCACTCACGACACGACACTACCCGCAACTCCCCACTCCCAGGTGAAGCCATTGTGTGCGAAGAGGTAGAGCAGCCCAAACCTTCATGGTGTCTGGAGGGAAGGGGCTGCAAAGTGGGGCGAGAGGTGGACAGCCCAGACATGCTCGAGTGTCCCTTCTGTTTTCAATACTTTCACCCTGTGTGCGTCGGCGTACCCGATCCCGACGCGGCCGAATACGCGGAAGTGTGGGCGTGCGAGTCATGCCACAAACGCCCTGGCATGCCCCCGCATCCCTCCACGTGGTATGGGGTGCAGGAGTGTGACCGTGACAACAAGAACGTCCACAAAGGACTCAAGTGCGAAACATGCGCAGCTTACAATGCCAATGCCTCTCCCGAGGCATTCAGGGAGGCGGTGGACGGTAGACGCCGCTACCTCCCGAAAACCGTCGAAGAGCTGAAGAAAGCTGGCGCGACTTACAAGCGCAAATGGTTCAAGCAAATCCAAGAAGAAGGGTACGCTGCTTCTCAGAGTGAACACTCCTCTCCAACAGCCAAACTGACATCGTCGTATCTACATCCGCAGGTCCGCAGAGATGGGCTCGTCCGAAGAGGAGGGTGACGCGTTCCCCACAGCCACGAGCGCGAAACGCGCGCGGAAAACTGAAAGCGCGGGCCGCGACCCGCCCGCAATTGCCTAAACACAAAAAAAAAAAGCACAAGAATTTTGTCCAGGAAGAGGAAAAAGTGAGAGAATTTGGAGTCACCTCCCACATGCCTGCTCTCGAGAGTGAAGTGGAGCATGCGTGCGGCGAGGAAGACCCAGCATCAGACAAGCAAACAAGCAAGTACGAATAAGAATATATATGTTGTACATATTAAGACGTGAAGAAATATCTGTATCGACGTCCGACGCGTCTACCCGCCAGTCGCTGTCCCGCTCTTCACCCAAGACGTTCCCGCCGCTCCGAACACCGAGAGCGCCGAGAGTGCCGCCGTCACCGACATCCAATTCCAAGACGAGTGGGGCGGGGGCGGGTGATCAATTACGCCTCCAACAGTATAAAGTATCGCGAAGCACGCCTGTACAGGACGCAAGGATACCATCCGAAGGCAACTTGCGAAGCACAAAGGTTCTGCGAAAAGTCGGCGGCGCCGCCAAAGTGCCGCCCGCGTCGCCGTAGGAGGGGCTGGCGACACTTCCGTCCGCGGTTGACATCGTATGCATATGTCCACGACGGCTACTACAGAGCGCTGAGACGACCACTATATGTCACAACATGCATTTGACACAAGATCCGCATGTAGAAACCACCCACAAAACGAGGTACCATAAAAAAACCTTCCAGTGGCGCTGTGCGGCGTCGTTACGGGACCGCTCGGTGGTTTGCGGCGAGACGTACGCCGCTCTCCCGACTCACAAGACGCACACGCAGTCGGCTTGAATCATCGACGAAGCCGGTGCGAGACAGTCTTACATGCGACAATACACCGAGCGCTCATAGTTTTATGTGCATAGATAAAGTGTGGTGCCATTTTCAACACGATAACGCGTCATCGGCACCTGTCGGCGGTGCCTTGAGACGACACTGAGACCGATGATGTCTCCCCAGAGCTGACACAAATAATGGACCATGTCAACATAGAGGTGATATGGGCGGGGACGAGGATCGAAATCGACATGCCCGACACACGTCGTAGTCGATCCACAAAAAATGAGCACCCCCTTGGCTCGGAAGTACTAGTCCCAAGCTCATCGATGCTCTCCATGAACCAGGGGAAAAGAACCCTTCATTTCGGCGAGTAATAAGATCCAGCTTTCCTTGCTCTTCTGAACGTGTGCCACACTTCGATCTAAGGACATGATTGATACAAAACAAATACATAGTTACATGGCATTTGATGATCGAAGTACGTCAGGTCCGGGGCTAGGTCTGCGCCCCGGAACCCTGCCACGGTGACCGTGATCGCACGAAGCCTTATCCAGATGTGAGCAGCGGCTGGCTTTCTAAAAATAAATAAATCGAAGTTGAAGTAAATATTTTCTGACTGCCGCCATATGAAAAAATAAAGAGATTTTCGACCGGCTCGATTTAGAACGTTTTTAGAACGTTTTTAGAAAGTTCTAAATCGTGATTTCGTCGAGTTAGAAGGAAAAACACCAGTTTTGAAGAATTAGAACGTTTTTAGAACGTTTTTAGAACGTTTTTAGAAAATTCGTTTTCGTAGTGCAGTGTTCAGGCCTATCCTTAGAATGTTAAATATTGTCACTTGATTGGCTGGACTCGGCGAAAAGCGCGCCAAGCGCTGGCATTTTCGCAAAAACAGCATTTTTTGCGGATGGCGGTTTCACCCACAAATGAAAAATCTCAAAACGCTCGGACTAAATGTTCACTGAATAGGGTGGAAAATGCTCTCAACCAATCAGATTGCGCCCTTCAGCGGGACATGTCACGCTGAAACACTGGGTTTAACTCGAGATTAGATCAAGAAACATCTCGTATAAACATCTTTTACAACACCTCTCGTGCACGTCGCGTCGCCTGTGGCGCCACCGCAACCCTCTCTTCACTATCTTCCGGCATGAATCTCCGCTTACGTCACTTATCATGAAGTACCTAGCATTTCCGATCGGCGCGTGAAGGGAAAACATCTCTTCTGCGGCGTGCAAACACGCATCTTCATCTTTGACCTTTTTTCCTGGCTCTCCAACCAACACGGCGACTCGTCGACTTGTCTCCATCATCCACGCCATACGCATCAAATACGGTATCCAATATATGCGATGCTTTCCTCAAGTGTATACAAGCGTGTGCCGTCGCGCTGTACGCCCCAGGCAATGTATTTCCATCCCTCGACGGATTCGGAAACCGTGGCGCCACGGCTCCAGAACCTCACCTCTTGTACGAGGAGTTGCGATGCCGCATCGAGCTGCTTTGCCACGACGTCTTCCATCGCATTTTTCAGCTTTCTGGCATCCATGAGGCTGATGGGATAATTGGAGATACCTACCATCCATCTCCCGCGCATATCTGCCATGATACCACATGTTCCATCGACGCTCGTCGCAATTGGGTGTTAGCGTCATGCCGGGGAAACAAGGACTCTGTGCACGGAGTTCACGAGCAACAGCAAACACTGGCCAGATGGCGTCGTAGTCGACATGAAGACATGTCATAGGTTCGCGGACGCTTCCACGGTGTTGCGGCATCATAATTGGCCTGAGTACACGCCGTGTAAGGCCTGGTAAATGTCGTTATCGACATCGTCGGCGCCGACATCGAGCCCCATTCTGTGAAAAAAAAGGGATATTTTATATGATTCAGATCCGCGTCTTCTCTGTAGCGGCAGCATCCACCGCCACCAACTCGGGTGTCAAGATGGAGCAGCTGCCAAATTAGCACATGAAGTTATCAGGTCGTGATTTTTAGCACCCGACACGTCGATGCTAAGATGCGACAAGACCCCAAAGTCGGCACCCACCTTCTGAAAGCAGTCCAATCTGACGAGAAAAAGCCCGGCAGTCGCAACGTCGCGCCGACTAGGGTATCGAACCAGCGCCGCTTCCGCAGTCGGGGATGGTCGACGCTGGAATGGCGTCGTCCGGGGTATTGGTCTCACGGTATGCGCGCACGGTTTAGCCACACACGCGCAGGCATTGTGCACGTTTTTGTGAGGTGCAGGGAGCTCATCTTGCTCGAAAGATGGCGGGAGATCCTAGGAAAAGAGCGGGAAGCGCGCGAGCTCGACAGAGGTAATTCCCCCCATAAGCGCGAGGCTATATGCCCGTGTTGTGAAAATCGTAAGTGGGCTATATGCCCACTCAGTATCACCCGGGTGTCACCGACTCGTCCGGCTCGTTTCCCGCCCGCGGGTTTTTTTACTCGGGTCGCGCCAGCCATGCCAGGGCACAAGCTCGTGCGCAACAGGCATGTCTTCTTCCTCACCGAGTGATTCGGACGTCGAGGAAGCGGTGGAAGGTGACACCGTCGCTGTGGGGTCCGATCCCGCCGCCGTGACGGGTGAAACGTGTACTAGGGATCAGCATCCTACATCTTGGGAGGACGCCGTCGACAGATGGGCGAAAGGCCAGGGCGATGCGTTGAAACCATGCAAAGCGAGCCAGTGCCGTGGCAAGTGCTGTTTCCGAAGTCCGGACGTCAAGGCTCCTTGGTGTTACACACGTGCTGGGGCTCGGTGCAAGGTCGTCACGGTCGACAGCCCCCACCGGAGCTCTTCCAGGGGGGTGGAAGATGGCGTGGAGGGTGACGAGGCGGATGAGGATGATGAGGATGATGTCACCAGCTCTGAGGAGGACGTGGAGGATGAGGATGGTTACTCGAGATCTGCGGAGGACGAGGAGGTCTCGGAGGACGACGAGGACGACGAGGACGCGGAGGATGGTGGATGGAAGATGGAGGAGATGGGGTGCAAAATTTGCTGCACGGAAGGCAGATGGTGCAACGAAATTCGCCAAAGGTTTGCTGCATCCCTGAGCGCTCAACGTCGGAAGATCATGAGCGAATTCAGGAAGTATCATCGGAGGATACCAAGAGGAGGATCGCAAGGTGTCATCAGCATGAGCTCAGCGGTGCGGAAAAAATTTACCTACGCGGAGTTCTACGGTGACGGCATGGGCAGTAAAGGAGCCAAAGATGCGTTGCGAGCGCTGGGGATGGTTTGCAAGACAGGCTCCGAGTCTTTCGTGGCGCAGGAACGACTCGGTGAATTCGTGGCTGATGTGAAGGCTGCGATTGCCCAGTGTCCCAAAGACGACGATGTCAGCGGACTCAATGCCCTGCAGGCGCAGAGTTTTTTGGTCGTGTTGAAAGTGAAGCTCCTGGCGCTACTCGAGAGTATGGATGCAGTGTTAGACGGCAACGCACGCGACAAACAAGTTGCACCTGGGACACCCGAGGAACATGCTATATCCGAATCTGCTCGTGCGGGGTTGGTACATGAGCAAGCGCGCGGAACGTATATATAATAGACACGGCGTAATTTTGTCAACACGTAGCACCCATGTGAATGTCGCCGTGGCCACACTAGCTCTGATTATGCTCTGGTGTATGCGAGGGTGTTGACAAGAAACCAGCATGGCGTACACGTGGAAAACGTATCGGGAACGAACATCATGCGGGCGGCGGATCGAAACGCCGTCAGACCAGTGATATGCGTCCTTCAGACGTGTAGCATCAAGAAAATCTAGTCTAGCTAGTACGACTCCTTCACCCAACTCCAATACACCTTCGAGACCGTCTTGCTGAAGTGAGTGCTTTGGGCGTCGCTCTCCATGTCATCGAACTGAAAATGCAGCCGCCTGTTCCCGTTGCCTAATCCGGCGTGATACAGAGAGCTGTCAAAGACGAGCATCTTACCTCTCGGTATGTGGATGTCCTGATGCTCGTCTGTGCAGAACGGTTTCTTTCCTCGATCGTGTGTCCCTGGCCACACGCGTAGGAAGGTGTTCTCCTCCAACGCGACAACGCACGAAAACGCTCGCGGCGTCCGCGCCGCGTCCGCCGCGTCGCGATGAGGCGTCTGAAGCGACGGACCGACGTAAGCAGGGAATTCAAAACCTTCCTGCTGATGGTACCCAGACAAGCTTTGCAAGAAACGTTCCGTAATGTCTTGATCCTTGATGAAGGTTGCCTCACGCAGGCCGTATTTGCCTTCACCATCCAAGTCCTTTGTTAGAAGCGGTGCATGTTTTGTGACAGCGTCTCGCAGCGTCTCCACGATTTTGCGCGCACGATCCAAAATTTTGCCCTTCCTTGGCAGAATCACGGACTGCTGCCGAGGCCAGAGCTCTTTTGCGTCACCTTCCACCTGGCAATGAAGCTCTGGATAATCGCCACCTGTGGAGACTCGATGGGGATAGACTTCAAATATTGGGGCATATTTCCTTCCCCGAGACTTGGCGGCATCGAGCAGCTCTTTTGTTGCCCCGAACTCGGCGAGGAAGAAGCCATGCTTGGCCAACTTCTGACCTTGAACTCGATCAGACGTGACGACCACGTTCGCATCAGGCGTGGCTTCTTTGAAGCCACGTATGCTATGGTCGCAGCCATCGGTTTTGCCCTTCTTGCCTCTGTCAGGACGGTTCGACCGCAAAGCGTAACGCGACGGCGACCGCGGGCGCTTTCCGGCTAGGCGCGCCGCGGCCGTGTCGGCCGTGTCGCCCGCCGCTGCCGCCGTGTCGCCCGCCGCTGCCGCCGTGTCGCCCGCCGCGGGTGCCGTGTCGCCCGCCGCGCCCGCCGTCTCCTCCGCGCCCGCCTCGAGCTCTGTCTCGAGCTGATGTGCCTGAGCAAGTATGTCAAGGGCTTGATCATTCGCCTCAGCCGTCTTCGCCTTTTTCCGTGCACTCTCCGCACGTTTTTTGGCAGCTTCGAGTCGCACCCTCGCTTGCTCCTCCGTCCGCGCGTGGCGGCTTTCTCGTACGGTCGCAGGGTCACGCTCATTGCTCGCATAAAACGCGGATGCGATACCGGAAGTCCACCCAGGATCATGAGCAGCTTGAGGACTCGCCGCAGGAGCA
>JACLAC010006030.1_pt1 | contig 10325 bp, 5 predicted proteins | sample 8027881 | NCBI WGS metagenome assembly JACLAC01 (sample SAMN15725517, study PRJNA655200) | protist metagenome | isolation source: fluorescence activated cell sorting (FACS) single amplified genomes of... | place: Spain: Blaines Bay Microbial Observatory, Mediterranean Sea | collected 2016-01-19 | reverse complement strand
AGATAACCCGAGCTGCTCGAGCGCATCCGGGCTTGCGGTGCTCTTTACACGCTCGGTTGAGGGCTGCGACGGTGGTAGGCCCGAGGCTCTCGCCACCTCCATGTCGTCCGCCGCATCCTCCGCTGCTGCCGAGGCGGCCGCAGGAGCGGAAGCGGGAGGCTGCGCGGGCGCGGGAGAGTTCGATCGCGAGGGCTCCTTTGATCCCTTAAGCTTCTTCTCCTCTTGCAGCTGCCAGAAGGGCTTCGTCTTTCGTACGGGGCGGCTCGCTGCCGGCGCCTCGGCCTTGGCAACCGCCGCCGGAAGCTCGGCCGCAGGTGGCTGCGTAGAGGAGGTGGCAGAACCGGCGGGTGATGTCGGCGTGAGGACACCACGCCTTGCCGCCTCCTGCACCTTTGCCTCCGCCTCCGCCGCCGCCTTCTTTGCGGCTTGTGCCGCCTCGACGGCCGCCGCAACCGCCGCCTGTGCGTCGTCCTTGAGCACCTCCATGCTGGCTGTGCGCTGCATGCGCGTGCCTTCCGGCGCATCATCGGCCAATGCCGCAGCGGCAGCGGCAGCGGCGGCGGCGGCCACCTCAGCGCTACCGTGAAGCGCCGCGGCGGCCTCCACTGCTGCGGATGGCGGCGATGCAATTTCTTCTGTTGGTATGGCGATTGGCGTGATAGGCGGTTGTGGAGGCGTCGGCGCCCCACCAATGCCGACAGTGTCCATCGTGGTAGTCGGCTGCAGTAACGACGCGAGGCGGCCACAGATAACATCGCCACCCTCGAGATGATCGTTCTTCGGAAGCTTGAAGTGATACACACGCTTTGCCGTCGATATCTTGAGCACGCCCGACTTCCTTGGCTCGGCGATTGAAGCGCTCAAGATTGTCGAGAGAGCGATGGAGACCACACCCCATCGACCATTCTCATTGCCCTTGACCACCACCGGAGGGTACTGCTTGGCGAAGCTGCTGCTGCCCTGCTTGAATGAGATCATCCCCGCCGCCTTCTGCAGCTTCGTCTTCGGGTACGGATGCGCATAGCATAGCGCAACCGCCTGCACGTCAACCCACATCAACCGTGGCTGCCAGGAGATCAGCAACCGCTTCGAGCGCTTTGCCTTTAATTTGAAGAGGCGGAGCGCCTCGTCACCATTCCCGCCGATTAAGCGCTGCAGCTCGTCGAGCTTCTCGGCCGCCCACGCGCTGCTTCCCGCAGGAGACCCGCCGCTCGCCGCAACAATCGCGCCGCTTGAAGAAGACGAAGCCGCGCCGCCGCCTCTTCCTCCGCTCGTCTTTGCACGCTTGGACACCTCGGGCGACGGCGGCGCATCATCTGCGCTCTTCTCCATCTGTTGCAGCCAGACCAGCTGCGCGCTCGGCCCTTGCTCCTCCTCCTCACCGCTCTCCTTACGCCTCTGCGCCTTCATTTTGTTCCTCTTCGCCTTGTCGGTTCCATTGCCGCGGCCTCCCGCTCCTCCCATCAGGCCAAGAGCGCCAGGGCCGCGTACCTTCTTCTTCCCCGCAGCGCTGCTTGAGGTGCCTCCTCCTCCTCCTGCGGACCGCTGCTCAAAGCTGGGGAGCGTCGGGCTCTTGATCGAGCTGTTTGTGCGCGAGGGGGCGGACGAGTTGTCGTCGTCGTCCGCGCCGCGCTCCGAGTTGTTCTGTGAGACAGAGGGAGTGTGGAAGTGGGTGAGAGAGGGCTCTGGAATAAAAGAGAGGGGAGCGAAGGTGCTGCTGCTGCTCTGCATGCATACCGGCGAGTCCTTTGCTTTATCCGCCCATCCGGAGAGCTCGCACAGATGGATCATCTCCGTCGGGATCTGTTGGTTCAGGCTCACCGCGCCCTCATTCTTGCGCTGGTTGAGCCACTCGTGCTTTAGCGCCGCTTTTGCAGTGGGCCGTTCGGTGGAGGGCGAGAGCAGCAGCCTCGCCATTGCGCGGGCGGGCTCGGAGACGCCCGCCCATCCCTTCGCGTCATCAATCGTAAACGTGCCCGTTCGGACGCGGTGCTCGGTCGCCGCTTTGGACGGCCCTCTGAAGGGGTTGCTGCCTGTTAGTAGCAGATGGAGTATTACTCCGGCCGACCAGACGTCTGTGGTCGGCGTGTAAGACCCTTCGAGCATCTCAGGGCTCGCGTAGTCTAACGTGCCGCAATATTCGCTCAATGGCGGGTCGGACGAGGCGGACCACCGCGTCGCCAGACCCCAGTCGGCGAGCTTGAGGTACGCGTCGTGCGCGGTTGTCGTAAAGAGGAGATTCTGCGGCTTGATGTCGCGGTGGACGACGTTGGCGCCGTGGCAATAGGTGAGCGCCTGCAGCAGATCGTACGTCACCTTCGCGGCGAGCTTCTCGGTGTAAACGGGCTGCTGGTTGAGCCACTCGGGCAGCTCGCCGCCCACGCACAGCTGCTGCGCGATGAAGACGTGGTTCGTGTCGTGCCACCATCCGTGGAATTTGAGCATGTTGCGGTGGCGGTCGATGGCGAGCTCCTCGAGCAATAACGCCTCGCCGAAGAGGATCTCGCGCAGGCTGGCGGACGAGCCGCCCTCGACGGCGGCTTTCCGCGTCGCCGCCTTTGAGATCGCCTTGAGCGCGACCGTTTTCGATTCGGCGATGAGTACTGCATAATGTACCGTGCCGAAGGCGCCATAGCCGAGCAGCGGGTCCGCTTGCACCTCCAAGATATTTTGGACGACGTCAAAATTCGGCTCGACGTCCTCGGCCGAATCGACGTTGGCGAGAAGCTCGGTCTCGGTGGGAAAGGAGTCGTCTTCGATGTCCATTGAGTCGCTGTAATTGCCTGTGAAGTGGACGCGACGAGCGCACGCCGTGGTCCGGTCGCGAAACGGCCAAACTTCTGCCTTTTCCAAAACTCTGTGGCGCGGGCGCGCAGCCCGCGGAGGCTTCACTGGAACTTGGCGGCGTCAGTTTCTCCGCGCCCGAGGTCGGCGCTTTTCGGTTGCGTTCAAGCAAAGGCTGCTTGCGCGCTCGGTCCAGGAGGCTGTGTTGTTGCTGCGATGGCCGCGATCATCGGCAATGCGGAGCAGCAGCAGATGAATATCAAGGAGGTCGACCGGCACGCGATGCTCTACGCCGTCTTCGAGCAGATGGACGCCGACAAGTCCGACTATGTCGACGCGCAGGAGTTTAAGTCGATCTTCTCGGAGCTCGGCGAGAAGTGGTCGGACGAGCGGATGGCGGAGATCGACAACATGCGCGACCGCGGCGACGCGGATGGCCACCTCTCCTCGCACGAGTTCTGCGAGTTTTTTATGGAGTACTTCTCCAACATGAACGACAAGAACTTTGTCGAGCAGATGGACGAGTGGTTCGACCACCTCGCCAAGTCGCACCGCAAGCTGCTCTTGCGGCGCGTCTTCGCGCGGATGGACGTCGACAAGTCCGGCTCGGTCTCCCTCGAGGAGTTCAAGGCGCTGAACGAGGACGACATTGGCGCCGGCAACTCGGATGCCTTCTTCCGCTGGATTGAGGGTGCACAGGGCAACTCGGACGGAGAGCTCACTCCCGACGAGTGGGTGCCGTTTGTGCTCGAGTGCGAGAGCGGATCGACGGACGAGGAGTTCCAGCAGCTGGTGGACGACTGGATGGATGTGCTGGAGCGCAAGCGGCGCTCTACGATGCTCAAGCAGGTCTTCCACAAGATGGATGCCGACTGCTCTGGTACGGTCGAGCTGCAGGAGTTTTACAACCTGAGGGATGACGACGCGGCAAACGACGAGGTGAGAGCAGCAGCAGCAGCAGCAGCAGCACTGCATCCCGCACCACACCTCACCACTCACCACCACTCCTCTCACCATCACCACAACAGGCTCTTTTCATGATCTACCACTACCTCGACGAGCAGTTTGGCGACGGCGACGGCTCACTCACATTGGACGAGTGGCTGATGGGGATGCGCGCGGTCGGCGAGCAGATGGGCGAGGACGAGTTCGAGAAGGAGGTCGAGAAGTGGAATCGATTGCTGACGGATAACCAGCGGAAGGTCTGGCGCAACTGCTTTGCCAAGGGTAACGCGCGAGAGTTCGTCATCGCTTCACGAGCGGCGGGCGCGACGCATGCGCTCTTTGTCGTCCACGGCAACTGCTCGAATGAAAAGGTCTCGATGCCGGCGTTGGCGACGGGCGATCCCGATTTTGACCTCGCGGTGAAGGAAGGCGACCTCAAGAGGAAGCTGACGGATCGGGGCTCGGCGCAATGCATGGTCGCACGCGACGAGTGGTTTGGGCGCCTGCCCGTCCGAGAGATTATGATCTCGTCGCCCGCGTACCGCACAAAGGAGACGGCGCTATACATGGCGGGGTATCACATCCCGAAGGGCGTCGCCGCCGTTCCGGAGCTGCTTGCGAGCGACCCGAGCCTCCAGCCGCTTCTTGTGATCGAGAAGCTGCATCCGTTGGGCCAGAGCGCAAAGTGCGAGGAGATCTATCAGCAGAAGGGCGACGTCGCGCTAAAGGATTTGCTCGATGCAGATGGAGGCGAGACGGCGTTCGGCCTCTATGCGGAGTCTGCCTTGGACGAGCTGACGGCGAAAGTTCGGATCGAGAATGAGAAGCCAAAGGAGCACTTTGAGAAGGCGACGTACGTGAGCGTCTTTGGACACTCGGGCTTTGTGAACAGCGTCGCGTACGCGGTCGCGACGGCGGCGGGGATACATCCGGAGTCGCTCGACGAGCTGTTGAGCATTCGGCTCGGCGAGGCGGAGGGGATCCTGGTGCCGCTCTACGGGCAGACGAAGACTGCAATCCACCTGAAGCGGCCGCTGTAGTCTGTATGGTGGGACTTCTTTGTGAGAGATAAACTGTGACGCGTGGGATGGTTTGTGTTTGGCGATTTCGTTTTGTGAAAATGGGAAGAGCCCAACACGGCGCCTCCGACTTTTGCGTGCGAGTGTTCATCTACACGCGCGCGACCGTCTCGCTGCGTTTGTACTCGCGACATCGAGCCGCGCGCGACCGTTTTAATACTCGCAGCAGACGCTATAAATCATGGGTGACGACGACGGAGAGTACGTCGAGTCCTTTGTGCAGGGCGACGACGCGGCGCTGATGGCAGCGGTGCAGCAGCGAGATGCGGCGGTCGCTCCGCTGCTAAAACCGGGTTCGAGCAATCCGCTGCAAGCCCTGCAGCTCGCGCTCGCCGACCCCCCGTATCAGACGCGGACCGACTCGGTCAAGGTGCGTGCGCCTCCGCCAGCCGCCGTCAATTGCCGTGCATCTCAATCAGCGGCTGCACCACTGCATTTATTTTCTTTTGCGCCGGCTATTCACGCTCACCTTTCGCGCGTCTCTCTATTTAAATGCGCAGAACGCGTCGTTTGACGTCGTGTGCAAGTGCCTGGTCGCGATCAAGGAGGCGGAGATCGCGGGCGCGGTCGGCGCCTTGAGCCTCGAGCAGTGCGACGTGCTGATGAAGTACATTTATCGTGGGCTGGGCCCGGGCGGCAAGAAGAACGAGACGTATTCGATGCTGCTCAAGTGGCACCCGGCGGTGCTCCAGCGCGCGGGGCCGTCGAGCATCATGCGCGCCATCTCGGAGGTGAGCATGGCGCTGTGAGCGAGGGCGCACGCACCTTTATTCTTAGGAGAGGGGCCTTTGCGCGAGCGAGAACCTGTGAGGCGGGATGTGCGTCGCGTCTAACTTTCATACCAAAACGCTTCACATGCTATGGCCTATGCGTTTTACGACGACGCGCTCACCTCTCTTTATTCTCGAGCTCGAATAAAATCTGCCGGCCGAGCGCGCCGTTTGCCGGGCCGCCCGCAGCGTACACATAAGCAATCCACGAAGGGATGCCGGCAACGTCAGGATGAGTGTAGCTATAGAGGTGCAGCAGGTTGATGAGGCCAACTTCGACGACCGGCCCGATGGTAAAGAGCAGCGCCATCATAAGAAGGCCGCCTTTGCTCCTTTCAAAGATGAGGAAGAGAGCGGCCGCGTTGACAAATAGCGGCAAATCGAGCGCGAGATAGTCGTGCGTGCCGCGAGCGGCTTGCGCCTGCGCGAGGATGCCGCTCAGCTCGTAGCATAGGACAAAGCACGCAATATTGAGCAGCACCGCCGGCCAGCCGGGAGGCGGCCGAGGGCCACCACCCCATTTCTCGTCGAGCAGTGGATGGGCGGCGCCGAGAACAACTCCCGCACCACCGAACGCAACCGGCACCCACCAGCACGTCTCCAGCAGCGGAGCGCCGCCATCCAGCGACGGAATTACCCACGGCGCGCCCGCAATCGAGTCGGTCGCGTAGTGCAATACGTCGTGAGAGCTGTGCCGGCCATCGCAAACGGGACCGAGCAAAGCCGCCGAGATCCACATGGCTCCGGCTTGCTGCAGCCACGGTCTACTGGCTTTGGGTTCGGCGATGCTGAGGCGTGGTGTGGAGGTGCGAAACGCGTCAGAATGAGAGAGGAAGGCGAGGCAGAGCCAGAAGCGCATTGTGTGTATTCGTGCGGCTCCTGGCCCACGCGAGATCGCCGCCTATGCTCGCGCCGCGTGCGATTCACCTTCGCGCGACCCTCGTGTTCTGGTTGGCCGTAGGAAACTGCTCTCGCTCCGTTGAGCCATGCCGCAGGAGTCGCCGGCCGAGTCGAGCGCGACAAAGCGCGGCTCGGTGGCGCAAAGGTCGGCGATCGAGGACCAGGCGGCGATCATGGCCCTCGCGAGCAAGATGCACTTCGAGAAGAAGCGGCGGCGGCATCCGTTGCGCCGGCTCGGACTTGCATTGTGCGCCGCCGGCCAGCACCTCTTGGAGGGGTCGCACGGCCTGTGGGAGCGCTTTTGCATCAGCCCGGCGAGCGATGGCGGCACAAACCGCTTCATCTTCGACCAGCAGAGCCGCTTCATCTCCTGGTGGGACTCCTTCCTCGTGCTCGGCGGCATCTACTCGACCGCCTTCACGCCGCTCATCGTCGTCTTCCGCCAGGCGCGGTGGACCAACCACGAGGTCGCCGACGCGATACTCGACGTCCTCTTCACGTTCGACGTCGTCGTCCGCTTCCGCACCTCCTTCCGCGACCACGGCTACGACGTCACCTACCCGCCGACGATCGCGAGGCATTACATAAAAGGGTGGTTCACGCTGGACATTCTCTCCTCGCTCCCCTTCGACAAGATCCTCGCCGCGTGGCCGGCCGTCGGCACGGTCGCGGTGCTCGGCCAGCCGTCGAGCCGCGCCGGATTTAATCCCGACGTCGAGCCGATCACCCTCGTCGACATCGTCTCGCTCCTGCGCATCATGCGAATCGGCCGGCTGATGCGGAAGCTCTCCGCCCTCACCGGCGCCAACTTTCTGCGCATCATGTACCTCATGTATCTCTTCCTGCTCGCGGGCCACTGGCTCGGCCTCGTGTGGTACGCCATCGCGATCCGGCCGATCGAGGCGTCCGAGGCGTACGACGCCGCCGCGCCGTGGCTGTGGACGCTCGACAAGGACGCACCCCTCTATTTTGTCGCGCTCCGGTACACCTGCGCTCTCTACTGGGCGCTCTCGGTGATGACCAACCTCAAGGGGCCGCCCGCGCACGAGACGCGCCAGTGCCTTATCCACGAGCCGGAGGTTTCCTTCATCACCAACCCGCTCGGCGAGCGCGTCTACACGATCGTCGTCTTCATCGTCGGCTGCGTGCTTTTCTCGTGCATTTACGGCAACATCAATCAATTCATCCAGAACCTCTACGCTTCGGGTATGCGCTACAGGAAGCGCATGGAGGAGATCCACGAATTTGCCAAATTCCACCGGCTCAGCCCGGTGCTGCGCAGCAAGATCCGCAACTACGTCGACTTCCAGTGGTCGGTCACCAAGGGCATTAATGTCGACACGATCGCGGCCGGGCTGCCCGCGCACCTCCAGGTCGAGATGCGACTGCAGCTCAACAAGCGGCTCGTCGAGCAGGTGTCAATCTTCGCGGGCTGCCCGCGCGAGTTCTTCGAGGCGCTCGTCTCCAAGCTGCAGCCGTGCATCTGCGTCGCGGGCGACTTTGTCTTCTACGAGTCGGAGATCGGATCGCGGATGTACTTTATCAAGCGCGGCGTCGCGCAGGTTGGCAAGGGCGACACCGTCTTCGCGACCTTCAAGGAAGGAGACTACTTTGGCGAGGTCGCGCTCCTCACCGACCAGCCGCGGACCGCGAGCGTCATCGCGGTGACCGATCTGATGCTGCTCTCGCTCTCGTGCGCCGATCTCGAGTCAGTGCTCGCCGTCTTCCCCACGGCACGCACGCGTATCGAGGCCGCAGCACAGGAGCGGCTAAAGGCGCTCGCGAGGACGGACAGTTCAGCCTGTGCCGCGCCAAAGGCCTACCTGCGCACCATGCGCCGCGATAGCCTAGAAGGCAACCGCCGCGGCAGCTGGAATGCCATTCAAGGCGCAGTCGGCTCCCTGCTGCGGCCGCGCGAGTCGATGTCGCGGAGCAACTCGTTCTTACGTACCAGCAACTCGATGGGACGAAGCAGCGAGAATAGCCACAGCGACCGCCGCAACAGCACGGGTGGCAACCGCGTGCGCCGCATCAGCCATCGGCTGCTCACGATACCTTCTTCCGCGACGGGCAAGATCGCACCGGATCCAGACGACTCGGACGACCGCAGTAGCGGCGCTCATGACGCAGCGTCGCCTACTCATCGTCTGACGCACCGGCGGCCGTCAGTACCCGACCGGCGGCCGTCCATCGCCGACCGGCGTCCATCCCTGCCGCGGAGGCCGTCGCTCGACTCGCGGCCGAACCCGAGCCTCGGCCTCGGGCTTGCCCGCGCGGATGAGGTCCGCGCGATGCCTATAGAATACTCGCACAATCCGTCGAAGCAATCGCCCGGATCGCGACGAGGAACGGACGAGGAGAAGGCCAAGCCAAAGCGTTCGCAAAAGTCAACAGGCGGCCTGCTCGGCTTCATGAGCCGCTCGCAGCCAAAGCAGGCGGAGGAGCCGCAGCAGGCCAACACCGCGAGGCGGCCAAGCGTGATCGGCGCAACCCGACGGCCGAGCGTGACGGGCTCGAGCGAGCCTTCTTCGGACGACAAGTCGATCGTGGCGGGCCGTCGTGGGTCTATTGGCGGCTCCAACAACCGGTCGCGCCGTATTAGCACCAACGCGGCCGCCGATCGGAGCCGCAGACGCTCGGTGGACGCGGGGCTCGATCTGGTTGTCCAGCAGCCGGTGCCGCTCTCGGCGGCCGTTGTCGTGCCCGGCGTGCCGCGGCCAGTCCCTGCGCAGTGGTGCTCGTTGCGCAGCAGTGGCACTCCCTCGTTGGGAAGCCGCAAGTCTGGCGGCGCCTCCGCGCTTCGACTCTCTCTCGACGGCGGGTTCGACTCGCCGGATGACCAGAAGCGCCGCAGCGAGATCCGGCGGCGCCAATCCAACGAGGTGAGCCCGAATGTCTTGAATGGCGCCGCCGCAGCCGCTGATCGGCTGTCGGCCATCAGCAAGGGGGCGCAACCCGGCTGCGACTGGCAGGCCGGATACAGCGGTCATTCGAGCCGCAGCAACGGCTCGCCTCCCTGGAGCCGGCCAACGGAGTCGACGCCCTCGCACACCCAGCCGGCTTCGGATGAAGGCGAGGAAGCCAACGAGGACGGTCCTGACACGTTTGAGGACGCGGACGGTGCGCTGTTTGAGGAGTACGATACAAAGGCGCCGCCGGCCCCGATGCGGGACTCGTTAAGCGTAAGAGCGCACGATCATCTCGCCGACGCGCACGATCACCTCGCCGATGAGGCGGCAGAGAAGCGGTCGAGCACCGTTGCTCCATTGGCGAGCGTGCTTTCTTCTCCTCATCACGTTGAAAGGCGCGCGAGCATCAGCGTGCCCATCACCGGCGGCGGCGAGCCCAAGAAGCCGAATGCCAACGTCGCGCGCAAAGCGAGCATGACGCCGCAGTCGGTGGTCAAGCTCTTCTCGTTCGCACGCCGCGAGTCGGTGCGGGGCCTGCGGCGCGGGTCGCAGCCGGCCATGATCGGCGCCGGCGCCGGTCGCAGCCTTGTCGCTGCGGCGGCTGCGCGGCGTGCGTCCCATACTCCAGCGCGAGAGGTCCAACCGGTTCTCAGGCCCGAGCCGATTGTGACGGGACTCACCGAGGAGGTGCTACAGGCGAGGCTTCAGGAGGCGCTCCGGCCGCTGATTGCCGAGATTACCCGCATGTCAAACCTTCAGGCCGAGTCGATCAGCGCGCTGCGGATCATGTGCGACGAGACGAGCGAGATCAACAAGAGGTTGTACCAGCTGCCCGATGGTAAGTGGATGTGATTGGTGGTGTGTTTTGACTGTGCATAGTGCTCGGTACGACGCCGCGAGCGTGCGACGTTTTATGCTGCGGTCCTTCGGACGCCGCG
>JACLAC010010589.1_pt1 | contig 10326 bp, 6 predicted proteins | sample 8027881 | NCBI WGS metagenome assembly JACLAC01 (sample SAMN15725517, study PRJNA655200) | protist metagenome | isolation source: fluorescence activated cell sorting (FACS) single amplified genomes of... | place: Spain: Blaines Bay Microbial Observatory, Mediterranean Sea | collected 2016-01-19 | reverse complement strand
TACAAAGCCTCGTTCGGCCGCGTGCCCTTGCTGAGCCGTCCCAACGCCTTCGCCGGTGATACGCCCTTTATCCTGGAAGGCCCGATCACCCGCACGGTCTCCGACGCCGCTTTGGCACTGCAATCACTTGCCGGTTACGATGCGCGCGATCCGTATAGCCTCGACCAGGATATTGACTTCTCCGCCGCGACGACGCAGTCGATTAAGGACTGGAAAATTGCCTACAGTCCCGCACTCGACGTATTTCCCGTCGAACCCGCTGTCGCCCATGTGGTCGAACATGCCGTCCAGGCGTTTGCAGATGCAGGCGCAATAATCGAGAAAGTGTCACTCGGCATCGAACGATCACATATGGAATTAGCCGATCTGTGGTGTCGGCTGATCATGCCGGTCGGCCTATCGGTGTTCGAAAATTTTAAGGACCAGGGTATCGATCTGCTCACAGACCACCGCGACGATTTGCCGCCAGAATTCCTCGCATGGGCCGACCGCTGCGTCAATATGACCGTGCGCGAATTTTTTGCCGATCAAGAAGTCCGCACCGAGATATTCGACGCGATCCAGGGCATCTTTGCCGAATACGATCTGTTGATCACGCCGACCCTGGCCTGCCTGCCCGTCGACAACGCCAACGACGGCAATACGCTCGGGCCACAAACGGTCAATGGCGAAAAAGTCAACCGACTGATCGGCTGGTGCCTAACGTACTTCACCAATTTCTCTGGCCACCCTTCCGCCTCGATACCGGCAGGTCTAACTGACGAGGACATGCCCGTCGGCATGCAGATCATCGGCCCGCGTTACGGCGACGAGAAAGTCCTGGCGGCCAGCGCGATATTCGAGCAACTACGGCCATGGCAGAAAACCTACGACATCTGCTCCAATAGACCCCTTAAACAGGAATAACACACCATGACCTGGACCCGCAGCGAGAATCCGATCCTCGCCACCCTACAAGACCTCGTCGCTATCGACAGCGTCAACCCGGCATTGCCGGGCGGCCACCAGGGCGAAGCTGACATGGTCGCATACCTGTCCACTTTCTTCTCCGCTCTCAACATCCCCTTCGAGCTCAGCGAAGTCTTACCGGGTCGCAGCAATTTCATCGCCCGCTTCGAGGGCGAAAACCCCGAGCGCCAGTTGTTATTCGAATGTCATATGGACACCGCCTCGGCCGAAGTGATGACCATCCCCCCCTTTGAACCGCATATTCGCGACGGCCGACTCTACGGCCGCGGCTCCTGCGATACCAAAGCCGGCGGCGCGGCGATGATCCACGCCATAAAGCGCCTGCGCGAATCGGGCATCAAACCGCCATGCACTATTCTCTACGCCGGCACCATCGACGAAGAGGCCTTCTTCGCTGGTACCAACCACTTGGCCGAACATTTAGCGGCCGAAGCCGCGGTCATCTCCGAGCCGACCGACCTCGCCGTCGTGCGCGCGCACAAAGGAGCTGTACGCTTCCACTTGACCGTCAACGGCAAGGCCGCGCACAGTGCCAAGCCGCATCTCGGCGTCAATGCCATCACCAAAATGGCACAACTGATCGCCCGCATCGAAAAGGAGATTTCACCGCAATACGCTGCACAAAGCTACCCATTGCTCGGCAGTCCGACTTTCAATGTCGGCACGATCGCAGGCGGCGCCCAAGTTAATTTCGTGCCCGACCAGTGCCAAATCGCGATTGATTGTCGGTTAATCCCCGGCCAGACGCCCGAGGGCGTGGTGCAAGTATTTGAAGAAGTAATCGCCCGAGCCAAGGCAGAAGACAGCGCGCTGGATGCAGTGGTCGAAAATCCGTTCTTCGTCTGCGCCGCGCTCGGAACCAACGAAGACGCACCCATCGTCATTAACGCAGCCAACGCTTGTAGCGAAGTGCTCGACGAAGCCACCATCGCCGGCGTGCCCTACGCCACCGACGGCAGTCCTTTCTCCGCCAAGGGCGTGCCTACCATCGTCCTCGGCCCGGGTAGTATCGATCAGGCACATGGAGCCATCGAATGGGTCGAATGTCAACAGGTAGTGCAGGCGGTCGATATCTACCAGCAGATCATGCTGAGCCCCGTTTGAGGCCCGACCACAGATCGCTCAATCTCGAAAACGCTCGAAAACCCTCTTCGCGCTAGGGTTGCCCAGCGGATAAGGTGGCCAGGTAACGCCCCATCACCGATCACAGCCTGAGTGGCTATAGAACACTGCTCAATCGGCCGGTAATACCGTCTTCGAGCGTTGTGTCTGCGCCGCGAGCCGCTCTGGATCGGGTTTGGGCAGCCCATCGGTCAGTGGCGAAAAGAGATGGCCCTCGCTAAACTCCAACGATGGATCAGCCAAATCCTGCGCATAGAACCTCGACGATGGAAACAGATCGCCCGGATAGGTGAAATTGTCCAGCGTCGCCAATTCGACACAGACCGCCGCTCCGACTGCGCTCTCCAGCATCCCGCCGATCCACACCGGTATGCCGGCGTCCTTGGCCATATCGTGCACCGCCAGCGCATTTGTCAACCCGCCGATTCGACCCGGTTTGATATTGATAAACTTGCACGCGCCGATGCGAATTGCCTGCTCGGCGACATGAGCATTAACGATGCTCTCATCTAGACAGATTGGCGTCTGGATCTTTTTGGCCAACTCGGCATGGTCGAGTACATCGGCAAAGTGCAGCGGTTGCTCGATAAAAGCCAGCCCCAAATCGTCAATGGCCTTGAAAAAAGGTACATCATCCAAGGTATAACCCGAGTTACAATCGATGTGGAAGGTCATCGCCGGAAAGGTATTGTATACCACCTGCAACATCTCTAGATCCCACCCCCGTGCCACCTTGAGCTTGATGCGCGGAAAACCCGCATCCACCGCCTGCTGAATATTGCCCAGAAGCATATCGTACGAGTCCTGAATACCGAAATCCGCCCCGGCGACCACATCCCGCGTCTGTCCACCGAGCAAGCGATGCAGCGGCGTGTCACTGATTTCGCTCTGCAAGCTCCACCAGCCGATTTCGAGCGCCGCTTTGGCGAAGCTATTACCCTTGAATACTTCTAGCCGCTCGTGCAATTCGGCCGCCGTCTCGTATTCTCGTCCGATGATATGCGGACCGAAGACCTCAGTGACGTGATAAAATACAGAGCCCGCACTCTCATTGAGATAGGTCGGCGCAAAAAAACAGGTACTCTCCGACCATGCCTCATGCTCACCACTGGTCAGCTTGACCAACACCGAGTGAATATCGTAATCGACCCCATAGGCCGTGCGCCAAGGGTACATCAGCGGCATCGCCACATAATAGACGTCGAGTCGTTCTATGCGCATGAAAATCTCCTATATTGCGTAACGGGCAACGGCTTCTTCATCGACTTCGACGCCGAGGCCGGGTCGATCGGGCAGTTGAAAAACGCCATCGGCATAGACCCACGCGGTAGAGGCAACCAGCGCCGCGCGTTCAGCCAACCCGGCCTGATATTCCTGCAAACACTCGTCGCCACAGACCGCGGCAAAGTGTAAGGTCGCAGCTTGAAATACCGCCAAACCATTGCCCATATGCGGTGTCGACGGAATGTCAGCTGCACGCGCAGCAGCTACCTGCCGCAACCCGTCGCTCAACCCCGTGCGCCCCACATCGGGCTGATAGATATCAAGCGCGTACGGCTCTGCAAACCAAGCCTCGCTCTGATAATGCGTGCGGAAATGTTCTCCCAGAGCGATCGGCGCTCCCGGCTTAGAAAGCAACTCGCGATGTCCTTGCAAATCTTCGGGCTGCAATGGACATTCCAAAAAGCGCGCGCCCAATTGGCCAAAGCCGAGCTTGGCTTCAGCCGCCGTATCTCCGCGGCACATCCATAGCGTATCGACCATCCACTGCTCGATACGCTCTCCGCCCGCCTCCTGCAACGCCGCCAATTCCGCCAACCCAGCGTCGAGATCCCCATCGAGAAATATCTTAATTCCCCGTAGCCCATTGTCCGCCCATTCGTTCATCGCATCGACCCGCTCTGCCAAAGTAGCTTGGCGCAACCCCGACAGATAAGCGGGCATATGCCTTCTCGGCGCATCGCCGAGTAAAGCCGCGACCGGGGCATCGACCCGCTTGCCCAACGCATCCCAAATCGCAATATCCAACGCCGCCAGCGCGTCCAAATAATACCCCGCCGCATACCCTCGCCCGCGCTGCGCATCATACAAAAAATCCCACAGTCCCGGCGGATCACCGAAAGGCCGACCCTTGGCCATCGGCAATACCAGCCGCTCACAGATCAGCGCTGTAACCTCGGGCCCAATCGGCGTATTCGCCTCCCCCCAACCCACCGCACCGTCCGCCAACTGGACCCGCAACAACACCGCTTCGACCGTACGCGGATATACTGTTTGCCACCCATCGCGAAACTCAAAACGCGCCGCCTCAACCGCCGTAGCCCCACCTCCACGGTAGTCCTCCCAGTAACCGGGTTGATCGGTAAAGGCGAGGTGAAAGGCCGTTATATTTTCTATCTCAAAAGACAGGTCAACTGAACTCATATCAGTAGCATCCAATTAAATAACTGTTGACAGAAAAACTCCACAGGGCAGAAAACATACTCAAGCAATCGACCACCACCAAGTCACTACTTTTCTAACTGCAAGTAAATTATCTATACTCTGCATTGCGAAGAGCATGCAACACCTGAGGATGTTTCTTTCGGCAATATCTTCGAAAAGCTATCCCAACCCAATAGAGGACCCAATGGACAAACTGCGCATCGGCATCCTCGGCCTCGGCCGAGGAATCACGCACCTAAAAAATTTCCTCACCCTCCCCGAGGCCGAAGTCATTGGTGCCTGCGACCGCTTACCCATGCTGCGCGAACGGGCGCAACAACCGATCGCCGATACGGATGCTACCACGCCCATCTTAGCCGAATTCGACGAATTGCTCGCCCTGAAACCCGATGCCATCATGGTCGCAACAAATGGCAAACTGCAGGTCGAACACGCCTGCCAAGCACTAAGCGCGGGCTGCCACGTACTCAGCGAAGTACCCGGCGCCTACACCCAGCAAGAATGCATGCGATTGCGCGAAACCGTCGAATACACCGGCAAGACCTATATGCTCGCTGAAAACACCTGTTATTGGGATTTCTTCCGCTACTTTCGCAAATGGGTAGCCGAAGATCGCTTTGGTCCCATTTCCATTGCCGAGGGCGAATATATTCACCACCTGCCCGCCACGTTGCTGCGCCCGGACGGGACCCGCCTCTCCCCCACTGCAGCGCGCGCAGCCGGCCACAGCGATGTCAGGCCCATCTGGCGCGCCGACCAGCCGCCCATCCAATATCTCACCCACGACTTGGGGCCCCTACTCGAAGTCCTCGACGACCGCTGCGTCTCCGTATCCTGCCGCAGCGCACCCTTTCGCAGCACCGACGCCCCCTTGCGTTCGGATGGCCAGATTGCCCTGTTTCAGACCGCCAAAGGCGCCCTGATCAAGATTATGGTGACCCTCAACACTCGACGCCCATCCGAACACCGCTACCGCATCTTCGGCATCGAGGGCGGTGCCGAATGGTTCAGCTACGAAAAAGCCGCACGGCGTTTCTCACGCGGTGCCGACCATAAACAAGGCTGGGAAGTCGTGCCTATCGGCCTCGGCGCACACGGCGACGACACCTCCGCTGGGCACGGTGGCGCCGATCTAAAAGTCGCGCGCCATTTCACCACTTCCGTGCTCAACGGCGAGCCCGCACCCATCGACATATACCGGGCCATCGAATACGCCCTGCCCGGCATTCTAGCCAATAAATCCGCCGAGTTGGACGGCGCGCCAGTGCCCATCCCCGACTTTCGACCCACACCCTTTACCCACACGCGTTTCTGGGACAGTCTCGGCACACCGGATTTAGAGCCTGAATCCAGCCCCTACCGGCCCATCGAACAGACGAGTAGCTCATTCGACGAGAATAAGCCGCAATCCGTCGAGCCGCACCCGTAGCCCCTGTAACCCTTCGTCTAAAGCCGCCAATTCGCTTTGCGCCGCCGCGATCTCATCGTCACCAACCGACGGATTCACTCGCGCCAACTCGCTGAGCCGTGCCACGACAGGCTCCAGTTCGTCCCGCATATGTCGGCGCGCAGCCTCCGCAATAGCCGGGCTTCGCCCGACGGCTATATCCCTCGACCGTTCCAATAAATCCGGCAAAAGCGCAACGACCTCTGGCGAGTTCAGCACGGCGCCATCCACCGGCTCCAAACGCCGATAAATATCCTCGTGGTCTAAGGCGACCTCTTCACCGTTCATACCGACGACGACTCGCAGCGGCGTCGGCGGCAAAAATCGATCGGCGCGTAGATGTTGGGCGATCGTCGGTTCGGCAACGTAAAGCGCTTCGAGCAACAGACCCGGCGCACCGCCTCTGTATTTGGCGATGCCCGCATTGCCGATTTCGTGTGCCAGTAGTGCATCGACGCTGTCGCGCACCATTGGATGATCCCAGGTCAACAAGGCGCGATCAGGGTGCATCAAAGCAATATCTCGATCGAAAGTCACGACCATCTGCTCGCCCATAAACCCAGGAAAGGGTCGATGGTAGTTCATACCGGCGCGCGCGACATAGCTGCGCTCACCGAGGTCTTCGACATCGAGCCCACCGCGTTCAAAGGCGACGACCATAAATGATTCTAGATCCTCGCCTTTCTCAGTGGCCACCATTTCCGCCTGCAATCTCTGGGCTCCATCGCGGTCAAACGACGTCAGTTCCAGCAGCCGATCGCGTCCGTTTTCCAATTCTGCAACGATCTCTCGATTGCGTTTTGTCCCCCGCTCAATCAATGCTTCAAATGCCTCTTCGCCCACAGCGAGCACCGCCTCGAGCAAAGCGTCCCCGAACTCGCGATCGATCGCCGGCGAACCGTGCCATGGCTGCGCAAAAATATCTAGCGCTTCATTATACCAACGGCACAGACGAGCTTGCGGCGTGCCCACCACGACGACGGGGTGAATATGTACTTCGACACCCTGACCAATGCGATCAACCCGACCAATCGACTGTTCCAAACGGTCGGCGTGCAAAGGCAAATCTAGCAACACCAGATGCCGAGCCACTTGGAAGTTGCGCCCCTCTGCACCGATCGCCGAACTGATCACCACCTGCGGACCGTCTTCTTCGAGAAACCACGCCGCCTGCCGGTCCCGCTCGATCGTGCCCATCGCCTCGTGGAAACGCGCAATTTTGCGTTCCGGAGCGACCAGGGCCTCGTAAAAAGCCTCGACCTTGGCGCGATTGGCGCACAATACGAGCACCTTTTCGTCGGGGTGTGCTGCCAGAAATTCGGCGAGCCACATAGTGCGCGGATCGGATCCAGCACCGACAAAGCGAAAAGATTCGTCGCGGCCGATATCGGCGAGAAATTCCCGACGCAAACGCTGGCCATTGCCTCCGGCGATCTCGGTTTGTTGCAATCGGCGCTGGGGAAAACCTGGAATCCGTGCCCGCACATTGCGGAACATCACCCGACCAATACCGTGCAAATCGAGCAAACGCGCAAGCAACTGGCGTTTGGCCTGAATCGTCTCCAACGCATCAAAATCGACATCGGTCAGGCGCGCCTGCAACAATGCACGGTCTTGCTCCGTCAGCGACTCGCCCTCGGCCAAACGCTCCGCGACTACAGCTAATGCGCGATAATGCGCTGCCTCGCGATTATACACACCAAAGTCGTGAAAACGAGCTGGATCCAATAGCGCTAAACGCCTAAAATGCGCTTTTTCGCCGTCCCGATCGGGCGTCGCGCTCAGGAAAATGACGTGCTCGGTTTTAGCCGCCAACTGTTCCAACAACGCAAATGCGACACTGTGCGGCTGCAGATGGTGCGCCTCGTCGACGATGACCATATCCCAATCGGTTTGCACAAAAGACTCGCCGACCTCGATACCGAGCGGACAGATAAAAAGCTGAGCGTCGAGTAATTGATCGGGCAAATCCTCGCTCTCGACGTCGATCGTACCGCCTTCATAGGTATGCTCGCCCATTACCCGCAGGATCAGATTGAAACGTAGATAAGCCTCGGCTAACCATTGGTGAACCAGCGCCGGCGGCACCAAAATCAGCGCGTTTTCCACCCGGCCGGTCAACAATAGCCGATGCAGAATCAGCAAAGCCTCAATCGTCTTACCCAGGCCGACCTCGTCGGCGAGAAGGACCCGCGCTCGACGGCGCTGGCATACCTGTTGAGCGATCGATAGTTGGTGATCGAAGAGGCGGATCCGACCGCCGAGAAAACCGCGCGTCGGCGAGGCCAACATCCGGTGGCGAATGACGAGAGCATCGTGCCTGAGGTCGAAAAGGCGAAAATCGTCGACCTGACCGTTAGACAGTCGATTTTCTGGGGTAACCACGTCGAGTTCGGCATCGAGTTCCGCTTCTCCCAATTCTTGATCCTCGCCGCGATAGATCAGCAGCGGCCCTTCTGCCACCACTTCATCAATACAGAAATCGACGCCGCTCCGACTGCGCGCACGCTGCCCTGCCATCAACTGCGCACGCGCAAGTGGTGGGTCTCCAGTCGCGTAGCGCCGCACTACATCGCGCGCTGGATAGGAGATAACGACCTGCCGCCCTTCGACGGCTTCGACCAAACCGAGGCCAAGTTCAGGTTCTGTGAGGCTGTACCAACGTTGACCGGGCGTAAAATCCAATGGCAATCTGTCTTCCTCAATAAGTTGCAGTATTGGCAGTTAAAACTATGTGCGGACAGTCCTGTCGAGGGCCCGTGATCCGCTGCAGTGCCTCTTCTCGACAGAATCTCGAAAACCCGAGTAGCTCGTAAAATAATCACGACAGTTGGTTAGCAAAGCCAAACCACCATGATCTCAGAACATACGCTAAGAATTACAAAGGGCCATTATCTCAATATGGTCAAGTAGCGAGCGGTATTTTGACAACGCGATCCGGTTAGTTGACTCAACCGTACTTGGAAGGCAAGAACTCGCCCCGTATATTGTCCATGCTCTCGTATTTGCAGCTTGCGACCTAAACGATTTAGAGCGCCACGCACCGCGACTGTTTATGACCGGGCGTGGCGCAGACCTATACACTGCCACAGGGCTGTTCGAGTATATCTCCGCAGCGGATTGTAGTCCCTGCAAGGATCACCCCTCGGAGTTTCACAGCTCGGAGTTTCACAGGAATGAGGCGAGAATGAACAACGGCACCCCCGTGATCAGCCCGCCCACACCCATCCCAGAAACACCGCTATGATCCCCTTCTCGATACTAGACCTTGCTCCCATCCGCCAGGACCACAACGCCGCCGACGCCTTCGCACAAATGCGCGCACAAGCCCAGCACGCCGAAAAACTCGGCTACCACCGCTACTGGCTCGCCGAACACCACAACATGGGCGGCATCGGCTCGGCAGCCACCAGCGTGCTCATCGGTCACATCGCCGGTGCGACCCAAACGATCCGCGTCGGCTCGGGCGGCGTGATGCTGCCCAATCACGCGCCGTTGGTCATCGCCGAACAATTCGGCACCTTAGAATCGCTCTATCCCGGCCGCATAGACCTCGGGCTGGGCCGTGCGCCCGGCACCGACCAACTCACCGCACGCGCGCTGCGCCGTGCCCACTCGGGCAACGAATACGACTTCCCGCAGGACGTGGTTGAACTGCAATCCTATTTCAAAATACCCGAACCACAGCAAGCCGTGCGCGCAGTACCCGGTGCCGGGTTAAACGTACCGGTCTGGCTGCTCGGCTCGAGCCTATTTAGCGCCCAGCTAGCCGGTATGCTCGGGCTGCCCTATGCCTTCGCCTCGCATTTTGCGCCCGACTACCTGCTGCATGCGCTCGATGCATATCGTAAAGAATTCCGCCCGTCCGAGCACCTTGACCATCCCTACGCGATGGTCGGCGTCAATGTCGTCGCCGCCGACACCGACGAGGAAGCCCGCCGCCTATTCACCTCGCAACAAGCGCAGTCCGTCGACATGGCCCGTGGCAAACGTGGGCCCTTGGGGCCACCGATAGACGATATAGATCAGTACTGGACTGCGGCCGAACGCCCCACCGTCGAACACAAATTGACCTACTCCTTTGTCGGCGCGAAAGACACCGTAGCAAAGGGACTGACCGATCTCATCGAAACGACCGCCGCCGACGAACTGATCGCCAATGTGCGCATCTTTGACCCAGTTTCCGGCCTGCACGCGTTGGAGGTCCTCGCCGACGCTCGTCAACAACTCGCCGCCAACGCAAAAGGAACAACCGATGCCCAATAGAGTAACCGCCCTGTGCCTAGCGCTAGTCCTGTACGCGGCGTTTTCAGTCACCGACGCAACCGCCAAGACCTTCTACT
>JACLAC010012802.1_pt1 | contig 10327 bp, 6 predicted proteins | sample 8027881 | NCBI WGS metagenome assembly JACLAC01 (sample SAMN15725517, study PRJNA655200) | protist metagenome | isolation source: fluorescence activated cell sorting (FACS) single amplified genomes of... | place: Spain: Blaines Bay Microbial Observatory, Mediterranean Sea | collected 2016-01-19 | reverse complement strand
CTTATGCACGGTGGAGCAGTTGTTCTCCCCTTTGTCTTTCTTGGACTTGCCTTGCCACCATTTTTGGAAAAGTCAGCCAATTTCACCACAAAAAAAGTGGTCGTCCCTCTTCTTTTGCTCGGTCTTTTGCCCCATGTTGCTATGGAAAATACCGCATTGCGTACGACATTCTCTGATCAAGTTTGGGGATTGGGGGTTGCGATTATTGCACACCGCATTCCTGTGGGGCTAATTATTTTCTCCTCCACGCAAAAGGCATATAATTCATCAATCGGCTGGTTCGCTATTTTCTCTTTGATGGCTGCAAGTATCCTTGGTTTCTTTTTTGGAGATTCATTTTTTGGCGCTCATGCGTCGCACTCCATGTCTTGGCTGCAGGCATTGGTCGGTGGAAGTTTACTGCATGTTTTGTTCTCCAAACACATACTGGAGGATTCCGATATACATGCTGATTGTAGTCATCACTCTCATCACAATCACTCTCACCACAAGCATGAACATCATGAGAATCATCATGAATGTTCTCAACATGAACATCACTCTCACCACGAACACGAACACGAACACGAACACGAACACGAACACGAACACGAACACGAACATTTCCATACAAAAGTAGAGTCTTGTGGGCATGAACATTCTATACACAAACAACATCCCACAACAATAGAACCCATTACACTAGACACACACACGCATGCAATGAGCTCTGCTAGTTTTTGGGCTGCTTTGGGTGCTATTTTGGGATGTATACTGCTAGCTTTTGCTCTTTTGAACTTGGGAGAACACGAGCACCATGATAGTGCGATGAGTCTTCTTGGCACCTTCATGGGCCTTTTCCTCGAAAGTGCTCCTGCTCTTCTCATTGCCTATGTGCTGGCTGGAGTGATCAGTGCTACCTTGACATCGAAGCATTCACAGTGGTTAAAAAATGGTGGAAGTACTCGCCAAGCACTTCATGGTGTCATGTTTGGCCTGCCTTTGCCCATCTGTTCTTGTGGCGTACTACCTTTGTATGAAACCTTGGTCAAAAGAGGTGTTCCTGCAACCGCTGCTATGGGATTTCTCATTGCAACACCGGAGCTTGGAATCGATGCCATTTTGCTATCCATTCCTCTTTTGGGTGGGGAATTGACAATTGCTCGTTTGATCGCAGCATTTGTGGTTGCTATCATTGTCGCGGTGGTGTTGGGAAGGCTTGTGCATGAGCATCTACCCGATCAACTGCCTTCAATCGCACAAGAAGAAGGAACGCTTGGAGAGCGTCTCAAGAAAGGTCTTCGTTTTGGATTATTTGAACTCTTTGATCATACCATGCCTTGGATTTTACTGGGATTGGTCATCGCGGCGTATTTGGAACCCATTTTGGGTGGTGGATTGTTGGAAGCTATGCCTTCTTCTTTGCAAGTCCCATTTTTTGCTTTCATTGGTATACCATTGTATGTATGCGCATCTGGAGCAACACCAATCGCCGCGGTAGCAGTACTCAATGGTGTGAGTCCTGGAGCAGCGCTTGCTTTTCTGTTGGCTGGCCCCGCGACAAATATTACCACTTTTGGTGTCTTGCACACATTGCACAACCGCAAGGTTGCCATATTATTTGGTCTCCTGGTTACCGGCCTGGCAATCGTCTCTGGCTGGATTGTTGATATGTTCTCTTTCCATGAAATACAAGAACTGCATGCACATGAACATGGAGTAAATTCTATCGTATCCATATCTGCACTCGTCATTCTGGGGATCATGTTTGTCGGCTCTGTTTTGCGCCAAGGCCCCCGTGGTGTTCTGGATCAAGTCATGAAACCATTATCACATAACATGTAAACGATTGATTTGAGGTTGTTCTTTACAAGATTGCGTTGTCTTGAATTGTACGACACAAATATCTCTCTAATTATTGGAGAATAAAATCTATGTTCATTTGTCGTATGTGTGAACACTGCGTATAAGTGTCTGCAAAAATACAACAGGAATACTGTGAGCAGAGAAGACAGCATGATAGAATTAACGATATATCCTACACTTTGCGTTTATCGCTTTATGACAGCAAAAATTATTTATTCCTTTGATTCTAACGAAGATGTGCCCTCGATTCTACTCGAGCAACATCATGATGGCTACATCTTGCATATCGGATCCAAGCACACTCCTATCGATTCACACACCAAAATCGTATGCCGATACAGTATCTCTGGTTGGGGTCCCATTGCTGATTACTCGATCGAGGTCTCTCTCATACCGAGTCATCAAGATGCTATCAAAATGTGCTATCTCCATTCTCCCGATGACGATCTCGACAACAGCTGGAAACATATCCAACACCCCCTACAGAAAATTGCCGCCCATATGAATTGCCCTATTTTCTTTCGAGATCTCTCAACATGATTGGGAATGAAGGACAATCTATTCAAACAGAGATTCTTTGGACGACAGTTTTGCTAAAAGACTCCAGTTGGAAGCGATATAGCAGGAAAAATATGGCCTTGGATAAATTATGAACCCATACAATGACAATGCGCCCGCATCTATCGTATCCATAGTTCAACATAGTCAAATCCTACATTGCTAAATTCGTAGTACAAGGTACCAAACTGACTTTGACAGCTTCGTATTGGTCCCAAACCCATCCCCCAAGAAGTGGAACCATTTCCAGTGTTGCAGATGGCGTGGTGATAGGTCCTGAAAATCCGTCCTCCGCATGGACCATAAGAACAGCTAAGATTTTCATTTATATGAATGGTGCCACTGGTCTTCGCCCAATCCGATAGATTTCCTCCATTGCTTGCGGTTTCTATATAAGAGGTCGTATCTTCATACCAGTTTAGCTGCGTAAAGGCCGGTGTTCGAAACCAAGCGCTGGAAACATGTGTACTGTCATTCGGGCTGTTGTACCCTTCTGTCCAAATACTCGAATTGTAGGTAAAGTCCGGTGGGTCATCAGCAATATCGGTACTGTTGGCACTAACGATTAGGGTCCAACCACCACCATCGGTGGTCATATCACATTCGACTTCATATGCACCCAAGGCATCTGGATCAATCCAATAGAAGCCGTCGCTAGCGGCCGCTTGCTCATTGAAAATATCCAAACAAGATGTCCCAGGACATGTTTCGTTGGTTCCGTATACTTCATCGCTTTCATCGCTGCCACCATCGCAGTCGTTGTCGATGCCATCACAAATTTCAGTGGCTCCTGGATTGCTGGCCGCTTCACTGTCATTGCAATCGCTTCCATCGCTAAGATGGGCGGTCGGTTGTAGACAGGCACTGATCTCTAGAGCTGGATCTCCATATCCATCTTCATCCACATCCGGATACCATAGCGTCGCGTCGATGGCTGTACTATCGTCGATATCGCCATCGCAGTTGTCATCAACACCAATGGTGCTACACATCTCGGATTGATCGGGATGTATCGCATTGTTGCTATCGTCACAATCCTCACTGTTTTCGACATATCCAGCGGGTACGGAACAACTCTCTTGGGTGCTGTTGGAAGCACCAAAGCCATCACCATCATCATCCAAATAATAGCTCATTTGATCGATGGCTGTACTATCGTCGATGAGACCATCACAGTTGTCATCAACACCAATGGTGCTACATATCTCGGACTGATCGGGATGTATCGCATCATTACCATCATTACAATCTTCACTGTTATCAACATATCCAGCGGGTACGGAACAACTCTCTTGGATGCTATTGGCGTCGCCAAAACCATCACCATCGCCATCGAGATAAAAGGTATCGGGATTGATGGCACTGCTATCGTCGATGAGACCGTCACAGTTGTTGTCGAGGCCATCACAAAGTTCTACCATTGCGGGGTTTGCTGTTGCCTCAGTGTCATCGCAATCACCGCCTTGTAACACCGAACCGACAGGTACGGAACAATCAATCGCTTCGGTGCCATCATCACCAAAACCATCTCCATCTACATCGGTATAGTAGGTGACCGATCCTGCTGCTCCCTGTTCGTCGATATCACCATCACAATCATTGTCGATATCATCACAAATCTCTATGGCAAAGGGATTGGCGTAGGTTTCAAGGTCATCGCAATCTCCACTTCGGTCTGTGTAGCCTTGTGGCTCCGCACATGCCTCTTGGACTTGGCTGTCATCACCAAAGCCATCTCCATCTTTGTCCTCGTAGTAGGTGTTTTGCACCCCTTCATCTATATTTTCATCACAATTGTTGTCAATCCCATCACACTGTTCTTGTTGGAGAGGGTGAATGCTCTCATTTTGATCATCACAATCTTCGTTGAAGATCGATATGCCGTCGCGAAGAGCACATGCTTGTATCTCTTGGAGCGGATCGCCAAAGCCATCTCCATCTTCATCGATGTAATAGGTTGCATGCAGTCCTTCATCGATGTCTTCATCGCAATTGTTGTCTCGGTCATCACAGATCTCTTCTGCTCCGGGATACACATCAGACCGGCTGTCATCGCAATCATTACCGCTATCAACAAATCCAATCGGGTTTTCACACGCTTCGATTGTAATGTCTGGATTGCCAAAACCATCATCATCAGAATCGACAAAAAAGATTAGGGTTACATCCTCATCAATCGAGCCATCACAATCATTATCAATGCCATCACAGACCTCAGTGGCTGCTGAATTGATCAGTGGATCCGTATCATCACAATCCTCTTCGGCACGAAAACCATCTGCATCTGCATCGGTTGACACCTCTTCGATCGGGGTCTCTTTCTCTGCACTTTCACATGCGGTTAGAGCAAGAAAAGAAAGACTAAGGAAAGCGATTGGCATAATATACCTCTTTTGGGGGATGATAAAAACATTTCGAGTGCAATAGCCATAAGTCTATCCAGAATCAGGCTCCTCTATACAAATTCATAATACATATATTGGAAGCCTTCAAGGTTTCTCTATGGGATGACAACAGCCATAGGATTCTACGGATCTGAAACCTATGACCGGAAAATCGATCTGATCGTTTCAGGTGTGAATGCTAATGATCCACACCCAAAGCAATATCCGCACAGAAAAATCGCGCTCTGAGAAGAAAATGCTTTACCATAAATGCATCTCTCGTTTCAGACAATTCAACAATCGTATACAACAATACCAAATCACAGTCTTCTCGGATTCAAAAATGTCATACCTATCTTTAACTATACTATTCGCCTGCTTCCCAGAAAAAACACTCGAAGAGACTGGTGGAATGGATACTGGTGACCACGCAGATACCGCTGACCAAGAAGAGGATTCTGGGCAATCATCGGCCATTGCAGCGCCAGTTGTTTTTGCCGCTTCTGATGTCGATCAATCAGCGATTGATCGAACTTTAGAGTGGTTTGATGTAGCAGCCAATGCGTGGTTCACAGAGGATACCTTTGGCGCTGAACAGAACCTGTACTCTCCCGTATACTTGGTCATGACCGGTGACGATATGCAAGCCACCATTGATCTCGAACAGGAGTATTGTGCGCATCTAAATCAATACCATACTGATACCGTAGAGTACTCTCGCTGCAATTATAGCGATCCAAACTGCGAGCAGGGAATCTGTCTCTTCACAGAGTATGTAACCAACGGAGGTGCAGGAATCGCATCATCACGTCAAAACGATGGATATCACCTAATGATCATGGCAGCGAAAAACCCCAGTCCAGAAGAGGAAGATTACAAAAGGATTGTTCTACACGAAGTGTTCCATATCTTTCAACTCTCTCAGCATGCTGAAACCGATTACGCAATCGCGGAAGAAATCCAAGGACGACGCACCGGCGACCACGATGAAAATGTTCCGTGGTGGATGGAAGGTGTTGCTGAATATATGTCCATCGTCTTGTATGCAGAACAAGATGGTGTCGATGCCAATTACATCGAGCAGCAATTTCGATATAAAATTGGCTACTACGACAACAATGCAGGTACGCCCATCATCGATGACTATTTTGATCTGGATATCAAGCTCTACAATATCAAATTTGATGAAAACGCCATGTTTGGATACACACTCGGCGCATGGTTTGTTGCCTATCTGATGAACGACTACGGTGAAGAAAAACTACACAGTTTCTATCAAAATATCCGTAACGAAAGCTTTGAAGAGAATTTCATCAACCACTTCGAACAGCCGTACCGCGCATATGTCGACGAGTTTGAGGTTTTTTTGCAGCAAGATCCAGAGCAGCTCCTGACCATACTCCCCTAGCCGCACATATCTACGAAAGATTGATACCTCGTTTCGATTCTATGAATATCATATTTTCTGCTTTGGCACATCTTCTGACCTTCGATACATCACATCGAAACCAAGTATGCAAATGCACAATATTAATGATTGGTTGAGAAACAATCGGATACCCCCAGTACAATCATAGGCTGCGGTGGTTACGGTCTTTCATGAGAGAAAAACGACGCTTGGAGACGTATATTTGATACCATCAGAAGAAGGAAAAATGACCTTTGCATTTGCTATCCATTTTGGGAATTTGTTAGATTGAATGGAGCCCGTTTCTCTTTCTCAGCATGAAGCTGGTAAAGACAAAGAAAAAAACCCACAGTATATACACCCAAACCTACGGATTTGCATGTTTGTATCACCCTTTTCGCTTGTTGGATTGTTTATACGTAGCTACAATAATAAAGATCCTTCAAAAGTCATTCATCCACTGCCTTTGACTTTTCACATCTCGTATAAAAAATGACCTTTGTTCAAGTCGAGTTCATCCTCTTTTTTTGCATTTTGCTCCTATTCTATTGGGGTATGCCAATAAAAGAGCCACAAAAAAGAACAGTGCAAAATCTTCTTTTGCTGTTTTCCAGCCTGTTTTTTTATGGATTTGTAGAACCTTGGCTAATCATGTTGCTGTTGTTTTCGACCACTCTCGATTATTGCTCTGGATTGGGTATGGCCCATTACCCACAAAGGAAACGATGGTTTTTGTCGATGAGCCTGGTGGGCAATCTCTCGGTTTTGTTCCTTTTTAAATATTTTGACTGGTTTTCTACGAGTTTTGCTTCCGCAGCGCAGCTCTTGGGACTCTCTCTCCATCCGTATACGCTTGGACTCATTTTACCCATTGGCATTAGTTTTTATACCTTTCAGACGCTAAGCTATACAATCGATGTGTACAAAGGCGTATTTTCACCCAAGAAGAATTTTTTGGAGTATGCAACATTTGTATGTATGTTTCCACAACTCGTTGCTGGTCCAATCGAGCGGGCATCAGTTTTGATACCGCAAATTGAACAGAAAAGAATGTGGTCGACGGCACAATTTCGAGCTGGATTTTCTCTTATGTTGTGGGGTTTTTTTCAAAAACTGGTGATTGCGGATACCGTATCATTATATGTAGATCAAATTTTTGCTCTGCCCAGACCAGATCCGGTCTTGGTTTGGACCGCAACAATTGGATTCATGATACAAATCCTTGCTGATTTTGGTGGCTATACCAGCATCGCGAGAGGCGTTGCTCGTATGCTCGGTTTTTCTCTCAGTGAAAATTTTCGAAGACCCTATCACGCACTTTCCCCATCTGACTTTTGGAGAAGGTGGCACATTTCGCTTAGCTCTTGGATGCATCAGTATATTTACATTCCTCTTGGCGGGAGCAAAAAAGGAAGTGCCCGTTGGATTTTTGCCGTCTGGGCGACGATGCTTATCAGTGGACTGTGGCATGGAGCACAGTGGAATATGATCATCTGGGGAGCCTTGCATGCATTGTGGCTATGTGTTTGGAAAGCCGTTGGACCACGGATTGCCATCAAAAGAAAGCAGCTCCGGAAATTTCTTGCATGGGGATTAATGATGTTGTTGCATCCCATTTGTTGGTTGTTTTTTCGACAAGAAGACATCGACTCTATTTTGTACACCCTGCGATATTTCCCACTTTCTGGAGATTTTCATTCCTATCTTGTATCGATGATGTCTGCAGGAGTGTTCACGATCGGTATTTTTTCTTTGTGGCTGGGTGGTTATCTGCGAGAAAAAATAGAGATTCAGACACCGCGACACAAAGCACTGGAACAGCTTGGGTGGGCAATGGCCATTTGCTTGATTCTGCTTTTTGCGCAAGATACAACCAAATCTTTTATTTACTTTCGGTTCTAATATGTCGAGATTCTCCAATATCATTATCGGTATAATTATTCCATGTGTACTTATCCCAACCGAAATCTGGTTGTTTCATCTTCCTTGGGATCAGCTCGCTCATCCCAAAATTGAAGCGTCCGTAGCACAAATATCCCAACAATCGGAGATTTTGATTGTGGGCAATTCTGTAGCGATAAACCTCAATTCTCAAGAACTCTCCCAAGAGAGCCAAAAGACTGTTCGCAATGCATCGATGACTGGTTCTCTTCCTGCGCACTGGACAGCACTACTGGCACAAGCTCGCCTTCGATATTCAATACAGCCAAAGGTTGTATTGGTCTACGTGGTAGAAAACAATCTTTTTCGGACTCGTCTTATCGACGAAGCGGATATATCGATGCTCAGGCAACTCTCTCCACAATATGTCGATGGACTTTCAGAAAAAGCAATCGGAGAAACCTTAAACCACATTGCTTTTCAAAATCGAGTTGCGCTAAGGGATCGAGTCCTTAAGCTTGCTTCTCGTGTTCCCGTTCAAATATTTTGGCCAATGGCCTATGGGCAACTGGAGAACTCTCTCGAAGAAGTTTTCGGCCGAACGATATCTCCAAATTCGCCTCAAAAAAGAGCAACACCTGGACAACCTCGACAGAGAACCGAGGCCAAGGGAGCCACCATCGAGCCGTTAGAGCAATCAATATTTCCTTTTTTTCAAAGAGAAGTACAACGTCTTGGTGCAGAGTTGTTTGTTGTTTTGCCCGCCAGAAGTCAACCTTTTCGATGTCAAGATTTGGAATATACAAAGGATGTTTTGACTCTTGTTGATCAAGGAGTGCACATTTTGGATTTGCGCGCATTGTTTATCGAGAAACATCATTTCTCAAGCCTACATCATCCAAGGCCACAAGCGGCTTATGTTATTTCCAAGTCGATTGCAAAGGGATTGAAGAACAAAAAGAAAGACATATGGGTAGCGGGCTGTACAGAGAAATAGAGAATCCAAAGTGGGAGAAGAATACAAGCGCGGAAAATGGGTTTGCGTGCGCCACCATTACTTTTCACACCCATCAAAAATGGCTTTTATCCAGTAAAAGAGCGGTTCCTTACCACTATTTCATCTCTCTAGCCAGCCATTTTTTCGTACCCAATCGGCTACGGTTTCCGCCATCAATGCATATCCCTTTTCATCGGGATGCCCAGCATCAAAAATCATCGGTTCATGCAATTCTAGATTTTGCTCAAATGCTTTGATGATTTCGGGTGCCAAAACCGATTTCCCCCGCCGTAACGGAATATTTGGTGCTTCCAGCAAGACCTTTTCGCTATTGACATCGACCAACTGCTGCTTGTCTTCTTGAATGCGTAGACGAATACCATTTGGTGTTTTCTGCTTGCGGAAGGTTTTGGTTAGCTCCAAAACCCGAATCCCTCGTAGCTTCTTTTTGACCAGCTTTTCATCCAGAGAAAAGACTTCACTCCCTCGTCTATCGAACGTACTGATGGGAGATACGATGACGCCGATCGGAACCTTTCGCATCCAGTGTTGCGTATCTCTTAAGGTACGCGCCAACGGATCCAAATCATTGGGGTGTGCCCAATCCGGACGGATGGTCAAAAGTATCAAATCGGGATCAAGTTTTTTTGCGTACTTTTTTATCCAGGCTGTATTTTGCAAAAGCCCCGTTGACGGAATTCCTGCATTGATCACCTCTACACCAAGTTGCTTTTCTAATTGTACTGGATAGCTATCTTCTGCGTTGACGCCCCAACCAAAGGTAACCGATTCCCCAACACATAGAATTCGGAATCGACTCTTCTTTGCAATTGGACCATTGCGCATACGTTGCTCATTGGTTGATACGAGGAATTTTCGAATCCGGTTCTGCTGATGCATTTGGACATTTTTTAGCTCTTCTGGCTCATGTGGTCGATCCAAGACAAACACGCGGGCATTCGTTAAGTTGGGCATCAACATATGTTCGCTTTGTCTTTCCCCGCTCAATCTTCTCTCTAAGAAAGCATCGGATATAGGCTTAGATGGGCTCCCAAAGAACCACCAAGAAACAATCAAAAGAACCACAATAGGAATAAGCAGAAGACTGACAGAAGACAACTTGGCTTTCCAATTCATACATTTCCTCATACCAAAGCAATGATCTGCTTTCTGTCATAACATGACGCCTATACATGCGTCAGATACGAACAAATAAAAAGACGCCTTTCGAAGCCCCACAAAGAGACCAAGTGA